>Ga0315310_10000373_pt1 | contig 28876 bp, 27 predicted proteins | sample TDP5_MG_FD_203630 | JGI IMG/M metagenome (GOLD analysis project Ga0315310, IMG submission 203630) | Freshwater sediment microbial communities from Lake Towuti, South Sulawesi, Indonesia - TDP5 | ecosystem: Environmental > Aquatic > Freshwater > Lake > Sediment | place: Indonesia: South Sulawesi...
GAACAGTTATAAGCGCTTGGTACGTGGCTACGAAGCGCCCGTATACATCTGTTGGGGTCAAAGAAACCGATCAGCGTTAATTAGAGTACCGAGCTACAGCGAAGGCAGAGAAAAGTCAACTAGGCTTGAATTAAGATGCCCTGACCCGAGCTGCAACCCATACCTAACCTTTACCGTTATGCTGGCCGCGGGCCTTAAAGGAATCGAAGAAAAAACCGAACCTCCAGACCCTGTGGAAGAGGACGTATATGGATTTGACGACAGAAAACTCGCAAAGTTCTACATCAAAACCCTTCCAGAAGATCTAGGGGAAGCAATAGAAGAGTTCAAGAGAAGCAAATTGATGAAAGAAACTTTAGGAGAACACGTGTTTAGCAAGTATATTGAAACCAAAACTGCGGAATGGAATGAATTTCAGAAAAGTATCACAGACTGGGAACTTGAAAAATACCGGGATTTATGAAAAGTACGGGAAACGTGGTATCTAGAGAGTTGTTGGAACTGCCAAATGAGAGATAGTAAAAGAGATTACGGTGTGGTGCCGTCAAGATTTGTAGGCTCTCACTTTAATGCTTGAGACTATCCCCATGAAATCGTTTTTCGCCAAGACTTCTACTTCTTTGAACCCAGCGTTTCTGATTTTTTGAAGGTAATCTTTTTCATCCAAGGCTCCGGCTACACAAGCAGCCCACATTTCCAGGTTTTCACGAATTTCGCTGGGAAGTTTACCATGTGTAACTATATCAGAAATTAACATGCGGCCTCCAGGTTTTAACACTCTAAAAGCCTCGCTGAAGACTTTGTCTTTGTCAGGTGAGAGGTTAATGACGCAGTTGCTAATTACAACGTTAACCATCTCGTCTTCGACAGGAAGGTTTTCGATTTCACCTAGCCGAAACTCTACATTCTCTGCCTTCATCCTTTCAGCATTTTTCTTGGCGAGTTGAACCATCTCCCCAGTCATATCCACTCCTATTACCTTCCCCTTAGGACCAACTTTTTTTGCTGCCAAAAATGCGTCTATGCCCCCTCCAGAACCGAGGTCAAGGACTACTTCTCCTTCCTTGAGGCCAGCCAGCGCCGTCGGGTTGCCACAGCCTGACACGGTTCTCACCACGGAATCCGGCAAGCCTTTTAGTTCTTCGTCTGAATAGCCAATCATCTTGGCAAATGAAGTTCTTGACTCTGGGTAGCAACAGGTGGGCGTATCACAACACGAGGCGCCCTTCGCCACTTCTGCGTAGGTTTTTTTCACGTGTTGTCTTATTTTCTCGTTTTTCTTTGCCATGCACGATCACGTCGTACTATTGGATGTCCAATATTATATGCTCGTAATATTTAAATGTATCGGATACCCAATATTTGAATGACCGCCAATGCCTAAGGAAAACTACGACATTTGCCCTCCTGAATGTTGCGACATGAGAGGAATGCTCTCCTTTCTGATACTGTGGTTGCTGTCAAAGAAGCCCATGTATGGACAAGAACTTGCAGAGGAGATCGGCAAAAGAAGAGGAACTAAACCAAATCCTGGGACCATTTATCCTGCGCTCAGAGAGTTGAAGAGACGGGGTCTAGTAGAACTGAAAAGGGAAGGGAGAATAACTAACTACCACCTAACAGAGAAAGGAAGAAAGGGAATTCTAAAAGCCTGCGAATATTTTTGCAGAGCCTTCGGAGAAATCTTTCAAGAACACGTGGAAGTCGACAAAAGCAAATAGCTAGTTTTATTTTTGTAGTAAGCATCCGTAAACTTCTAAAAATGTGGGCCGGGAGAGATTTGAACTCTCGACCTTTCGGTTATCAGCCGAACGCTCTTTCTGGCCATCAAAGGATGGAAACCATGCTGAGCTACCGGCCCACAAACAATTCATAAATGTTACATTTATTAAAGGATTTTCTCACCTGAATTCTAACTTTTAACACCTGAATTCTGCTGTTCTCTTTCTTTGGCTATGTCTTCAAAGGTCTTTCGCTTTCGCCACAGGCATCCGCTTTCGTCTCTGCCGACAAGTTCAAAGCCTTGCTGCACCAGATGTTCGCCTTCTTTGATGGTTGACGTGACTCTTGTGTAGTATTGGTCTGTGGTCTCTGGGAACATGGCTTCAGCGAGGTGAACGTATCGGAAAGTGTGGATGATGTTTTTGTGTCCAAGTCTTTCTTGAAGGGTTTTGAGGTCAACGCCTGAATGATACCAGATTGTTGCTCTGAGATGTCTGAGCGAGTGGAAGTGGATCTTCTCTAGTCGTGGGTTAGCTAATTGTCGTGCCAGCCTTTTTCTGGTAAGTTCAAAGCATGCTCTTTTGTTGTTCAGCAACGACTTGCCAAAGACTTTTGCACTGGTGTGTGGTAAACGCATTATCATCTGAAGGCATTTCTCAGAGATTCGCAAGGTTCTTGGTTTGCCTCTTTTTCTGGGTCTGATTCTCACGGTGCGGTTAACTGTATCTAAGTCTTCCCAGGGTAGTTCGTTGGCTTCAACACTTCTCAAAGCGCATTCCCAGATTAGCTGTAGAAAGCTCTTAAGTTTCCAGCCTGAGCCACTGATAAGCTGCTCAACTTCGCTGATTTGTGGAAGGAATGGATCCGTTTCTTCTCTTCCCAAGCGTGGTTTTTCCCAAGTGATTCCTTTCCATTTTAGGAAGCGGCCGTAAACGCATAGTTTAGAGACTTTAGTGTTGGTTGAGCTTTTCTCGTTGGCAACGCTTTCCTTTACGGCGTCAATATTGGATAAGTCAACACCCTTCCGCAGAAAGTTTTCCAAGATGCGTCCGTAGGTTTTGATTGTTGTCTCCGGATATTGCTGGTTTTTTAGATATATTAGGAAGCTAATGATTTCGCCCTTAAGCGTTGCAAAGTTTTCTGGTTTTATTGTGCCCTCCCGCATGGGCCGGCTCTGTTGGGTTTCGACTTCGGCCAAGTTTTTCGCCTCGCTTTCTGAGACGCATACTCGGCATTTACTGTTATAGCAAGGGAAGGCTTTTAAAGGTTTTGCTACATTAGTAAAAAGAGGTGATGCGCCATGAGAAGCTACATTTTCACAACCACCGAAAGAAAGTCCATCCAATTGTTTCTCGATGGGAAGATTAGAAGTTCCGATGGTAAGGTTGCTCACATTCTTTCCAGAATGAGAAGTTTCACCGAACTCGCTAGTGACGTTGACGTTTACCTTAGGCTCAGAAAAGCGGTAGCCACAGGTTCGACATAGCCACCTTTGTACGTCGCCGTTTCTGCTTCTGCGGAGACCATCCTTCCAGACTTTTTGCGACGTACATTCTGGGCATTTGGGGGGCTGGGCGGCTGGAGTTTCGGGCTCCAACTTCCCTTTGTTTGGGCCGCTTTGCCAAGTATGCTCGTTGTTGCGGAAGCCAGCCTTTCCCTCATTCACTTTACTTTTTCACCTTTTTTGATGGGTCTTGGGTTTCGTAGACGGCTACGTAGATGCCTAGTTCTGGGAAGAATCTTAATGCGCGGATGGGTGGGTTCTTGTCTGCATGTTCACGTTTGCGGGCTTCAGCCCTAGCCACAGCCAACAAACTACCAAATTCTTTTGTTCGGTCGTTGGGAACTATGACTAAGGCTTTCAACAATTGAAAGGTCACTTTGTTTCTTCTTGGTTTACTTTTCGGATTCTGTCTCTTTCAAAATCAAGAACGAACTGCCCAAGCTCTTCTAGTATTCCCAAATATTCTATTACTTTGGCTTTTGTCAAGCCTAGACTGTAGGCAAAAGCAGCCACGGTTTGGCTCAAAGCGATCTCTTGATGGTTTTGTAGATTCCTGTGGATAGTTTTAGCTATCTCCTCCATACGTTCCCTTCGGACTGCTGCGCCGTTTCTTTTAACCATGTCAACTTTCTCCTTGGGTGTGTGTATGTGTGTATTCTGAGCACCGTTGGCTGATCCGAGAAATTCTCCTGCTTTCTTCGTCCGTATGAGAAGGGGGCGTAAGTGTGTATGTATTTGTATTAGTCAAGGGAAGAGAAGAGAAAGAGAAGACAGACGACAACACACACTTACATACATACACATTAGGAAAGTTCATTTTGCTACTCACTCTTTCATCCCTAGAGCCTTCTTCTGATCGTGTGAGAGAAAGCTGAGGCTGGCTAGTTCTTTACGGATTGACCTTCTAACGAAGTCGCTTAGGTCTTCGCCTCTCGCCTTGCAGATCTGATCCAAGAGGGTTCTGTCTTCCTTTGAAATTCTCACTCCGATTGTTAGATTTGACATGCTTCAACACCGTTAAACACATTAGTCTCCAGAACCACTGGTTTTTTGATAGAAATGAAAAAGTACCTACTACGATATCGTGTCAACCCCATTGACTATGAAGCGACGATCAAGAAAGCTCGCGAGTTAGGTGTAAAAGTAGAGCTTGGTGGAGGTCGTCCAACAAAGAGCGGCGAATCTCCTAATGCTCAGATAATCCTTAATCTAAGAGACTTAGATTCTAAAATCTCAATTAGCCATACGGGTCGTGTTGAAATCTACTATCCATCGCGACCTAACCTGGAGAAATGTGTTAGAATACTTGAACAATGCTGTCTGCCAAAGGATGGTAAACTTGATATTCAGTGTGAAGGCCCCATAGACCCGCTCGACCTTGCATTTGAATACACCGTCAAGGAAAACTGGAAGGGCACTGAGCTTAGATGCGCGGAGGCAAAAGTCGGTGTATATCAATGGTTAGATCCTGATACCGGTGAATTCATTTTTGTGTTGCCCAATAAAATGGGAAGAGTGATTTGTCCAGGAGCCAATTACATATACCAAGGATGTTGTCCCGTTCGCATAGTCACAGTTGATGAAGATGATGAACACGGAAATAGGATTGTCACTGCAGAAAGACTCATGTGGAAAATGCTTAAGGAGTTAAGACGTATAGCTAAGGAGCACCCTCGTCTCAAAATAGAATAAGAAAATCAAAGTATGAAAGGAATAGAGGTAGGGGGTAGGTCTTGAGGTATTACGGAAGCCTAATGAAAAAAGAATGCGCTGTTTTGCTATTGCTTCTTTTATCTATGTTGGTTTCTATTCCGAAAATTAGCCTCGTTAAGGCTTGGACTGGTGTTGTTTACATTCGGGCTGACGACTCAGTAGACCCTCCAACTGCACCAATACAACGTAACGGAGACCTTTACACATTAACTGGAAACATTACCAGTGATACTGCAGGGATTGTGATTGAAAGAAATAACATGGTTCTCGACGGAGCAGGCTACACTATTCAAGGTCTAGGTGGTTCTGGTTCACAGGATCACGCAGGAATAATACTGACCGGCAGAAATCAAGTAACCATTAGAAATGCGAATATCACGGAATTCAGTTACGGAATACGAGTCTATCAGTCTACGAGTGTTACTATTTCTGGAAGCAGTTTGACAAGCAACCTCAACTGGGGCATCTATCTCTGGTCTTCAGACTATAACACGATTTCTGAAAATAACATAACAGAGAACAATAATCAAGGTGGTATCTATCTCTCTGATTCTTCAAATAACAACGTAACTGGGAACAACATAGCGAACTCACGACGTGGTTTAGTACTAGACTTGGGTTCCATAAACAATAGAATCCTTGGAAACACGTTCACTAATGATGGTTTACAGGTATACGCCTATTATGGAAACATAGTGGAAGGAAACGTTGTTAATGGTAAACCTCTAGTCTACTTGGAGGGTGTATCGGACCGCGCTATAGATAACGCAGGACAAGTCATACTTATTAATTGCGATAATATCCGAGTAGAAAATCTCAATTTATCCAGCACATCGGTCGGTTTACAGCTAGAGGGAACAAACAACAGCAAAATAGCAAACAACAACATGGTAAGCAATGTATACGGCATTGATATCCGGTATTCTTCAAACAACAGCATAATGGGAAATAAGATTGCAGGAAACGAGATAGGCGTTGATCTACATTTTTCCTCAAAAAATGGCATAGCCCGAAACAATGTTATAGGCAACATATTTGGCGTTTGGCTCGTCCATTCTCCATGCAACAACATAACTGGAAACAACATAACAGCAAGTGAACATTCAGGTCTCCGCCTCGGTGGGTCTTCAAACTATAACACGGTTTCCCGAAACAACTTAGTAGGCAATAACTATGGCATCAGCTTTGACGGTCCTTCAGGCAACAACGTGTATGAGAACAACATAACACTAAACCATGAATATGGCATTTATCTGTATCAGTCTTCAGACAACAAATTTTATCATAACAACTTTGTAGCTAACATAAACCAAGTCTTTACGTTTGACTCAGTAAATGTATGGGATGACGGTTATTTTTCCGGTGGAAACTACTGGAGCGACTACTCCATTGTTGATGAGAAGAGCGGTCCAAACCAAGATCAACCTGGAAGCGACGGCATAGGGGACATACCTTACAATTCAGATCATTATCCACTTATGGACATATATAGCATAGTTTCTGCCTATCCTATTGCAGCCTTCACCTATTTACCAAGTGACCCAATTGCTGGTCAAACCGTGGTTTTCGATGCATCTGACAGCACCTGCCAAAATGGCATAATAACAACTTACTACTGGAGTTTTGACGATGGAGCTTTCAGCGGGGGTTCAGTTGTTACCCATAAATATGTTTCGTATGGAAGTTACAATATCACGTTGACAGTAATTAGCAACAGTCGCATATCAAGTAACCAAACTCAGGCAATAACTATACGAGAAAATCCGACCGCAAGGTTCCATTATGTCCCAGCAGTCAACGTTACCGTAGGGCAATCTGTCACGTTTGACGCGTCGTTGTCAACTCCCAGAGGCGGAACGATTGAGACTTACATCTGGGATTTCGGCGACGGCAATAGAACGTCGACACCTGATCCAATCGTCCTTCATAATTACCCGCAAGGAAAGACTTACAACGTCACATTAACAGTGGTAGACAGTGAAGGTTTGAATTCATCATACTTTCAAATGATTAAGGTATGGATGTTCTCTTTTATTTCGATTTCATCAAGTTCATCGTCGTCTGTTATTGGTTTTGCGGTCGATATTAATGGCACTCTCCACGATGTTTATGGAAACGGATTGGACAACCAAACGGTTATTTTCTACTACACTTTTTCGGGAGCAGGCACTTGGTTTCCGATAACTTCTCACACCACAGACAGCTATGGAAAATACCGTATTAGCTGGATTCCACCAGCTACAGGCGACTTCACCATAAAAGCGGAGTGGGTCGGTAACACCACGCACTTTGGCGCAAGCAACACCATTTCTATGAGCACCATATCCTTCCAGAATCAGTACATTTTCTCCGTAGAGTCTAACTCCACAATATCGGATCTAACATTCGACACCACAAGCCGTAGACTAAACTTCACTGTTAGTGGAGAAAACAACACTACTGGCTATTCTAAAGTAACCATCGCAAAAATCCTCATTACTGACATAACTAAACTCAAGGTCCACATAGACGGTGTCGAATATAACTATACAGTGACAGAAACAGATGACTCGTGGATTCTGACATTCACATACACTCATAGTACACACTACGTCACAATCAACTTAGGCTCCGCTATGACAGGAGGACCACTTGATCTAACGCTATGGATATTCCTCATCTCGATACTCATAGTCATATCATTCATGGCGGGAATTATAATGATAAAACGAAGAAAGCAAAAGCTCAAAAAAGAACCTCTGAGAAGTGTTTCCAAGAACTGATAGACTTTTGTTCGTTGATACGTACGTTTGCATACGCATTCATCTCAAAACTCTACTTCAAGATCAAGCCGTTAACCCAGTATAAGTAAACTCCGCTTGAGGAAAAGACTTTAGTCAATAGTTCAGGTTTTACCTTTGTTTTGATGAATGGTTGATGGGAGAACTCTGAAAGATACAAAAGCAATACTTTCTTATCCTCATCATTTAATTGACTAAAAAATTGACGACAGTACGCTCTGGATCTTACAAGGTCAAAGTTGAAATTGCGTGCTTCTAAGAAGCGTCTAATCTTCTTTTCCTCCGAAATCTCGTCTCTTCTGTAATCAACTCTCATCATGCCAGCTTCTTCAAGAAAGCGATTATACTTCGCCATCACCGCCAAAACTTCAACTACTTTAGCATCTACCCTAGGCAGGGTTTCTCTCACCAAGAAAGCGCCTAACCCAATTCCCCTAAACTTAGGATGAACAACCACCCTGCTGATTCTCGCAATCCCCTCATTGATGAGCCTCGCCTTGTTCAAATCGCCCGGCGTATAGACATACCTTTCACCAAAAACCATGTTCCTAGGCTTCAAATTAAGATAAGAACTCGAATACACAATAACTCCAATCAAATCATCCTTATAGAGAAGCCTATAACAATCTTTTATTCTAAGCCCACCAGACTCATTCTCATCTTTAGTTCTGTAATGAAAACGACTCAGCTTCCTGTAATCTTCAACACTGCCCTCCTCTATGCGGATATCATCGTAAACACTACAATTCCTAAGCTGAAAATCAAGATTCGTCACCTTAACATCATTTTCAAACCCCTTCTCAACAAGAATGTCCGGCTGAAAATCTTCCACAAGGTCGGAATGCGTCGTCGCAACAACAACAGTCTTGCCCAGCCTTCTAGCCATCTTCTGAATCAGGTAGGCAATAATGCGAGCCATAACACGATCAAGCGAGGCACAAAACTCATCAATAATCCAAACACTCTTCTCTCTGTTATCCATCAACTTCGCAAGCTTGTAACGATACTTCTGCCCATCACTCAACTCCTTAAACTTACGCAAAAACAGAAACGCATCATTCAAACCGCATAAACTCAAAATCTCAATAGCTTCTTTGACGTCTCCGCCAACACCCTCAATAAGAGTCTCTTCAGGATTAATCTCCAAATCACTCAAATCTATGGCGTCATCACCGAAGAACTCTTTGAAGGCCTTAAGAAGCAACGTTTTTCCTCCACCCGAATCACCAGTTATGTAAATCACGTTGCTTCTGCGAAAGTCAAGCGAGAAGTTGTCGAAAACCATAAAATGCTTGGCTTCATCAACACCGAGCCCAAAAGCCTCACAAACTGCCATCGTTCTTTCAGTAACTTCTGTCTTGGTCGAAAACTCCACATGGCACTTCAGCGTTAAAGGCTCTCCAGCATACTCGCGCTCCAACTGATTATCAAGCCTGTTGCTTACTATTCTGGAACTGAACTTCTCCGCCAAAGCCCTCAAATCCTCATCACTGTAAACCGCTGGCTCCCTCAACTTCAACAGGTTATCAATACGCACATCCGTCTCATTCAGCAAAGCCTTAAGCAGATCACGTTTATCGCCACAAACAATGCGATAATATTCTTCAGCATCCAAGAAAAGGTCATGCTCGCCCCGAAGCTTATTCATAACCTGCCTGATTAAGCGCCGGTCCACCTCGTCAACAGGAAGCCGAACCACGCTAACCTGCTTCATCCCAAGCGCCTTAGCCGCTTTAAGCCGATGCTCACCATCAGCTATAATCAAATCCCTATTCGTGATGATAGGCACAACAAAGCCATACCGCTGAATACTCTTCTTCAAGGCTTCCAATCGCCTAGGCGACATGCGATTAGGATTCTCATTATCAACCCTCAAAGCTTCTACAGGCACAAGCTCGGCAGGCGGAACCTTCAACTCAAGCTCAGTCATTTCCCTTCATGCTCCCGCACGCTCCCTCGTTTTCTCAAGTCCTTAACGCTAGAGCCTCTGGGAATCCGAAACACCTTGTTTAGCATGCCGCTTTCCTTCATGTCCTTCAGAAATTCTTCACGATCCTTCTCAGACCAATTTCTAACTCGCTCCAAACACTCTTTCAAATCCTCAAAGAAATTGTAGAAATGAAGCTTGAAGTACCATTCCTCGATTTCGTCTCCTCCCAAAAGCTCCCCCATAACAAACATGAACAACTCCAAAACACGCCAGCCAATAACCTCCCAAGCCTTGAAAATAAACTCCGCATTCGCCTCAATAACGTCAGCAGGCGGAGAAGAACCATACTCTTGCTGAATCTCCCAAATCTTACTGAAAAGCTGTTTCTCAGGCTCACTGAACGAATCAAAATCAATCCGAATGACATCAGACGAAACGGGCTTAAGCTTCTCCGACAAATTACCCACTCTCCTGTTCAGCTTCCACGGTTTCAAGGCACAAACACTCCCTTCCGCGCCTTATCCTCCAACACCTTCAAGCGACTGAGAATCTCAGGCAGAACAGCGGTTTCAAAAAGCAAAGCATTCGCTTTCAACATGACATTCAACGCGCCAAGCTGAGCAACCTCCTGACCAAAAGTAAGCAACCGAACACTCGCCTGCCGATAAATCTGCTCATAACGATTAACCACCTTCAACAGAACCTTCCGAGCATCAATAACGCTCTGCACAATAGGCTGCCAACTTTCCCGAGTCTCAAAATCATTGTAAACAGTACGGCTAGAACACGCACACTTCTGGCTCAATTCCTTCACAATCTCCGCCTGAGAAAAGCCCAATCCTTCCAGCTTTAACAATTCTAAGCGCCTAGAAACCGCATCCACTTCACCGAACCCCCCTCCAATTGAAATTTTTCTTCAATCCTCACTGAACACTCCATGCACTCGCCCATGGAACTATGAATAACACCGAGAACTTGGCTCAGCAAAGGCGCTGGTCCAAAAGACACCACAACAAAACAGACAACAATCACTATATGTGGGCTTATCAGATAAAAGATTTACTTTGTCCCAAAGCAATACTTGTTGTTAAATCTTAATCCCAAACCCAATAAAAAAATAAAAGCGCGTGCGCATTTTCTTAATATGTCGTAAACACTGAAAGCTTCGAGAAGTTGATAAGATAATAAAATGGAAGAATAAAGCATGAAAAGTGAAATCAACATTTTTCTTGATAACGAGGGCATGTCCATTCGTGGTGTAGCGGCAGCCAAGCAACTACCTACAATACCGGAGAGTTTTTCTCCTCAAATCATGCTAGAGGGTGCAAGGTCAATCATTTGTTATGGAACGCCTATTCCAAGAGGGATCATCTACGCAAAAAGCAATAACTTGGATTTTTATTGGCGTTACTGCAACATGCAATACAGAACGTTAGATTCGGTGTCCAACAGACTTTGCTTGTTTCTGGAAGAAAAGAACTGTTCAGCGACACCAATTTACAGTTGTTTCCCATGGAAAACTGTGAATCGCGAGTTTTGGGGACATCTACCTTTGGTCTACTGGGCCGAAGAGGCTGGCTTAGGTCGGCTTGCCAAATGCGGCTTGCTGGTTACCCCACAATATGGGACTAGAATTCTACTGGGAGGGGTGATAACAACACAGGAGCTAGAACCTGACGAAAAGGTTAACGAAGATGTTTGTCCTCCAAATTGTTTTGACTGTATCGACGTTTGTCCCGCCAAAGCAATAAAAAGGACAGGAAAAGTTGATCACAATTTATGCATACGCTATTCGAGTTCTAACCCTTTACTTGCGCTTATACTTGCTGATCAAACGATTGGAAAGAACTACCCTTTCGACAAGCTACTCAACACCGTTGCCGTGGATGATCATGGCATATACTCGTGCTTTGAATGTTTGAGGGCTTGTCCGCTGAATATGAGGTAGATTAAGTATCATAGGTCCACATCTTTTCTAAAAAAAGAGGGGATTTTGCGGGGGACATCTCCACGCTCATGTCTATTAAGCCTTATAAGAACGCGTTAAGGTGAATGTGTGATTATTTTCCCACATCTAGGACAATGAATGTGTCTCAGAGAAGATTGAGAGTCCCAACCAGAAATTACAGCGTCTTTCTTGGGTAAGACGTAGCCAAACTTCTTGCAGACGTAAGCGTCTTTTTGTGGGCGAGTCATCGCAGTTACCCTTCCGTACGCATTCTAGAATGTGTGCATATTATGTTGTTCTTAAAATGGGCGTGAGCATCATCTGCTTTTCACCATAAACTATATGATCTCTCAATCGCTCCTGAGTATATCCAAATGGGCTAAGAATGTTTGCTCCCGCAAGAATCAGCATCTCCACATACTTTTCAACATCAAACCGAGTTTCAACATCAATCAGTTCAGCGGCCTTAACGCGCTTACTCGGCCTTCTATTTTCAGTATCAATTATCAAGTAGCGAACCGTCTGCCCTTCAGACACCTCTATACCCCCCTCCAGCAACTGCTTGGCAGCTATGGCTTGGAAAACATCGTGAGCATACCTATCAGGATGCATGGACAGCTGCTTTGCAATAATCAAATCATGCACATCGACATCTCTCTTCCTCAGCCTCTCCACATAGCCCCGCAAAACCTCTACCGCCTCCGGAATCCTCTTCATGAATGCCTCTGAGTTCGGAGCCTTCGCAAGAACCTTTATCATATCCATCTGAGCCTTCTTAATCAAAGGCGGCGTGTCCCTCCTTACAGCCTCGATGCCCCTCACCTTGATTTTGCCAGATTCAAATACTCCATAGTATCGGTTGAGAACAGGAACCTCTACATGTGTTCTCGACGGCAGAAACACAATCCAACGGTATCTGCCTTCTACGTTCAGCTGAACTCCGATTTCCTTAGAAACAGCCTCGCAAAGTTCAACATACTCTCTCGGAGACGCTCCTTCCTTCTTTAGCCATAAAGAGTCAATGATGCCATGAACTATTTCGAACCCCCTCTCCTCAGCTATACGCACGGTCTTCAATAACGCGTCCCTAGCAAAGGCACAAACTGCGATGTGGGCATCAACCTTCCCAAAACGGGCGTTCTTGTAACCAAGATAACCAAAAGATGTGACCAGAATCCACTTCAAAGCACCCTGCCTACGATCGTAGACCTGCCTTAACTTCGGGTCTTCGACCTCGCTTCTCAAGCGTTTGTAGGTGTCACGCTTCTTCAAGATTGTCTTCAGAGTTCTCGGCACTATACCTTCCCGTTTCTCACACATGTTATAGCCGAGTTCCGGCACCCTCAACTTTGAGTCTGGACAACATTTGCAGAGCACTGTTTCTGCTGAGATGTTGCGCTTCGCCATTAAGGTTGGATACATTGAAGAAAAGTCAACTTCGGCAACCCCATCGTGGATGCCTAGCTGGGGTTCAAAGATGAAACCTCCTCTGTCTGCTACAAGCAGTTCCCAAGCAGACTTGAAAGCTTCGGGTTCTCTTTTCTTCCAGGGAACCAATATGTCATCTTTTGTGGCTTGATAGAGCTGCAGGGACGACATTATTGTTCCGATGGAAGCTCTAGCGGCCCTATGCAAAGGAACCCTGCACGTTCTCGAAACTTCAATTAACCCATCCAGTCCACAGGCCGAGTAAATGAAGGTGTTTTCCTCATCGATGTGAATCCGTCCGTAGAGCCTACGCATGGGTGCCTTGAAGTAAACACGCCCATAGGAGAAGAAGGTAACGCCGTGTTTTTTCTTCGCCCTGAGAGGTACGCCTTCTCTGCCCAGGATTAGTTTGCCAATTACATCGTTTAGTAATGCTCTGTGGGCAAGGTACGGGAAAAGAAACGAGTCCCCGCCTCGTGTAAAAATTATGTCCGGATCCTCTTCTCTGACAGCGTCCACCATCTTGAGGATTTTTTCGCTTTCTTCTCCTTTGTCAATAACGGCGCTTTTCCCATTTGTTTCGAGGGTGATGCTTTTGATTGGATCGTTGAAGCTGGGGACGGCTCTCTTCGCGGCTGTTTCCACAGTCATTCTCATCAGCCTAAGTGGAGGAATCTTGTAGTCTACGCTTTCTACGGAATCCAGCAACCAGTAGGCAAGCCTCTCGCCTTGAACAGTGACCACGACAAAGACCAGAGGGAAAATGTCCCTATCATAAAGATACGCTTGAGCTTCGGGGACATCCACGTTGTGAAGCTGAAACTTCTGATATCCTCCTAGCCTCAACAGCTTGCGAGCGAAGTACGGTATCCTGCGACAATCTGTCGTGGTTATCTCTAAAACCTTTGACTTTTTGTTCTCCATAAAATCAGCGCACTTTTCAGCGTATCGCCAACTGGCAACAGACTTACTAGTTGCAAGCTGGGTAGTCAACGTAGATAAATCCACAATCTTGCCTGAAACATAAATCTTGGGTTGGAACTTGTCTGTGAGTCTTACTCGTTCACCTTTCTCTGTTATGATCCAGACTGTCATTTCGCCTGGATTGGAGGGATAGACATCGAGTATCCAGCCTCTAAGTGACTTAAGGCTGTTTAAGTTGTTTTTCCAGTTTGTCAAGTTTTTCTTTGATCTCCATTATGGCTTTCTCTTGATGAAGGAGAATGGACATGAACATTGCTTCAAGCAGGATGGGCCTCGTAGCCATGCTGCCGGCAGACGCAAACATCCTGCAAGCGTTCATCATTTGATCGAAAGCTTCAGCATCCTTGTTTCTTAGTCCTTTTCTGAATCCCTTCCATCTCTCGATTTCAGCTTCTAGGGCTTGGCGATATGAAGGAACAGTTCTTCCCATTTATCATGCCTCCGCAAACATGTCAATCGTGACCGTGTTGGAAGGAAAGTCTATGGCGAATGGCTTGATATTCGGGTGATCCTCCAGGGCGAACTTGAAGCCACCTCTAGACTCTTTGAACCTTATCACCGTAGTAGCCCTTGCGATCAAAACGGACTCCAGAAAGAGGTTTCTGCTAGAACATGATCGCGGAAAATATGAAGCCACAACGATAGCTCGCCTTCCAGTGGCAAGCTCCGAAAGATAATGGGTCATTTTGAGGAAGGTGTCCCTGCCCTCTGTTTTAGGCACATCACGATCAAGGAAAAGCCCAGTTATGTCCGAAATAACGACAAATTTGGATCTGTATCTTTTCAGGGCCTCCTCCAACTTCTCAAAAATCAAAGCCGTCAGCTGATAGGCCGTGAAAGCCCTCGAAATGAAAATCTTCTCAAGGACAGACCTTGGCTCTAGACTATATTCTTGGGCTATAGCTGAAACAGCGTAGGGATCAAAAGTGCTCCCGCCATCGATGTAAACAACTCGGGAGTTCAGCCCACCCTTTCTGAAGGGCAACTGGCATCGAACACTCAAGAGAAAAGATAGCATCGTGGAAAGTGGACGCCCTACCAAAACTGCAAACTCGCCGCTTTGAAAGCCTGGAAAAGCCTCATCTAGCTTTGGGATGCCGAGAGACAACACTCTGTTGTATTTTCTGGACAAGGCGGTCACGACGCTTAAGGGGTATGAAAAAGCGAATCCGCAACTCATAAGGATTTAGGAGAAAGATAGCCTTCAGTCCTATAGAGTCCCAAGTGAAAGTGAAACCGATATTCTATTGTATTTCCAGGCCTAAAGGACCTATGGGGCGCGCTTCTTGACAAGATACCTCATTGGAGCCGGAGGATGGGCGTACTTTCAAGTTCCAGGCGTACACCCTCTAGTAGCCTACTCAAAGGCGTTCGACTTTGTCGAGGTTAACTCAACCTTCTACGAAATACCAAGCCTAAAACTGGTTGAATCTTGGCGTAGATTGGTTCCGCCAGACTTCGAATTTGCAGTAAGGTGTAACAAAGCACCAACTCATAAGTACAAGTTCCAAGCGCTCCCAGAGGCATTTGAAGTTTTGAAAAGAATGACTACTATCTGCAACACCCTAAAAGCAGAGGTTCTGCACTTGCAAACCCCTGCAACCTTACAGTTCACAAGGACTAACGTTGACCTAATGCGCAACTTCTTTTCATCGGCAGACTTAAGAGGCGTAAGAGTCGCCTTAGAGACGAGGGGTAACGAGAGATGTCTTAACCCAGACCTCCTCAAATTAATGCAAGATTACAACATGGTTCATTGTGTCGATCTTTCTAAAGACGAGGAACCTGCGTATGAATCGGATATCCTCTATTCGAGGCTCTTTGGTAAAGGTCCTCACAACGTTTACCAACCCACAGATGAGGAGTTGAGGAAAATCGACAGAAAAGCCAGCAGAGGAAAACACAAAACGGTGGCTGTTAGCTTCCACTTCGTTAGAATGTACAAGGATGCCGCTAGGTTCAAGATCTACAAGGAGACCGGCAAATTCCCCATGGTCACCAAGTCCACAGACCTAGACTCACTTACAGAAGTTTTACGGGAAGACGCCAAATTTCCAAGCAGCAAGGAAGAACTCATTCGCCATCAAGGATGGAAGCTGATTGACCTAACGGAGGACAAGCGAGTCCACGCGACGTACATGCTCGAAAGGCTTCCTGAAAAAACCTATAATAGCGTCGATGAGCTGGTTGAGACACTGCAGTCTTTTAAGGCATGGTGAATCCGTTGAGCAACATTCTTCTTGGAACATCGGGCTGGAGCTACAAAGACTGGATCGGGCCCTTCTACAAGAAGAAGGAGAAAAGCATGCTCTCAGCCTACTCAAAAGTTTTCAAGACAGCCGAAATAGACTCAACCTTCTACCGCTATCCATCAAAAGGTATGGCAATGGGATGGCTGAAATATTCTCCATCAGACTTCGTTTTCGTGGCGAAACTCCCCAAGTTAATAACTCACGAGAAAAGGCTGAGCCTAGACGAAGGCGTTGAAGATGACGTAAAACATTTCTGTGAACTCTTGGAGCCGCTTCATCTGAACGGTAAACTTGGATGCATACTGATTCAGCTTCCGCCAAAGTTTGGCTTTGACATCGACCTCATGGAGGGTTTCTTCAAGATTCTTCCAACTAACATAAGGTTCGCAGTGGAGTTCAGAGATCTGTCGTGGATAAGAGATGAGACTTGGCGGTTGCTCCAGAAGTATGAAGTGGCATACACGATTGTTGACGAGCCTCTGCTCCCGCCGGACGTAAAAGTGACATCGAAAATAGCCTACTTCAGGTGGCACGGAAGAGGAACAAGGCCATGGTACAACTACCGATACAGCGTCGATGAATTGGAGCCGTGGATTCCGAAGGTTAAAGAGGTTGCTGGAAAAGTTGAAGCCGTGTTCGGATACTTCAATAACCACTACCACGGATATGCCGTCGAAAATTGCCTTCAGGTTTTACAAATGCTGGGTGCGTTAACCCCAGAGCAGGCTGAGGCCAAAACTGATGTGAAAAACTATCTCAAGGTGCCAACCATCATAAGAAAGCCCACCATCGAGGCTTTCGTAGAACCAAGGGAGATGACCTTTGAAAGTCTACTTAGCGCCTTCATAGACAAACCGAGGCTGAAGAGAGCTCAAGGCATCAAAGACAAAGAACTGACAATTCAGGAAGTAACAGACAATCGAGTTGAAGCACTGATAAGAGGATACCATATACTCATAGACTTGGCAAATCGTGTGGTTCTACACGACTGTGCAGACTGGAGTAGAGTGTTACCAAGCAAGAGGTTCTGCAAACATATAGGCAAACTACTACTCTCGCTAGGTGAGGAGAAGGCTTCAATTATTCTTCGGAGAATCTTCACAGAAAAAGAAGCCTGGGAATTTAAACCGTACACAGAATAACGACAGATAATGCGCAGAACCAAGAAAAAAGGGGGGGTTTGCGGGAGACATCACCACTGTTAGTCAAGTTCAAATCTCTCCCGGCCCGCGTACGCGCACAAACCTGAAGAAGCAGAATCTATGCTCGCAGTTGTTGTTCTTTTATGGGGTTCCCAAAAACTTCTTTGCCAAGTATAAGATGCATTCGCCTTCCGTGTCGGAGAGGATCTCTATATCTCTTAGGATTTGCAAAGTCACTTTTTCTACCTGCATTTTGGTCACCTGATGCGCGCATGACCTACCTTGCTATTACCACTCGCGTTCCGCATTCAATTAAATGAAGCAAGTTGGCTTCTCTCGGATTGTTTATTTTTTCCTCTTTCAGCAAATTCATGATTTCTCTGTAGCCCCTAAGATATCGTTGACCCTTTTCAGTTGTTTTATAAGTGGTTTTTTCAGATGCTTTAAAGGCTTCAAGGAGATTCCTGTTCAAAAGGAGGGAAAGGTAGTGGTTTACAAGCAAATGACTCAAACTCGTCTTGTACATAATCCGAGTCTTGTAAGCACCCCTTTCGGCTACTTCCAAGACCTCAGCTATAATTGAAATTTGGGACCTACGCTTCCGTGAATGCAAAAGAGGACCATCAGCCAACCAAATACCCTCCTAAACTTTTTCCACGACATCCACCTATGCCACAAGGCATCAAACCATAAATGGAGTGTTTCCAACAATCAAATATTCCAAAATGCGGAATAATCTTCAAGGCTTGCGCAATAGAACTTTCTTTCTTAAATCTTTAGTACAACTTTTGATGAGATAATGGGTATAATGATTAAGAGGAGAACGGATGATTGTGTGCGGGATATGAAGTTCCGGAAGGATATGAATTAGAACATTTCGTGTTGAAGTCAGGTGATTCTTTATCATGCACGGAATTAATAGATGAAGCGTTCTATGAAAGTTACAAAAATGAGGGTGGTACAATAGCCTTTACTCCTGAAACTTTTGAAATCGCGTTTGGATCTCCGATAATTAGACGTGACCTCTTCCTCAGGGTACGCCACTTAGAATCTGGTGATATAGTTGGTTTTTTTGGAGCCGTGCCGCGAACATTGAAGTTTCCCGATGGGAATAATTATGAATATTGTTGTCCCACTTGCTTGACTGTACGAACCGACCATCAGAGGCGGGGCCTTGCCACTTGTATGATTCTTAAGGGATTGGAAATCGTTAAAGAATCAAATTGGGATGGGGCATACATGTTTCTTAATGTGAAACACCCCGCAAAGACGGCGGCCAAAAAAGTTCTGGGGGACGATTTGAAAACTGTTTACACTATAAAGAGATTTATAGTGCGAATAATGGATGTAGAGAGAGTTTCAAAAACCATGCGTGCGGGCGCATTGAAATGGTATGAAAAGATATATTTGCGATTCAAGTCAAGGTTAAAAAAATGTCAGGTGGATGATGTTAGAACACTTGAATATGGTGACATACCGAAATTATATGAGCTGTCAAAGGATTTTGAGAAGAAAAACGATATTTCTGTTGTCAGAGACTTGAAAGATTTTGAGTGGTTTATGAAGCTTCCTTATGTTATCACGGTAGTTCACGACAGCAAAGACGGAAGCCCAGATGGTTTCATAAGTGCTTGGCCGTTCAAATTAGCAGGTCTGGGGTCTACTTGTAATATGGGATTGATTGATGCGGTTCATACGTATAACCTTGATATGACTGCTGCGTCTAACCTAACTGCAAAACTTTGCTTAATAGCGGACGAAAATGGTTGGGCAGGGTTGCAGACGCCGTTTATTCCATATTTCAGTGCAAAACCGTTTCTGAAATCAAGGTTCATGCTGTTGCGCGCATCGCGTGTACGCGCAAATGAGGAGATCGTGATGCTCAGCTTGAGCGGTCATGAGATACCCAAAGTGAATTCGCTATATCTGGATTGGCGCTGAACTACCCTCTTTAACAACAAAAGGGCATGCTTTGAGCTCACTAGAAAAAGGCTGGCACGACAACTAGCTAACCCACGATGCGCGCAAAGCCTTAGCACGTGCATCCTGTATGAAACCAAACTGCTTTATCTTTATGCTTGCATTAATGGAATGTAGGTAATTAGGTAATTAAAATGGAATTAAAAAGTCTCTTTAGTTCAGGAAAAATTGGAAATGTCAAAATAAAAAATAGAATTATCCGTTCGGCGACAACTGAAAATATGGCGACGAAAGATGGGCAAGTCAGTGATGATCTCATAAAAGTTTATACCGAATTGGCCCAAGGTGAGACGGGTTTGATTATTACGGGAGGGTTTGCAGTACATCCTTCAAGCACTTTGCGCCGATATTCGTGCTGTTTATACGACGACGCTTTCCTACCGGGACAGAAAAAATTGGTTGAAGCCGTCCATGATTATTCCGAATGCAAAATAGGAGCCCAACTTGTTCATACCGGTCGTCAAACTGGTAACAAAAAATATGAACCGGTTGCACCCTCCCCCATTCCCGATAAAATTGTCAATCGGGTTCCACGAGAATTAAGAACTGACGAAATCGAAGATGTTATCAAAATGTTTGTAAATGCAGGGCGAAGGGCCTATGAGGTCGGATATGATGCAGTTCAACTCCATGCCGCTCATGGTTTCCTACTCTGCAATTTTGTTTCCCCATATTCAAACAAACGAACAGACGAATACGGCGGTGATACTCAAAGACGGACAAAAATTCTAGTTGAGATTTACGATCAGCTTAGGGACAAAGTCGGGAAAAACTTTCCGATCACTGTGAAACTACAGACTCAAGACGATGTCCCCGGAGGTTTGACTTTAGAGGAGGGAAAAGAAATTGGCAAAATCGTTGCGGATGCAGGCTATGACGCGATCGAACCGAGTGGAGGTGGAGGCGAGTCAATGATAGGAAAAAGTGGACTCGATGGATTACCCAGCAAAGTAGTTAAATCCCCGGAAGATGAGAACTACTTTCTACCAACAGTCAATGAAATAAAACCGATAGTAGATGATTGCCCTGTAATTCTTATGGGAGGAGTCAGAAATCCTTTATTCACGGAAAAAATTCTCCGAGACAAAGCCGCCGAGTTCGTATCGATGAGTAGACCATTGATCTACGAACCGCATCTTCCAAATCGTTGGAAAAATGGTGACACCTCTCCCGCGCTTTGCACCAGCTGTAATGAATGTTACATGAGCGTATTAGTAGGAGCTTTACACTGTATATACAAATGATCAATTATTCCTAATGACGCGTGCAGATGAGAAGAGGTGACAAAAACGAAACAAAACAAATTGGCAGGAGTCTGTGGGATTTATTGTGGTGTTTGTCCACACATAGGCAAAATATGTCAAGGATGCTTGGATCTGAAAAATAGGATATTCATCATGCATGACTGCCCGATATATGATTGCTGTACGGAGAAAAGTCTGGAGTATTGTGGATTTTGCTCGGATTTCCCGTGCGAGAAAATTATGGACATGTTGGAGATGGAAAGATACGTGAAAGAAACGGAACCAGATTTGATTTATGGCTGGACTCTCCAATTGCTCATGGAGTGTGTAGAACGAAGGAAAGAAGTTGGCACCAGAAAGTGGCTTGAAGAACAAAAGCAAAAATCAAAATAGCAATTGATAAGGTATATCTTCTTTTTCAAGTGCATCAACAAGTTCTAATTTCTTCTGGGAGAAGAAGTTGTCAGTCATTGCATATTCTAACCTATGCTTTCTGTACACCCGATCTGCGTAATGGTAGTTCATTCTGTCGATCAGCACATAATCCACTTTTCCGCTTAGCCACGCCGCAAGGCCTTCGGACTGTGGGAGAATAGGTGCTATCATCGCGAAGGTTTTGACACCTGTGGAATGTAGTTTCTCTAACGTTTCAATCCTTTCTCTGACCGATGGCGAATTCGGTTCAAAAACTTTCCTAATATTCTCGTTAGAGGTAGTAATTGTAAGCCCAACTTCAATCCCGTTAGATTTTCTGAGCAATTCCATGTCGCGCAAAACAAGAGGAGATTTCGTCTGAACCGTGATTGGCCAACCACACTTTAATAAAATTTCCAGACACCCTTTAGTCAATTCATATTCTTTCTCAAGGGGCTGGTAAGGATCACATATTCCACTTATCCAAACTCTGCCAACTTTTTTGTTTTTTATCTCATTTTTCAATAGGCTTACTGCGTTTGCTTTCACATCCACAAATTCACCCCAAGCTTCTTTGTGACTAGAAAATCTCTTGATGAACCGTGCATAACAATATGTGCATGCATGCTCGCATCCAACGTAGGGGTTGACCGCATAATCAAAAACTCTTGATTTAGACAAGATACTCTTAGCATGGATTTCTTTGACGATCATGATAAGCACTTAAACCATATTTTTATTCCAAGTAATCAACAACTTTTCCTTCTTGGGTGAGCCTGTAGACAAGCTTTCCTTGTTTGATGTCTTTCTCTACGCAGAAGCCATTCTCTAATACGTTCAAATGCCATTCCAGATTGGCTTTGTCTAACCCTGTGCTCGATTGAAGATCTTCGATGGTTGCGCAGCCTTCCTTTAGAGCTTTAAGGATTTCTCTTCTAATAGGACTGTTGATGGCTCTTAAGTAGCGTGTGTGATACAGTTGTGTCTCCTCAATCGACTCGCTGACTGGTGATGCGACACCATGGAATCCCTCATGGTGCGGAACTGCCCCTACAGTTCTGGAAGTAGTTGCCTTGTCCAAAACTTTCTTCTTAGCCTCAGGCTTTTTAGCCATTCCAGCCTACCTCAGACTACGATTTATTGACAAGGAATAAAAAATTTGCCAGAATCTGTGTGCACGCACAGAAAAAGGGGAGGTTAGGCTAACACTTTGAGGTTAGCCCCATCGTAGATTTGCCAGTCCATCTGGTGAATAACCGTGTAGTGACATTGCACCGCGATGTGCACATTCCAAGAGGGAAATGTTTCAAAATTGTCATTCTGAATTGTTCAGGGATCTTTCTAGGGAAATATGCATGCATCAAATTGACAAAAGAAGGAATATTTATATAGGTGCCTTTTGAGATGTTCAAGTTCTGGTGATATGCGGAGGAGAAGGGAAAGTGAAACAGCCTCACGTATACGAGGTGGACCTGACCCAAATCCAAGGGTATGGAGATTTTTCCTGTCCCAGTTGTGGGGTTATCATATCTCCTCAGGATGAAACCGAAGATGTCTATTGTATTTTGGAGACGAAGGTTAAGGGTCAAGCTTTGGAAGAATTACTGATTCGGTGCAACACTTGTGAAAGCAAAATCCGTTTGGTCGGTTTCCTTATCTCCGAGGTCGCAGGTGCGAGTGAGTTTACTTGTCCAGAATGCGGAGTTTACATAGACAGAACAGAACAGGACAAAGTGGAAGGCAACTATTACGTTTGTGGCAACTGCTTAACCGTCATATATGCGCACGAGGTTTTATCACAGAGTTACTGAGTTTACAGCCTTACTCTTCTCCATCATCTATGCGCGCATTCAGACCCCGGTTATCAGTAAATTCTTTATTCAGAAAAGAAAAAGCAGATATGACAAAGAATCTAATATTCGCCCCCAAACTTTTGGTGCTTAATGCCGTTGCCCGTTGTGGCGTCTAATCGCCTGATCTATTGCTTCTTCCACTGGTTCGCTTTCTTCTTCTTTTCAACTTCTTTTGCCCAAGATTTCAGCAACACCACCGACCTATCTTGAACTCCAACGGTTTCACCTGTTCCGCATGGCAGTGGTCGTCCAAGCCATTTCTTGTAGAACGCCTCTAAGTCGGGTAGGAATTCGAACATGATGGGATAGCCTCGTGCCATTGGCTCCACGTCAAGGAGGGTTCCACAACCCGGACAATAGTATTCTCTTACTTCGGCAATGTTTGTGTCATATTTTCCTAGGCCGGGATATATCTCTTTCAGTTTCTCTTTAGTATTCCTAACGTAAATTAAGGCTTTGAGTTTCCAGTTTTCTCTGTAGTCTCCGAATTCGTGACCGCATGCGGCCTTTACTGTTGGCTTTCCTTCTTTACACACGATGAAGAGGTGTTCGCCGATGGGTAGGAGGATTTTCTCCTTCCACGGAACTTTCTCTTGCAGAACCTCTACGTACTTGTCAAATCTGTCCGAATCCTTGGGAGAACTCATGATTTGCTTCATCACAGTCCAAGAAAGCTTCCTATCCACGAGGTCTCGAATCACTTCCTTCGAGTATTTTGGTGCAGACATGCATTTCACCTCCTAGAATACGAAAGTGTCGGGCAGTTGCCAGAATTCTCTGAACTCCTTAGCAAACTTCTCTGATAGTTCCATGCTCTCCTTGTAGGTCTCCCTCACCAGACTTGCAATTTTTCTTTTTGCCACCTTTTCTCGTTCCTTTCTCCACCATTTCCTAACGGGTATTCCTCGCTTCAGCCTCGCCTTCTTAATCTCTTGCCGAAGAGTTTGGGTAGCCTTCAGATCGATTCTCCACGTTTTCTCCTTCTCGTCGTAGTAGGCCTCTACTCCGTAGATTTGCTTTGCGATTTCTCTTGAAAGCAGTCCGTTATTTAGGTCGCTGCGAACTAGTTCAGGATCTCTTTCAACAGGATCGCCGTAGCCAGAGCCTCCAGTATAGAATAGACTGAAGAGGTCATATTGCTTAAGGTCTTTCCAGAAGGCTGTGCTGTGTACACCAAAGCTGCTCGCCTTTAGGTTGCCGGACTCCGCCATTTTCACGGCTTCCACCGGAGAATGGGGTACATCCTGCATTTTCGTTATCAGATCCCTAACATTCGTGTCTGTGGCTGTCAAACCGAACCATACTGGACCAGGATAACCTCCAAAAAGTCCTTTGACATAGGGTGTGAGAGGAACATGGCCAAAACATCCTATGTTGAACATTTCTGTTTTCCATAGCATCCACTGGGATGCCCAACCGCTTCCCCCACGGTATCTTCCATAGCCATGCGTATCAGGAATATACCTTCTGCCCAAATACAAGATTGGTGACAAGAGCTCCCATAGTTCGGCGTTGCCTTGGTCGGCTTCGGGGTTCCAAATGGCATAACCTGAATCTATGCCGTCAATGACAGCCCTTGCTCCGCTTTGGCTTGCGGCCATTTCAAAGATAGAAAGCCCTATGGTGGTGCCAAACTGGCTGATTCCACCGCCATTGGCAAGGGAGTTAGCTGCGGAGGGGAGAAAAACTTCTTCCAAGAAGCCGCGGGCGAAGAAACCAATGGAAAGGAGCATACCAAGATTCGCGTACGTGGGGATCAAACTGGCCCAAGATATAGATGTTGCTGCATAGGGGTAGTCTGTGTTCACAAGGGAGCCCTTTGGGAGGTGCTGACTCACTGTCAAGTATGCGCCATCGTTTACTTTGCCGTCGTAAGAGAGAACTTGGGTGATCAGAATCCATAGGCCACCATCCATCGCTGATGGCGTGCAGTTATAGGGGTGATAGCCCCAGCGGCTTGCGCCGTCGAAGTCTATATGTATACTGCCATCTTCTTTCACTGTAGCTTCGATGGGCACGTGGGTCATGAGGTTCTTATCAGCTAATGGATGTATGTGCGGTATCCCCTTAAAGGGAAGCACCGTGCAACCCGCAGCTTTGTATCTGCCGGGAACCAACCGTTCCTTAACCTTCAGTAAGAATGCTCTCCTATTTTCCTCGATAAGTTCGCGAACTGCCTTCATATAGTAGTTGATGCCAAATTCCTTGATAACTCTCTTAACCTCTTCCCTAATCATTATACAGCCCGCCAACCTCGCCTTCTCGTCGAGAATCCACCAATTGGGCATACGGGAGCTTACTTGAAGCTTTTTTATATAATACTTAAAGTAGCCGTCGTTTTCACCCACTTTTTCGGCGCTAATGTGATATCCTTCGCCGAATCTCTCTGGGGCGAATATAGTCATGCTTCCGTGTTCATGAGCCCCCGCCTCAAGTTCGTGGGTAACACCTCCAGCCCAGCCGATAACCTTGCCTTCGTGGAATATGGGAATGAGAGTCTGGACATCGGCGGTGTGAACGCCGCCAGCCCAAGTTTCGTTGTTGGCGAAGACATCGCCTTCCCTAACGCCGGGATCATCCTCGTAGTCATTCTTAATCATCCATTTCGCGAAGGCGCTTAAGGTGTGAACATGAACCATGATTCCAGTTGAAAGGGTTATGGCGTCTCCTTCGGGGGTGTAGAGACCGAAAACGAGTTCACCATATTCCCTAACTGCCGGTGAAGCCGCCACATATTTTACTGCTTCCCTTGCTCCAATTGTTGCTGTCAGGAGGCGGGAATGGAAGCGTTCATACTTTATGGGGTCTTTTTCCTTTAACTTGAGTTCTTTAATTCCATAATAGTGACCAGTTTCCTTGCAGAGTTTTTCATCTTCTTCTAGCAACTCCTTAAGGGTTTTGCCACTCCAACCAATAGCCATAACAATCACTCCTCACAACTACGATTTACCATACCAAATAAACTTGTATTCATCAAACCTTGCTTTGTTGCCCGGCGGCACAACCATCGTTGTTGTTGGGTGTTCGATTATTGAAGGCCCGTCAATCACGTTTCCAGCCTCCAGCAAATCCATCTCCCACAGACCGAACTTGATCCACTTGCCATCATGGTATACCTCCCGTTCACCCTTAAACGCATTCTTTGGAGGCTTTGCACCTGAGACAGGCCTTTTTGGAACTTTCGGCTTTACAGTCTCAGCAGAGGCAACTATACCTACCTCTAGGATTTGGTAGCCAGCTTCGGAGAACCTAGCGGCTTTGGGATATATCTTCTCATAAGTCTCCTCGAAGGCTTTTGTAATCTTGTCGAGGTCCTCTAGGGACGAAACAGGATAGACAGGGGAGACAACTTCGTGGTCGTCCAATTGACCCTTATATCGAACATAGGCAAGAGGTGCAAGTTTTATCTTGTCCTTTGAAAATCCTTCAGCCTCAAATTCTGTGAGGGCGCGTTGTTCAAGTTCCTCCCATGCGGAGTTGATTCGAGCCTGTGTGAACAGTTTCATCATCGTAGTGATTTCGTCTGCACCCGGTGAAATCTCTCCAAGAATGCCCTTGTGGTACCTGTGTAGGTAGTCCGCTGTTGCTATGCCAAAAGCCGAAAACACTGCTGCAAAGGGGAACGTTATGATGTTTCTGAAGGGAATTCCCGCGGTGAAACCCCACATGTGTAGGGGCCCCGCGCCTCCGTATGCCATGATTGTGTAGTCGACTGGGCTATATCCCCTAGCGAGAAGCATCGCATCGATGTGGTTTCTCATTTTAGAGTTGAGGAGATCTATTATACCTGAAGCGATTTCATAGATGTCTCGCTCCATTATTTCAGCTACTTTTTTGCATGCCTTGTAGGCTCTGTCTCTGTCAAGTTTAACTTTGCCTCCAAGGAAGTAATCTGGATTCAAGTAGCCTAGAGTCACGTTACAGTCGCTGATGGTTGGTTCGGGATACTCGTAGCACATGCCCACTGCAGACCCAGCGCTTTCCGGTCCTAGGTCTATTCTCCTCGTAGCAGGATCAACCTTAATTACCGTACCTGTTCCTGCGCCTATGGAGTCCATCATAACCATGGGGAGGTTGACGCGGAATCTTGCGATATCCGGCTCCCTTAGCATTGGGATTATACCGCCTCTAATAATGCCCACGTCGAAGCTTGTTCCACCCATATCCGTGGAAATGATGTCTTTGATTCCAAGGAAGTTACCCACATATTTGGTGCCCAGCATCCCTCCAATGGGTCCTGAGATCAAGGTTTCATATAAACGGGGATACCTAATATCAACCAGTCCGCCACACGATAGCATTGTTAAGAGGTTGTGTCGGTAACCGTTTTTCTTGGCTTTCTTCTCGATTTTGAAGAGTTGTTCTCTGGTGGGTTCTGCAGCGTAAGCCTGCATGAGAACACAGTTTAGCCTTGAATACTCTCTCATGATGGGTGCGACTTCAGAACTCAAGACTAGACGTATGTTGACCCCTCGTTTCTTCATTACCTCCTTTGCGATTTCAGCGGCTTTTTTCTCGTGCTCAGGATTTATGTAGGAGTATAGAAACAGGAAGGCTATTGCTTCTACCCCTAGGTCTAGAAATTCTTTAACAGCCTTTTCAACCTCTTGCTCGTAGAGGGGTATAACCACATCGCCCATCATGTCGATTCTTTCAGTAACTCCTCTAACTCTATTTTTTGGCACGAGGGGTTCGTTGTGTACGTGGGTTACGGTGTGGAGGCGATCTGGGTAGGAGTAACCAAGCCAGACTAAGCCTCTCTCCATAAGGATGGAGTCTTCGAATCCCTTAGTTATGATGAGACCAATCTTGAGGCCGCTTCTCGTATGTAACGTGTTGATCATTATGGTACCTGAGTAAACGGTGGTCAGAACTTGCTGGAGTACGTCAGACAGACTCATTTTCCAGTAGCTTGCTGCGTCATTTACCGAGTTTGCAAACCCTATGGACTCGTCTTTGGGGGTGGTTAACGCCTTGCCTGTGGTAAAATTGCCTTCAGCGTCAACGATGACCGTGTCTGTCATGGTCCCACCCGCGTCAAGGGCGGTGATAACTGGTTTGTGTACAACACTTGATGTTTTCATAATCTCAACCAAACAGATAGGTAGGATGGCGGTAATTTATAAATAATGTCGTAATGTGTACCTTAAAAAAAGGGGGGTTTGCGGGAGACGTCTCCACATACGCTTATTAAAGGATTTTCTCATGCACTAACCGCTAACACGCGTACTGGCTCATGTAGAGTTTCTGAAAGAAATCCTTTAATCGTCTGCTCAGCATTTTATTTCGGGGGCCCGTTGCCTAGCCAGGATTAGGGCGTCGAGCCGTGTGATGGAGGGCGCGTAAGCCTTCGGAGCCGGAGGTCCGGGGTTCAAATCCCCGCGGGCCCGCCAAATGGAGAAAGCTGAATGGTTTCCGTTAATCCCTTTGCCGAGTTCCGTGTTGGGTGTGAAACTGTCCTGAAGGATGTCCTGAAAAGGTTACATCCTCAAATTTCTATCCCCTACCTCTTACTTGAATCTCCGCCGAGCCCCGAATTCGGCGAGTTATCTTCTTCAGTATGCTTCGAAATCGCCAAACAAACTGGAAAGAAGCCGCTGGGAATAGCAGAACAGATTGTTGAGGCTATTGATGTATCAGGGGCTCCGTTAATTCGATCCGTTAAGGCAGCTGGAGAAGGTTACATCAATTTTTACGTAAACTTTGAAGATTTGTCCCGTTTGACCATTGAGTCGGTTAGGGTCCTTGACACTGAATACGGGTATGTTAAAACTGATAAGCCAAGAAAAATCATTGTTGAGCACACGAGCGTTAATCCCATTCATCCGATTCACATTGGGCAGGCAAGGAATCCCATGCTTGGTGACGCCCTTGCCCGCATCTTGAAGGCTCATGGGCAAATCGTTTTTAGGCACTATTATGTTGACGACGTTGGTCGTCAGAGCGCGGTGATAGCGTATGGATATGAAAGGCTCGGCAGTC
>Ga0315310_10000375_pt1 | contig 28860 bp, 31 predicted proteins | sample TDP5_MG_FD_203630 | JGI IMG/M metagenome (GOLD analysis project Ga0315310, IMG submission 203630) | Freshwater sediment microbial communities from Lake Towuti, South Sulawesi, Indonesia - TDP5 | ecosystem: Environmental > Aquatic > Freshwater > Lake > Sediment | place: Indonesia: South Sulawesi...
TAGTATATTCGCGTCCTGTCACCATGATTTCTGTGGCTTTTTCGGTTCCAACTATGCAGGGTATGCCTAGTTCTCGGCTGACTATGGCTGCGTGGGCTGTTACGCCGCCTTTGTCTGTGACTATTGCTCCTGCTATCTTCATGAAGGGCACATAATCTGGATTAGTCATAGTTGTGACGAGTATGTCGCCCTTCTGCATAATTTTTGATGCTTCTTCAGCAGATAACGCCACTTTAGCTGGTCCAATGCCTATGTCCCGTTTGCCCGCCGCTATTCCTCTAACCACAACTTTGGCTTCAGCTGGCGGTGTGGGTGGTTTAGGAGCTTCTACTGCCTCAAGTTTCTTGGCGCTCCACACGGTTTCGGGTCTCGACTGCACGATGAATATGTTCTGTGGGAATGGCAAGTCGCGGTCAATTGCGAATTCGATGTCTTGAGCCTTTCCATAATGTGTTTCAATGCTCCGCGAGATTTCCGCTAAACGAGCAACTTCCTCGTCTGTTAGGCATGGTTGCTCCTGCCTCTCAGGCGGCACTTCACCGTGAATTGTTCTGCCTGTCTCGGGGTCTCGGATGTACTCTACAGGTTTCTTTACAATTCTTCTCTCAATAACCTTCAAGGTGTTCTTGTCTACATAGAAATCGTCTGGCGTAACCGAGCCAGATACAACAGCTTCTCCTAGCCCCCAATTGCCTTCAATGACAATTTGATTGGGGTCGCCTGTTACAGGATTAATAGTGAAGATTACTCCTGCCGCTTTGGCGTTGACCATTTTTTGAACGCCGACGCTTATGAACACCTGCTCGTGTTTGAATCCCTTCTGATTGCGGTAGAATATGGCGCGAGGTGTGAATAGACTTGACCAGCATTTTATGGTTTTGTCGATAAGTTCGTCTGCGCCTTTGACGTTAAGGTATGTTTCTTGCTGACCTGCAAAAGACGCATCAGGCAAATCTTCAGCTGTAGCGCTTGAACGAACAGCCACGAATACATCCGCCATGCCCACCTGCTGGTTAAGTCCTTCGTAAGCTGTTTTAATCGCCTTCTCTATTGGGGCAAGCATACGCGTTGATTCGATTATTTTTCGGATTCTCTTCGAAGCTTCCTCGTAATGTTTGGGATTGTTTGGGTCAGTGACTGTTTCGTCGATCGCCCTGTAGATCTTTTCAGCTATGCCCGTTTTCGTGATGAACTCGCGATATGCTTGGGCTGTTATAGCAAAACCAGGCGGAACTGGGATTCTGGCTCGCAGCATTTCGCCTAAGTTGGCGTTCTTGCCACCAACAAGGGGTATGTCGCCTTTGTCCAGCTCTTCAAACCAGAGTATGCGCTTTTCTTCGCGCGAAGGCGTCACGGTACTTACCTCTTATCGACTCTCAATTAGTTGGGTGTTTTTTCAATGACTATGCGACATGGGATTGGCAGCTTGTCTTGTCCTCTCTTCAAGGCTTCTTTCGCCACTTCAACCGCGTTTTCGTTGACGCCGATTTCGATTATGGGCTGCCCGATTCTAACTCTGGCCGCGATTCCAATGGGTTTGCCGAAGGCTCTTCGCATGCCATCTTGAAGTCGATCGGCATGCGCGCCAAAAATCATCTTGTTTTCACGTAGTATTGCATGGGGGTAGGGCACGACTCGCATGAAGTAGGAGTTGCCCAACTTGTTCATCAGCACGCGATTAGACGCCACCCGTGCAGCCTCAAGTGCGTTGTGGCGAATCTGCACTTCCTCGGTTGCTACTAGGCAGGCTTGAATCGGAAAGCTTGCCTTCGTATCACCCATCGTAAACTTGGTAATCTTCGATGGAGGCGATGCTCTAATGTACTCTTTACGCGTGTACGGCGCGCCCTTAGCCTCTCTGAAATTTTTTGCTTTCATAAAGCCATCCCATCTTCACGCATACGAAAGCATTCTATTTAAACCATTTGTAAAAAGGCTTCAACTTAAAAGAAATATGAATTGAAGCTACTTTTAACATGCGCTACGTGTCTTCAGGAGCAGTCTTCTTATGGAAAATCGCCCTTCAGCCACACTTTGGCTAGTTGGCTAAAGTTTGGGAAGACTTTTCGTAATATGGGAATGTACATCATTATTTCATCATGAGCCATGTCTTGAAATTGGTACTCACCCATGTACGGCGAAGGCTCACCCTCACGCGTTATGAATTCAATGTGCATGAACGGGTCGCCGCGTTTGATGTTTATGGGTTTTCGATCATTGCTCAGGTTGACCAGTTCTAAGGTTATTCGTCCCACCCATCCGCTGTGAATCTTCGCTGCGTTGAGGAATGACAGTCCCATGCGTCCATACCTGCTTTTGGCTGTAAGATGCGCCACGTATTGTGGCGGTGTGAAGACAACTTCGTATGAGTTGATGTTTCGATGCTCCATATACTGCAGCGTGACCTCTTCTTTGACCGTTAAAACATAGCCGTCACCATCGAGAAGATTGTAATCGTACGGGTAAATCACTTTATAATTTTCGATCAGTTCGATTAGCTTGTTCTTGCCGATTACGCACATGAGCTTGCACCTCTAGCTTTCTGCATTAAGGCGAGCTTGTGATATATTTGGTTTTTTGGTGGCAAAGCTTCGCCGACCCACAACAGTTTATATGTATGAGAAATATTATGATAAATTTTCACCACCAAAGGAAGCATACCCACATGCCCGAGCGAAATCTGCCCAATCGAACCTTGGATTGCCTTGGACTCTTCTGTCCAGAACCCGTGTTTCGCGTGCGTATGGAATTGGACAAAATGGAGGTTGGCGAAACGCTTGAGGTCTTAGCAGATGATCCCGCGGCTGAAGAAGACATTAAGAGCCTTTGTAAAAGGCTAGAGCAGGAAATTGTGAGCGTGAGCAAAGAGGGCAACGCAGTGCGCTTCTTCATAAAGAAGGTGAAATAGGAGGGAAATCCTCAAAATGAGAACAGGAAAGAAGATTCTCTATGTCCAAACAAGCGGCGTTGACACGCCTGAGCGTACATATGCGCCCTTCGTTTTGTCTGCGACCGCAGCTGCAATGGGTTTAGATGCCACAATATATTTCCTCGTTAAAGGTGTAACTATCGTGAAGAAAGGCGCTGCTGAAAAGGTCAAAATCGGCCAGTTCCCAACATTGAGGCAGGCGATGGATCAAGCCGTCAAGGCAGGCGTGAAGTTTGTGGTGTGCGAGCAGAGCTGCATGCTACTTGGCATGGGGCGCGGAGAGTTCATTCCTGAAGCTAAAATCGTTGGCGCCGCAACTCTGAACGATATGGCTTTAGACGCGGATGCTGTACTATGCTTCTAGGGTGATGGGTCAGAATGAAGCGGCGCATCTATATGGATCATACAGCTGGAATGCCAGTTGACGCAAGAGTACTGGAAGCTATGCTGCCCTATTTTACCGAAAAGTATGGAAACCCTTCATCGCTGCATTCGTGGGGCAATGAAGTTCGAAGAGCAATGGAAAATGCGCGAGCAGAAATCGCAGGTTTAATTGAAGCCAAGAAGCCAGAAGAGATATTCTTCACATCAGGTGGAACTGAGAGCAATAATATGGCGATCAAGGGCGTAGCCAGCCGAAACAAAGACCGTGGAAGCCATATTGTCACTACAACTATTGAGCACATGTCGATCATTAATCCATGTAAAAGCCTCGTGAAGCAAGGGTTTGAAGTGTCCTTCGTGCCAGTGGACAAATATGGAGTCGTTGACTTACAAGCGCTTCGGAATGCAGTTACCGACAAAACCACGCTGGTTTCTGTTGCATATGCCAACGGCGAGGTAGGCACGATTCAACCGATAAGAGAGATAGGTGAAATAGTTCACCGCAAAGGAGCCTCCTTACATGTGGATGCCGTTGCCGCATGTGGTCAAATACCAATCAGCGTTCAGACAGAGAACATTGACTTGATGTCTATTTCATCTAACGACATGTACGGACCGAGGGGAATAGGTGCGCTGTACGTGCGGACAGGCACAAGAATCGAGCCCATAACTCAGGGCGGTGGACAAGAACGCGGCTTACGATCAGGCACAGAGAACATACCCTCCATAGTAGGCATGGGTAGGGCAGCTGAAATCGCCAAAGCTGAAATGAAGAATGAAGGTGAAAGACTCATTAAACTGCGCGACCGCCTCATCAAAGGAGCCTTGAACAGTGTGCCCGCCTCGTTCCTAAACGGACATCCCACGAAGCGCTTGCCAAACAACGCTAATTTGAGATTTAGCTACGTTGAAGGCGAATCTCTTATCCTCAGCCTTGACATGCAGGGCGTCGCGTGCTCATCTGGATCGGCTTGCACTTCCAAGACGTTGGAACCTTCGCATGTTCTATTGGGTATTGGACTGAAGCATGAGGAGGCTCATGGCTCTTTGCTGTTTACTTTGGGCAAGCAAAACATGGAAGAAGATGTTGATTACGTTGTCAAAGCATTGCCCGATATAGTTAAAAGACTCCGAGCCATTTCTCCACTGACTCCTAGGGAGATGCTGCAGTAACGTGTACACCGATAGGGTGCTCGATCACTTCCGCAACCCTCGGAACATGGGCGAAATCCCTGATGCCGATGGGGTCGGAACAGTTGGCAATCCAGTCTGCGGCGATTTGATGTCTATCTACATCAAGGTTAAGGACGACCGCATTGACGACATCAAGTTCAAGACGTTCGGATGTGGCGCTGCCATAGCCACGAGCAGTATGATAACAGAGTTGGCTAAAGGCAAGACTCTCGACGAAGCCATGAAGATATCGAGAGGAGATGTGGCTGATAATCTAGGGGGATTACCGCCCATAAAGATGCACTGCTCCAACTTGGCTGCTGATGGCTTGCACGCAGCCATCCAGGACTATCTGAAGAAGAAGGGGGCGCAGAAATGACCGAATTCATCAAATGTGAACTGTGCAAAATCGAAATCTGCGAGCCGGAAAAATGCACGTTTGCGCTTGTTGAGCGTACAATCGACGGCAAACAATACTACTTCTGCTGCGAAGCCCACGCGCGAGAGTTTGAAAAGAAAAAGAAGAAATAATGGCGTTTATTTTCGCCTTAACATTTCCAGCAAGCGTTTTTCGTGAGCTTCTCTAGTCGTCAAAGGGTAGATTCGCCGTTCGCTGTCAAAGAACAATGGGTCTTCGCCTACTATTCTTGACAGTTCTTCGTCTGAGTTGGCATTGCAGATTACCATGTGCCCCTGTCTTCCTATCAAATGGTAGTAACAGTCGATTTTTCGCTGCGACTCCAACTTACTCAAATATTTAAATTGAGCTGGCGTTAAACTGGCTAGCTTTTCAATAGGCACTTGAGGCTTAATCCACTGCAAAACAAGAAACTTCAAGTTCGGTCACCTTACTGAATTATGTGTCTTTCTTCAGATAAATGACTTGCTTGGATTACAACTATTCTTTCAAAGGGAACCTTCGTTTCAGCAATAACCCTAGCCGTGAAGCAAGCTCCCTGCAACTTCTCCAAGGTTTCTCCAATATCAACGAGACTGGATTGAACCAGTAGAATCGTTCCATCTCTGTTCAAGTAGCGTGGTGCCTCCTTGATGAACTGATCGATGAACTGTCTTCCCGTTGGCCCACCAGCCCATGCTCGTCCAATCCAAGATTTCCTCTCACTCGACGATGAAGGCAAATACGGAGCGTTGAAGATGATTACGTCGAATCTCTCGGTTTTCCTTATTGGCTGGAAAAGACTTCCTAAGCGCACATCTGTCTTACTGGCAACTCTGTTGATTTCTGCGTTTAGCTTGGCACATTCCACTGCATGCGGGTTCACATCTGTAGCAACTACCTTCCTGGCTTTGCTTGCTGCGATGACAGCTAAGATTCCGCAGCCTGTTCCGACATCCAACACCCTGTCTCCTTCTTCAACAACATGGCTCAAACAGTTTGCAATCAGAATCGTGTCTTCAGCTGGTTCGTAAACATCCTTAGAAACCTCAAAGCTGAGATCACCGTAGAAGACTCGTTTTCTCGAGGATTTCATGAGTTAACGCTCCGAAGTCTTCAGGCGCTAGTTCGCGCACACGCTTATCATGGAAAGTCAAGGAATCAGCCATCACTTGGACTTTTTCCTTAGCCACTCCATGTTTCTGCAAGAAGGGAAGGATGGCATTTCGCAGCTTCTTATTGCGCTGCGTGAAAACTGTTTGAACCAGTTCAAAAAAGGCTGGTTCATCTTTGACTCTGAAGGGATGCGGCCTCGGCTTTAGGCGTACGATGATCGAGTCTACGTCAGGGGGTGGATAAAAACTGCTTCTTGGAACGCGGTCATGCAACTCAGCGTTGACTCGATAATAGGTTGCCACAGTTAGCCTGCTGTAGTCCCTGCTGCCTACTGCCGCTGTTAAACGTTTAGCGAACTCCTCTTGAAAAGCTAGAACCGCCAGCTTGAAGTGCTTCTCCAAGAGCCAGAAGAGCAATGGAGACGAGATGGAGTAAGGCGGCGTGGAGACCACCTTGTCAAAACGCGGAATACTTGCGGTTAAGATGTCGCCTTCAATTAGCTCAACATTGGGCAAAATCGAGACTTGTTCATGCAAAATGACCGCCAGTCTCGGGTCTATCTCAATCGTAATGACCCTTTTAGCTCTAGGCGATAAAAGGCGGGTGAGAAATCCAAATCCGGCGCCAACTTCTAGGACGACATCATCTGAGTTTATGTCAGCGTAAGCTATCATAGACCGCAGCAATGAATCGTCAACAGCGAAGTTTTGACCTAGCCTTTTCTTTGGGAAAATGTGATGCTGACGCAGATTTTTGAGTGCCTCTCTGTAAAGGTCAGGTGACTTGTTATGGCGCCCGAGTGAACAATCTGTATTTGCTCTCACCGGACAACTCTTCCAGTATTCTTTTTGTCACGAGTTTGGCTGGACTGGGAATATTCGCCCGTTGTTGTAGGTCGATGAAGTTTTGGAAGGGCGTTCTTTCGCGTTCGTTTATGATTTGCCACATGTACTTCTTGCCTATTCCGGGGATCAACTCGAGCGCGTGCATGCGTGGCGTGATGGCTTGAGCTGCGTTGAAGAAGTTTATGAACCATGCCTCACGATTGAGCACAATCTTCTCCAAGACTGAGGGCAGCTCGGTTTTTGCTGCAGAAGTGAGTTCATCGTAGCTGATTCGACCGATGATGTACGTGATTTCCTGTCTGGAGTCTTTGCCTACGTACACTCTGTCCGCGGGCTTCATCACTAAGCCTTCTCGCAGTGTGGCTTCGAGCAACGTGAAGAATTCTTCTCCGACCAGTTGGACGAGGGCTCCAGCTCGATAAGAGGGCCTAGCCTGCGGTCTACCGTGGGGCAGGTAATCCAGTACGTAGGCGTGTTCTTCATACCTCTTCTCCATGCTCTCCTCGTCCTACCTCATCTTAAACAAGCAAGTTGTGTTTTTTGTGGCTGCGCCCACTCTCTTATTTTCTGTGCTCGTCTAAAAGGCTTAGTATCTCCTGAAGCTTTGAGGTTTCGATGATTTTGCGTCCTCCGCCTAAGAACACACGGATTTCTTCAACGCTTTCAGGCATGCAGTTGACGATTTGGATGGCTTCTTCTTCGTCTAGTCCGAACTTGTCCCTGAGCGTGTCAACTATGACCTCTGACTTTTCATCGTCTACCTTCGCAAATTTCGAGGCATAGTCTAGTGATCGGCGCTGAAATTGATCTAGTTTCTCCTCCCCAATCAACTCTAACGCCTTTTTTACTTCTGGAACGGTTAGCATGCGTTCGCGCAACGCCCTTCTAGGCATGGCCTAATTCACCACACTGCTTGAAAACGGCGCCAAATGCTCAGGGCGAACAATTATCTCTTTTGTGGCGTCGCCCTGTGTTACGTGAACCACGTATGAGCGACCGCGTTTGGCCGTGATGACTCCAACTTGGCCGTGGTAACGTCTGTGAGGCATGCCCTTGTGCACGCTTGAATCAATCTTAACCACAACTTTGTCTCCTTCACTGTAGCTGCTTAGGATTTTGTTCAGTGTGGTTTTGCCTCGTTCTCTCGGGTCCTTTCTGAACAGAGCTCTTGTGTTCATCTGATGGCCTTTTTTCCTCAATTACTTATCGTCCTCCATGTAAACGCCCAAGACGTCAAGCTCTTTAGGAATTGCCTTGGCGCCTAGGATTTGTGCTACGCTGGGCACGGTTCTGCCCTCGTCTCCAGTTATCAATTCTTTTATGTAGAGGCCTCCTTGGCATCGTATTTCTATTTGAAAGCAGTTGGGCGTCAACCTCTTTACTTTCGCCTTATATATGTGCTTTTCCCGGATTAGATCTGCACGGCGATGCATGACCCGTTTGGGTGTTTGTTGCCTAATCGTTGCGCATGTTAGCGCCTTCCTCAACGCAGCCAACTTCTTCTCAGAAACACGCTTGTCTGACTCAACCGTTGCCCTGTACAGCTTTTGAGCTGTTTCTCCTCGTTTCAGCTTCCTAACAACATCTCTGCTCGCTAAGTACAGGTTAGAGACTTCAACTTTGTTCTTCGCGCTGGTGTTTATCGCCTTTTCTAGGCTTTTGAGGTTGATGAAGCGTTTTCGTGGTTTTTTGACTTCTATCACGAAGGGGCGACCGGTTCCGAGCATGCGGGCATCTATGTCCTCACGTCCTGCCCCGTGCAAGGCAATTTCCTCTCCCTGCGTCATTTTCAATGTTGGTTGGCCTATGATTTCTTCGACTGATTCAGGGTACATCTTGCCTGTCCAATTGCATTTTTTGCAGCCTCTGCCTCGGCAGTTGCCGCAGAGCCAACGCGATTGAGGAATGCCGCGTACTAGTTTTCGGTATCGGCCTCCAATGTGGATTGGGTTGACTTGAAGCGACATCTGCTCAGTAAATGGGTTCACTAACACCACTATGTCGGGGTGTTCATATTCGATTTGCTTTTCCGTTGCTTCCACCAGTTTTTTGCCAATGTTTCGACTGAATTCGTTCCGCAGGCTTTCTCCATGAGTAACTGTGAACTCGCCTTTGAGTTCGTCTTCTCGTTCTTCGATTTCAACTGGTAGCTTAACTCCGACCAACAATGTCTTGTATTCGTATTCTTTCAGTTTGCCTAAGGCATGATTAACCAGGTTTTCCAGGGATTCTAAGCGGCTTTGACAGAGACTGCATTGTGGTGCTTCTGTTGGCTTGTGCTTCATGTTTCTGAGCATTTCTGCAGCCATGGGGTAGTTGCCGTTTGAGGCTAGAATCTTGAGCAGCGTTACTCCTGTCTTGTTTTCTGATAACGCTATTTGATGCGCCTTCATGGTTAAGAGGAGTTTTAGGGCTTCACCTCGTTTTTCGTTGTCGATTCCGTATCCAAGCAGAGCGAATTGTCTGCCGAGGCAATGGTTGCACAGTGGATATTTCTCCAACATTTTCTGTGCTTTTTCCAGCATGGCAGTTGTCAAAATTTCAGTCACTTCTGTGAGAAGGGCTGTTATTCTTTCAGGTCTTTAAGTTGTCCCAGCGGGACTTGTTTTCCGAAGAAGGGTAGGGCGCGTTTTCTGCGCAGGGTCTTCATCATGCGTTTCATCATGTTGTATTGGTTTAGGAGTTCTTTGACTTCCTTTTCGCTGGTGCCTGAGCCTCGGGCTACTCTATGCACTCGGGATGAGTTGAATATTTTCGGGTTTTCTCGTTCCTGAGGTGTCATGGATTGAATTATGACGCGGAATTTTTTGAGGCGGTCTTCAGCCATGTCCATCATATTGTCTGGTATATTGTAGGAGAAGCCTGGAATTAGCTTTAATAGGCGTCTGAAGGAGCCCATACCCTTCATGGCTTCAAACTGCTCATACATGTCAGTTAACGTGAATTTGCCTGAGAGGATCTGCTTCATTTTTTTCTCTGGGACTTGGACTTCGGCTTCACGCACTTTCTCAATGAGGCTCTGCAAGTCGCCCATGCCTAACAGGCGACCCACAAAGCGAGACGGCACGAAGGGTTCTATATCTTCCACTTTCTCGCCTGCGCTGATGAATTTGATAGGCGCGCCTGTGGCTGTTACAGCTGAAAGTGCCCCGCCGCCTCTTGCTGAACCATCAAGCTTGGTAACAAAGATTGAGCCTATAGGTGTGGCTTCATGAAATGCTTTGGCTTGAACGGCTGCCTGCTGTCCAATGGTGCCATCTAAGACTAGAATGATTTCGTCTGGTTTGAGGGTTTTTTCCAGCATTTTCATCTCTTCGATTAGCCCTTTCTCTTCTTTGTGGCGTCCTGCTGTATCTATGATGACTACGTCTTTGTCAGTGTGGGTTTTCAGTCCTTTCTGTGCTATGTCAACTGGGTTCTTGTTGTTGGGTTCACCGTAAAGGGGCACGTTGATGCGTGTTGCCAACTGTTGCAGTTGGGCATAGGCGCCTGGGCGATATGTGTCAACGCATACTAGTGCTGTTTTTAGTCCTCGCTTTTGGAAATGCCGTGCGAGTTTCGCCGCATTGGTGGTTTTTCCGGAGCCTTGAATGCCGACGAGCATGAGAACGGTCTGTTTTCCAGGCTCGATCTTCAAAGGAACGGGTTTTTCGCCTAGGAAGCGAGTCAGCTCTTCGTACACGACTTTTATGACGTGCTCGTGTCTGGAGACGCCTGGCGGAACTTTTTCTTGTAGTGCTCTCTCCTCAATGTTTTTTGAAATCGAGAGAACAAGCTGCACGTTGACGTCGGCTTGAAACAAGGCTCGTTGCAGGTCTTTGACGAGTTCTTTCACTGTGGCTTCGTCGACAACTGGTGCTCGGAAGACCTTTCGTATAGCTTCGTATATGGAGGAGCCGAAGCGTTCAAGAGCCATGCTTTGTCTTTCAACCCTAATTCGCAAGGGTCTTAAATACATATCTAACTGAGTCTGGACGATGACACGAAAATAAGTTTAGACGAGGCATAGTTTGAATATTACTCGTCTAAGCAGATGCCGCAGCGCAGCAGAGAGACTTAACTATGTGCTATCCATCTAGATTAGCCGCAAGTGTATTTGATGATTCGTTCCATCGTTTACAGTCTCGCTCTGCCATCAGGAACGCTTAGTCGAGACCTTAAGCTGATATTTGTTTCAAACTTCATAGGCGCTGTTGGCGACGGACTGTACGCGTACATTCTCCCTGTCTACATCAGGGGCTTGGGGGCTTCTTCAGCTGACGTTGGCTTTCTATTCTCGATTTTCATCTTAAGCACTGCGTTGACTATAATCCCAGGAGGCTTTCTGGCAGACCGTTATGACCGAAAAAAGGTCATGGTCTTAGGATGGTTCCTTTGGGTGCCAGTTCCGCTCATGTTTTCAGCTGCAACCAATTGGACTCAACTTATTCCTGTCATGGCTTTGTACGGCTTCTTTCTCAGTGGACCCGCAACAAGCGCATATGTTGTGACTTCCGCCAGAAAGGATAGAGTAACATTAACATACACTTTGATGAGTGCGTCTTGGTTGATTGGCTATATCTTCTCTCCTGGGCTAGGCGGATACCTATCAACAGTTGCGGGAATGCAAAAAGTGTTGGTGCTGTCTTTTGCTCTCTACGCTGCTGCCACGATAGTCCTGACTTTCATTCGCAGTCAAAGTGCCGATAAACCCTTAGAAAGACAAAAGACGCAACTGGACCAAGACTCATCTTATTTTCGGCGCATCACTCTTTTGTCAGTGTTTTTTGGGCTAGTGTTCTTCTTTCTAAATCTCGTCAGACCTGTGGTAGTCCAGTTCTTTCAAGATGTTTATAGGTTTGAAAGCTTCGATATCGGACTGCTAGGCTCTATCGTCTTCCTAGGCTCCGCTGTCTTCTCAATTCTTCTCGGCAAGGCAGGCGACAAACTTGGAAAAATGGTTGCAGTAGCAGTCGCATTGCTTTTTGGAGGCTTTTCATTCGGATTGTTCATATGTTTCAACAGTTTTTTTGTTTTGGCGTGTGCTTCTTTCTTAAGCGGAGCGTCGTACATGGTTTGGTCATTGATGGGTGCATCCGTAGGCTCGATTGCACCTGAGGCTTCTAGAGGTAGATGGATTTCATTAGCTCAGATGTCAGCTACGCTTTCCTCAACCGTTGCTCCCTACATAGGCGGCGTGCTCTACGAGCGGTCACCTCAAACGCCTTTCTACGTGGTGATTGCGGCTTTGCCTCTCCTTTCTCTGCTAACCTTAACGAAGCCATTCAAAGAAAAGCATACTAAGACAGAGATTCCCGCAACATAGCAAGCTTCTACTAGCGCTAGGGCAACAGCAACCTCACTTTTTTTCCGAGCTCTCTAATGCAGCTGCAACGATCAGCGGAAAAGCTATCGTCGCATCACATACGACTGTAACAGCTTTCCCCTTCGGCTTAACTTTGCCCCAGCTTATGGCTTCCTCCAGAGAGGCGCCGCTCAAGCCGCCTGGCTCAGGTCTGTCCATAGTTATCTGCACTGCTGCATCCACACCTTCACGAAAAGTGTTACCGAACAACGCGAAATGTTTGGGCACGCCACCGCCCAAAACGATCACGCCGACTTTCTTGGCTTCATACACCTTGTCCATAAGCGTCTTAGTGTCTAGAAATGGATCAATGCGGAGTGTTCGATCCTGTCCGAACATCCACATTTGAAAGCCCGCGATTGAGTCGATGAACGCCGGACAGATTATGGGCACGTTTTTCTCTGCTGCTGCAGCCAGAATCGATTCCCTGTCTTTGATTCTCTTTCCGATTTCATAGAATAATTCGGCTCCTGAAATGCGCTGTCTCTTTTTCTCAGGGATGGCTTCGATGGTCTGGTAAAGCCATTTTTCCAGCGCTTGAAATGCTTTCTGCTCCACGTAGATGTCTCCTATGCGCCCAATGTTCTCTCTCTTCAGTCGTCTGTCCTCAGCTTGAAAAGACCCGACCATGTGCCTATAGCCCAACGCTTCAACCATGTCGTGAACCATGTTAGCTCCAGTTGTAACCACCAAATTCACATACTCGTCTTCGATGAGATCGTGAATTACTCGTCTGAATCCAGCTGGCACAAGAGCACCAGACAATGTCAAGAACACTGTGTAATCTGGATTGCTGAACATTTCCGACAAGAGTTCGCACGCTTCTCCAAGTCTTCCCGCGCCCAAGACTCCTGCACGCTTCATTTCATCGATGAGATCGCTGACACTCATTCCAGTCTGAAGCCGCATGTGCTTAACGTACTTCAATCATTCCACCCTTGGCAATCTGCAACTGGTATAGAACGAGTGAAAATAGCTTATCTGCCTACTTAGGTTTTCACGAATTAGACTTGAATCTTAGCTTTTGGTTCGCTGAATCTTGGTTCTTCCCATGATGCGCCAGTATTCAACTTCTACCCCGTTGGCTAAACGTCCTTTCAAGTCCTCTTCTTCGGGGAGGGGCGTTTCAAAAACCTCGTAAGTCTCCAAATCCATCAGCTGAACCGCACTAGGTAGCAACGCCAGCACTTGACCGCTACGCTTCTCGATAAGCGGCACCTCAACCTGCGAGTCCGCAGGCTTGACAAAACTCCGCTTTACTCCATCAAAAACTCCGATGGCGACAACTCTTGCCTTAGCTGACCCATGTTTGCCAGGCTTAGACTTTGTGTAGTCAACAATGCGGCATGGCTCATTTTCAACCATCACATAGCTGCCGACTTTGATGGCGCCCAACTCAACAGGTTTGCTCAACTCAATACGCCTTCATGCATCTTTCTTAACAAAGCTTTTACAACAATGATTTTATAGGATTAATTAACTTATCGCTAAGTATCCCTCCTATGCGAGGCGCTCAAGTGTTCAAAACCGTAGGTGTCGTCAGTCGACTAGACCGCAAACAAGCATTGCAGCTGACCGCTAGCATAGTGAGCGTCTTACAGACAAGAAAACTCCAAGTTCAACTGGAGCCAAGTCTCGCCAAGCACATGAAAAAACCAGACCTTGCAACACCGCTAGAAAAGATGAAAACCGACTTGATAATCACAGTGGGCGGCGACGGCACCATCCTCAGAACATGCCTAAAACTGCCCAAACCTGAGCCGCCCATACTTGCCATAAACATGGGCGCCCGAGGGTTCCTAGCCGAAGTAGCACCAAAAAACGCTCTATCGGCTATAAACCAGACTTTGAAAGGCAGCTTCAAGCTAGAACTCACCGCAAAGCTATCGTGCTACTTGGGCAAGAGACGGCTGCCAGACGCACTGAATGAGGTTTCCATCACGTCTCTGGCGCCAGCTAAGCTCTTGAAAATGCGCATTTGGAAAGACAGTGAACTAGTTGGAGACTGCCAATCCGACGGTGCGGTTGTTGCCTCTCAGACAGGTTCAACGGGCTACTCGCTGTCGGCTGGTGGTCCTGTGATTGACCCAGAAGTGGAAGCTTTTGTGTTCACGCCAATCGCACCGTTAACCGTGTTCCATCCCATAGTCTTTTCCGCAAACTCCGCTATACATGTTGAACTGCAGAGACCCAAGAAAGCAGTGATCGTAATCGACGGGCATTTTCAGACCGAAACTACTCCTGAGCTGTCGCGTGTAACCGTAGCCAAGTCGGAGTATGCGTCCAGTTTCGTACGTTTTACTGGTGACTTCTATCATAGGTTGAAGGGGCGTCTTCTGTTCTCTGAGGGGCGAAGACCCTGACGCAACAAGGCGCCAAAAGCATGCGATCTCTGGTTTTAGACACATCTGCATTCATAGCTGGATTCGATCCGTTCGCAGTGGCCAATGCAATGTACACTGTCCCTGCTGTGAGACAAGAACTTGCATCAAATTCTATGATTTATACAAGATTCAAGACCGCGATTGAAAGCGGAAAACTGCAAGTGAAGGCTCCGAGCGCTTCTTTCCTTACTCAGGTAGACAGGTCATCTAAAGCTGTTGGCGACGTACGCTTTTTGTCCGAAGTGGATAAGCAAGTGCTGGCGTTGGCGCTTGAAATCCAATACCGCGGCACGAACCCCTTGGTTGTCTCGGATGATTATTCTATCCAGAACGTGGCGAGTCAGCTCGGGTTGGAATTCGCGCCTCTAGCGACTTTTGGCATCCGCTACCGCCTGGATTGGGTTATCTACTGCCCTGCTTGCCACCGCGAATATCCAACCGACTACAGACTTAAGACATGCCAAGCTTGTGGCACAGAGTTGAAGAGGAAACCGTTAAGAAAGACTCTCCTCCGTAAATAGCGGAAGAATACTTGGTGAAGCGCTTTGATTGAACGTAAAACCGTGTATTTTGAGAAACCAGGGAAAGAGAACACGGGAGCCTTGTTGAAGATCGCTAAGGAATACGCCGAATCCACTGAAGTGAGAGACGTGGTGGTCGCTTCCACATCGGGAGAGACCGGGGTCGCTGCATCCAAAGTGTTAAAAGGCTACAATCTGGTCGTAGTGACCCATCACACAGGCTTTTCAGAACTAGGCGTGCAACAGTTGAGAGAGGAGTGTCGAAAGGAAATCCTTGATACCGGAGCCAAAATCTTTACTGGTACTCACGCTTTGAGCAGCGCAGAAAGAGCCGTGCGCAAGAACTTCGGAACCGTGGAGCTGCTAGAGTTGATGGCGAACACGTTAAGGCTGATGGGCGAAGGCACGAAGGTTTGCGTAGAAATCACGTTAATGGCAGCTGATGCTGGGCTCATACCGGTTGACAAAGACATCATAGCTATTGCGGGAACCAGCCAAGGTGCCGACACCGCGTTACTCATAAAACCGGCAAACTCAGCCAGATTCTTCGATTTAAGGATAAGGGAAATAATCGCTAAACCAAGAGACTTCTAAACCTTGTCGCTGTCTCTCTTGCTGAAATACGCAATGTCAGAGTTGGTCAAAATCAGACATGGTCAGACTCCGAATTCTCATTTGAGCCAGTCACTCCTAGCCACTTTTTCACGTTTTGAATCATTTCGCCTTTAGTGTTTCGAGAGCCGCCGCTATCGCGCCAAACTCGGCTGTCAACGCATCATTGGCGCTTCCAATCACGACCAAGTCGTTTTCCTGAGGCTTGAGCCGAGAGGCTATTATCTCACGCACCCTTGGAACATCCTTGAAAACGTCTTCTTTCACCGAAGGCATAGTCAACTTACCACGACTAAAAATTAACGTTGTAGCGCCTTGAGCGCCAACTCTGATAGCCGCGTCACGCTGCTCCAACCCAGCCCTCACGGAACTGGCCGCGTCTTTGACCAGAATCGCGATATTAAACCCGCCCACAGTCAGCGAGCTTCTTGGGATTGCAATGGCTGAGCTGATTTGAGCCATCAGACTGGAAACCAGTCGTTGCCCTGTGCCGGTCAGCGTCATGCCTCCTCTGGATGTTTGGATTAATCCCTCCTTCTCAAGATGCTTGATCAAAGTTCGGATGGAGCCTTCGCCTAACCCTAATGATTTAGCTAGTTTTGCTCTGCCAACTGGGCTTTCACTGCCTATAGTTATCAGTGCCTTAACGAGGTGGGCTTCGATGAAGTAAGGTGCTCTACCAGGGGCTATCTTTCTTGAGACCTTGTCTATTGTGGCTAGTGTGTTGATCATCGCACCATCAATGTTCTTACTATTCATTCATGCTCAAGATAACGCTTGTGCGAAAGGGTTAAATGGATGGATAATCCAACCATCAATTGTAGGCATATGAATACACGCCAAATTGCACTGTTAAGCATACTAACTGCCTTAAGCGTCGCGATACAACTAGCACCTAGATTACCGAACATCGAGTCCACGTCGCTTATCTCCTTCACTGTTGGCGTTGTCTTTGGATCTTTGACCGGTGCTTTCTTAGGAGTCTTGGTGATGTTTGCTAATAGTTACCTGTCTTTTTGGGGTCTTGCCGGATTGAACATGCCTTTCCAAATGGTTGGAATGGGCATAATCGGGCTGGTCGGCGGCTTGTATGGTAAAACGATTAAGGAGAGTGATGTTGTCAGCGGGAAAAATATTGTTGAAGTGGTGATTCTAGGCGCGTTTCTAACCCTGACTTATGACATTATAACCAACTTTGGATTTGCGGTCCAACTGTCCTTGGTTACAGGGGTTTCTCTCTGGCTTGCATTCGTTGGCGTCCTCATCACAGGCGCAGTTTTTGCTTTCATTCACGTGACTTCAAATGCATTCCTGTTTATGATTGCTATGCCTCTGGCTAAAGTAATGCGGCAACTGACTAGGTAGGTGAAAACATTGTCTGTAAAAAAGAGAACGTATGCATTAACCGTCTTAGCGTTGCTAGTTTGGGGAATCCTCGCGTCATTATTAGCAGGGTACTATTACTATTCATACGGCGATGTTCTCAGTAAAACGCAGAAGCCAATCGTTACGGTTAATATTGGCATAAATTATGGAAACGGCACCGTAATATGGCACAATGGAACCACAGTCATGTCTGGTGGAACCTTACTTAACGTTACAATGTTGGTAGCTGAGGTTAAATACACTCTGTGGCCAGGTGCGGGAGCCTTTGTAGATTCTATTGATGACCTTGCCAACTCTGGCTCTTATTATTGGATGTGGTGGATGTACACAACATTCGGATGGTCTCAAGGTCAGGTTGCTTGCGACCGATACATAATAGGCGACAATGAGACTTACTATTGGTACTATGAAGATACTTCGATAACGCCGCTGCCTTCTCCTTCTTAAAACCTAGACTTGCACAAATTTGGGATCTATCCATGGATTAGTCTGGGCAGGCATTTGGCGCAGATCCATTTGTCTTCGCTCTTGAGTCTTATGGGTATGAGTGCTGTTTCTCTGTCGGTCTTGCCGCAAGAAAAGCATTTTGCCTCGATTGATTCCTTCTGGCTTGGTTTACTCACGTGACTTCACGCGCCTAGTATATATCAGCATTTACGTCTATGACTATATTCTTAAGCCTTCCAAAACAATTCTGTTCAACTGACTATCAAGCACAGACTCGCAGAAGGAGACCGCATAGAGTGCCTGAGAGAACCCGAAGATTAGCCCTTATAGAAGGCGCGATCGCAGGCGCGTCTTTCGGCACTGCAGCCATATTCATACGCTTTCTCACGGATTTCAGTATTTTCTCCATTGCACTCTGGCGGTTGGTCATTGCATCCTTGATCTTCTTGGTAATCATTGTGGCCTTCAAGAAGTCTTTCAGCTGGAGTCCCATTCGGAAAGATATGGGACGTGTTGCTATTCTCGGAGTTCTCTTGGGCTTACATTTCATATTGTTTGTTTCAGCGGTTTTGGACACAACCATCATAAACGCTACGGTTCTGGTTAACACAACGCCCATTTGGTCCATGATTGTATCGACCTTAATCTTCAAGTTGAAGCCCTCTCGCACTGCATTGATTGGCATAGTCGTGTCTTTCCTGGGAGTCACGATCATCACTTATGGAGATGCCGCTCCTGGAACCTGGACAATTCAGCTGAAAGGTGATCTAGAAGCGGTTCTTGCCGCAGTCTTAGAAGCATTCTACCTCAACTATGGGCGAGAAACAAGGCAGAAGTCGCAGATAATTCCACTCATGTTTACAATCTACGTGTTCTCATGCCTAACAGTGCTAATCATAGGCATTGGAACAGCACAATCATTCGCTTTGCCGCTCCAACCGTTTCAGATTCTAGCCTTGGTCGGGTTGGGCATCATACCCACAGCGGTGGCACACAGCTTCTATTTCTCGTCTCTCTCGCATCTCAAATCATTTGAAACAGCAACCATGGCTTTACTCGAGCCCATAGGAGCGACACTGCTCGGACTGGTCATATTTGCTCAGTTTCCCAAACCAGTATTTGTTTTAGGCGCAGCTCTAGTTCTAACAGGCATTGTAACAGTGGCAATGAAAGACTAGCAACGAGGTTTGTAAAGCGGCACAGGCCTCTTCATTCATACGTATGAAGGCTTGAAGCAAGAATCAGTCAAATGGCTTCACATATATCGGTATATACACATTCTTCCACATATGTATTATACGTCCAATATTACGGCAACCCATATGAAAATACGTTCCATAATCGTCTTTTGACCAGTGAGAGCGAAAACTCTAGCATTGATCTTCAGTGCTAGAAACGAAGGAATATGCGGTCAAACTGCTCAAACCGAGGTTCAATCTATGCCTAAACCAAGTCGGCCTGCACGCAAACCCCTCTTACCTAAGCCCACAGCGAGGAAAGAAGTCGAAGCTCCCAGAGTTGGAGTCTTCATCTGCCACTGCGGAGTCAACATAGGTGGCGTGGTCAACGTTCCAGAAGTTGTGCAATACGCCAACTCGTTACCGCACGTCGCATATTGCGAAGACAATATTTACACTTGTTCTGAGGCAGGATTAGCTTCAATAAAGGAAGCGATAAAAAACCATGGTCTTGAAAGGGTTGTTGTGGCTTCATGTACGCCTAGAACCCATGAACCATTGTTCCGGTCAGCTTGCCTGGAAGCCGGGTTGAATAAGTATCTTTTTGAGATGGCGAACATTCGGGAACAGTGCAGTTGGGTTCACGCGCACGAACCTGAGAAAGCCACAGTAAAAGCTAAGGACATTGTACGGATGGCTGTTGCTAGAGCAAGTCAACTGCAGCCCCAAGAGGAAACTGAGATTGACGTAAAGGGTTCAAGTCTTGTGATAGGAGCTGGCATAGCAGGTTTGACAGCAGCGCTGAGCCTTGCGAAGCAGGGTTTTAAGGTCTACTTAGTTGAAAAGGAACCTGAGCTTGGAGGGAATCTGCGAAGGCTGCACAGGCTTTACCCGACCATGCAGGACTCATCTGAGATCATAAACCCAGTTGTTGCAGCTGTCAAAGCTCACAAGAATATTCAGATCATGACCTCAACGACCATAACAGATGTCAAGGGCTACGTTGGAAACTTCCAAGTCACAGCCTCCAAGAACGGCGAAAAGACTGAGTTTGATGTAGGTACCATGGTCGTGGCATGTGGCGCCCTGAACTACGAGCCGCCACAAGGTCTTTACCAGTATGGAGTTTATCCCCAAGTTGTCACGCAGTTTGAAATGGATCAGCTGCTGAACAAAGGTGCCATTAAACAGCCTGAACGAGTGATCATGATACAGTGTGTGGGTTCACGGAGAGGCGAAATCAGGGCTTACGAACTTGAAGCCTTCGCCATGTCTGACACGTCTCGCATATTGAGGAAAATTCTTAAGGCAAGGAAGGAAGAAGGCTGGCCTTACTGTTCCAGAATCTGCTGCATGAACGCCATCAAAAACGCCATACTCATAAAGGAACAGTCGCCCAAAACCGATGTCGTAATACTTCACAGCGACCTAAGGATATACAAGGAATACGAAGACATATACTCCAAGGCACGCGACCTGCAGGTCAAGTTCATAAAGTTCATTGAAGAAGCAGGTCCCGAGATCTCCCAGACCCAGGATAAGAGGCTGCTTGTTTCGGTTTACGACATGCTCGCAGGTCGCGAGGTTAAACTCGTCGGCGATTGGGTTGTCCTGTCAACACCGCTTATCCCTCACAAAGACTCCGTACTTCTAGCGCGGACGCTCAAGATTCCACTGAGTCCAGAAGGATTTCTCATGGAAGCCCACTTGAAACTCCGCCCCGTGGACACGCAGATGGACGGAATATTCTTAGCAGGGGCAGCCACAGGACCGAAAGACGTGCCAGAGTCCATAGTCTCGTCGAAGGCAGCAGTTGCGCGCGCGGCTACTCTGATGGCTAACAAGAAAATGAGAGCAGAAGCCATCACATCGTCTGTGAACCCGGACTTGTGCCGAGGATGTGGCAGATGCGAGGAAGTGTGCGAGTTCAAGGCGATTGAGCTCGTGGAGGTTGCTCCTAAAGTTGTCAGTGCTAAGGTGAATGAGATTTCCTGCAAGGGCTGTGGCACGTGCTCAGTTACATGTCCAACAGGAGCCATAACTATGAAGCATTTCACGGAACGTCAAGTCAACGCGATGGTGGAGGCTGCGCTTACAAAAGCATAGGAGGACTAAGACTTGTCTCAGTATGAACCTAGAATCGTTGGATTCTTATGTAACTGGTGCGGTTACGCAGGTGCAGACTTGGCTGGCACGAGCCGGCTTTCATATCCGACGAACATCAGAATAATCCGTGTGATGTGCAGTGGCAGAGTGGAACCAGCCTTCGTATTGAATGCGTTTGAAAATGGTGCAGATGGCGTCTTGGTCGCTGGGTGCCATCCAGGCGATTGCCATTATAGATCTGGGAATCAGCACGCTGAAAAAAGGATTGAGAAAACCAAGAAGCTCCTTGATGTAGTTGGAATCGGCTCTGACCGACTGCGGCTAGAATGGGTTTCAGCGGCTGAAGGAGAGAAATTCGCTTCGGTTATCAAGGATTTCACGGAAAAACTACGCGTCAAAGGACCCAGCTGGCTCGGCAAAGAGCCATCAGGCGCCTCTGCTAAGCAGAGCGTAAAGGAGCCGATTCATGATATTTTGAAACGAACAAAGGCTCTATACTGCCAAGAGTGCGGCAAATGCTCAAGCAGTTGCCCGGTAACAAGGCTTGATCCGTTGTATTCGCCGCGTTTAGCTGTCGAAAAAGCTCTGATCGGTCTCGAAGATGATGTTTTAACAGACAAGGGTTTGTGGTCATGCCTAACCTGCTACCTTTGCCGTCAAAGATGCCCGCTTGACATAGAATACGATGAATTAATTAGAACGTGCAGAGCTAAAGCTGCAGCAAGTGGCATTGTGGGCAATTGCTCTCATGAAGGCGTTCTCTTTTCCTTGTCAAGATTAATGGCGCATCCTGAAACCAGGCAGAATCGTTTGGAATGGGTTCCGAAAGAAGCCGAAATAGCTAAGACTGGTGAGGTTCTCTACTTCACGGGTTGCTTACCGTACTTCAACGTTGTCTTTGACGACATCAACGTCAGTAACGTCGAAATCGCCCAAAGTATGCTAAAGATTCTCAACGCTGCAGGAATAAAGCCAGTTCTGCTTGAGAATGAAAGATGCTGTGGACACGACCTCTCGTTTGCTGGAGACCGACAGAATTTTGAAAAACTAGCGAAAATGAACATGGCAGCGATAATGGAGACCCATGCGTCAACAGTTGTGACAACATGCCCTGAATGCTATAGAACTCTCAAAACTGACTACCCAGAGTTGTTAGGTCAACCCAAATTCGAGGTTTTGCATGCATCGGAGTTTCTATCAAGTCTGATTGACGGAGGGAAAATCAAATTCCCGGGAAAGCTTGGCATGAAGGTTTCCTATCAAGATCCATGTAGGCTAGGCAGGCACATGGGCGTTTACGATTCTCCTCGCAAGGTCATCACAAGCATACCTGGTGTGGAGCTCGTGGAAATGAACCGTAACCGTGAAAGCTCTCTCTGCTGTGGTGTCAGCGCATGGATGGGTTGTGGTAGGCACTCGAAACAAATGCAGATGGAAAGGCTGGCAGAGGCTAAAGGCACAGCTGCTGATCTCTTGGTCACGGCTTGTCCCAAGTGTCAGATTCATCTTAACTGTGCGTTAAGCGAGAAACTACCTGTCAGCAAGGAAGAGGTAGCCATTCAAACATGTGACCTCTCGGTTCTGGTGGCGAGAGCGCTGAATCTGACACAATCTTCCGATAAGATGGAGATGATTAAGAAATGAGTGAGAAACCCTCAGTATTGGTCATCGGCGGGGGAATCGCAGGTATTCAAGCGTCATTAGACCTTGCCGGACGAGGATTCCAAGTCTACGTCTTGGAAGAAACTCCGACAATTGGGGGACGGATGGCTCAGCTTGACAAGACTTTTCCAACAATGGACTGCTCTATCTGCATCTTAGCGCCCAAGATGATGGAATGCTTCCGTCATCCCAACATAAAACTGCTCACATACAGCGAACTTAAAGAGATCAAAGGATCAGTAGGCAATTTCAGAGTGAAGATCCTCCAAAAACCCAGATACGTTGACGGAACAAAATGCACGGGCTGCGGCACCTGCGCTGAACACTGCCCGGTTGAGGTTCCCAATGAATTCGACATGGAGCTGGGCATGCGCAAAGCCATCTACATGCCAATGCCTCAGGCAGTGCCCAGATGTATGACCCTAGATAAAGAAAATTGCATCGACTGCAAACTCTGCACAAAAATGTGTCGTGCAGGTGCGGTTGATTTTCAGCAGGAGCCTCAGGATGTCAACTTGAAGGTAGGCGCGATAATCATCGCCACGGGCTTCAATCAGTATGACCCGTCTGAGATAGTGGAGTATGGTTACAAGAAGAACAAGAATGTACTGACGGCGTTGGAGTTTGAACGCTGGGTCTGCGCGTCTGGTCCTGTTGCAGGTCACCTTTTGAGACCTGCTGATGGAGGCATACCCAAAAGGATAGCGTTCATTCAATGTGTGGGCTCTAGAGGCACGAAGTTCGGCGCTCCATTCTGTTCAAGTGTGTGCTGCATGTATGCCACAAAAGAAGCACTTATCATCAGAGAGCATGCACCAGACGTTCAAGTCCATATTTTCTACAATGAACTGAGAGCCTTTGGGAAGGGCTTCCATGAATTCGTCAACCGTGCTCGGACTGAGTATGGTGTGAATTACATAAGGAGTCGACCGGGCGAGATTAAAGAAGATCCAAGAACCAAGAGTCTAACCATATGGTATGATGACACGTTCACGAGAGAGATAAAATCCCTCAACGACGTCGACTTGGTTGTACTGTGTCCAGCTCTGCTGCCGCGAGAGAGTAACAGAAAACTGGCTGGAATCATGGGCATTGAACTCGATGAATGCGGCTTCTTCAAGGTAGTGCATCCTTTGCTTGCGCCTGTTGACACCACTGTTCCAGGAATATACGTTTGCGGATACTGCCAGTCGCCTAAGGACATACCTGATTCCGTTGCCCAAGCTAGCGCAGCAGCAGCTAGAGCCGCGGAGGCGCTGACGCTGGTGCAGGTGCAGCGCACGGAATAAGGAGGACATGAACATGGCAGAACTACAAATAGAAAAACCTCGAATCGGAGTCTTCGTTTGTCACTGCGGCATCAACATTGGGGGCGTAGTTAATGTTCCCCAAGTTGTTAAATACGCTCAAACATTGCCCGATGTTGCTTATGCTGAGGGCAACATCTACACTTGTTCTGCTGAAGGAATAGACTCAATCAAGAGGGCTATCAAAGAACACAGCCTTAACAGGGTTGTGGTTGCATCATGCACGCCCAGGACTCATGAGCCTTTATTCCGTGGGGCTTGTGTAGACGCAGGCGTCAATCCTTACCTGTTTGAATTGGCAAATATTCGTGAACAGTGTTCATGGGTGCACATGCGTGAGCCTACAAAAGCCACAGAAAAAGCCAAGGACATAGTTCGAATGGCGGCGGCACGCGCATCATTTCTTATGCCCCAGCAGGAATCTGAAGTACCTGTTGAAACCACAGCCTTGGTGATAGGTGGAGGTATTTCAGGCATAACATCTGCTTTGTGTCTTGCAAATCAAGGGTTTAAGGTATACTTGATTGAAAAAGAGCCTGAATTAGGTGGAATGCTAAGGAAAATCTACAAGTTGTATCCAACGGACGAGGATGCATCCAAAGTTCTGCATGCATCTGTTGAGGCTGTGATGAGTCACAAGAATATTTCTGTGCTGACGTCTACCACCACAAAAGCCGTTAACGGTTATATTGGCAACTTCGAAGTGACGGTGCTGAAGAACGCTCAAGAACACAAGTTCAAAGCTGGAACAGTCATAATCGCAACTGGCGCCGTTGAATTCAGACCCACCAACATGTACGGCTACGACAAGTATGACAGAGTCTTGACTCAGGTTGATTTGGAGCAGGTTCTGAAGAGCGGAAAGGCTGCCGTGGACAAGTTCTTCAAGCCGCAGACAGTTGCCATGATTCAATGTGTTGGAGCGAGGGAGGAAAAACCGCCTAGGTCCTATTGCTCCAGACTGTGCTGCATGGTGGCAGTCAAGAACGCGATGCTCTTGAGGGAATGGTACCCGAGCTCAGAGGTCTACATAATCTATCAGGACATGCAAACCTATGGAAAAGATTACGAGGATCATCACAGAAAGGCTCGAGAAGCAGGTATCAGGTTCATAAATTACACCAAAGAGAACCCGCCTCAAGTTGCGCCCTTGCCAAACGACAGGCTCAAGCTAACTGTCTATCATGCGCTCCTCGGCGAAAAAAGGGAACTCAACTGTGACCTCATCGTGCTTTCAACGCCTCTGGTGCAGCAGGAAGGCGCGAAAGAGCTCTCAAAAATACTAAAGGTTCCATTAGGGCAGGATGAATTCTTCTTGGAGGCTCATGTCAAGCTTCGACCCGTCGACTTTGCAACCGACGGGATATACGTTTGCGGCACAGCCCATGGTCCCAAAGACATCGGAGAAGCCATTTCCCAAGCCTACGCAGTCTCGTCAAGAGCGGCTGGTCCAATGGCAAATAGGAAAGTAAGAACCGAAGCAATAACAGCGGTTGTGGACAAAGAGCGCTGTATAGGCTGTAGAATGTGTGAGAATTTGTGTCCTTTTGGAGCACATAGAGTGGAAGAGGGAAAATCAACGGTGATAGAAGCTCTCTGCAAGGGCTGTGGCGTCTGCGCTGCTGCATGCATGCGGCGAGCCATAAGCATGAAACACTTCACAGATGATCAAATCATGGCGGAGATTAAGACAGCTTTCATCATGGAGGCTCCAAAGCCGCCTGCGTCATCCAACCTTGAAGGAGGAACGTGAATTGGCAGACCAGTTTGAGCCCCGTATTCTTGGCTTCCTCTGCAACTGGTGTAGTTATGCCGGCGCTGACTTGGCTGGTGTGAGCAGAATCTCGTATCCGACTAACATAAGGATAATTCGCACCATGTGCAGTGGCAGGGTTGACCCGCTTCATGTCTTGGAGGCTTTGAGACAAGGGATAGACGGGGTTCTTGTAACGGGCTGCCACATAGGCGACTGCCACTACATAACGGGTAACCAAGCCTGCGAAAAAAGGGTGAAGTTCTTGAAGGACACACTAGACCAAATTGGCATTGATTCACGAAGGCTTCGTTTGGAATGGGTCTCTGCATCTGAGGGCGGAAAATTCGCTAGAGTCGTCAAGGAATTCATTGAGGAGATTAGGCAGCTTGGACCGAGTCCTTTGAGGAAAGAGATTCTGGAAAGCGCGTCACAATAAATGATGCTAAGCTGACTAGTTGTCTTACTCTTTCCACCACCACATTTTGTTCTTGACTGCCTCGTCGATTGGGCGGTATCCTGTCGGTTTAAAAGAATGGTTTATAGTGATCTCTGCTATGTCCGCTGAGTATTCGGCGACTCTTCTTAAGCTATCGCGTATGGAACAAATCATGCAAGCTATAGCTGGGTTTGTCTCGCCGACGGCACAAGCGGAAAGCTTTTCGTCAAGCCTACTCTGCCTTCTTATCAATTCGTTAGAGCTGTCAGCGTCTTTTGAAAAGAAGGCTTTCACCGCCTCATCATACAAGCCCATGGCTTCGTTGCCAAGTTCTAGAACGTGTTCTATCATAGGATCTGAGAACATCTGGCCTTTCGTCAGTGACGCTATGTTCTTTGAAATAGCCGCTGAATGGTCTGCAACGTGCTCGATTCTGTGCACTAGGGTTTGGTAGTCAAGGCAGTCTATGGGTTCAAGACCTAACTCTTGCGCCAGGTCAGGATCGAGGACGGCGCCTCGAAGGAGTCTGATGAGGAAGAAGCCGAGCTGGTCAACGTCGTCGTCAAGTGTGTAGACAACTGTGGCCAACTCTTCGTCTTGGTTTGCCAAGGCTTTCATTGCATCTTGGCACATTGAGCTGGAGATTATGTACATTCGGCGGATGGCTGACTCTACTGGTGCCTTTGATTCATCAAGCAGTGTTTGGACGCAGATTCTTTTTGTGTCCGACTCCAGAATCCCCATGTATAACGTTCCAGCCAAAGAGCGCACGGCTTTTTGCTGTGCAACTGTGAATATGCCGGTTGAAAGGAGTGTGATGCCAAAGTAACCGTTCAAGTAACAGGCGATCAATGTGCGAGCAAGAGAGTCTTCTTTCTCCACGGGATCAACTTTCAGCGTTATTTTTCGTGGTTCCCTTTTCTTTCTGACTCCTGGGAAGACGATCAGAGAGCGATCTCTCAGAACGTCCAATGAAATGGTGTCGCCGCGTTCTAGTTCATTCATTTCTACCCAGCGTTTGGGCAGAGAAATAACAAGCGATGACCTACCGAGCGACATAATCTTGCGCTGATCCATACCGTCTCTCTCCGAACTAAGTGATGCTATATGATGTATATACATTGAATTGCAGTATATATCTGAAGCGCTCAGACCTCCTTCTCTGTGACATAGCGGTTTCTGCCTTTTCTACGCCAATTATAGGGACTAGAAAATGAACGGAAGTTAGGGGCGTTTTCTGGTTATGGTTGCTGGCGCTGTTCTCTATGTCTAAACTTCTCGATCAGTTTGTGCTTGCGAATTTGTCTTCCGATGCCGACTCCTAGTAGGATAAGAATAACGCTGAGGGGTAGAGGATTAAATTGTATAGGTTCATCAGGCGGATGACCTCCTATTGCAGTTGCAATGTACACAGCTAACAAGAGAAGAGCAACAGCAAGCACAGGCTCAATAGATTCGCTTAGTTTCCTGTTCATTTGGCCACACCTTTTCCTTGAATTGGGCTTTACAGATAGAAAGACAAGTGACGTGACCACTGACTCCAGTAGCCATGCTTGCCAATTACCCGCTTCTTATAGTCTTTGATCAATTGCTTACAAAAAAGGATTTTCATTCGTTTCAGTTGAACTGTCGATGGACAGCCGTTTAGACTTGCGAAGATGTTCATACTTCTATTGTGGTTATGCCTAGGATTTCATTGAGCTTTCTTAATTGCTCTGTATAGTCGCCGTAGGCTATCACGTGATGATTTCCGGAGGCCTTGTGGACAAGCTCTCTTGGATTGTTGATTTTCACTTTTGTTTTTATTCTGCAATAGGTTTCGCCCTTGTACTCCACGCTATCCACGATAGTTCCTTTTGTAATCAACATGCTTTGGAGATTGCCGCTGAGGCGCCATAACGTTATTTCTTGGCCGCTTTTCATCTTGACGAAAGCTGTTAGGCTGCCTGTGAATTTTTGGGTGTGATAAGGTCTTAACATGTAGGGTGCTGGTTTGGTGTTGTATCCTTGCATTTTTCGTGGGCATACGCAGTGGCTGATGATCAGTTTCTCGTCGGCTGGGTCAATGAATACGTTGCCCATGAAGCTCGGCTTGTCTGCAAGGTAGTGCATGATTGTCATGGAGAGGAGGGAGTTGATGTCCGCCTCGCATGCTGCTGGTATCCCTTCATCTCTAAGGTTGGTGTAGGCAACACATGGGACAGGCAGCGGGTTGTCGCCGTATGCCATGGTTAAGGCTTGGGCATTTTTCTCTTTGAGCAAGTCTTTCATTACTATGTACAATCTTGCAACTGAGATGGCGTCTTTTTCTTCAGCTCCGACGATCTCTTCTGCTTCTTTGATCCATTTTTTCGCCAGTTGGCTTGCGCTTCTCTTATCTACTTTTTTCCATCTTTCTATCACATCGTCGCTTTTCACGTACTCCAAGTCTATTCCAAGCTTCTTTTTGATTGCTTCTTGACCTCCGCGGATGCGGCAAAGGAATCTTTCCCAGTGTGGGTAGTCCGCGTTTAAAATCAGGATTCTTGTTTGGCTCAGCTTTTTCTTGGTTGAAAGGGCGGTTAAGTAATTGTTCAAGTCTTTGTAATCTATGGCAATCCAGACGTTTTCTTTGGGATAGACGTATTCCAGCGCATCCAACGGGTTGCAGATCATTCCTTCATCGTTGAAGATGATTGTGGGAAGGTTGAGTTCTGAGATTTTGATTATGCAATCGCCTAGACCTAGATGGGGTCTGTAAAGAAGTATTACTTCTGCCTTTGCCTGTTGCTTTTCTAGAAGTGAAATATCCTTCTCTTCATTGATAGTGATGTGCTTCAAGATATGAACGTCGGATTTCACGTCCTTTCTAATATCCTTCAGTTTCTCTTCCATGAG
>Ga0315310_10000376_pt1 | contig 28813 bp, 32 predicted proteins | sample TDP5_MG_FD_203630 | JGI IMG/M metagenome (GOLD analysis project Ga0315310, IMG submission 203630) | Freshwater sediment microbial communities from Lake Towuti, South Sulawesi, Indonesia - TDP5 | ecosystem: Environmental > Aquatic > Freshwater > Lake > Sediment | place: Indonesia: South Sulawesi...
ACCCTCTCCCCAATAGGGAGAGGAACGAATGGAATAAAGACCCCTCACCCTGCCCTCTCCCCAATAGGGAGAGGAACGAATGGGATAAAGACCCCTCACCCTACCCTCTCCCCAATAGGGAGAGGAACGAATGGAATAAAGACCCCTCACCCTGCCCTCTCCCCAATAGGGAGAGGAACGAATGGGATAAAGACCCCTCACCCTGCCCTCTCCCCAGAGGGGAGAGGAATAAAATAGGAGATGAGATAAGATGAAGTGTGACTTTTGCGGAAAGGAGTCCGATACAATAAGGAGGGTGGCGGTTGACAAGGACTACGATCGCCTCAGCGTGAAGCACGAGATCAAATACGCCTGCGATGAGTGTTCCAAAAAGAAAGACGAGGAACGGACTGCCCGGCAACAGAAATCTGGCTAAGGGCATAGTGCTTAAAGGTATATGGTATGTTTGAAGGACTTCAAGAAAGGCTCGAAAAAACATTCCGCTGGATCGCGGGGCATGGAAGGCTGTCGCCCAGGAACATAGAAGACGCCCTCCAAGAGCTGCAGGTATCGCTCCTGGAGGCAGATGTCCACCATAAAGTTGTTGAGGACCTGTTGTCTTCTGTGAAGACAAAATCCATGGGCCGCGAAGTAATGGAAAGCATCACCCCGGGGCAGCAGTTCACCAAGATCTTCAGGGATGAGATTGCATCGCTTCTCGGGGAGCCCTCTGAGATTAATCTCTCCGGCCGGCCGCCCATCGTGCTAATGCTGGTAGGGCTGCAGGGTTCGGGCAAAACCACAACAGCAGCAAAGCTCGCAAAACACCTGAAGGAAAGGAACGGAAGGCACCCCTGCCTTGCTGCCTCTGACCTCAAAAGACCGGCAGCGGTTGAGCAGCTCAAGGTCCTCGGAGAATCCCTCGGCATGCCCTGTCTCTCGCCTCGGGAAAAAGACGATGTTTTTTCCTTTGTCTCGGCGCTTAAAAATGAAGCTTCTTCCATGGGCTGTGACACGGTGGCCCTTGACACGGCAGGGCGCCTTCATACTGACAGGGAGATGATGGACGAGCTAAAGGAGATCAAGGCAAGGGTTGTGCCCAACGAAACCCTGCTCATCCTTGATGCAATGGCCGGACAGGACGCAGTGAGGGTGGCCGAGGAGTTCCTCTCCGGGATCGGCTTTGATGCTGCGATCCTTACCAAGGCCGATGGAGACGCGCGAGGGGGAGCAGCGCTTTCGCTGCGGGCCGTGACAGGAAAACCAATCAGGTTCATGGGCGTGGGGGAGAAACTGAATGCCCTGGAGCCCTTTAATCCGGACAGAATGGCCTCAAGGATAATAGGCATGGGCGATGTTCTCACGCTCGTTGAGAAGGCAGAGGCCCAGATCCAGGAGAAAGAGAAAATAAGGGCCAGGGAGATCGTCCTCAAGGGAGAGCTTGACCTGAATGACTTTCTCGACCAGTTGAAGGCACTGAAAAGGATGGGGTCTATGGACAACATCCTCTCCTTGATACCTGGTGCCTCTAAGATTATGTTGGATCAAAGCAGGGTCAAGGCAGCCGAGGAGGATATTGGCAAATCCGAGGCGATCATAAGCTCCATGACCCTTAAGGAAAGGGAGCATCCGGAGATCCTGAATGGAAGCCGCCGTCTCAGGATAGCTCGTGGGAGTGGAACCACTGTCCAGGATGTAAACAAGCTTATGAAAAAATTCACGCAGGCAAAGAAGCTCATGAAAACCATGTCAAGAGTGGGGCTCAGGGGGCTCGGAGGTAATCTCTATGGCAGTTAGAATACGGTTGACGAGGAAGGGGACGAAGAAGAAGTCTTTTTTCAGGATCGTCGTTACAGACAGGGAATCACCACGGGATGGACGCCATATCGATCGCGTCGGTTGGTATGACCTCACTCAAAATCCATCCAAGATCAAGGTGGATGTTGAAAAGGTAAAGAAATGGATCTCAAAGGGGGCAAAGCCCTCCCAAGCAGTGAAGAATCTACTAAAAAGGGAGGGAGTCAACCTGTGAACGAAGAGGGAGGAAGGGGCACGGGAGAAACCTCCTTGAAGGAGCTGATTGAATACATCGCAAAGGCCCTCGTGGACCGTCCCGAGAGCGTGGATGTCAAGGAGATTGAGGGTGAACAGACGATCTTCCTTGAGATCAGGGTTGCAAAGGAAGACCTGGGTGCTGTCATCGGGAGAGAGGGAAGGACAGCGAAGGCGCTTAGGACCCTCCTCAGTGCTGCCACGAACAAATTGAAAAAGAAAGCTGTGATGGAGATCCTCGAATGATAACTTTCAATATCGTTTCTATTTTCCCTGGCTTCTTTGAGTCCCCCCTCCGTGAAAGCATCATTAAAAGGGCTCTGGAAAAGGGGCTCATTACGGTCAGGGTGACCAACCCGAGGGATTTCGCCCTTGATAAACATCATGTTGTGGACGACACTCCCTACGGGGGCGGTGGGGGAATGGTTCTGAAGCCGGAGCCCATTGTGGCTGCAATTGAAGCAGTTAGAAATCCCAAAGCGAAGGGGCGAATTATCCTCCTTACCCCCCAGGGTATTCCCCTGACCCAGGAGAAGGCTAAAGAGCTTTCCCTTCTGGAGGAGATCGTCCTTGTCTGCGGCCGTTACGAAGGCATTGATGAAAGGGTAAGAAATGTTGTTGACGAAGAAATCTCCATAGGTGACTATGTTCTTAGCGGAGGAGAGGCAGCAGCGCTCGTGATCGTTGAGACGATCACCAGGCTCATTCCCGGGGTCCTGGGAAATGACGGCTCGGTGAAGGAGGACTCTTTTTACGACGGCCTCCTCGACTTTCCTCATTATACAAGGCCGAGCAATTTCAGGGGACACAGCGTCCCGGAAACTCTTATTTCCGGAAACCATAAGGAGATCAGGAGGTGGAGGAGGAAGGAAGCTCTCCGCAGAACACTGGAGAGGAGGCCCGATCTCCTGGAGCGCTTCCCGCTGAGAGACGAGGACAAAGAGATACTTGAAGAGATCTCCAATGAGAGGTGAGGTATGGACAAGATAATAGATGAAGTGGAGAAATCCTACTTAAAGAAAGACATTCCCCAATTACGGCCAGGCGACAGGGTTCGCGTCTATACAAAATTGCAGGAAGGAGACAAGGAGCGGGTCCAATATTTTGAGGGGGTAATAATACGCAGGAAAAGGGGTGGGGGCAGGGCAAGCATAACTGTCCGAAAGATGTCCTATGGAGTCGGCGTAGAGAGAATCTTTCCCCTTCACTCCCAGTCTATTGAAAAGATAGAAATTATACAAAGGGGCCGCGTGAGAAAGGCCAGACTATACTATCTCAGGGACCTCACAGGAAAATCTGCGCGGATCAAAGGCAGGAAGCTTGAAGGCCTCGAGCAGGCCATCAAAGAGGAACAGCCGCCACAGGAAAAGGAGGAAGCTCCACAGGAATGATCCTCCCATCAACAAATGCAGCTCCTTGAGATAGTCCTCCAGGGTGTCGGAAGTCTTCCGGCCACGCTTAAGACATCCTTCAAAGCAGGCTATAATGTCATACTTGGCGCAAACCAGAGCGGAAAGACAACTGTTTTTGAGGCTCTATTGGCGATCCTTTTGGGAAAGAATCCAGAGATGGAACTCCCTACAAGGGGCATTGCCCAAACTCAACCGTCCAGGGGGGGCATCACTATCAAGGAAGGAAACACTGTCTATCGCATTATGAAGGACTTCCGGAGTGGCACGATCCTTCTGAGCCAGCTCAATCCCTCAACATCCAAATTTGACCCTATCCTCAAGGGATGGGAGGCTGTGGAAGATTTCCTGAAAAGAAGCCTGGCATTTCCATCAATGCCTGCCTTTGAGTCCCTCTTCACCCTATCTTCCCGCACCCTGCCCTCGGCCCAAAAACCTTCTTCACCCTCTTTGCCGTCTCCCGCTCCAGAAGCCTCCTCCCAGCCTTCAGCGTTGACCCTGGCAGATCATGGGAGCTTTCTTGGCGACGAAGATGAAGAGAAGGCCCAGGAGGACACGCCGCAAACGCTGGAAGCCAAACTCTCCCAGCTGAGATCCGAGCTGTCACATGCTGAAGAAATAGATAGGATAGAGTTTGAGCATGGGGGTATCCAATCGAGGATCTTTGAGCTGGACAAGAAGATCAGCGAACTGGACGAAGCGGATAAAGAAGTCCTAAAAGTGGAAGATGAAAGGAAGAAATATAAATTTTTTGCAGATCTGCCAGATGGGATTGAGGCCAGGATTGCCAGCTATAGAAAGGTCAACGAACAAAGGGCGAAAGAGGTGGGCCAGCTTGAGTTTGAGATAGATGATCTTCAGCGCCATGCAAAAGCAGTGGTCAGCGGCCCCTTCTTTAAGGAGAAAAATTTCATCGCCGGAGCCGGCATTGCCGTGGGATGCCTCATTGCCTCACGTGTTGCAGCAGCCTTCTTCCCCTGGGGGAATTATATCCTGCTTGGAAGTTTTATCGGAGTCATCCTCATGTTCTATGTCGCCTGGCAAGATTTTGAAAAAAAGGATATCGGCAATAAGCTTCAGGAAAAAATTCAGGCGAAAAAAGAAAAGATCTCACAGGTGGAAAAGAGATTTGAAATTGAAGGGGGGGTGGTTAAGAACCTTCTCAGGATGACAAGGCTGGATGCACCAGAAGACCTCAAGCTGGAGCTGGAAAACTACAGAAGCCTCGGTATCGAAGAGAAATATAAGGCGGCTCAGGAAAAAAAACAGGCTCTCCTCTCTCAGGGAGACCGCGCCACTTATGTTAAAGAAAGGGATGAGCTCAGGGCAAAGGCCGGCGCTCTCGTGGATAGGCTCAGGAATTTGGGTGCTGCAGCGAAAGATGTCAACGAAATTAAAAAGGAAATCAGACAATTAGAAAAAAAGCTCAAGGAAATGAGAGGCACTGTTACACCTACCCCCGTTGCTGTACCAAAGCCAGTCCCAACCGGCGGCGGCCCCCTTGGCGATATCTTCTCAAAAGCCAGAGGGGTGCTCCTCACAGATTTCCCTTCTTTCAGGGCTTCTGTGAGGGATAGATTCATGAGCTATTTCTCAACCCTCACCACTCAGGCCTATACCCTTGATGATTTTAACGAATCGGGCGGTGTCTTCTTGTTCTCCTCCGCATTGGGCCGGCGCATCACCTTTGAAGAACTTTCACCCTCCCTCCAGGATATTGTGTTCGTTGCCTTCATCCTCTCTATCCTTGAGATAATCTCAGAGAGGTGGAAGGGGCCTGTGCTCCTTGATGATCCATTTGTAAATTTTGAAGAAGGTATCCTGATGGGAGTCGGGCAGTCCCTTAAAAAGCTCAGCGGCCTGACCCAGATTATCCACCTCTCCTCAAGAGGAGGGTTCGCCACACAAGCTGATAATACTGTTTCCCTGAGATAATTACAGGATTGAAATGCGGGGTGACCGGAGGAAATATCTGGGAAACTTAGGGGAGGATCTGGCTGTGGATTTTCTTAAGAATCTGGGCTACGGAATAATAGAAAGGAATTGCAGGAAAAAGTATGGCGAGATTGACATCCTTGCCAAAGACCTATCCTGCCTTGTCTTTGTAGAGGTCAGGACACGGACAACAAGCAGGTTTGGCGGACCAATAACTTCTGTCGGGCATATTAAACAGAGAAGGCTTGCGAAAACAGCGCTGTCCATCCTTCAGAAAAAGGAATTTAGAGGGATGACGGCGCGCTTTGATTTCCTCGGGATCGAAATTCTACGGGAAGCTCCGCCACGCTTTCATTTAATCAAGAACGCATTTGAGCCAGATATTTGGTAACATCGCCGTTCTCATCTTCATGGTGTTCGGGAGTCTTTCAATCACATTCCCCGAAGGAGGGAATTCTCTTCCAGAATGTTCCCTTCTTCTTCCTGCATGCCTAAAAAGCCTGGAGATGGACGATTCCTGTCTTTTCCCGCTCTTCACCCTTGAGGGAGAAATAAGGACGGAGTTTTCGTCTGGGGAGAGGAAAAAGGTTTTCCTAAAGAATATGACATTTTCTCTCTATGAATACCCGGAGGGTGCAGAGCCAGCCGTCACGAAAGATGGAAAGATGCTCCTTCTACATGGCGCAGAAGCACCCATTGCCGCACTGGACTATAAAGGGAATGTCGTTCTTGATGCCCTGAGGAAAAGAGACAATGTCCTATGGGGAGGAGGGGTGATCGATCTGCTAAAAGGGGAAATGGGATGGATAAACCTCCAGTTCACAAGAAAAAAGGGCTCTAACAATGCCATTCTCCTTTTTGAGGGAAATGCCACATCTAACGCCTCCCGGAAAATCGCCGCACACCTCCTTGACAGGTTGAGGGAGAAAAAGGGCGAAGATGTGAGGAGTCTTGAGGACCTGGACAAAGACAAGCAATTTGTCAAAGAGATGAGGAAATGGATGGAAGAGGAACTTGCCCTCCATGTCTGGTTATGGAACGGCTCGGAATGGAAAAAAGCCGCTTCGGCCCTGCCCTGGCTTTCAATGAGGAGGGTGGTATTCCCCCTCAATCTGAAAAGAATACCGAGGGGAGACCTCAAGGTCAGGATAGAACTGCCGCCGTCCCTATGGGAGATAGACAGGGTTGCTGTGGATTTTGCGCCTGATGGGCCTATACCTGCTTCTCATACCTTCTCCATGAAAGGCGGCAAGCGCGAGGCCATCAGTAAATCTATGGGGAAAAGCATTTCTGTTCCCCGCTCGCGCAGCGCGCTTCTCAGGGCAGGCCTTGTATCGGTAAAGGGATATTATAATATTGAAGTACCAAAATGGATCCCATGAGCACTGGAACTCTATATATCGTTGCAACACCCATCGGGAACCTTGAGGACATAACTTTCAGGGCCCTGAGGATCCTCAATGAAGTCTCCCTTATAGCTGCAGAAGACACACGAAGAACGAGGATCCTGCTCAATCACTACAAGATCATGAAGCCCCTCATCAGTTACCACGAACATAACCATGCCAGAAAAGAGAAAGATCTTCTCAAGATGCTCTCGTCAGGGAAAAGCATAGCCCTTGTCTCTGATGCAGGGACTCCCGGGATTTCTGACCCAGGAATTCATCTTGTCAGGGCGGCCATTGAAGCATCCATTCCAATTGTTCCTATTCCGGGGCCCACCGCACTTGTCTCCGCTCTTAGCATATCCGGCCTTCCAACCGGGGGTTTCCTGTTTGAGGGCTTCCTTCCTTCCCGCCAGGGCGAGAGAAGAAGCTTCCTTCAGGGACTCACAAGAGAGACGAGAACTATGGTATTCTACGAATCGCCCAGAAGGATTAAAGATACGGTCCGGGAAATAATTTCCGTTCTCGGCGACAGGAAAATGGCCCTTTGCCGTGAGATCACCAAGCTTAACGAGGAAATCATCCGGGGCCGTGCCAGCGAGATCCTGGGAATGATCCAGGGAAGAAACATCAAGGGTGAGATCACTCTTGTCATTCAGGGAGCTATGGAGGAAAATATCGGCGATGGCACTTCCGTTGATGAAGCCATTGGGGAATTGAGACGAGAGGGTAAAAGGACAAGGGATATTGCCCGTGCCATCTCTGGAATGTTCGGTATTAAAAGCCAGGATGCATATATGAAGGTCTTAGAGAAATTGAAACGCAAAAACCGATGAGGGGGTAGAAAGGAGGTTTACAATGAAGAAGATGATATATGGATTTATTCTGGGTGTAGCGGCAACCGTTGCCTTCTTTTTGCTGGGAGGCAGGGAAATCTTTATAAAAAGCCTGGATAAAAAAACCCTGCAGGTTGAAAAGGAGGTTCAGAAAAGCGGGGAAGCGGTGAAGGAGAAAGTAGAGCAAAAGATGGAGCAAATCAAGAAGTAGCCATTGAGTAAAAAAACCTTCATTACCATAGTAGCACTTCTGGCCCTGTGCGGGGCCGGAGTCGCAACGGAGCTAACCCTGCTCCATGCGAAGCAGATATTACAGCCGGGTTTTAGAAGCTTCTGCTCCTGGAGCAATACCTTTAACTGTGATGTAGTGGCACAAAGCCGCTGGTCAGAGCTTTTTGGAATACCCATTGCATCACTCGGCCTGCTCTACTACCTCTTTATAGCCCTTCTATCTGCCCTCGCATTAAGGAAAACAGACGATCTCCGGTTTGTCGCTCCATTGATATTTGTCCTTGCCGGGGCCAGTTTTCTCTACTCTGTTTTTCTTGCATATATCTCTTCTGCAGTAATCCGGACCATCTGCATACTATGCTCGGGCTTACATCTAATCAACGCAGCAATGTTTGTTGTCTCCTGGGTTTATCTCCGCACTCCTGTCAGTAAAGTGAGGACAGCAGTCCGAATGGGAAAAGAATCGCTTTTAAAAAGACCTGCGAGCAGCCTGGCCCTCCTTTCAATCCTCGTCCCATTCCTCGCATCTGCATGGGGCTTCGAGCTCTGGACTCAATCCCTGAAGGTCAAGTCCTCTGCGCTGCTCGGGGAGAAATCCGTCATTGCCCTGGGCCCAGAGGAAATAAAACTCTTATACGGAGAATCTGCGCCGTCCGGTTCAACTCTTATTGTCTTTGAATTCTCAGATTTTCAGTGTTCCTACTGCGCCGAGCTTTCCCGCTCCCTCCACAAGGCCATTAGGCCTCTGGGAGACAGGATCAGGGTGGTCTTCAAGAATTATCCCCTTGACAACTCCTGCAACAGGTTTCTGCAAACTCAGGTCCATTCCTTTGCCTGCTCATCTGCTGCAGCGGCACAGTGCGCTGCCCGGCAGGGAAAATTCTGGCCTTTCCATGACATTCTATTCAAGAACCAATATACCCAGGACCCTGACTCTCTGATGCTATATGCAATGCAGGTTGGGCTTGATATTGATGAGTTTAAATCGTGTCTCAGGGACCCTGCCGTGCTGGAGCAAATCAAGGCTGACATCGCCCTGGGCAAGCGCCTGGGCTTGCCCGGTGTCCCTGCCCTTGTGATCAAGGACAAGATATTCCTGGGATCCCGCTCTCCTGAGGAACTACGTCCCCTGCTCCAACACAATCTCCCTTAATATCCCCTCTCCCCTGGTGGGAGAGGGCAGGGTGAGGGAGGAATTGTATCCCTCTCCTTTGATGGGAGAGGAAAAAGTGATTCATAGTTTTTTTGCCGCCTTGATGACATCGGCAATACCCTTTGCCTGCCGATCGTCTCCTTCTTTAATAACGGAGATTATCTCAGCCACAAGTCGCTCCTTGGCCTCGGAATAATGCGCTGGAAAAGCAGCGAGAAAGAACTCAGATATCTCCATTCCAAATGCGTATGCAAGCCGTGAGATTGTTGTAAGCGTTACATCAGATTTTCCTGTTTCTATGAGGCTGATGAACTTCCAATGAAGGCCCGCTTTTTCAGCCAACTTCTCCTGGGTGAGTCCTCTTGCCCGTCTTAGCTCCCGAATTCTCAGGCCAAAAGCCCTAAAGATTGTAAGATCTTTCATAAAATTCCCAAAGAAAGGATATATCGCACCCGGCGGGGCTTGACCACCCATTATCATATCTATTTTGCTTGACAGCAGACAATATATATGGATAAAATAGCAGTATTATTGGTATTTATTATCAACGAAGGATACATGGTAGGTAGAAAGAACGAGATTGTGAACTCTATCCTGGCATCCCTAATTTCATCGCATGGGAACATGCGGATGGAAGATCTCTCGACAATGTATTGCCTAAATAGATGCCATCTCAGCAGACTCGTCAAGAGGAATTCAGGACAAAGCTTTAGAACCCTCCGCACTATTTTCCGCATTCATTCTATGATGAAGCTTGCGAAAACCACTAATCTCTCCGCAAAGGAGATCGCTAACAGGGTAGGAATCCATCCCAACTATCTCTACATCCTCTTCAAGCGGGCTTCAGGGATGACGGTCAAAGAATACCGGAAAAGGGTTTATTAACTTAAAAATCACCAAATCTCAGAAAAATGAGGCCAACAATTAAAATCCAGGGCCAGGGGATGGCATGGATGCCGGGGGCCGCGCTCATTGCCGCCCACATCAGCTATGAAGAGAGCTTTTGATGAGTGAGATGCTCAATAATGAAGCGAGCGGCCTCAAATCCTGACTTGATCATCTGGACATCCTTTCCTCCCTTGTAATATCCAAAGATATGGAGGTTTTCGTAGACAGTGTGAAAGGCTGCCAGAAGTTTGCCGTCCCTCTGTGAATATTTGGTCAATGCCTTGTTGTATTCGATAACCGAGGTAGGCAGCTTGTCAGGGGGGACCCCCCGAGAAAGTAGGAATCCATCCAGGGCCTTGAGCACAGCAATATATCCCATTCCTGTGGCCTCATGAACCGGCTTAGGATCCTGATACCTGTTGTATTCAACTGCAGCCCTCTTCAGGAACTCCTTCGCATTACTATAGAAACGGTGGGCAATCTTGAAAGGCTCCTCCGGGGTCATTTTTTTCTTCATATCAACAGGATATATTCCATCCTTAGAGGTGTCAATATACCAATTCTTGGACCGAAAATTTGTCAGGTGCGGGCGAGCTTCTTGAATTCCTCTTCGGTGATGATCTTGACGCCAAGGGAGCGGGCCTTGTCCAGCTTGCTTCCTGCCTCATCACCGGCCACTACATAGTCGGTCTTCTTGCTCACAGACGAAGAGGCATGCCCTCCCATCTCCTCAACCAGCTTCTCGGCCTCGGTGCGGCTGAAACCCTTCAGGGTGCCTGTGAAAACAAAGGTCTTCCCGGCCAGGACATCGGACCTGGGCTTTGACGAAGCCTTGGGTTTTACACCTGCTTTCTCCAGCTTCCTGAGCAGTTCCTGGTTGGCTTTCTCCCTGAAGAACTCAACGGTACTCCTGGCGATCTCCGGGCCGACCTCCCGGACAGCAATAAGCTCCTCAAAGGATGCGTCCTCAAGCTTTTTGATGGAGTCGAAGCGCTGGGCCAAGACCTTTGCCAGTGTTAAACCCACATGCCTTATGCCCAGGGCAAAGATGAACCTTTCCAATGTTGTAGTTTTGCTCTTTTCAATTGCATCAAGGAGGTTTTGGGCGAGCTTGTCCCCCATCTTCTCAAACCTGAAAAAGTCCCCCTTTTTCAAGCTGTAAAGATCTGCCAGATCCTTGATAAGTCCGAGATCGACAAGTTTATAGACAATCTTCCAGCCAAGCCCCCTGATGTCCATGGCATCCCTTGAGCAGAAATGGACGATTCTCTCCTTGATCTGCGCCGGGCATGAGGCATTCACGCATCTGTGGAGGGCCTCTCCCTCGGGCCGCATCACCTCAGAGCCGCACACAGGGCACCTTCTCGGCATGGTAAACTTCTTCTCTTTACCGCTCCTCTTTTCCACAAGTGGCTTCACCACCTCAGGGATCACATCCCCAGCCCTCTGGATAACAACGATGTCCCCCTCCCTGATATCCTTCCTGTCTATCTCATCCTGGTTGTGCAGGGTGGCGCTCTTCACAGTGACGCCGGTGATATGGACGGGCTCAAGCACAGCCACAGGGGTGAGGGTCCCGAGCCTGCCGACCTGGACCTCAATACTGAGGAGGCGGGTAACAGCCTGCTGGGAAGGGAATTTATATGCCACGGCCCAGCGTGGATGACGGCTCACCTCGCCAAGGGCTCCCTGATAGTCAAGACGGTTTACCTTGAGGACGATGCCGTCGCTCTCATAGCCGAGCTTCCCCCTTTTATCCAGAAGCCTGTGATAATATTCAACGGCCTCCTCAATGTTTTTACAGAGGGCATTCCCCTGGTTTGTCTTGAGCCCCCAGCCGGGAAGTGCCTGCAGGAAGTCCCAATGGGTCCTGAATGCCCCTGCTGTGAGTTTTCCTATGCCGTAGAAGAAAATATCCAGGGGGCGCATGCTTGTTATTGATGGATCGAGCTGACGAAGCGACCCCGCAGCGGCATTCCTTGGGTTGGCAAATGTCTTTTCCCCCTGCTCCTCCTGCTGTTCGTTTAACCGGACAAAGTCTTTCTTGTGCATGATGACCTCGCCCCTGACCTCGAGCCTTCCAGGGGGCGTGCTGCCCCTGGAGAGGAGCCTCAAAGGGACGGTCTTGATGGTCTTTAGGTTTTGCGTAACATCCTCTCCCTTCTCTCCGTCTCCCCTCGTGGATCCCTTAGTGAACACACCATTTTCATAGACCAGCTCCACGCCCAGGCCGTCAAGCTTTGGCTCGGCAGTATATTCAATGGCAGTAGTAGGCGCCAGCTCAAGAAACCTTTTAACCCGAAGGTCAAACTCAAGAGCCTCCTCTTCACTGAAAACATTGTCCAGGCTGAGCATTGGGATGGTGTGTGTGACGGTTCCGAACTTCTCAAGGGGCTTTGCCCCCACCCTTTGGGTTGGGGAGTCCGGGCTTATGAGTGCAGGGAAGGCCTCCTCAATCTTCTTCAGCTCATTGAAGAGGCGGTCGTATTCCGAGTCGCTTATCTCCGGGTCGTCCAGGACATAGTAGCGGTAATTGTGATAATTGATAAGTTCCCTGAGTTCTTCTGCCCTTTTTCGTGCCTCAGCTTTTGTCATGGATCCTATACCTCATAATTATCTACCTGGCCCCCGGCGAGTCAATGGAGGTTCAAGGCTCCTTTCTCACATACACGGTATATGTCCCGATCTCCTCCCCAGGCACATAATGCCGCAGGATGAAGGGTTTGATAAAGTCCTGTGTCTTGAGTGACAGCCTGTCCACAAAGGGAAATGTAAGGGAAGTTTTTGACATGGGTTTGAAGAACCCGGCGATGAAGTCGTCGTGGACAACGATTTGTGGCTTTGACTCCCTTAAACGGGCAAGGATCTTCTCGCTTTGGGCTTGAGAATGATAGATTGGCTTGTATGTATCAAGCGGCGTTGGGTTCCTTCGTCCCGTGAAGAAATAGATCTCAGGAGACCAATTTATGACATAGATCTCCCCTCCGGCAGGGACATGTGTCTCTATATAATTAAAAAGTTTGCTTCTGACCGCATATTCATCCGGTGACATCTCCACATTGCCCCTTTCTGTCTTGAGGGCCTTCATGTTCAAAGACGCCATGTCCCTGAGGAATAGCCCGCCCTCAACGATGAAAAGCGAAATAGGCAGGACAAACATTGTTAGGGGGATGGACAGCGCCTTTTTCCCTGAGCGCGCAAGATCGGCTGCCAGTGAATGAATAAAGGAAAAAGACAGGATCAAAACAAAGGGCATGACATGGAGGAGATGAAAATAATCCGGGCGATTGCTCGAAGAAACAAAGATACTCAGCCCTCCTATGGATGCCGCCCATGTCTTCCACTCTTTCCTTATGTAGGAGGTGCCAATAAAAAAGGGAAAAAGGACAAGCGGCAGGAAACCAACGGCGATCAATGATCCAATGACCATGATGTTAAAACCTATCTTTTCGCCGCGGACAAGGGAGCGCAGGGCTTCACCGGCACCCAGCATACCGCTATAAAGATATGGGTAGGCATTGAAATCGGCATAACGGGTCACTGTCCAGATAAAGCAATCGTAGATGAACTCCTTGAGCGCTCCGTGAAGGCCGAGATACACAAGCAAGCCGATCACCGGAATTGAGAACGATAAGAGGAAGACCGCAATGACCTTCAGGGGATTTTCCTTTAGCCATCCAGCTGCCGAAAGAATCAGTATGCTTCCCAGGACGGTGAATGCGCCGATATTCTGGCTCATTAGAAACGAGAGAGAGATTGCCAGCCCTGAAAGGACAGCGCTTACTGGGCCTGTGAAATCGCAAAGAAGGAAGATGCCGAGGGCGGCAAGGGAGATGCTCGGGATGTGGGGGGTAAAGTTGAGAAAGGCGCAGATATCAAGGAGAAAATAAAGGCTCGCCGGAATGAGGGACAACAATGGGTTTTTCGTGAGCCTCAGGGTGGTCATAAAGATCGTCACGAAGAGGATCAAACCAAAAAAGAGATACAGCACTCTGGCAACAACGAGATTTTCCCAAAAAATCCTGAATGCCGGCGCCAGGAACCAGATTGCCCCGGGAGTCGTCAGGTGAAAGAAGTCTTTATACGGAATGTCCCCATTTATGATCCGGACGGCCCCATAGAGGCTCACTCCCTCATCCCGCGTGGGATAGTATGAGATGACTGCATTGACCTGATATAGGGCAACACAGAGAAAAAGAACCAACAGGCCCAGGAAGGCCCATTTGCTTTTAGGTGTCATCGATCATTCATCAATGGAAGTGATGCTGGAGCGGAGCTTCTTTTTCTCTGACAGAAGCCTCTTGTCTCTGAGGAGCTTCATCTTTGCGCGGCGGGAGCGCCTGCGCTTCTGCCTGCGAAGCTTCTCTATGGCCTTGCGCTCCTCGCTTTCCCTGCCCAGCAACATTTCCTCTATCTTGGCCGTTAGGATAGTCCTGGCAAAGTAACGATTAAGGGCCTGGGACCGCTCCTTCTGGCATTTAACCTCAATGCCAGTTGGAAGATGCTTGAGATAGACGCATGTGGAGACCCTGTTGACATTCTGTCCCCCTTTCCCGCCGGAGCGGACAAAGCTCTCCTGTAGGTCATTCTCATGAATTCCCAACCTGGCCATTTTATCGGTCAGGGCCTTTGCCTTCTGTGAAGAGACAGGGAAAATCATTTCATCTGCCCTATAATATAATATATGAGTGTTGCGTTAAAGCGGTAGATGTGCTATACAGACATCAAAATTATGATGATGGAGGTCATCCACTGAGTTGATCAACATAGAAAACCTATCCAAGTCCGTTGGTCACACCCATATTCTTAAGGGGATAACCCTGAGGTTAAAAGTTGGCGAGGTTTGCGCCCTGATTGGCCCTTCCGGCTCAGGAAAGACATCACTGCTCAGGTGCATCAATTTTCTCGACTCTTTTCAGGAGGGATGCATTTCCATTGATTCCCGCTCCCTGACACATTCACAGGTAATGAATCCCACCAGGAAAGACAGGGAACTCATCAGAAAATTGAGGCTGAGGGTTGGAATGGTTTTCCAAAATTTCCACCTCTTCCCCCACATGACTGTCCTGAAGAACATCGTTGAGGCCCCAATCAGGGTCTTGAAGATGCCTCGAAAGGACGCTGAGGACAAGGCATTCAGCCTTCTAAAGAGGGTGCGCATGCAGGACAAGGCCCACGCATATCCCTCCACCCTGTCCGGCGGAGAACAGCAGAGGGCTGCAATTGCCAGGGCGCTTGCCCTGAACCCCAAGGTCCTTCTCCTGGATGAGCCCACATCTTCTCTTGACCCGGAGCTTGTGGGCGAGGTCCTGGATGTCGTGGAAGATCTCACCAATGATGGTATAACCATGCTCATCGTAACGCATGAGATGGGCTTTGCCAGGGAGACTGCCACACGGGTAATTGTCATGGACGACGGCCGGGTGATCGAAGATGATCATCCCCGGACGGTTTTCTCCTGTCCCCAGCACCAGAGAACAAAGATTTTCCTCTCCAGGGTCATCAGAAATTAATATCATGGGCAAGGGTGCTTTCTTCTTTGTCCTGGCATCTCTCGCCCTGGTTTTCTATTTCCAACCCTCTGCACATGCAAAAGATTCCCTTGCTCTCATTCGGTCCAGGGGAGTGATGCGATGGGGGGCAGATGCAGGAACAGGCGGCGCCCCGTATGTATTTGCTGACCCCAACAATCCCAAAAAGCTCATCGGCTTTGAAACAGAGCTTGCGGAACTAATTTCGAAGGAGCTTGGAGTCAAATCCCGGCATGTCCAGAACGACTGGGATACTTTGATCCCGGCCCTTGAGAGGGGAGATTTCGATATGATCATCAACGGACTCGAGATCACTCCCCAGAGGGAGAAGCGCCTCCTCTTCAGCATTCCCTACTATGTCTATACCCTTCAGCTCATGGTGAGGAATGAAGAAAAAGAAATAAAATCTCCTTCCCAAGAAGACCTTAAGGGGCACAGGGTTGCCACGCTCGCCAACTCCGTGGCCCAGTTCTATCTCCAGAAGATTCCTGGTGTAACAGTAGTCCTCTACACAGGGATCGTCGAAGAATATGAGGACCTTAAGAACAGGAGAGTAGATGCAGTATTCCTTGACCTGCCCATCGCTGCATATTACGGAAAGCCGATGAAGGGCATCAAGTATGCCGGCAAGCCTGTCGGAGAAGGTTATTACGGTATCGCATTCAGGAAGGGGAACGAAGTCCTCAAGGCCGAGATTGACAGGGCCCTGCATAAAATCATGACCTCGGGCGCCTGGAAGGAGATCTGCGAACGATGGGGGGCGTGGAACAGGGCACAGGAAGCACTTATGAGAAAAGCGGCACAGAACAATGTTCCAGTGGACAGGCCTGTTGAAGGTTCAAATCTCAGGGCGCAGGTATATGCCAGCATCCCTCTTTTAATAAAGGCAGCGGGCATGACGATTGTTATCTCCGTCTCGGCAATGGCGCTGGCTGTTGTCCTCGGTTTCGTCCTGGCCATGATGCGTGTCTTTGGAAACAGCGCTGTCAGCAGTCTTGCTACCGCTTATGTTGAGGTAATGAGAGGAACCCCCCTGCTTCTTCAGCTATACCTCATTTATTTCGGTTTGCCCCACCTTGGACTTACCCTCAATGCATTCACTGCAGCAGTGCTGGGATTGGGTCTGAACTATGCGGCCAATGAAGCTGAAAACTACAGGGCTGGGTTTCTTTCCATACCGAAAGGACAGCTCGAGGCTGCCCTTTCCCTTGGTATGACGCACGGTCTTGCTGTAAGGAGGATTCTGTTCCCTCAGGCGCTAAGGATAAGCCTTCCGCCCATGACCAACGATTTTATTGCCCTTTTCAAGGATACTTCACTTGTATCCACAATCACCGTAGTAGAACTGACGAAGCAGTATTCAATCCTGTCCAACTCGGCCGGGACATACATATATCTCGGCGTGATTACCGCGCTTCTATACCTGATAATGAGCTATCCGCTTTCCTTGCTCAGCCGTTCCCTGGAAAAAAGGCTTGCCCCCGGGCACTCAATAAAATAACTATCAGTACTCCATCCCTCCGCCCATTCCGCCCATTCCACCCCGCGGCGGCATGCCTGGGAACTTATCCTTCTCCTCTGGTTTCTCTGCTATCAAGGCCTCGGTCGTAATAAGAAGACCGGCAACGCTGGAAGCATTCTGAAGCGCGCAGCGGACGACCTTTGTAGGATCAATGATCCCTGACTTCATGAGATCCTCATATTTCTCGGTCTGAGCATTGAACCCAAAGCCGCCCTTCTCGTTCTTGACCTTGTCCAGAACAATTGATCCCTCAACGCCGGCGTTCTCAGCAATGAGACGAATGGGTTCCTCCAGGGCCTTCTTCACAATATCAACCCCTGCCTGCTCCTCCCTTTCATCGAGCTTGAGCTTCTCAAGGGCAGTAATACTCCGGATCAGGGCCACTCCGCCTCCCGGCACGACCCCTTCCTCTACTGCTGCACGGGTGGCATTAAGGGCATCCTCTACCCTCGCCTTCTTCTCCTTCATCTCGGTCTCCGTGGCTGCTCCCACATTTATTACCGCGACACCACCGGCAAGTTTTGCAAGCCTTTCCTGGAGCTTCTCCTTGTCGTAGTCTGAAGTTGTCTCTTCTACCTGGGTCCTTATCTGCTTGATCCTCCCCTCGATCTCCGATTTCTTTCCTGCGCCTTCAACGATGGTGGTGTTGTCTTTGTCAATGACCACCCTCTTCGCCCGTCCCAGGTCCTTCATCTGGATATTTTCAAGCTTTATCCCCATCTCCTCTACAATGGCCTTGCCGCCGGTCAGGACGGATATATCCTCAAGCATGGCCTTCCTTCGGTCTCCAAATCCCGGAGCCTTGACAGCTGCGCAGCTCAGCACTCCCCTGATCTTGTTTACAACAAGGGTTGCCAGGGCCTCTCCTTCAACATCCTCGGAGATCACAAGGAGCGGTTTCCCCGATCGGGCAACCTGCTCCAGAAGGGGAAGAAGGTCCTTCATTACGCTGACTTTCTTCTCGTGAATAAGGATGTAGGGGTCCTCCAGTATGCACTCCATTCTTTCTGGATCCGTTATGAAATATGGAGAAAGGTATCCCCTGTCAAACTGCATTCCCTCAACCACATCAAGGGTTGTCTCCATCCCCTTTGCTTCCTCAACAGTGATTACACCCTCTTTGCCGACCTTGTCCATGGCCTCGGCAATAATCTTTCCTATAGTCTCGTCGTTATTGGCCGAGATCGTCCCTACCTGGGCGATTTCCTTGGATTCTCTTGTGTCCTTGGAAATTTTCTTAAGCTCCTCAATAACAACTCCCACCGCCTTGTCTATGCCTCTCTTCAGGGACATAGGGTTATGGCCAGCGGCCACAAGCTTGAGCCCCTGGGCAAAGATAGCCTGGGCGAGCACTGTTGCAGTAGTCGTTCCGTCGCCTGCGTCCTCGCTTGTTTTGCTCGCCACCTCCTTGACCATCTGGGCCCCCATATTCTCGAACTTGTCTGCAAGCTCGATCTCCTTGGCCACCGTCACCCCGTCTTTGGTAATCTGTGGGCTTCCAAAGGATTTTTCCAGGACAACATTCCTTCCCTTTGGACCCAGGGTGATCTTCACTGCATCGGTAAGGGTATTGACACCCTTTAAAATGGCATCGCGCGCACCTTGCTCAAATTTTATATCTTTCGCCATGGTTTATTCCCTCCTACTTTTCAATAATCCCCAGAACATCCTCTTCTTTCATAATAAGATGTTCTTCTCCGTCAATCTTAAACTCTGTACCGGAATATTTGCTAAATATAATCCGATCACCCGGTTTAACCTCCAAAGAAACGAGTTTCCCATCATCCAGCACCTTCCCTTTTCCCACAGCCACAACCTTTCCTTCCATAGGCTTTTCCTTTGCTGAATCAGGGATTATTATGCCACCCTTGGTTTTTTCCTCTTCTGTAATCCTTTTAACAAGGATCCTGTCACCCAGTGGACGAACTTTCATTTTTCACCTCCCATTTATGTATAAATATAATTAAAAAATTTTGATAGTCAAGTTTTAGGGAAACGCATAGTGTCGTGCTCGCCCCATACACCCCTCAGGCTATTGCAGATTTCCCCAAGACTGACCTGGACCTTGACGGCATCCAGGATTAGCGGTATTAGGTTGGCTTTCCCCTCTGCCCTTTCTTTCAAGGCGGCGATGGCTGATTGTGCCTTGACCCGGTTCCTCTTTTTCCTTAGCATTGCAATCCGAGATCTCTGCCTGGCCTCGCCCTGCGGGTTTATCCTCAGAAGCCTTGAAGGAGGCATTGCCCCTGATTTGTAAGCGTTGACCCCGACTATAATCTGCTCCTGGCTCTCAATACTTTTCTGATAGGCAAAGGCGCTCTCGTGTATCTCTTTCTGAATATATCCCCTTTCTATGGCTGAGACCGCCCCTCCCATAGAATCTATTCTCTCTATCTCTTTCCTTGCCCTTTTTTCTATCTCAGAGGTCAGAGCCTCAACGGCATATAAGCCCCCAAAGGGATCCACGACATTGGGGGCGCCGGACTCCCCGGCAATGATCTGCTGGGTCCTGAGGGCAAGCTTTGCGGTATCCTCTGTGGGCAGGGGACAGGACATTACCATATAGTCTCTATAATACCAGAACCCACAATTTCTTCATCCTTTGTGATAAGTTTCACATCCTCCTTCAGGAGATCCTTATAGACCAGGGCAGTTCCACATATTATGCCGTCATGTATATCCATCTTCTCTGGAAGAAATCTGAGAACATTTATGTCGAGCGGATAAATGACACATCTTTTATCTCGCTCTATGGTTTGGAAAATATCTTTAAAGGAGGGACTGACCTTTTTTCGTTGCGAAAGGTAAAATAACTCCGCAATAATTATAGTAGGAATAATAAGCCTTGCATCTTGGGAAGCAAGAATATTTTGGGCTGCTCTTCCAAGTTCATCGCTTTTTTCAAAAAACCATACAAGCGCATGTGTATCAACGATATATACCATTTTATTTTCCACATTCTATTCGGAATTCATATAAATTTGCATTTGAATTATTTATTCTTTTGGATCTCTTTTATTATATTCGATACTTCTTTAACCATTTTTTTAATCCGTTTATCGTAAGCATAGTGCTCTTTAAACTTACCTTTCCATATGTTCGCTGGTTGATTTTAAAATTCACTTTTACTTCTTATTTCCGCCTCTTTAATTTCGTTCATTGAAAAGTGCACCTTGCCTTTCCAAATGCCTCTCAATGAAGCAAATGTTCTGGCTTTCTTTTTAACCTTTGTTGCATCTTCTATGAAACTCTTGAGAGCTCTTAATTCTTCTTCCAGGCTTCTTACCTGGGCGTCTATATTTTTCACTTTTGCGTTCATAAATAATCTCTCCTTTTTCAATTAGTTTACCATACTATAACCCTACTATACATGTGTTCCAATGTCGTGCTCGCCGAAGACCTCCCGCAGGGCATGGGAGATCTCCCCAAGGGTTGCACGGGCCCTGACGGCATTCAGGATCGGCGGCATGAGATTCTCGGTCCCAGAGGCTGCCTCCTTTAAGGCACTGAGAGCTGTAGAGACCTTTCCCGCATTTCTTCTCTTCCTAAGGGATACGACCAAATGAATTTGTCTGCGCTCAAACTGTGGGTTCACCTTGAGAAGGCCAGGAAGTGGAGGGGACTCTGATTTGTAGGCGTTGACCCCGACTATGATCTGCTCCTGGCTCTCTATCCTTTTCTGAAAGGCAAAGGCGCTCTCGTGGATCTCTTTCTGGATATAACCCCTTTCTATGGCTGAAACCGCCCCTCCCATGGAGTCTATTTTCTCAATCTCCTTCCTTGCCCTTTTTTCTATCTCAGAGGTCAGGGCCTCAACAGCAAAGGAGCCTCCAAAGGGATCAACAACATTGGGGGCGCCGGACTCCCCTGCAATGATCTGCTGGGTTCTTAGGGCAAGCTTTGCAGTCTCCTCGGTTGGGAGGGCACAAGCCTCGTCAAGGGAGTTGGTGTGCAGGGATTGGACCCCGCCCAGGACGCCGGCCAATGCCTGGAGCCCTACGCGGACAATATTCACGTTTGGCTGTTGTGCCGTAAGGGTAGCGCCTGATGTTTGCGCGTGGCATCTCATCATGAGGGAACGGGGGTCTTTTGCGCCAAAGCGCTCCTTCATAATGCGAGCCCAGAGCCTCCTGCCTGCCCGGAACTTCGCCACCTCCTCAAGAATGTTGTTGTGTACAGCAAAGAAAAACGAAAGGCGGGGGGCAAAATCATCCACTGCCAGGCCTGCCTTTTTTGCGGCCTCGACATAGGCAATGGCATCAGAGAAGGTATAGGCCAGCTCCTGGACGGCCGTGGCCCCTGCCTCCCTGATGTGATACCCGGATATGGAGATCGTATTCCAGCGTGGAACTTGTTTCCCACAGTAAGCAAATATGTCCGTGATGAGCCTCATAGACGGTCTCGGTGGAAAGATGTATGTCCCGCGGGCAACATATTCCTTGAGGATGTCGTTCTGAATGGTCCCGTTCAGGGCATAAAAGGATATGCCCCTTTCCTCTGCGACTGCAAGATACACGGCCAGAAGTATGGCTGCCGTAGCATTAATTGTCATCGAGACGCTTACCTTGTCCAATGGAATGTCCTTGAACAGAAGCATCATGTCATTTAGGCTGGCAATGCTTACACCGACCCGTCCCACCTCTCCCTCTGCCCAGGGGTCGTCCGGGTCATAGCCCATCTGGGTGGGAAGATCAAAGGCAACAGACAGGCCGGTCTGGCCGTGGTCAAGGAGATAACGAAACCTCCTGTTTGACTCCTCGGCTGTCCCGAACCCTGCATACTGCCGCATGGTCCAGAGACGCCCCCGGTACATGTTTGGATAAATCCCTCTGGTAAAAGGAAACTGTCCTGGGAACCCTATGTCCTTGATAAAATCTTCTTCAAGTAAACTGTAAAGATGCTTGACCTCGATACCGGAGGAGGTTTCAAACCTTTCCTTCCTCTCGCTCATTTTGCCTTGTTTTCTTCCACCACAAGAAGGCCCATCCCTGCTTCAACTGTTTCGCCTTCCTTGACTGAGATCTCCTTGACCTCTCCGTCAGAAGGGGAGGCAAGCTCGTTCTCCATCTTCATTGCCTCAAGAACGATAAGCCCTTGTCCCTTTTTGACCTTGTCCCCCTCGGAGACCGAAACCTCTACAACCTTTCCGGGAATCGGTGCAGACAAGATGTGCCTGGAAGAAACCTTTCTTGATCTTGGCTTCCGAACACTTATCCTATCTGCATTCTCAACCTTTGCCCGCCATATCCTTCCATCAAGGCAAACTGACAGCTCGTTCCCCTTTTCTTCCGACTCCTCCTGCCAAGCCTGGCATGATTTTCCATCAATGATAAAAGAGTATATCCGGCCATCAACCTTCCGGGTATCCACTTCATGTTTCTGCCCGTTGACTTCAACCCTGTAATAATTCTCGGAGGCCTCCTCAACCATCACACTGTAAACCTTACCTCCGAAAGAAACCTCGTATGTTATTTTAGTAGGCATTATCTTCCCGGAAACCTGTCAACGGCCTCCCTCCTTCCGGAGTGTGCCCACGCATACCCTCGCCGCCTTTCGCGGCGCCTCTCTTCATGATTCGCTGAAACCGACAGGAGCCCGCTGCTTTTCTTCTGATCCCTCCAGAAGGCAAAGATGCCGGCAAGCACAGCAGGCATTCTCTCCCCCCCTTCCTTCTCTATGCCCAAAGAGGGAATGAAGACAGAGTCAATAAAAGCGGTTGTGTAGTTCCCAGCGAGGAACTCCCTTGTCTCCAGGGCCCAGGAATGGAAGGGGATGGTTGTTGGGACCCCATTGATGCAATATTCCCTCAAGGCCCGCTTCATCCTTTTGATTGCCTCTTCCCTTGTCCTTCCCCATGAGACGAGCTTTGACAAGAGCGAGTCATAAAACGGGGAAATCTCCCACCCCTGGTAGATCCCGCTGTCTTCCCTGATCCCGGTCCCGCCGGGCTGCCTGATGTATGTGATCTTCCCCGGGGACGGGAGGAAGTTGTTAAGCGTATCCTCTGCACAGATCCGGCATTCAATGGCCCATCCCTTCTGCACAATCTCCTTCTGTTTCCAGGGAACTGACCCTTTTGATGCTACCTCGATCTGTGCCCTTACCAAATCCACGCCGGTCACACACTCTGTTACAGGATGCTCAACCTGCAGCCTGGTGTTCACCTCCATGAAATAGATGTTCTTGTCCTGGTCAACAATAAACTCCATTGTGCCGGCGTTCTCATATCCCGCGGCAACGGCTGTCTTCACAACGAGGGCGCCTATCTTCTCACGGCTTTTCTGATCCATGCATACAGAGGGGCTCTCCTCGATAAGCTTCTGATGCCGCCTCTGAACAGAGCATTCCCTATCGTAGAGATGAACCCCTTTCCCGTTCCGGTCGCATAAAAACTGAAACTCCACATGCCGTGGGTTCATTATGTACTTCTCAATATAAACAGTTGCGCTTCCAAAGGCAGTGAGCGCCTCTGAGCTTGCTCCCCTGAATGCAAATCCCATTTCCATCTCGTCCCTAACAAGCCTCATCCCCCTGCCCCCGCCCCCATGAGCGGCCTTTAGCATGACAGGATACCCTATTCCCCTGGAAACGCGCTTCGCCATGTCAAGCGAGGTCACAGGTTCCAGGCTTCCCGGTATGACAGGCAGCCCAATCTTCTTGGCCAATTGCCTGGCCTCGATCTTGTCCCCCAACTTCTTCATGGGCCCTGATGGAGGGCCGATGAAGACAATGCCCTCATCCTCGCACGCCCTGGCAAACGCCGGGTTCTCCGAGAGAAAGCCATAGCCAGGATGGATCGCATCGGCACGCGCCTTCTTTGCAGCCCCTATAATCCTGTCTACCCTCAGATAACTCTCCCCGGAAGGAGCGGGGCCAATTGGATATGCTTCTTCGGCAAGACGGACATGCAGTGAGGTCCTGTCGGCGTCGGAATAGACGGTTGCAGTCTCAATGTTCATGTCGTGACAGGTCCTTATAACCCTGACCGCTATCTCCCCCCTATTTGCAATCAGTATCTTCTTGAACATGTTCCTATTTAGCTAACACGCAGCGACCCCCGGCGCATCGGGGCCTCTCATGGACACAGAGGTAAACAGCCATGCATATGGTTTCCTTGCATTTTTCCTTCTGGTTGCTCTCCCACTCCTCTTTATACATACGATTGATGGCCGTGCTCTTTCCTCCCATTTCACATCCACAGCAGTCAAGGGTAACCATTACGCAATCACCGTCGCTCAGGCAGGAATATAATATTCCATCAGGGGGTAAAATATAGGATTCCTTCCCGCATCCATAAGCTGTGATCAGTAGACAGGCTATTAGGATTAATAGGACTGCTTTCATAAAGGGATGTTCCCGTGTTTCTTGGGAGGGTTCTTGTCCCTCTTCCCCTTGAGCATCTCCAGGGCTGTGATAAGGGTCGGCCGCGTGTCCTGTGGCAGGATTACAGCGTCCACATAACCAAGCTCGGCAGCCTTCCAGGGATTGGCAAACGTGGCCCTGTATTCCCGTGTGAGCCTCTGTGTTTCCTTCGCGCGATCCTGCACCCCTTCGATCTCCTTTCTGAACACGATGTTAACCGCTCCCTCTGGCCCCATCACTGCAATCTCCGCTGTTGGATAGGCAAGGTTGATATCGCCCCGGATATGTTTGGATGACATAACGTCGTAGGCCCCGCCATATGCCTTGCGTGTGATTAAAGTGACCTTGGGAACCGTTGCCTCTGCAAATGCATAGAGGAGCTTGGAGCCCTGGATGATGATCCCGCCGTGCTCCTGGCCTGTCCCAGGCAGGTATCCAGGCACATCCACAAGGGTCACCAGGGGAATATTGAAGCAGTCGCAGAACCGGACAAACCTTGCTCCCTTCACGGATGCATCAATATCAAGGCAGCCTGCCAGATGGGCGGGCTGATTGGCAACAATGCCTACTGGGTGGCCGTTGAGCCTCGCGAACCCCACTACTATGTTCCTGGCAAACTCTGAGTGTATTTCGAGAAAGACACCGCCGTCCACAACGGCCGTGATAATGTCCTTTATGTTGTAGGGCTTCTCCGGCGCATCCGGGACCAGGTCCCTGAGCTTGTCCTCTCTCCTGTCAGGAGGATCCTCAGTGGGAATGTATGGAGGGTCCTCCATGTTGTTTGGAGGTATGTAACGGAGGAGGTCCCTGACGAGGAGCAGGCAATTCTCATCATCCGCGGCCACGAGGTGCGCAACCCCGCTCTTGGAGGCATGAACATGGGCGCCGCCGAGATTTTCTTTTGTTACAACCTCGTGTGTCACCTCCTTGATCACATCGGGCCCGGTGATAAACATATAGCTCGTCCCTTCGGTCATGACTATGAAGTCAGTGATGGCAGGGGAATAAACCGCGCCTCCAGCGCAGGGACCAAGGATGGCTGAGATCTGGGGCACCACCCCTGAGGCTAAAACATTCCTCAGGAAAATATCTGCATAACCGCCAAGGCTTACAACGCCCTCCTGGATCCTTGCCCCTCCGGAGTCATTGAGCCCAATGATCGGAGCGCCGGTCTTCATTGCCATATCCATGATCTTGCAGATCTTCTCAGCATAGGCGCCTGAAAGCGACCCTCCGAACACGGTGAAGTCCTGGCTGAAGACAAATACCTGCCGTCCTTCTACGGCTCCATATCCCGTGACCACCCCGTCTCCGAGAATCTTCTGCTTCTCCATGCCGAAGTCATAGCACCTGTGCGTGACGAACTTGCCGGTCTCCACAAAACTTCCTTCATCAAGGAGGATATCGAGCCTTTCCCTGGCAGTGAGCTTTCCGACCTTGTGCTGTCTATCAATGCGCTCTTTCCCGCCGCTGAACTCAGCTTCCTTGTGTTTTTTATCCAGCTCTGCGATCTTCTCTTCGATCCCCATAATTAATCCTCCGATCTGAGATCTATCGACAGATCACCACAAGCACCTTTGCTTCCTTGTTTCCCTTTCTCAAGAGGCGGTGCTTCACCGATGAATCAAAATATACACAGTCCCCCTCCTTAAGCTCGATCTTGCGTGTATCATAGACAAGCTCTGTTTCACCCTCAATCACCATCCAGAACTCCTCCCCATCGTGGGAGTAGAGGCTCTCTTCGTCGAGCTTCTCTGCTGAAACCGTGAGCAGGAAGGGTTCCATCTTCTTGGTCTTGAGCCTGAAGGCAAGTGCCTCGTAGGAATACCCGTGCTTTGTCCCTTTTCGCCCAATGACCCTCTCTACCCTCCTCCTCTCATTGTTCCTGACAACCTCATACCTCTCCGTTGTTCCCTCGTCATCAAAGAAGTAGGCCATCCGAACATCCAGGCATCTGGCGATCCTCGACAGGGTGGCAATGGGGGGGGAGACGTTATTGTTCTCTATCTGTGATATGAGCCCAGAGGAGAACCCTGTTTCCTTGGCCACGGCCTGAAGGGTAAGGCCCTTTTTCTGGCGCAGGGCCTTTATCTTCTCTCCTATGCGAAACCCTTCCATATTCTCCTTCGTCTTAATAACACGGGTAATAAGGGGTGTCAAGAAAAAGTTTAGCATAAATAAAATGTTTTAGCATTATTAAAATATCGGCTTGACATATTTGGGCCTTTGGAATAGTAGTATAGTAAATGAAAAGTAATTTAAATGGATTTTCAACTTAAGGAGGTGCATATGAAAAATATATTTCGTTTATCTCTTAGCGCCTTCCTGTCTATCTTCCTCGTTCTTCTCGTCTGGGGATGCGGCTGCCCTGAGACAAAAAAACATCCTCCTCAGGCCCCAACTAATCTCACAGCCACCGCAGGCAATTCTGCTGTGAGCCTCAACTGGCAGGCCTCTGAAGGGGCAACTGGCTACAATGTCTACATGGGAAGCCCGGACTGCTCAAGCCTCACCAAGGTCGCAAACACTACAGGGACAAGCTATGAGGTCACGGGCCTCACCAATGGGACCCAATACTGTTTTGTGGTGAAAGCATACAACGCTGATGGAGAAAGCGCAAATTCCAATCAGGCCACAGCCACTCCCGTTGCCCCTGTTCCTCCCCAGGCGCCCACCAACCTAACGGCCGCTGCAGGCTTTTCCCTTGTCACATTGCGATGGGATGCCTCCTCAGGGGCTACAGGCTACAAGATTTATATAGGAAGCCCAGATTGCTCAACTTTCATCTCTACCACAACCACCACAGGGACAAGTGCCCAGGTCACAGGCCTGACCAATGGAATACAGTATTGTTTTGTAGTGCGGGCCTATAATGCCATTGGCGAGAGCGGAAATTCCAATCAGGCAACAGCCACCCCTTCAGCTTCTGCCCCATCAGTCCCTTCGCTCCTGGGAGCTACCCCCTCATATACCTCTGTCAACCTCGCATGGACATCAGTAGCTGGGGCGACTGGCTACAATATGTATAAGGGATTCACTATTGGAAGCTATTCTTTTGTCACTTCAACAACAATCACTTCTAATACAGTGACCGGACTCTCTCCTGAGACCACATACTACTTTGTTGTCACGGCATATAATCCTTCGGGGGAGAGCCTCTTTTCAAATTGGATCTCAGCAACAACTTTAACGCCGCCCTGCTCAGGGCTTGACTCTGACTATGTAGTAATCACTGACGCCTTTCCTTCTCCGGGGACAACACTCACTACCTCATCAAGCTACAATTTTACGCTTACTGCCTGTTATTCATTGACTGATACCACAGGAACCATTTTAATGGGGCTCATTACCGATCCCCTGGCCATTATCACTTGCGATACTTCCTCAGCTTTCAGTTTTACTTCACAACCTATCGCTGGTGGCTGTGACATGGTCTCGCTATCAATAGGCCCTGTATCTCCTCCTGTATCAGCAACATGGATGGCCGCGGCTATCTGCATGTCAGATAGTATGGCGAATATTGTTGCCAGGGATGCTGTTCTCTATCAGATCGATAGTTGGGATTACATTAGGATAACTTCCTCCTCACCTGAGAATGGATCAATGGTGTTTTCTGGTCCACAATCAATTACTATCAACGCCTCATATACACTCGCCTCCTCTCCATCCGACAATATCAATTTAATTCTTGTTGACCAGAATTCCAATTTTCTCTGCCTTTTCTGTGATAACCAATTCGTGACATCGGGATCTGGTACTGTTACCCTCTCTGCCAGTATAAATATCCCACCAAGTGTAACCACAGTGTATGCCCTGGTTATATTTATGAATAACTACATTGGAGATGCTGTTTCCTTCCCTATAATCCTATGTGGAGCAGGACAATACATCACCTCAACCCCAGCCTATTCCTGGGATACCTCTGCCGACCCAGGTAATGGGACACAGATTTATGGAACCGGGTATGACGATGATTCCTCATCCATTACACTTCCTTTCACATTTAGTTTCTATTGCCTTTCTACATCAACGGTGGCGGTGAGCACCAATGGCCTCCTGAGCTTCGCTGGCCTTAACGCAAATTTTAGCAATGTCCCATTCCCATCTACTGATCCCAGCGCACGGGAAGTAACGACTCCCTTCTGGGACGACCTCACCACATATGACACAACCTCAGAGATTCGCTGGGGTGTCGCGGGCACTGCACCCAATCGCCGTGCAGTCATTACCTGGACAAACATGCGCTACTGCTGCGGGACTCCTGGCACAGCCGCTGGCACATTCCAGGCCATCCTATATGAAGGGACAAACCAGATTCTCTTCCAGTATCAAACAATTTCTGTAGGAACTCCGACAGTTGGTCTGAATTGGGGAGATGGAATTAAATATAACAGCATTGTTCCAAGTTCCCTTACGGCTGGCATAGCAATCCTTTTCTCCCCATGAAAAATTGACAGCAATGTACCCATCCACCAGGAGGTAACGATGAAAAAAATAACACGGTGTGCTGTTGGAGCATTCATCCTTCTT
>Ga0315310_10000377_pt1 | contig 28756 bp, 30 predicted proteins | sample TDP5_MG_FD_203630 | JGI IMG/M metagenome (GOLD analysis project Ga0315310, IMG submission 203630) | Freshwater sediment microbial communities from Lake Towuti, South Sulawesi, Indonesia - TDP5 | ecosystem: Environmental > Aquatic > Freshwater > Lake > Sediment | place: Indonesia: South Sulawesi...
GTCAATCCTGTATTGAGATTTCCATCATACTTCTCTTTGTGCCCTGAGCACACATGGAAACAATTCGATCCCTGGCCACCCATACTTGACGAGTGCCCCATCCATGAATGGGCGATTTCCGTTCGGGCTCAATCCTTGCGATACATCGTCACCACGCAGGCGCCGCCGAGGCCGATGTTGTGCTGAAGGGCGACCTTGGGGTTGCCCTCGACCTGGCGGGGACCGCACTCGCCGCGGAGCTGCCAGTTAAGCTCGGCGCACTGGGCGAGTCCGGTGGCTCCCAGCGGATGGCCTTTGGAGAGCAGGCCGCCCGAGGGGTTGGTGACCACCTTGCCGCCGTAGGTGTTGTCGTTGTCGTTGATGAACTTTTCCGCCCCGCCCTCCGGGCAGAGGCGCAGGCCCTCGTAGGTGATGAGTTCGTTGGCGGTGAAGCAGTCGTGCAGCTCGCACACCTTGATCTCCTCCGGCCCGATGCCAGACTGTTTGTAGACCAGGTCGGCGGCGGCGCGGGTCATGTCATAGCCGACCACCGCCATCCGGCTCTTGGCGAAGGAGCTCTCGAAATCGGTGGTCATTGCCTGGGCGGCGATGTAGACCGGGTTGGTTTTGCCGTGTTTCTTGGCGAATTCGTCGGAGCAGACCACCGCCGCGGCCGCGCCGCAGGTGGGCGGGCAGCACTGGAAGCGGGTTAGCGGCCCGTAGATGTGGGGCGCGTTCATGACTTCCTCCAGCGAGAGCAGGGTGCGGAAGACGGCGCGCTCGTTGTGCTCGGCGTGCTTCCTCGCCTTGACCGAAATCTTGGCGAAGGTCTCGAGCTTGGTGCCGTATTTCTGCTGGTACTCCTCCCCGGCGCCGCCGAAGAGCTGGGCGGCGGGGGGAGCGGGGGTCATATCCTGCATGGTCATCAGGGTGACGAAGTATTTCTCCATCGGGTTGGGCCGGTCGTTGAAGACGGCGCCTATGGCTCCTGGGGCCATCTGCTCGAAGCCGACGGCGAGGGCGCACTCGACCACGCCAGCGGCCACCGCCTGGCGGGCGAGAAAGAGGGCGTTGGAGCCGGTGGAGCAGTTGTTGTTGACGTTGAAGATGGGGATGCCGGTCAGGCCGAGTTCATAGACTACGCGCTCGCCGGCACAGCTGTCGCCGTAGACGTATCCGGCATAGGCCTGCTGGATCTCCTTGTAGTCAACGCCGGCGTCCTTGAGGGCGTCCCGGGCGGCCTGCGGCCCCATGTCCGAATAGGGGATGTTGGCCTTGGGGGTGGTAAATTTTGTCATGCCTACTCCGATCACATTAACTCTTCTCATTGCTATTCTCCTTTCGTTACGGTTGAATTTATCGCTCCCGCCCCTGTCCGGAAACGCGAGACAGCGAGTCGAATGGCTCCACGGGCAGGACTCGAACCTGCATCCCTCCGGTTACAAGGGCCCCTGAATTGCTCCAGGGCTTGGACTATCTCATCATCCACCACAGGCGGATGGTGGGCGCTTCCCCTCCGCTACTGGCGGAGAGTACTCCCTTTCGGGATAGTCTCTGCACCTTTCCGCTTCCCCTCACCCTGCCCTCTCCCCTCTGGGGAGAGGAATTTAAATTCCCTCAACCTACCCTCTTTCCCAAGTAGAGAGGGGTTGGCGGACTTGGCTCAGGGTTGTCCGCCATACACTGGGCGGAGTTCCCTGAATTCACCCACTTTTTCAACCCGAATTGCTTCGGGAAGCTGCAACATTCTTTACAGCCGGATGCTCCACCGTTGAGCTACCGTGGAACCGTTATTCTGTAATTGAAAAAAATTATATCAGATTAATAGAAAAAAGGACAAGTCAGGAGGTGACGCCGGCGCCCTTCTTGAGTTCAATTAGGACGAGCTTTGCAATTGCTTTGAGCGTGTCGAAAACACCAGTTCCCTTGGTTGCCACGGCCTCATACTCCGGCACCGAACCCGGGTTCAAAACCCTCTTCAGTTCATCCATGGGAGCTGCATTGGGCAGATCCCTTTTATTGTATTGGACCACATAGGGAATCCTCTCAAGCTCGTAGCCGTGCTCCCTGAGGTTGGTCTTCAGGTTTTCCAAGCTTTCAATGTTGGCATCCATTCGCTCAACCTGGGAATCGGCTACAAATACAACCCCGTCAACACCCTTAAGGATGAGCTTGCGGCTGGCGTCATAGAACACCTGCCCTGGAACGGTGTAAAGGTGAAAACGCGTCTTGAACCCGCGGATCATGCCCAGGGCCAGGGGAAGAAAGTCAAAGAAAAGGGTCCTCTCCGTCTCTGTCGCCAGGGAAATCATCTTTCCCTTGGCTTCAGGATTTGTCTTGTTGTAGATAAACTGCAGGTTGGTGGTCTTCCCGCAGAGACCGGGGCCGTAATATACAATTTTACAATTGATCTCTCGTGAAGAATAGTTAATGAAGGACACTGTCCACCTCAGCTATTCACGGAAGAGATTGTCTATATCCTCATCAGTGATCTCTGCGAATGGAGATTCAACGGCTGGTTCTTTCTCCACCTTTCGCATTAGTTTGTCGAAGATGCTGCCAAGCTCGTCTCCTGCTTTCTTTACCCTCAGCCTGACCAATCCGAGTGACGAGCGCTGGTCAAAGATTACAACAAGGATGATTCTCTGGCCGACAATCGAGATATGGATGTTGTCTCTTTCCCCCTCGTGAAAAAGGATGGAAAACTCTTTTTCCCCGATGAGTTTTGCCAGCCCGCCGGTCGCTGCAATGTTTCCTGCGGTCAGGGACGCAAGAGAAGTGGTGTCAATGTTCTGGACCTCTCCTATGGCAGCAATTAGCTGGCCGTTTTTGTCAACGAGGAATACTATCTTTGCGTTGGCTTCCTTGCCGAGGCGGGTGAGAACGCCGTTGATCTGGCGGAACTCCTCCTCATACATCACAAGCTGTTGAGTTGCCATAGTTTTTTTCCTTTCAGAAAATCATATTTACCCTAACAGACTTTTTATGAAAACTCAAGCTTTTTGAAGATGTCTGTCAGATTTCCTTCCTATTCTCAAGTGCCTTGCCGAGCGTTACGCGATCGATATACTCAAGGTCCCCTCCAAACGGGACACCCTGTCCAATCCGCGTAATTTTCACCTTGAACGGCTTGAGGATCTTTGCAAGATAAAGCGCTGTTGCCTCTCCCTCTGCCGTTGGATTTGTAGCAAGTATGACCTCTTTTACCTCGCCGCCATCAAGCCTCTTTAGAAGCTCCTTTATCTTCAATCTCTCCGGGCCAATCCCGTCAAGGGGCGAAAGGGCACCGTGCAGGACATGAAATTTTCCATTGTATTCACCAGTCCTATCAATAGATACAAGGTCGGCGGGGTCTTCCACTACACAAATTAGAGCGGAATTTCTCTTTTTATCGCTGCAATACCTGCATGTAATCCCTTCTGTCACATTGCAGCATATGCGGCACAACTTAATCCTTTCCTTGACGGAAAGGATTGCCTCGGCAAGACCTTTTGCGTTATCTGCTCCCCAGCCAAGGATATGAAAGGCAAGACGGGTGGCTGTCTTCTCTCCTATGCCAGGAAGCTTTTTCAACTCCTGGATCAAGCGCCACACCGCATCGTGATCGTTCATAAAAAAATTATATCAGAGCTTCTTGATCTCAACAATTTCTCCTCCGCCAAAGACCCGAATCACCTCTTTTACAAGAGGTTGATCGGGCGTTCCGCCCGATTCTTTTTTTGGTCCTTTTGCAGGCTCCTGGGACTCTATAAATTCCATCTTGATGGGTTTCCCATAGAACTCTTCGGCAACCTTGTTGAGGGCGCTGGCCCTCTCTCTTTCCTGAAGATGTTCACAGAATACGGATTTCCGCGGAAAGCCTATAATGATTTTTGCCCCGCGTTCCTCAACGAGGGCCCCATGATCGAGATACGATGCCAGCGGAGGATTTTTCTTCCTGAGGAACTCAAGAAATCCTTTCCATCCCCTATCTCCCTTTCCCGAATCGGCGTTAGAAGTAACCGGAGGGCTGGCAGGGACTTCAACCGGAGAATTAGATCTCTGCGCCCGGCTGGATTGGGGTTCAGGGGTGGATGACGGGTCAGAGAGACGGCCCTCCATGGCCTCCATCTTTCTAATAAGCTCTCCTATTGAGGTGACTTCCGGAAGGGATGCGATGCGGGCAAGGGCCATCTCCATGTGAATCCGCGGCGACGTCGCCCTTGCCAAAGACCCGATATAATCCGCAAGGGTGTTGAAGAAAAGATGCAGGTCCTCGGCACTCACGGCATTCGCCTGCTCGTCAAGAACGCCAAGTTCACCCTGGGGAAGGTCAATCAATCGTCCGGCTTCGCCCGTGATCTTATAGACGAGGAGGTTTCGGAAATGCTCTATCAGGTCCTCACCAAGCCTCTTGAGGTCATGGCCGCTGGAATAGACGCGCTCCAGGATATCAAGACATCGGCCGGCATCTCTGGAGATGATCGCAGACGACAGGTCATATATGATCTGCCTCTCCGGCACGCCGAGCATCTCTACGACATCAGACTCGGCGATCTTTTTCCCTGTAAACGATTGAACCTGATCAAGTAGGACAAGGGCGTCCCTCATACTGCCAAAGGCTTCACGGGCAATTATATACAACGCCCCCTCGCTCGCCTCTATCCCTTCCCCGGCTGAAACAGCCTTGAGCCTTTCTACAATAATGCGGAGTGGGAGGCGACCGAAATCATATCGTTGGCATCGTGAAATTACTGTTGAGGGAATCTTGTTTGGATCGGTCGTGGCTAAAATAAAAACAGCATGGGAGGGTGGCTCCTCCAGGGTCTTTAGCAGGGCATTGAAAGCGCTCTGGCCAAGCATGTGGACTTCGTCAATGATATAGATCTTGTATCTTCCCTGGGACGGCAGGTACCTCACATTCTCGACAATCCCCCTGATATCGTCCACGAGGGCATGGGAAGCACCATCAATCTCCAGGACATCCATAAATGACCCTGCGACGATCCCCTGGCATGGTTTGCAGGCATTACATGGCTCCTTGGAGGGACCTTTCTCGCAGTTCAAGGCCCTGGCGAGTATGCGCGCCACTGAGGTCTTGCCCACCCCCCGGGGGCCGGCGAAAAGGAAGGCATGGGCTACTCTGCTCTTGGCAAGAGCATTCGTCAACGTGGTAGTAACATGATCCTGTCCCGCCACCTCCCTAAATGTCCTGGGCCTGTATTTCAGTGCGAAGACTTGATAAGCCATTTTATTTCCCCCTGCTCGTTATTGCCGATAGCCAGGAATTCCTGCGACCCGGTATAGAATCGCTACCGCTGCTTCCTTCCGGACCTGACGGGGTTTGCGGCTATTCACAGACACAGGCCCCGGCTATCAGCACGCTGGATCATAGCACGAATATTCCTGCTATTATATAATCAATCCAATATGAGCAGAAGGGAGTAAATAGACCATGATGGATATATTAAACGATATATACAACCATGTCCTGGGAAAATGGACCCTCATTGTTCTTATTACACTTCTCTCCTGGCTTATTGGCATCTTCATAAGAAGAGTCATTGATCGCCTGCTGCAAAACATAGGTCATCGGACAGGGATCGACCTCCCCGCCATCTTTTCAAGGGCCGGCCGGGGGCATGTCATCTTTTGGTTTATCCTCGCAGGGGTCGCCATCGGAGCCAATGCCATTTCTCTTCCTCCCAAGCAACTCCAGATAGTGAACTCAGTATGCCTTGCAGGAGGGATTCTTTCAATCACCATATTCGCGGCCGGAGCGTCGGCCGGAGCTCTTCTTATTTATGCAGAGAGGGCCCACCTCCCAACGCCCTTCACAAGTTTGACACAAAACCTCGTTACAATAATCATCCTGATAGTAGGCATCCTGTGGCTGCTGTCAAACCTGGGCGTATCCATCACGCCGATGCTGACCGCCCTGGGGGTAGGCTCCCTTGCCGTGGCCCTTGCGCTCCAGGACACCATGTCTAATTTCTTCGCGGGTCTGTATATCCTTGCAAGCAGGCAGTTCAGGCCTGGTGACTTCATTAAATTGGACTCAGGAGCTGAGGGGTATGTTGTGGATATCGGATGGAGGGCCACCAGGATCCAGGAGCTACGCAACAACATGATCGTTGTGCCTAACGCAAAACTCGCTCAGACACAGATCACCAACTACCATTATCCCGAGAAAGAGATGTCAGCTTCTGTACAGGTCGGTGTCGCATATGGAAGCAACCTTGAAAAAGTTGAACGGGTAACCATTGATGTTGCCAAGAAAGTACTGAAGACTACGCCAGGGGGCGTTGCTGATTTTGAGCCCACGGTCCGCTTTCACACCTTTGGAGACTCATCCGTTAATTTCTCCGTAAGCTTGCGGGTGAAAGAACACAACGACAAGTTTCTTGTTATCCATGAGTTCATCAAGCGGCTCCATGAGCGCTATCAAAAGGAAGGCATTGATATCCCGTTCCCGCAGCGAACTGTGCGGCTTACGCGATCCAAAGGCTGACAGTCTCCCTAAATCTGTCCTTAAAATCCTGAAGCAAATCCCGACGACAAGGAGGATTCTTATTATGATGGATTACGACGGCACCCTCGTCCCTTTTGTCAGTCCTCCAAAAAAATCTTTGCTCCCACAGGATGTCCGTCGCATCCTTTCAAGGTTGGCTTCATCCCAGAGGTTCATTGTGGGCATCCTGAGCGGCCGCGCTCTTAAAGACCTCCGGTCCACAGTTGGCCTAAAGCGCATTTACTATGCAGGCAATCACGGCCTCGAGACGCTCGGTCCAGGGCTTAGGTTCCGCCATCCGGAAGCTGTTGCTCTACGACCCTCTCTGAGAGTCCTTAGAAATGACCTGGCAAAAGCATGCAAGGGGATTCATGGTATTTTTCTTGAAGACAAGAAGCTCAGCCTAAGCCTGTATTATTGGAATACGCCCTATGCAGAGACTAGCCGCCTCAAGAAAGCAGTACGCTTTGTTCAGAAGAAACATCGCGGATCCCAAATTGTCTGGAAGAAAGGAAAGAAGATCTGGAACGCTGTCCTCACAAAATCATGGAACAAAGGCAAGGCCGCCCTCCTACTTTTGAAACATTTAAAGTATCCGTTTCCTATCGCCATTGGCGATGACAGAACTGACTGGGATATGTTCCGTGCGCTTGGAAACAGGGGACTAAATATTCAGGTTGGCATGTTAAAAAATTCCGGCGCGCAATATCGCCTGAAAAACCCTGCGGAGGTCGTCCTCCTGCTCAAGAACCTATGCCCCTGAGTTGCCAATATATTCAATCAATTATTTTTTTACAGATAAGATCTGTATTTCTTTTTCTTCTCTAATGCCTTTTTAACAATTTTCCCGAACTTGCGATCCTTACTTCTCTTCTCGACATTTGTAATCTTGTAATATTCGGATTCTCTTATTAATTTAAGATAATTCCGATATTTATTTTCATCTAACTCTTTTAACTCAATGGCTTTCAAGACAGCGCATCCGGGCTCTTGCGTGTGGGTGCAGTCCCTATATTTACATTTTTTTGACAAATCGGCTATTTCTAAAAAAACATTCTCTGCTCCGGCACTCGAGTCTGTCATTCCAATCTCCCTCATGCCCGGATTGTCTATTACAATTCCACCATTTCCCAAGAAATACATTTCCCTGCTTGCCGTTATATGTTTCCCTCTGTTGCTATATTTGCTTATCTCGCCAATTTTTATCTCATCTCTTCCAAGTAATTTATTAATCAAAGAGGATTTCCCCACGCCGGATGAACCAAGGAAGCAATATGTGTTTCCTTTTTCTATATACGCCGATAATTCTTCCAGGCCCTCATTGGTGATTGTGCTTGTTGGAATAACAGCGATGCTATTAAACCTATTTTTTAATTCGGCTGTTTTTAAATGCAATGCCGCACGGGGAATCAAATCAATTTTATTCAATACAATGGCAGGCTTTATATTTCCGTCAGTTACTATGGCAAAATATCTTTCAAAACGATTCAAACTGTAATCTCTATCAACTGATTCAACAACAAATGCGATATCAATATTTGTAGCAATAACCTGTCTTTCTTCTTTGTTGCTATATTTTCTCATCAATATTGTTTTTCTTGGCAATACTTCGTGAATTAAGGCTTGTTCCGAATCAAGCTCTGCGATAGCCACCCAGTCTCCCACTGCAGGATAATCTTCCCTTGACAGGGCATTGAACATTCGCTTCCCAGTTACTTTTGCCAGGTATTCATTGCTTGCATTTCTTACCCTGTATGACCCTTTATACTCGGCAACAACCCGTGCAATTGAATAACGATCTAATCCTGATGCTTTCCAATTAGATTCAAAAAACGGTGAAAATCCCAAATCAACAAGTTCCATTTTTTATTTAGCTGTTTTTTCTCTCAAGTGCGGCAGTTCGACTCTGGCGAAGGCTGATGATTAGCCCTCTCATCTGGGAGACCCTACGGAGGACCCATTCTACATAGAAATTATCCGGTATGGATAGAATTGGGCTATTTTTCTTTTTTTGCCTTTTCACCCTTCAACTCCTCAATATCAAGCTTGTCCTGTTTCGACGAACGCAATTTTTTCAGTTGAACAAGCCCTTTCCGTGACACCAACCAGATTTTTCCTCCTTCCCATTCTCTTGTTACCCGCTCTGAAAGAATTTTTTTAACAACTCCGCTTTGGGCAAGAAGGAAATCTGCAACCATAAGGTCCGTCTTACCTTTTTCAACACTGGTTAACCGCCGCATTTTCACCCGACCGCCTAAAAATGTCATGGGCAAAGCAGATTCCAGGTATCCAAGGGATCTCATCACAGAGAGAACTTTTCCCCAATCATCGGACTTAATGACAAGATCAATATCCATTGTGGCCCGGGGCCTTGCATACAAGGAAAAGGCCAGCCCCCCTGCAAGGGCATAGTCAATCTGCTTTTTTTCAAAGCAGAAGAGGATCTTTTTTAGTTCCTCGTATAGGTCTATCATTTTCCTTTTATTCTGGCGGAGAGGGTGGGATTCGAACCCACGAGGGTGTTACCCCTACACGCTCTCCAGGCGTGCCGATTCAGCCGCTCTCGCACCTCTCCGCTGATGCCCCTCACCCAGCCCTCTCCCCAAAGCGGCGAGGGATATTAATCGTTCAAGTTATTTTACTGGCGGAGAGGGTGGGATTCGAACCCACGGTCCCACAAGGGGACAACGGTTTTCGAGACCGTCCGATTCAACCGCTCTCGCACCTCTCCGCAACTCCCTCTCCTCAATAATAAAATAAATGGGCGCTGTCCCTATTTAATTATTTCTTTGGTCCTCAGAACCACAACGCCTATCCCGGCAATTATACTGGCAAGGAAGATAAGCCCCCTTATCAGACGGGACAGATCAGGATAGAGCTGCCACGCAAGGCCGATGAGGACAGCCACAAACATGACAAGAATGCTGTCATAAATAATATCCTTCCGGCTTGAGGACCGAACATCTCCTTGAGCGCCTTTCACGGTCTTCTTTTTTATCTTTCTGGCAGCCATTGTTTCGTCCTTCTAACCCTCCCCTCAAGAATATTATTGCTGGTGCGCCCAGGGCGACTCGAACGCCCGGCCTGCAAGTCCGCAGCCTGCCGCTCTATCCATCTGAGCTATGGGCGCATCCTTAACTCTGGCGGAGAGGGTGGGATTCGAACCCACGGGCGAGTTTCCCCGCCAAACGCTTAGCAGGCGTTTGCCTTCAGCCTCTCGGCCACCTCTCCACATCTTTCCCCTCATCTACAGCGACAAAAATAAATAGGCGCTGTCCCTATTTATGTCCCTATTTATGGCGGAGGGGGAGGGATTCGAACCCCCGGGGGAACTAAGTCCCCAGTAGTTTTCAAGACTACCCCCTTCAACCACTCGGGCACCCCTCCGGCCCCCTATTGTTTCACAATCCTTTCAAGGCCTCCCATGTAGGGTCTGAGGGCCTCGGGAACGATCACTGATCCATCCTCCTGCTGAAAGTTCTCAAGGATGGCAACTACTGTCCTTCCGATAGCAAGCCCGGAACCATTCAGGGTGTGCACATACCTGGGCTTGGATTTCTGGTCGGGCCGATACCTGATGTTGGCCCTCCTTGCCTGAAAATCCTCAAAGTTGCTGCACGAGGAGATCTCCTTGAACTCTCCCTGGCCCGGGAGCCATACCTCGATGTCATAGGTCTTGGACGCAGCAAATCCCAGGTCCGCCGAGCACAGGCTCACCACCCTGTATGGGAGGCCGAGCTTTATCATGATATTCTCAGCATCCCTCGTGAGCGCCTCGAGCTCATCATAAGATGTTTCCGGTTCCGAGAACCTAACCAGCTCAACCTTGTTGAACTGGTGCTGACGAACGATCCCCCGGGTGTCCCTCCCTGCTGCCCCTGCCTCCCTGCGGAAGCACGGCGAATAAGCAACATAACGCAGAGGAAGCATCTCTTTGGCAAGGATCTCGCCCGCATGAACATTGGTCAACGGAACCTCTGCTGTTGGAATGAGGTAATACTCCATTCCATTGACCTTGAAGAGGTCTTCCTCGAACTTTGGGAGCTGGCCTGTCCCGGTCATGCTCGCACGGTTCACAATAAACGGGGGGAGAAGTTCTTTGTAGCCGTGCTCCCTCGTATGGACCTCGATCATAAAATTCATGAGTGCCCTCTCAAGAAAAGCCCCTGAGCCCCATGACAGGGTAAACCCTGACCCTGCTATCTTGGCCCCCCTCTCAAAATCCAGGAGACCCAGGGCCTCGCCGATCTCCCAGTGCGGCTTAGCCGGGAACGAAAGGGGTCCTATCTTACCCCACTTCCTCACCTCAGGATTATCTTCAGGGCCCCTGCCTGTAGCAACGCTGGCATGGGGAATGTTGGGAATGGTAAGGAGAAACGCCTCTATTTCTCCTTCAACCCTCCTCACCTCTTCGTCAAGCTCTCCGATCCTGTTCCCGAGGTCCCGCATCTCCTCCCTCGGTTTCGGATTATCCTCGCCCTCCTTTTTAAGCTTGCCGAATTCCTCTGAGGCCTCCTTCCTCAGGTGCCTAAGGGCTTCCACCTCCTGAAGAAGAGTTCTCCTTCTTTCGTCCAGCTTTAAAAATACATCAAAGCTTATCTCCTGACCCCGCCTGGCCAGCTCTTTCACAACCAAATCAACATTTTCTCTTACATATTTGGGATCAAGCATCTATCTATTTAACGGTAACATCCGCCTCGAGACAAGTCAACCCCGAAAAAATTGACCATTAGATTGCTTCGTCGTTACACTCCTCGCAATGACAATTGTGTAGTTGCCCGATTCATCGGGCAAAAAATATGACAATTTGAATGGGATAACTATTAACCAGGCCCCTTGACAGGAGGCGCACTTTCAGAGATGACAGCAATGACACAAAATGTGTTCTTGACCCTTATCTCGACAGGCTGTATGCTGAGGGCATGTTTAACATTGGAATGCCGGAGCTTATTGTCATCCTTTTCATCGCACTCATCGTGATCGGACCCAAGAAACTCCCCGAGCTTGCGCGATCAATAGGCCGCGCAATCGGTGAATTTCAGCGCTCCTTTGACGATCTCAAGGACACAATTGAAAAAGAGGTCCGTGAGGAGGAAGGCAAGGAGAAGAAGAAGGAAAAAGGAAGTTCCTGAGCCAGTGCCTGACGATGAAAAGCGGATGACTTTCCTTGAGCACCTGGGCGAGCTCAGGCAGAGGCTTCTTGTGTGCATCGTCGCCCTTGGAATCGGATTTGTCATCTCCTATGTTTTTTCCGACAAGATATTCAACATACTCCTTGCCCCGCTGAAACCCGCCTTGCCTCCCGGCAGCACGCTCATTTTTATCGGCGTTACAGAAGCATTCATGACTTATGTGAAGGTGGCGTTCCTCTCCGCTGTCATCCTCTCCAGCCCAATCTGGATCTATGAAATATGGTTGTTTGTGGCGCCGGGTCTTTACAAGAGCGAGAAGAAATATGTCCTTCCCATGGTTATCTCCTCCGCCTTCCTTTTTGCCGCAGGTGCCCTATTCGGTTATTTCGTCGTGTTCCCCTATGCCTTCCAATTCCTTGTAAAGGGATATGCCACAGAGGCCATCAGGCCCCTGCCCACCATGTCGGAATATTTCTCCCTTGCATGGATGCTACTCCTGGGATTCGGCCTGTGCTTTGAAATGCCTGTTATAATCGTGCTCCTCGCCAGGATCGGAATCGTCAGCGCCTCAACCCTGAGCAAGTATAGGCGATATGCAATCCTTGCCATCGCAGTCGTTGCAGCCGCAATCACGCCAACCCCGGACGCCTTCACCATGCTCATCCTCATGGCCCCGCTCCTTGTCCTCTACGAGGTAAGCGTCCTCCTCGCCCGGATATTTGAGAAATAACACCCTATTATTTTTTTAAAATTTATTCGACTCGTTTCTTGATCAGGGATGTCGTGAAATTCTCTTCAAGATAGAGAGAGACCTGGGGCGAAGGCCCCTCTGAAGGGGAACCAACAGCCCGAGTAGATACTATTGAATATGTTGTCTCGCCCTTTGATGTCAGCATCTCTCCTGAGGCAATATCAAAACAAGATTCTGCCTTCCGTGAGGAGGTCCCGGTTATGAAAAGACCAAGGGGGCTTGGTGCATTGGCTACTATTGCCTTGTGCCTGGTCGCAATAATGGCGCACTTCTTCCCGTTGAAATCTCCCTCTCCTTTGAATGTCGCTGTCACCATTACATTCTGATACACGCTGAATGGCAGGATAATCTTGGTCTCATACTGCCATGAATCCCCCTTGCCAATGGGGACTCGGGGGAACTCTAAGGAGCCCATGTATTCCTTGTAGGGGGGAAACGCACTCCCTTTAGCAACATCAAATGGGTTTACGGGTTTAATATCAATAATGTCGCCGGTAGGATTCATCTTAAAAGATATAGAGGGGAAAAATGGAGTCTCTTGTTTCTTTCCAGAAATATATGCTTTGACCTTATCGAAATCCACCTCGATATCCATGCTCCCATCGGCATCTACTGATAGAATCCGTTCAACGATCCTCAATAATGTCTTTCTATCCTGCACCTTTTTTGTTTTACCCATTGCCTCAATGCTAGTATTGGAATAGGAAAATTGATACTCCCTGACAATGCCCTCCTTCCCCTGAAACTTCATAACAGAGGGCTTGCCCTCCTGGGAGACCAGAACAGTGAGCAATAGACATGCAATCGTTGCGGCCATATCGCAACTTGACCCTACCACAGAGAACCGTTTTGGTCAACTTGTCAATGCGCAGTTTTAGGCCGCTGAAGCAATTGAAAATCCATAGGGTCTTGATATGCTATACACAACGGATCAATGGGAAAAATCATGTGCATAGCCAATCAGAAGGGCGGGGTAGGCAAAACGACCACTGCTGTAAATCTTGCTGCATCCCTGGCAGCGGCGGAAAGGAAGACCCTTCTTATTGACTGTGACCCGCAGGCAAACTCCACCAGCGGGATCGGAATAAATAAGACAGACGCCTCATCACATCTCTACCATGTCCTCATCGGGGAAAAGAGGCTTTCGGAGATAATCAGCCATTCCCCGGACCTGGCCTGCCTCGACATCGTCCCCTCTTCCCGCGACCTTATCGGGGCCGAGATAGAGCTTGTTGAAATCCCGGACAGGGAGACCCGCCTCAAGGAGGCCCTTAAGGACATTCCGGGCATATATGACTTCATAATTATTGATTGTCCGCCTTCGCTTGGACTTCTGACCATCAACGCACTATCAGCAGCCGATACCGTTATCGTCCCACTCCAGTGCGAATACTATGCCCTTGAGGGGCTTGGAGAGATCCTGCATACCATTGACCTTGTCCGCAACAGCTTGAACCCAGGCCTTGTTCTGGAAGGAATCCTACTTACCATGTATGACAGAAGGAACAATCTCTCACTTCAGGTGGCTGATGAAGCAAAGAGCCATTTCGGCAGCAAGGTGTTTCGCTCGGTCATACCCAGGAGCGTGCGGCTGAGCGAGGCCCCAAGCCATGGGAAACCCATCATCCTCTACGATATTGGCTCAAAGGGGGCGCAGTGCTATCTCTCGCTTGCCCGGGAGATACTTGAGAAGACCCCAGGTGGCTCAGATGGCTCTTCGGTAGAAAGGCTCATGTCCTGGCGGCCGGCAAGGAAGCCGGCGCGGACGGCTTCATGAACGAAAAGAGGAAAGTCCTGGGTAAGGGCCTCGCTGCCCTCATCCCTCCGGCCAGGACGACCGAGGTCTCAAGAGAGGCCCTTCTCTGCCCCGTTGAGGAGCTTAAACCCAACCGACGCCAACCAAGGTCAAAAATCGATCCAAAGAGACTCGAGGAGCTGGCGAGATCCATCAAGGAAAAGGGGATAATCCAGCCCGTCATTGTAAGAAAGCTTGATAAAGGATTTGAGATTATCGCAGGCGAGAGGAGATGGAGGGCCGCCATCAAGGCAGGGTTGTCCAGGATCCCTGTTATGGTTAAAGAGGCTAACGACGCAGAGGCGCTGGAGATGGCACTCATTGAGAACCTTCACAGGGACGATCTAAACCCCCTTGAGGAAGCCAATGCTTATCGTCATCTAATGGAAGACTTCCTCCTCTCCCAGGAGGAGATCGCAAGGCGCATGGGAAAGGATCGATCCACCGTGGCAAATTCCCTCCGCCTGCTGAGGCTCCCTCCGGCGGTCCAGGACGCCCTCGGCAGCGAGGAGATCACATCTGGCCATGCAAGGGCGCTCCTTGGCCTCCCCACGGCGCAGCTCCAGGAAAAGGCACTCAAGGTGATTATCAAAAAGGGACTTTCTGTGCGCCAGGTAGAGGCCATGGTTCAGCATACGGCAAAACCGAGAAGCGGCCATGCAAAAAGAAAGAAAATAGACCCGGAACTCCTTCAGGTCGCAGAGGAATTGAAAAAGCTTCTGGGGACCCAGGTGAGGATCCACGATTCGGGAGGGAAGGGCCGGATTGAGATAGAATACTACTCGTGGGAGGATATTGACAGGATCCTTGAGCTAATCCGCGGTTAGGCCTTCAATTGACACACTCAGGCGATGATGATAAAAAATAACGCTATAGGAAAAGGAGGAATATCATGTTTGAGAAAAAATCTGTTCTATCGGTTTCCCCTCCTGTAAACGAGGATAGGGTCCATACCATTATCGGGAAGGAAGCGTCCTTCAATGGCAAGCTGACCTTTGACGGGACTCTGCGTATTGACGGAAGATTCACCGGCGAGGTGTTCAGCCAGGGCAAACTCATCATTGGAGATGATGCAGTGGTTGAAGGGCAGATAGATACAAACATATTCATCTCCAGCGGCGATGTAAAAGGGGATGTAACCGCAAAGACAAGGATTGAGCTGAAAGCGCCGGGAAAGCTGCGGGGAAACATTAAGGCCCCCCTTCTGATAATCGATGAAGGGGTCATGTTTGAGGGGCACTCACAGATGGAAAATATTGACAAGGGAAGAGATGCCAAGGAAAAGATTACGGCAGCCGGGAAAAAAGAGGGCGAGGGAAAGAAAACAGGATGATCCTTCCTGATTACACCACTGCGATCCAGTTCATAATTTTTATTGTGACAGCCCTGGTCCTGGGAAGATTCCTCTTTCAACCCATTATGAGCCTTTTTGAGGAAAGGGAAAAGAAAACCATCGGCACACAAAAAGAAGCGGACTCTGTGAAGGAAAGGGCGGATTCTCTCATGGCCCAATATGAGGCAGACATTGAGAGGGAGCGAAGGGATGCAGCCGGGGAAAGGGAGAAAATCAGGCAGGAAGCATCAGAACGTTCCAGGAACATCCTTGAGAAAGCGCGGGAGGAGAGCCAGAAGTCCGTGGACGAAATCAGGGCAAAGCTTGGGCAGGAGCTGTTATCGGCAAGAGAAAGCCTGCGGAAGGATGCTTCCGAGCTGGCCCGGCAGATGGCCCTTCGTCTCCTCGGCCGGCCTCTGCTGTCTATCTCCATTGTCCTCCTGCTTGTAGGACTCGGATGGGCATCCGAAGAAGAACACAAACCCTTCATTTCGTTCACGCTTTTTTGGACAGTAATCAATTTCGGCATTTTCATGTGGATCCTGATCCATTACCTGAAAACTCCCATTATGGATTTCTTCCGCGAGAGAAAGACAACTATCTCAAAAACAATAGAGGAGGCAACAAGGAGAAAAAGCGAGGAAGAAGAGAGACTCCGCTCTATCTCGGATAGGCTCTCAAGGATAAAGGAGGAGTCAGCGAGAATCCACGAGGGCTTGAGGAAAGAAGGAGAAGCAGAACGGAAGAAGATTCTTGAGGAAACAGAAAGAATGGCAGTCAGGATCAAGGAGGAAGCACGTGAGGTCGCCGATGCGGAAACAGTCAAGGCGATGAATGCCCTCAGGGAGGAAGCTGCTTCCCTGGCCTCAAGACTTGCAGTGGAAACCATAAAGAAGAATTTCACAGACGAGGACCAGGGCCGCCTGGTTGGAGAATATCTGTCCCGGTTGAGAAGGAAGCTGCCGCAGACATGATGATCACGGTTGCTGCAAGACGATACGCCAAGGCCCTGACAGGGATGGCCAGGGATCAGGCGGTGCTCGAGAGGGGCGCAGATGAGCTGAATGTATTTCAGCAGCTCCTGGGCTCGGATGAGGCCCTCAGAAAGGCGCTCCTCAATCCGGGACTTACTCCTTCAAGGAGGAAGGGCCTATGCAATGAAGTCTCAGAGGCAATGGCCTTCTCCTCCCAGGTCACGAGCTTTCTCGGCCTCCTCATAGAGAAGGGAAGGCTTGTCCTACTGCCGCAGATCGTTGAGGCGCTCCAGGACATCGTGGACGAGCGGGCAGGAAGGGCACGGGCGCAGATCATCACTGCCAGGCCACTCAAGGAAGAGACCACAACAGAGGTGAAGAAGGCCCTGGAGAGCGCCCTGGGCAAGAAGGTCATAACGAGGGTCTTAGAAGACGCAACCCTCCTGGGCGGTCTTGTCGTGAGGGTAGGAAGCCAGGTTTATGACCTCAGCCTCAAAACCCAGTTGGAGAGGCTGAGAGAATCAATCGTTAGAGGAGAATGATGCGAATTCGGGCATACAAATCGCAGGAAGGAGCAACCTAAATGGCGAAGGTTCTGAAGGCTGAGGAGATCAGCCAGATCATCCGGCGGCAGATCGAGGGATTCGAGCAGCAGCTCGAGGTTGCAGAGACAGGGACTGTTATTCAGGTCGGCGACGGAATTGCCAGGGTCTATGGCCTGGAGAAGGCCATGGCCGGAGAGCTCGTTGAGTTCCCGCATGGGATTAATGGAATAGTGCTAAACCTTGAAGAAGATACGGTGGGCATAGCCATCATGGGTGAAGACATCCATATCAAGGAAGGGGATACTGTCAAGCGCACGGGGAGGATAGCCGAGGTTCCTGTGGGAGAGGCCATTATAGGAAGGGTGACAGACGCCCTGGGACAGCCAATTGATGGAAGGGGCCCTATCCAATCCAAGGAGTTCAGGAGGATCGAGCTCAAGGCGCCCGGCGTCGTCTTCAGACAGCCCGTAAGGGAGCCCCTCCAGACAGGGATAAAGTCCATTGACTCCATGATTCCCATTGGCCGCGGCCAGAGGGAATTGATCCTCGGAGACCGCCAGACAGGGAAGACTGCCATCGTGCTGGACACGATCATAAACCAGAAGGGCACAGGGGTAATCTGCATATATGTAGCAATCGGGCAGAAAAGATCAAGCGTTGCAAGGGTGGTGGACAAGCTCAAGAGCTTCGGGGCAATGGATTACACCATCGTCATCTCGGCCACGGCCAGCGAGCCTGCCCCGCTTCAGTTCATCGCTCCCTTTGCTGGATGCACCATAGGCGAGTATTACAGGGACAAGGGCCAGCATGCTGCGGTCTTTTACGATGACCTATCCAAGCACGCCCAGGCATACCGCCAGCTCTCCCTTCTCCTGCGAAGGCCGCCTGGCAGGGAGGCTTACCCCGGGGATGTCTTCTACCTGCATTCAAGGCTCCTGGAGAGGGCAGCCAAGATGAGCAATGAAAAGGGAGGCGGGTCCCTGACTGCCATCCCCATAATCGAGACCCAGGCAGGAGATGTCTCGGCCTATATTCCCACCAATGTCATCTCCATCACAGACGGCCAGATCTACCTTGAGTCAGATTTGTTCTATGCAGGAATCCGTCCGGCAATCAATGTCGGAATCTCCGTGTCCAGGGTCGGAGGATCGGCCCAGAACAAGGCCATGAAGCAGGTGGCAGGCCGGCTCAGGCTTGAGCTTGCCCAGTACAGGGAAATGGCCGCCTTCTCCCAGTTCATGGCAGACCTGGACAAGGCCACTCAGCGGCAGCTCCTCAGGGGCGGTCAGCTCACTGAGCTTCTCAAGCAGCCCCAGTATGTTCCTCTGGCCGTTGAGAGGCAGATACTAATCATCTTTGCCGGCACAAACGGTTTTGTTGATGACTATCCAATGGAGGCCCTTAGGAAATACGAGACAGACCTCTATTCCTTCATGGACTCCAAGCATCCGGAGATCATGAAAGAGATCAGGGAGAAGAAGGAGATGAGCGACGATCTGAGGAAGAGGCTAACTTCTGCCCTGGAGGAGTTCAAGGGACAATTCAGGCCATAAATGCCAACATTAAGGGACCTTAATTATACCCTCTCCCTTTATGGGAGAGGGAAAGGGTGAGGGTGAAAAGTGGCTACCCTTAGAGATCTAAGAAAACGGATCCGCTCAGTCCAGAGCACGCAGAAGATCACCCGGGCCATGAAGATGGTGGCTGCGGCCAAGCTGCGCCGCGCCCAGGAGAGGCTCCTTGCTGCCAGGCCCTATGCCCAGAAGATCGGTGAGATCGTCAATGACCTCTCCTCCAGGGTTGACCCTGCCGTTCACCCCCTTCTTTCTCCTCCCGAGGGCGCACGCAAGGTCCTCACATTTGTCGTCACATCCGACAGGGGCCTGTGCGCCGGCTTCAACTCCAACATCTTAAGGGCTTTTGAAGCCAATGCCGCAAAATGGAAGGGGGAGGGAAAAGAGGTGCAGGCAGCAACCGCAGGAAGAAAGGGGAGAAATTACCTGAGGAAGAGGGGATACATCATCGCCAGAGAGTATGTCCAGGGCCGCGAGATCAATTATGACAAGGCCCGCGAGATCGGGGACAACCTCATATCGGAATATTTGAAGGGAGACATTTCGGAGGTGTATCTCATATTCAACTATTTCCGCTCGGCCATGTCCCAGCGGCCTGTTATTGAGAGGCTACTGCCATTCTCAGCAAAGGAGGAGCGAAAAGAGATTGAACACCTCTACGAGCCTTCCAGGGATGTTCTTGTTGATGCGCTTCTCTCAAGGTGCATACGATTTCAGATTTACAGGGCGCTCCTGGAGTCCTTTGCCAGCGAGCAGGGGGCCAGGATGACAGCAATGGACTCGGCCACAAGCAATGCGACTGAGATGATCGGGAATCTTTCTCTAACAATGAACAAAGCAAGACAGGCGGCAATAACCAGGGAGCTTATGGACATCATAAACGGCGCCGAAGCTTTGCGCCGCTAAGGAGGTATATCCATGAAAGAAGGCAGAGTGAAACAGGTAATTGGACCGGTGGTGGATGTGGAATTTGAAGGGGGAGACCTCCCACCCATTTACACAGCCCTGAAGCTCTCCAATCCAGCCATTGACAATACTGAGGGGAACCTTACCCTTGAGGTGGCCCAACACCTTGGTGAGGATACGGTGAGGTGTATCGCCATGGACACTTCTGATGGACTGGTGAGGGGAATGAAGGTCGTGAATACAGGCGCGCCCATAACCGTGCCGGTTGGAAGGGAGGTCCTCGGACGGCTCATCAATGTCATAGGGATGCCCGTGGATGAAGGCCCACCGATCAAGGCCAAGACATACTACAACATACACCGCCCTCCACCGAGCTTTGTCGATCAGTCCACTAAGGTGGAGATCTTTGAGACGGGGATCAAGGTCGTTGACCTTCTGGAGCCCTACATGAAGGGCGGAAAGATCGGGCTTTTCGGCGGCGCAGGTGTTGGCAAGACGGTAATCATCATGGAGCTCATCCATAATGTGGCCTTGCATCACGGAGGGGTCTCTGTGTTTGGAGGCGTGGGTGAGAGGACAAGGGAGGGGAACGATCTCTACCTTGAGATGAAGGGCTCAGGGGTCATTGACAAGACAGCGCTGGTCTATGGCCAGATGACCGAGCCTCCTGGCGCAAGGGCAAGGATCGGCCTCACAGCCCTGACCGCCGCAGAATACTTCCGTGACGAGGAGGGCCAGGATGTCCTCCTGTTCATTGACAATATCTTCCGCTTCGCCCAGGCGAACTCAGAGGTCTCGGCCCTGCTTGGACGAATCCCATCGGCCGTTGGCTACCAACCAACCCTGGGGACAGACCTGGGAGAATTGGAGGAGAGGATCACCTCAACAAAGAAAGGCTCCATCACATCTGTCCAGGCAATCTATGTCCCTGCCGACGACCTGACAGACCCGGCTCCTGCGACAACATTCACCCATTTGGATGCAACCACGGTTCTCTCCAGACAGATCGTTGAGCTCGGGATCTACCCGGCAGTTGACCCACTGGATTCCACATCGCGCATCCTCGACCCTGAGGTCGTAGGACAGGAGCATTACAGGGTGGCACGCGAGATCCAGAGGATTTTGCAGCGCTACAAGGACCTCCAGGACATCATTGCCATCCTGGGCATGGACGAGCTGTCCGACGAAGACAAGCTCATTGTATCAAGGGCAAGGAAGATCCAGCGTTTCCTTTCCCAGCCCATGTTTGTAGCCGAGGCGTTCACAGGCACTGCCGGCAAGTATGTCAAGATTGCAGATACCGTGAGGGGCTTCAAGGAAATAATAGAGGGGAAGCACGACGATGTGCCTGAGCAGGCATTCTACATGGTCGGCCCGATAGAGGAGGCCCTTGAGAGGGCAAAGAAACTCCTTGCCTGAGCAGGTAAAAATAGGAAGCGTTACAATTGGCGCTGTGCCCAGGATCGTTGCGAGCATCGGGGAAGGAAACATCATGCACCTGGCAAAGAAGGCCAAAACACTCGGTGCAGACATTATTGAACTGAGGCTTGACAGGATGAAAAATATCAATGAGTTTGAGGACATCTTCAGTTGTGTTAGAAAGGTGACGAAACTTCCAATCATTTCAACGATCCGGTGGCACAAGGAATTGGGAAAGACACAAGGGTCATTCCTTCAGGAAAGAAAACGGAGAGATCTTTTTTCACGGGTCATCCCGCTCACCGATGCTGTTGACATTGAGATCAATTCAAGGATTTTTTCTTCGGTGGCGAGGGAGGCAAGAAGGATGAAAAAGACCGTGATTGCCTCTTATCACAACTTCAAAATTATTCCTCCAGATGGACAGCTCAGATCGCTTGTCAGAAAGGGCTTCAGCAATGGAGGCCACATTGTAAAGATCGCTGCCTACGCCCGAACCCTCCGTGAGGCAGGAAGGTTCCTGTGCTTTTGTATTCCCTACAGGCCGGGTAGAGTTGCTGCCGTAGCCATGGGTGAGGCAGGAAAACTTGCAAGATATGCAGCCCCCCTCTGCGGTTCTGCACTCCTTTATGGATACATTGACAGGCCTTACGGCCCGGGGCAGTTGAAGGTCTCGGAGATTAAGGAGTCACTCCAGCCATGATGGTTGCTCGCTTCGCTCGCCTCATTGATTACCACCCTGTGATGAAACCACCCCCGCCCACCGCCCCCGCCCCTCTGCCATGACAGGGAAGATCCTCCTCGAGGTCATCACGCCTGAGCGCGTCGTTCTTAAAGAAGAGGTTGATGTGGTCACGGCAACCGGTGCCCTGGGTGAGTTCGGCGTCCTGCCCGGCCATACCCCGTTTTTAACCATCCTGGGGATCGGCCCTCTCCGCTACAGGCGCGACAAAGAAATGCTCTCCATGGCAGCAGCAGGAGGCATTGCAGAGGTTGGCCCTGAAAAGGTCACCATCCTCGCCGAGGCTGCAGAGCTTCCCAAAGAGATTGATGTCGAGAGGGCTAAGATGGCCTTGGAGAGGGCAGAGGCAGGGATGAAGGGCCTGTCAACAGACGATGCGAAGTTCGTTGAGATGGAGGCTGCCCTGAAGAGGGCTCTTACCCGGCTTTCAGTAGCCCCCCGCTAATTACCTAACTCTTAGTAGTCCACCAAACAAACCTATATACATACGCCCTCGGTCGTCCATGGACAGGGGGGCATAAACGCTGTTGTAAGAGATCCCGTTCCCGATAAATTGTTGCCAGACAACATCCCCTGTGTCCAGGTCAAGGGCAGTGACATACCAATCCGGATCCCCGTTCCACACATCAAAAGGATAGTTGGGGTCTTTGTTCTTCATCTCAAAAACATAAAACATATCTGAGTCCCCTGAGATCATCGGGACAGCGTTGGGCGCAAAAATAGTTGGGTTTGTCCAGAGAAGTGCAATCGTCTCATCGCCGTAGGTGCCGGACATCTTATACGCAGCAGCCCCATAACTATAATTGTTCTCCACAGCGAAAACATCTCCGAATGCCGAGATCGTGTTCTCTGTCTGGGACGCAGGCTCTGAGAATGGGATTGGCTGGTCAATATTGTCAACAGAAGAACCGTCTTTTGTCCGCAGGACCACGAGCTTCATGGGCCGGCCGCCGTCGAAGAAGGAGACATATTCTTGATTTGGACCCATGAGAGTGGGAGTTGTCCCTGTCCCGTCAGCGAATTTAACACTGTTCTGGAATGCCTTGATTACGCACATCTCCGTAGAAGTAGTCATCGGGCAAGGATACGAGGGGATCGGGGGCCCGGAGTCATAGGCAACCTTCCACGCCTCTTTCAATTCCTCTCCTTCTGTTCCCTGTTCGAGGCGCAATTTATAAGCGAATTTGTTTGTTGCTATGTAGATTCCGCCATCGGGATCGATTGCAAAGCTGTTTGAGATATTTTCTTCCGTTGAAAAATTCTTGAGGAAAAGCCCGGTGCTCTGGTCCTTGTTGACGCGCAAGACGCCCGCCCTTGCCCCCGTTGTCACCTTGGTTAAAATACCGCCCGCGTGCTCGCTTTTCATCCCCTGAGTGACGAAAGCCACGTCAATCATGCCAGGGGAGGAATACAAAGGGCTCATGGCTACGATGGAATCGTCTGTCATCATCTGGCCGGGATAGAGGGTTGAAAGGTCAAGGTGAAGGTCTTCTGACATCGTGGTACCGGATGAGCAGATGCGGGACAGGACCGCGGAATATCCATTCCACCAGCAATCTGAGTTGTCCACAAAACTGTAAAGGCCTCCGAGGGGATCCGGAATGCTGACGGAGAAAGAGGATATTTCCTTCATGGTGTCGGGGTTATATTTAATAAAAAAATGCTTTTTAACGAATATATCCACTTTCATGACAAGGACATTTCCCTGTGAATCAAACAGCACAGGACCAGGACCCCATTGCTCTGAGGCATACCAATCCCTTGTAACGGTTCCGGAAGAGCTCGGGACAGGGCCACGAAACTTGGTGGCTGCTTCCTGAAAGGACGAGTGATGAATGATCGGCCACGGGCTCTGGGAGAGATAGGGATGGTTGTGATAGGTCTTCTTTCCCCCTTCCTTGGAGCACCCTGCGGCTGCCGCCGCACAAAATGCAAATAAAATTAGGACAACCCTTGATAGCTTTGTCATTTTGTTCTCCCTCCTTTTCATGAGTCAAGCAGGTTTTTAGGTGGATATAAAATCGCCTGATTGACCGGGCTGAACTGGTAGGTCAAAGGCCTTTTGCCGAGTCTGATTTCCCTCAACTCCCTGCAGATCGGATGCCCGGTCCCAATGTCCAGCTCTGCATGGGCCCCGGCCATCCGCTGCGCAAACTCAATTGGATTGATATTGACATTGGCCGAAAGGGGAATCCCGTCCTTTATGGAATAGGTCTTATATACCATCGGCTTCCCCCTGGCGGTTGGGAGCACTTTGCCCCTCAGAGTAAGTATATGTTTGTTCCCCTCTGAAAGACGGCACTCAAGCCACTCCTTCCCCTTCTTGAACTTGATCCCTGCGATGAACTTCGGATACCCGTAGAGCTCAACGCCACCGGCCCGTGCGATCTCTGTTGTCACCGGAAGATGCCATATATACGCAGTGAAAGTCCTTTTCAACTGCCATGACATCAGTGTAACACCCGGTATGGATCGCTTTCCGAAAGTAATCAGCACCGATATGGCAAATTCATTATAGGGTTTGATATCGCTTTTTCTGTATTCAAAGGCTGTAAACCCGATTGCGCACCTCCCCGGGAACACCTCAACAGGCCTCATGTCCAGATGAGGCAGGTATTTCATGACCTTTTTCGTTGAAGCGGTAAAAACCGCGGTCATTGATGTATTATCAAAATAAAATATTGGGACTACCCCCGGTATCTTTTTATACGGCATCTCCCATTGAACAATTCCCTTGAAAAAATCATTTTTCATGGCATCCTCCTCGATTATTTGGGTATGGCCTTCAGCTTGACCTTACCCCCTTCAACAGCCACCCTGAACTCCACATCCTCACACTTAAACCTCTCCTTGATCTTATCTGCCTGCGACTTTAAGGTGCCGGACAACTTTTCAAAGGTCAAATGGGACACATCCTCTCCCTGATCCTTCTTTGCCTGGACATAGTCGGCAAACACGCTGCGCAAAGGATCCCCTGCTTTTTTCGCCTCGGCTTCCTCTGGGGGAAGAAGGGTCTTAAGTTTCGATCTGATCCTGTCCCTGGGCGTGATCCCTTCAAGTATGTCCCTCATGATCTTATCCCAGTAAGCGCGGTAGGTGTTGAACCTGGCAATGAGCATCTGAAAGCGGAACTTTGGTCCGGCCCTTCCAAGGGGCTGCGCATAGAGGTTCCTGATCATTGACTCAACTTCCTTCTGGAGTTTTTCAGGGGGGAGCTTTGATTCTCCAATGAAATATTGCTCATACTCATACTTGAGCTTTTTTATGAGCTCTTCTAATCTTGTAAGTTCCTGGTCAACGGACATGATTAGAAAATAAGCTCCAGGGCGTTCGAAATGGTAGCCACCCCTGTTATCTCCATTCCCTCCATAGGTTTCATCTTTTTCCTGTTTCCCTCCGGGAGTAGGCAACGGGTGAATCCAAGCCTTGCCCCCTCCTTTGCCCTTGTCTCTGCAAACCTCACTGCCCTCACCTCCCCGCCCAGGCCCACCTCTCCTATGATTATAGTGTGCGGGTCAATTGGCTTGTCCATGCTGCTCGATGCCACAGCAGAGATCACGCCAAGGTCCACAGCAGGCTCGTCAATGCTGATCCCGCCAGCCACATTTACAAATATATCCTTATCGGACAGGTGAAGGCCAACCTTTTTCTCAAGGACAGCGACAAGGAGAGATACCCTGTTATAGTCCACGCCGATGCTCGTCCTTCTCGGAAGACCAAATGCTGTCGGACAAACAAGCGCCTGGAGCTCCACAAGAAGGGGCCTTGAGCCCTCAACGCTGCTCACCACAACAGAGCCGCTTGAACCCTTGGGCCTTTCTGAGAGGAAAAGCTCGGATGGGTTTACGATCTCCTGAAGGCCGTCCTCTCTCATCTCAAATACGCCAATCTCGCTCACGGACCCGAAGCGGTTCTTCACAGAGCGCAGGATCCTGTATGCATGCCCCCTGTCTCCCTCAAAGTAGAGGACAGCATCAACAATGTGCTCAAGGGCCTTTGGCCCGGCAATCGCCCCCTCCTTGGTGACATGGCCGACAATGAGGCTCGTGATCCCGGATGCCTTGGAGAAATACATAAGACGGCCTGCCACCTCCCGGACCTGGGAAAGGCTCCCCGGCGCAGAGGTCAGGGACTCGGAGAACACCGTCTGGATCGAGTCAACAGCAATGACCTTTGGATTCATCTTCTCTCCTGCTTCAATGATCCTCTCCAGGCAGGTTTCCGCAAGGATGTGAAGCCCGGCGGAACCGGCGCCGAGCCTCTCTGCCCTCATCTTCACCTGTCTTAGCGACTCCTCGCCAGTGACATACAGGATCGGAAACCCTCCACGGGCCAGGCGGTCAAGGGATTGAAGGATAAGGGTTGACTTTCCAATCCCGGGGTCTCCTCCAACAAGAACGATGGAGCCGGGCACAAACCCTCCACCCAGGACCCTGTCAAACTCGTTCATCTGGGTCTTCATCCTGTCCTCACCGGCTGTCTCGATCTCCGCTATGGACAATGGCTGGGCAGCCTTTCCGCCCATGGATCCAAGACCAATAGGACTGAGCACGGCCTGGGCAATCCGTTCCTCCACCAAAGAGCCCCACTCCCCGCAGTCAGGACACCGCCCAAGCCACCTGGGGGCCTGGCTTCCGCATTTCTGGCATACAAAAATTGTTCTTTCTTTGCCCACGATTTTAGATGACGCTTATGAAGGCTCGCATATTCCTTTTTCTACAATCGTCAATGTATCCATTTTCCTTTAAAAAAACAAGACTTCTTGACCCCCTCTGAAAGGAAATGATAATCTATTTCCATGGCACAGAGGATTGCAGACCTCTCTCTTGAGAGGAAAAACTTTGAAAATTTCATCAATACACTTCCGCTCCTTTCTCCAAGGGAGATATATGAGAGGCTGGAGGAGCTTGGATACAGGGGACAGGAAAGGGGCAGGCAGTCTGTTTCCCTCATGGCCTACAGGCACATCAAGAGGCTCAAGGCCATCCATGCCGATGGAGTGAAAAGAGACAAGCTCCCGGCAAAGACCAACTATCTCCTCATGGGCCCAACAGGATGCGGAAAAACATTTCTTGTGGAGCTGCTCTTCCAGAAAATCCTTCAGATACCGACTGTTATCATTGACATCACCAGCTTCACGGAAAGCGGCTATGTGGGAGACGATGCGAGGACCATACTCACAAGGCTCCTTTTCGCAGCAGGAGGAGACCCGAGGATCGCTGCATGCGGCGTGGTCTGCCTCGATGAGTTCGACAAAATTGCCACTGCAAAATCCAATGCGAGGTTTGCCGGAGAAGGAACCACAAAGGATGTCTCGGGCCTTGGTGTCCAGAGGGAGCTTCTCAAAATGCTTGAGGGAAGCGATGTTGCCGTGCCCCTTGATTTCGGCTACTCCTCTTTTGGAGAAAGGATCGTCCTTCCCACGGCTGACATACCATTTCTTGCCTGCGGCGCCTTTTCCGGCTTCAAATACACCGCACAGACAAAAGGAGGAGAGGAAGAGATCGGTTTCAGAAGGATCCCGAAGAAGAAGTCCCCTGAAAAGGTCGCCTACTCCCTTGAAGAAGGCGAGGTGAACGATGTGGAAACCTTCCAGGTCTATGGCTTCCTTCCAGAGCTTATTGCCAGGTTCACCAGGATCATCCCCTTTGATCCCCTGAGCCACGATACCCTCAAAGAGATCCTCCAGGACAATGTGATAGACCGCTATACGAAAGAGTTCGAGGACGAGGGGCTGGAGCTCAGGGTCTCCAACAATGTAATTGACTATTTGATCAACCAGGCAATAAAGAAACAGACCGGTGCAAGGGGCCTCAACTCCCTGCTCACTGCCTATCTGGAGGAAGCTGCCTACCGCGCCTTTGCCACGGGCGGAGGAAGGGTCAGGGTTGACCTCAGGAAAGGAAAGGTCGTCTCACGGGTCGTCGCATCTTTTAGGGCCAGAACTTAGGTGTTTCCACGGTAGCACGAAGTATCCTCACTAAAGTAAGGATCGTCCTTCTCAGGCCCAAGCATCCGGGCAATATCGGTGCAGTTGCAAGGGTGATGAAGAACATGGGCCTCTCACGCCTTGTGCTCGTTTCACCAGGCGAATGGAAAACGCCGGAGGCGCTTGCCATGGCCTGGAACTCCAGGGAGATCCTGGAGGACGCAAAGGTGCATCAAGAGCTCCAAGAGGCAGTGGGGAACACAGGGCTGCTTTTGGGCACATCATCAAGGACGGCAAGGAGAAAACCACTTAGCCCGGAGCAGGGAGCAAGGCTTCTTCTCAAGAGTGCAAAGAAGAATGAGGTGTCAATCCTTTTCGGCCCTGAGGACAAGGGGCTTTCCAATGAAGAGCTTGCAATGTGCCATTCCCACATAGTGATACCTGCTGCTTCCAAATATCCCTCCCTTAACCTTGCGCAGGCCGTTGCAATTGTTTGTTATGAACTTTATTGCGTCTCTCAGAAGGGTCAATCGCCAGACAGCAAAAACCTGGCATCAATCCGCGACCTGAAGGGGTTCTTCGCGCACCTGAAGGACATCCTAATTAAAATCAGATTCCTTGACCCGAAGCGTGGCGCCGATTTCATGGGTGATATCAAGGGGATATTCCAGAGGGCAATATTGAGCAGAAGAGAGATTAGGATCCTCAGGGGTGTCCTTAGACAGATAGAGTGGTGGAAGGATTCTGAAAGAAAATGATGAGACGGGTTATTTTGAAGCCGGGACCTTTATGAATCCGTGGTATCTTCCCATCCAGTATGGAGATAGCCAGGTGGTCCCAGCCTCCTCTCCGTAGCCTCCACTGCCGCCGTCCAATTCGTAGGGGTTGCCGTCCCACCTGTGGACCCTCCTCTCCTTGTAAGGAAGGACCTCTGTTGACTCTAATTCCTTGTTGGCGCTTCTGCTCTCAGGCGCTATTTCAATATCGGCCCTCTGGCTGTTCCTCATTGTCCATTTGATAAGGCTCCAGGGATACTCCCTGAATGTTCCAATAGCATCGGCAAGCCCGAAATCTCCTCCGGCAAAGGCGCCATATACAAAATTAAACAGGGGGCATCTTTCATGCCATTCAATGTCAAATGAAAGCCTCATACTGTCCATATATATCTGACGGAGCTTCTGGCCAGT
>Ga0315310_10000378_pt1 | contig 28739 bp, 27 predicted proteins | sample TDP5_MG_FD_203630 | JGI IMG/M metagenome (GOLD analysis project Ga0315310, IMG submission 203630) | Freshwater sediment microbial communities from Lake Towuti, South Sulawesi, Indonesia - TDP5 | ecosystem: Environmental > Aquatic > Freshwater > Lake > Sediment | place: Indonesia: South Sulawesi...
GCAAGGAGCTTTATGAGATCCGCGAAGGGCTGCAAGAATCCTGCAGGACCAGTGTACGTTGGGCCCATACGATTCTGCAGCTTGGCATAGAACTTCCTGTCTATCCATTCATAGATTAGAGCTAGGACAATTACAAACACGAATCCCGGAAACAGAAGAATGCTTAGGATATCTAGGAAGAACGACATATCTCTCAAACCCTCCCCGCGTACTTTCTGATGTGCTCGAAAGTCCACAACCACTCTTTTCCTCTCGATGGATCAATGAAAAGCACAGCTCTGTCCGTGCAGCTGAAGCATGGATCTATCGACGCAAGCGCGATTGGAATATCCCCGATCCTGACTGCATAGTCTCCTTTCGAAGTGAGCATCTCACAGACAGATGGAATATTCCCCAAGGTTGGGGCTCTGACCTTGTATCTTTCGGGCTTATCTGTTCCGTTGGACCTCAAGTAATGTATGACTTCTCCCCGTGGAGCCTCAATTCTGCTGACCGACTCTGCTGCGGGAACGACTCGCGGCAACTTCACTCTTACGGGGCCCGCTGGCATGTGATCGAGGCAATGCTTCACCATTTTTACGGACTCCAAGGTCTCATCCACTCGGACCAAGACTCTAGAAAGAACGTCGCAGAGATCGTATGAGACAAGGTTGAATGGAACCTCGTCGTAAGCGGCATACGGATCGTCGGCTCTGACATCGGATTTGACCCCCGACGCTCTCGCAGTCGGTCCCACAGCGCAGAGCTTGAGAGCATCCTCTGTCTTGAGGACGCCTATTCCCTTCACTCTGGTTAACAGGGTCGGCTCTGCTGCAGCTGCTTTCCTATAGTATGTTACCCTCTGTTCCACCACTTCCATTACTTTCCTTACCTTGCCGACCATCTCTGGCGTGATGTCCCTTCTGACTCCTCCAATGGTATTGATGGCGTAGTTGACTCTGTTTCCTGTGAGCATCTCAAGGATATCCATGACATGCTCCCTGTCCCTCCACACGTACATGAAGAGCGTGTCAAAGCCTATCTCGTGCCCGGCTACGCCGAGCCACAAGAGGTGACTGTGAATCCTGTTTAGCTCATTGATCAGCACGCGGTAGAACTCCGCTCGTCTTGGAATCTCCTTTCCAAGGACGTATTCGACGTTCTGCACGTATGTTGTTGTGTGTGCGACCGAACAGATGCCACAGATCCTCTCCATCAGGTAGATGTTCTGAATATACGTCCTCGACTCAGCAGCTTTTTCGATTCCCCGATGGTTGTATCCTATTCTGGGCCTCACCCCCACAACGTGTTCACCGTCAACCGTGAAGGTGAAGTTGACTGGCTCCTTGAGAGCCGGGTGCTGCGGGCCAACTGGAACGTCAAATGTCGAGATTGCCATACGTTACGCCTTCCTCAGCGGCTCGGGCTGAACAGCTTTGTACTCCTTCCGCAAAGGATGAACACCTTCAGGCCATCCCTCATGGAGAACAAGCCGTTCCAGACCGGGATGTCCTCTGAACACCACGCCGACGAGATCGTGGATCTCGCGCTCGTACAGAATTGCCCCAGGTATCAGATCAGTAATCGTCTCGACCGTCGGATCTTCGCGGGGAACAGTGACCTTGACCGTGAGGACCGCACCGCTCCTCGAGAGGTGCGGCATAATCTCGAAGCCCTTCGCCGAGTCAAGACCTGTTATCGTCGATAGGTGTGTGAATCCCATCGTCCGAACTGCGTAATCGACGACAGGTTTGTAGGCTTGAGGTGATACTTCCATGAAGACGCGTCTGTTTCTAGTGGCCTTTGCCTCGAGAAGTTCCTGCGAGAACTGCGTCCTAAGTTCGTCGATTATGGCCTGTTCGGTTGACTTACTCACGTCTAGCTTCCCCTGATCTTCGCCAGTAGTGCTGCCACTCCGTGGATTATGGCCTCGGGCTTGGGAGGACATCCGGGCACGTAGGCATCCACAGGAATCAAGGAGTCCAGGCCTGGGTAGACATTGTAGCATCCATTGAAGACCCCTCCACTGGATGCGCAGCTACCTACCGAGACCACAAATCTTGGTGGCGGCATCTGCTCATAGATTCTCATTATGCGGTCTTTGACTTGGCGCGTTACGGGCCCGGTCACAACCAGCACATCGCCGTGTCGCGGGCTACCTTTGAGCACGGCACCGAACCTCTCTAGGTCGTATCGAGGCGTCAAGGCGGCCAAAACTTCAATGTCGCATGCGTTGCAGGCTCCTGTGTTGAAGTGCACTAGCCAGGGGCTCTTCAGCCTCGCCCATTTTACAATGCCCAGACGGCTAGCGCCTCCTGACTAGGAGCATCAGTGCAGCCGCTATGGGTATCACGTATGCGAGCGTCAGCCACACTACTAGCGGTCCGGTAGCGGCAAGCGAGAAGGCTAGCACCATTGCTACGACATCAAAAACTATGAAGAGAGCAGCATAGTTGAAGAGGTGAATTGTAACCGGAACTCTGCCCGGTGCAATTTTTTCTCCACAGGCGTATGATGCAACTTTGTCCTCACTGGGCGTTGGCTTCGGTGCTAACACTCCGCCCAGTGAGTATATGATCGCCGCGACCAAGACTGATATGATGAAAACGACGACAGGAGACGAAATAAGACCTGTGAGAGCCACGAATCATCCCTCTCGGTCCTTGGGTTCTCCAAAGCGAGATTTCACATCAAGCGTCTGTGTCAATATAAATTCTTCGTAGAACGATATTCTGCAACCACCTGAAACAGTCCGGCGAGCTACGTCAACGCTGCGACTTGGAAGAAAGCATGTGGTTATCGATCAAGCAGCATTTTCGGCCGAACATAGTTGAACTGAAGCCCGATCGAGTCGGGTTCCCCGCCCAAGGCGTACGCTAGAAGCTGTGAGTAGTACAGTATAGGAATGCCAAAGCGTACGCTCTGTTGCCGAGCCAGCTGAACTTGGCCAAGGTCATAACGCCCGTAGCAGAACGGACAGACTAGGGCCATACAGTCGGCCTTAGCGTTCTGGATGTCGGTCAGTTTCTTTTCAAGAATCTTCGTGGAAGCGTCCGAGTCAATTGAAGAGAGCCCTACGCCGCAGCAATCAAGTTTGTTGAGGTAGGGGACACTCTCAGCTCCCAGTGCAGAAATAAGCCTGTCTAATACCGATGGCTTCTCTGGATCATCGAACCTAGCAATTGAGCTCGGCTTGGTGAGGTGGCAACCATAGTGTGATGCCACCCTCAGCCCCTTGAGTGGTTTCACCGCTCGCTTTCTTATGTTCTCCACGCCAACGTCGATCTCCAAGGCTTGTAGGAGGTTTCTGACCTCCATCTCCCCCTTGAATTTCTTCCCAATCTTTGCGAGCTCTCTGTTCACATCCGATCTCAATTCTTCTTTGGCCTTCAGCATGACGTTGACTGAGTTCAGAGTTTCGTAGCATCCGCTGCACAGAGTCAGAATGTTCTTGCCCAACTCCTCTCCTACGCAGAGATTTCGGGCGGCGAGTAGAAGCCAAGACCGTTCATCAATGGAACGAATTCCGACGGGGTCTGGACAGCATCCCACACCCTCCATATCCTCGACGTCAACACCCATCTTCTTGAAGGCGAATCTAGAAGCCGCCTCTATCTGTGGATACCTGTTCGGAATTAGGCAGCCTAGGAAGAGAGAATACTTCAGCATCAGATTCGCCTTCTGGCTTCAACCACGCCACTAGAGCTAGCCCTTTCCAGTGTAGATCCCGCTATGAGCTTTGAGATTTGTTCCAAACTTGGCGATGGGAGCTTAGGTAGCCCAAGCTTGTCTCTCCTCGAGGCTATCGACTGAGAAACGGTAACGGTCAAGCCGTTTCTGACGAGGGTCATCGCTTCAGACCTCAGGTGGGAGGGGGCCCTGTCCATTCTTGCCGCAATGTTCTTAGCCTCGATTAGGGCTTCTGGAAGATCGATCCCCTGTGGACACCTTTCCGAACAAGTGTAGCAGATCGCGCACATCCAGATCAGTTCCGATTCAGCGAGTTTGGTCGGGCTGACCGAATACTCCTTCAAAAGATTACGCGGATTGTATCTGGCGTTGAATCTCGATACTGGGCATCCGCCAGTGCACGCTCCGCAGTTGTAGCAGGAAGAAGGTGGCTCCCCACCCGTTTTAGGCAATTGATCTGAGGCCAATTGAAGCACCGGAGTTTGTTCGATCTAGAGCTTCCGGGGGCAAGGGTGAAAGTGTTTAGGAAGGGCTCAGATATGAGGATTTTCAATGGTAGCGAGATCGTCTCAGTCTATCGGAGTTGAACGCAACGAAAGTACGACTACTGTGACACCCAGCACGAAGATCGCTATACCTCCCAATACTGATATGGGCGATCCGACTATCGAACTCAGGAGCCGGGAAACGTACGGAGAAAACACGGCCATCCCGCCGCCCAACATAAGCAAAAGCGATCTGAACAGTCCTGATCTTTGTCCTGTGGGAACGCTCAATCCTGCGATTGCAGCGCCTAACAAGAATAGGTAGAATGCTTCGATCAGTACGCCGCTGGCAGCGACATTAACCACTACGTCATAGAGCGGGATAAGTAGTCTCGTCAACGCCCACACGGCTAGACTTTGGATTGCGATGACCGCGATCGACAATATCATGAACATTATGGCCAGCGAGGTGGCCCTTTCGAGCCAGTTGCCTCGCCTCAACTCGGTCACGGCCAGAAGCGTGAAAATGGCCATCGAGAGGGCAAGGATTCCGGAGTCGAGTAAATTCCGAGTGAAGACTTGTGCCAAGAAGTCCAGACTAAGGCCGCTGACGGCCCATCCCCAGAGCAGATATGCGATAGGCACCATGAGACCGAGAAGCGCGATACCTAAGGTGGATGATACTACCCTTGAGGCTACTTTTGCCGACATTTTCATCCGGCCTGTTCCCAAGTTGAACTCAGGGTCACACTCTTTTTTGGGAGATTGCCTTTCCAGTTTCGGTCGAAGTTGCAATAAAATGTTGTGTGAGGATGTAAGGCCTGCTCTTTTGAATGAGTCTAAGTCTCCGACTGCTGCGGCTTCTTCCTCAAGGTCTTTCTTGCGAATGTTATGAATCCGGTATGCGCGATCATCCGCGAAGCTGGCCGACTCTTTCCCTCCCTCACAAGGATTCTTCTTTCAAAGCATTCGACAGTTTCAAGATCGATAAAACCCTCAGAATCCAATGCAGCAGCCATCTTTTCGACCTGATTGTAGGTTGGACTGAAAGAAGTCAACATCGAACCTCCGCGGAGCGCTGCGGCTGCTTGCGGCGCCAGTTCCCACGGGTCTCCCACGTCCAGATAGACAGCATCTACGTTCTTCTCATTGAAGCCTTGTTTCGCATCTTTGTTATGTATAGTGACGAATTCCAGAACGCGAGCCCTTCGCAGATTCTCCTCTGCTACTCTGATGAATTCCGAGCGAATTTCGTAGGTGAAGACATGACCAGTGGGCTTGACGAAGTGAGCCAGCGCTGTCGTCAGCGCAGCGCTTCCGGTGCCTGCCTCAACGACCACGCTTCCGGGGCCTATCCCGCTCTTCACCAAAATCAACCCTATGTCCTTTGGATACATTATCTGGGTCGTTCTCTTTGAATGCCGTATATAGTCCTCCAAGGTGGGCTTAAAGATCCAGAAATCGAAGCCGAGTGAACTCTTCGTTGAATCTCCGAAGTTTCTTCCGATCACTTCCCTGAAATCTACGATACCCTTGTGCGACTGAAACGTCTTGTCAGGTTCGGCTCTCCTGAGCCACTTCTTTCCGTCGGAGTAAATCAACACGTCCGAGCTGGCCTCGATTCGCTCTGACTCCAACTGATTTCTTCTCCACAAGTTCGTGGTCTAGACTCCTACATTCTCCGACGATTCGGAACATATGCGTATCCTAGAGCGAAATCGCGATTGAGATACTTCGGATCAAAGATCTGCTATATTCTCATCCGTACACTTCTGATCGACAGCTTTGACACCCATCCTACTTTCGCTTATTGCAGATGAATCGAGTTGCTCCGATCAAAGTGGAAAGTGACCAAGCGACCCTCTTCAGATAGTACCCGTACGGACCCAACTATCTTACAGAGACAGAACCTAAGCAGAATGGCAATACCAATGTGATCACAGAGATCTCTATACTGAGGAATGAATCTAGAAAAAATATGGGGACATCAGGTGCCCACAATAAAAGATTCTGTCGAGAGCACGCCTTTGATGCCACGAATCCTGTCAGTAATAAGCCGCTGCAGCTCTTCGATGTTCCTAGCTTCGATCTTGGCTATCAGATCGAATCTACCGAACACCCCGTGAACCTCCTTGACTCCTGGAAGTTTCGACATCTCTTCTCTCACCGAGCTAACGAAGTTTAGGTGCTCACCAGTTCCCACCCTTACGAGTACAAACGCCGTGATCATCGCGTATTCCTTCATAATTGACCTCTTGTTTGTTGATGATAAACATGTTGATTGATGCACCAAGATTCATGGTAATTGGGACTTTTCGCGGCTCGCGGCCTTTACCAACTTCAAAGAACCGTTTTCTCGCAAACATCAAGAAACGCCTTGTTGGCAAGCGATAAATATTGACGTGAATTCAAGAGGCTGCATGCCAGTACTAGAACAAGAGAGACTAGATATTGACAAGTACGTTGAGGTGTTGCGAGAGTTCCTGCGGCAGCCAAGCATCTCTGCACAGGATAGGGGAGTCAAAGAATGCGCTCAGATGTTAGGCGAAATAATGAACAGATTCGGCATCTCTAGCAAGCTTGTACCGGTCAAAGATGGACAGCCCGTTGTCTTCGGAGAGCTCAGATCCAGAAGAGCGGATCGCACACTTCTCATCTACGATCATTACGATGTCCAGCCGCCAGAGCCACTGGATGAATGGAGACATCATCCCTTCTCAGCTGATCTTGAGGGTGAGAGAATCTGGTCTCGAGGAGCGTCCGACAGCAAAGGAAACATACTTGCCTATCTCGCCGCGGCCGACATCATTCTGAGACGTGACAACGAGCTGCCGATCAATCTCAAATTCATCTTCGAAGGAGAAGAGGAAATCGGTAGTCCGCACCTTCCCGAGTTCGTTGAGATGAATAAGCACCTACTCAAAGCAGATGCAGTCGTGTGCTGCGACGGCGGGCTTGATCCATCGGGTAGCCCAGTCATTAGTCTGGGGTTGAAAGGGATCCTTTATGTCGAAATGAGATGCTCGGCAGCAAAGACCGACCTTCACTCATCGAGAGCACCTCTAGTGGCCAATCCTGCATGGAGGCTGGTATGGGCACTCAACACGCTGAAGGATAGAAACGACAGAATCATCGTTACGGGCTGGTTTGATGATGTGAAAGTTCCCACAACCTCAGACTTGGAAATTGCGGGTCGTATTCCATTTGATGAGAAGCAACTCAAGGAAGAATACGGAGTCAAGGAATTTCTCGGCGGCAAGATCGGAACTGACGCATTGAAATCCCTGCTTTTCGATCCAACATGCACAATATGCGGCCTCCTGACAGGCTACACGGGCCCGAAGTCGAAGACGGTTCTCCCAAGAACTGCCTTCGCAAAGATCGACTTCAGACTAGTCTATGATCAAGATCCAGACGATCTCCTCCGGAAGCTCAGGAAGCACCTAGACGCGCAAGGCTTTACTGACATAGAGCTTGAAATCATAGGCAGACTAGAACCGTCACGTACTCCGTCAACGGCGTCCATTGCGACAGCGGCCGCGAAAGCTGCCCGAATCGTCTATGGCGTCGAGCCTATAATCTATCCGAACTCGCCAGGATCTGGTCCTGACTATTTGTTCACCAAGAAGCTGAAGATAGATTCCATATGGACAGGATGTGCACCGGCCTTCTCAAATGCACACGGACCCAATGAGTTCATAACTCGATCGAGTCTAGTGTCAGGAATAAAGTACGCGATCGAGACCATCGAAAGCTTCGCTGACCTCGAGTTGTAGGATGTCGATGCTTGGGAGAGTGGGTGGGCTTGAGGTTCAGAGCTGGAATCGTCATCTGAGACCTGACCCAACTGATAGATTCGTCCGTGGGACATGTTTAGCCGAAGGTGTACGCTCAAGATCGCTGTCCAAGGCAAATTCCACCGCACCTATCTAGTGCGGAAAATTCTGCCATATCCTCGCGGGCGATATCGAAAGCCGACCCTATTGATCATCGACCAGAAAGTTGCGGCATTGCTCGATATCACAGGCTTACCTAACAGAGTCTCCGCCTTGTCCAAGATCTCGATTGTCCTGAAGTTTGTGCAGCTGATGAAGACGCCGTCCACGTTCCCCCTTCCTACCTCTGTAGCCAGATCCAATGCCACCTCAGGCGGAAGCCCACCGATCTTCGTGTTCTCTCTTATGCCTAAACCTCTAATTCGAACAACCTCGAAGTTGTTGCCCTCCAGAAACCGTTTCTCCTTAAGGTTGATCTCCTCTTCGTAGGGTGTAGCTACCCCGATCTTTCTGCAATTCAGCTTTCGAAGACTCTCCACGACTGCACCCGATGTGGCGACCGCTGGAATTCCAGACACTTTTTCCAGCTGTGTGGCTAACTTCACATCATGGCCGACGCCTCTAAATAGGCTCCCACTCGTACAACCATAACCTATTACATCGACTTTCGCGTCACTGAGTAGGAGAACGGCCTCGTCTGTCCTCTCCTCCATCTTTCGTAGCTCTTCTAGTGTGACCTCTTTTAACCTCAGGCGTGCGGCGTGAACAGTACCATGTTCTCCTATCAATTTGTTGAATTCTGGCTCCATCGTTGTATTTGATGACGGCACGATCAGTCCGAGACGAATGTTTCCTGAAACCAATCACTCTGCGCTCTCCGAGGCGCAAGGCAGGCTTCGCCCAACTGTACGGAGAACAGGTCTCCGAGAAAGGCTTTTCCCAATAATCCATCAAACCACAGAGTTGAAGAGGTTAAGGATAGACGAGTTTGGAACACAACAGGACTTCTCGATTCCTGCAAGATACCATCAGAGAGGCATTGCTTTGCGATAAGACCCAAAACCATGCTGTTCGATTCACCTCCGCGAAAGACGAAGCGAGATCATCATCGGTGGCAGAGGATTCTGCGGGACAAGAATGAATATCGGTGGAAGACTTCGCACATTGGTTTACGGCTGTATCGCGGTCGCAGAGAGTCGCCGATCGAGATCAAGCCGTCCTTTCACTTCTGGCCTGAATCGATTCCACGCACTTTCTCAATATGATCCTGCAACTTTGCATGCCCATGGTGTCGGAATAACCACGTATCGAGAGTCGATCCTACACTAGTAACTTCTCACGTCATGAAACCTAACCAGATCGACGATCTTGCAAAGTAGCTTGGATATGAGGGTTATGTGGCAGCTTTGCAGAACCGACACTTGTGTTTGAGATTCTCTGAGACTTCTTTCCTTCGGCAAGAGAATACGGACTCTATAACTGCCTAGTCTTGAATGGATATATGGGCCTAGAAACCTCGACCTCACTCATCGATTCTGGACTGGATGGACTGAAGACCGACATCAAGGGTGATCGAGACACCTATCGCGAGTATTGTGGCACGGCCATTGTTGAAGACGTTCGGCGAAACGTCAGAGGGGCCAAGAAGACAGAAATCCACGAGGAGATAGTCAACCTAGTCCTTCCTAGCATCAATGACTCGAAAGATCAAGAATTGCAGCTTGTTGAAAGACTGTTAACCGAGGCTGGATAATCTACTCCAATCCGCTTCACAAGACACTTTCCTGCCTACAAATTTCATAGACCTCCCACGGCGATCGCGACACTTGAACAAGCATAGAACCTAGCACGCAACATGAACGTTCAATTCCCATATACAGGAAGTTCGGATGGCCATAGGGGTGAGCATACCTAGTGCCCAAGCTGTATTGATCGGCTCATCGCAAGAATTGGTCATTGGCTTGTTGAGTCCAAACTGGAAGCCGGCCACATACGCCCGAGATGCAGGTCTGCCATCCCCATCGTGGGAAATACTGTCAGGAAACCGTGGCTCTTCTGACATGGCTCAGCGGATCTGGCAATTCAGGTCTGAGAGGATACCACACCAAGTCAGCGACTCAGGCAAATACCTTGTCCCTCACCAAATCAGGGGTAACTCTGATTCGTCATCGTCGCCAATTCCATGTTGATGTGCGGCGCGACTTATTTTCTTATGGAATCGGTCTGAACCGAGTTCAAAGAACCTGTGGTGGCTAGACTGAGTATCTCGGAACCTCAGTCGACTGACTTCTTAACACCCAGAGCTTCTCCACCATATTAATGACAGCCGCATCGACCTTTGCCTTCTTCAATTCGTCCACAGTCACGTTCGCCGTTCCAGACAGCGACAGGTCGCAACGATCTCGAAGATATCTCTCGATATACTCCTCGATCAGAGCGTCGTAGTAGAGGATAGAGTCGCTGTAGTCGCCATTCTGGTATGCTTCTTCAGCCTTCCGCCTAAGGAAATTCAAGAGATTCCGGGTCTCACCGTCTCTCACACGGCTCATCGCGATGCCTTCGATGCTTTTCAAATGGTCTTGATCTGAAGCTTGCTCTCAATTGGAGATACGTCGGTTCATTTATCTCTTTTCGAGATTGATGTAGGTGTATCATGGTTGCAGGGTTTTGTTTTGGCTTCATCGGCAGGCTGAAGACCTCATTCTAGCGTAGTGAAACATATACAGCTGAGCATATCCAGCGCAGTCACCGAACCTCTCTCTCAGGAAAGCCCCCACCCTGACTCTGTTGAGACTTTCTGTCTGCATCGGATACAACCTCTTTACTATTCTATCTATCCAGACATCGACCGGCGCCGCTTCTCGAAAATCCAGACCATAGAGTAGAAAGCAATCCGCAACCTTCTGGCCTACTCCTGGGAGCTCAATAAGGACCGACTTTGCCTCACAGTATGGCAGTCTCTTCAGATCACCTAGGGTCAGCGAGCCTTCCGCCACCATGCGAGAAACCGACTTGATGTACTCCGCACGGTATCCAGTTCTGCACCGCTTCAGATCCTGGATGCTAGCCTTGGAGAGTGCCGTCGGCGTTGGAAAGGTGAAGCACGCCCCATACTCTGTCAAGACCCTCTGACCGAATTTCATAGACAGGAGCTGAACCATAGTGTTCCAAGCCTTGGCTGATGTATTCTGAGAGCACAACGAGGAGATCAGACTCTCGAACGGATCGTCTGACGAGACGAGCCGCAACCCCTCGTATTCTCGAAAGGCAGGTGAAAGGGGATCGCACCCGAACTTCCGATAGAAAGCGGGCAAGTCGTCGTGCAGATGAAGCATATTGCAGATTCTTTTTCTTAGATCCAGCATGCGGCCTTGATCCAGAGGAGTCTCGGAAAGAATTGTGACTCCTAACATTGGTGCATGATTGTTTCCGATGTTAGTGAAGCCGCACAAAACGAGCCTTTGTCCCAAGGCTATGAGCCGCCACTTGTTCTGTTCACCCAGACGCCATTGAGGACCGAAGGTCTGGCCGCTTTCCATCGAGCAGTGGAGATCGAGTGGGCCTATTATCTCCGTGTTGGGGATGGTCAGCTCCTGTCTGAACTTGAGCGGAGAGCCGCGACCTGAGCGACTTCGTCTGTCCTTGTCACACCATTGTTTCACTATCTTGCCTCGGGCAATTTCTCCCCTGGTAGAAGTATGTCGTGCGCCTTCGTCTCTTGTACGCCTGAGAGTGTGAGGAATCCGAGCCTTGCTTTCTCCTGAAGTTCTTTGATGTTTCTTGCGCCGACATAGCCAAAGGATGCTTTCAAACCCAATACAAGTTCGTTCACCACTTCCGAAAGTGAACCCTTGTATGGCACCCAGCCTTCAACTCCTTCAGCAATACCCTTCGCCGGGTGGCTGTACCGATCCAGCGCATACCGTTTCTCGAGCGCAGAGACGCTGCCCATACCGCGATACTGTTTGTAGTATCTTCCACCTATTGACACGAGGCTTCCCGGCGATTCCTTGCATCGGGCAAAGAGATTTCCTATCATGACCGTTAAAGCTCCAACTGACAGAGCTAGTGCCGCATCCCCAGGGCTTCTAATGCCTCCATCTGCGATTATCGGAGCCTTCAGGCCGTACTCCGCGAGAGCGTCCGCCACGTGTGCTGTCGCGAACAAGGTCGGCGCGCCTGTCTTTGTCACCTCTGATGTCGTGCAGATCGATCCAGAGCCAATTCCAACTCTAATCCCAGCGATTCCTTCGAGTTTGGTTGCTACATCAACGGCCGCTTCATAGGTTCCGATATTTCCCACTATGACCTTCGTTTCAACCTCAGGTAGCATCTTCTTTACTGCCTCGAACACCTTTGAGTTGTGAAAGTGGGCAACGTCGGTCACAAGCATATCGACGTGCTTGTCCAGTGCCTTCGCTCTAGCCAGATCGAATGGCGAAACCGCCGCTGCGCAAAGGAGCCTACCGTCCTCGTCTCTTACTGCGTTTGGATAACTTCCTCTAAGGGTGATATCCTTGACTGTTATTAGCCCCTTGAGTCTGCCCTCGCTGTCGACTAGGGGAAGCTTCTCTATTCTGTGTCTGTGCATGAGGTTTTTTGCATCTTCAATAGAGATACCGTCCGTTGCAGTAACAACCTTCTTTGTCATCACGTCCTCTATCTTGAGTGATAGGTCAGCGAAGCGCACGTCTCTGCCAGTTAGGATTCCTACGAGCTTTCCATTCGCGACGACAGGTAGTCCTGAAATCCCGTGCTTCTGCATCAGACTTATTGCGTAGGCGATGGTCTGTTCGGGATCGATTGTCACGACATCTCTTATGACCAAGGATTCGGCCCTTTTGACCCGCTTGGCCATATCAACCTGTTCTTCAACCGTGCAGTTTCGGTGAAGGACGCCAAGACCTCCATGTCTTGCCATCGCTATGGCCATTTCACTCTCGGTCACGGTGTCCATCGGAGACGAGACAAAGGGGATGTTGAGCTGATGGTCAGCAGTGACGTTTGCCCGCAAGTCGACTTCCCTAGGCTCGACTTCTGTCCATCCGGGGAGAAGAATCACATCTTGAAATGTAAAGGCCAACTTTGCAGCATGGAGCTTCTCTGTGAACTTCTGCATTCCGAGCCTCCAACTCCCGCCGTTTTGCTGTGTCAGTTTAGCTACCAACTATATCAATGTAGATAGCTGGTTGCGATTCGGAAGTGGCCATTTTCGTCGTAGCTGCTTGACCGCTAGGCCTTGCCCAATTCCAGCAGCTCTTGGATCTCCTTCACGGAAAATCTTCGGGGCTTACCTATTAGAGTCGAGAAGAGCTGAAGGCGGGCACTTTCTTCCACAGCCGACGCTACCCTGTAGGCTGATTCGATGTCTCTTCCAACTGCCAAGACTCCGTGATTCTTGAGTATAGCAGCCGCCTTATCTCCCAATGTCCTTGCCGCTTCCATGGCAAGCTTTCTTGAGCCAGGAAGTCTGTAAGGAGCGAGTGGGACACCCCTTAGAATCGGGAGGCTTGTTATGCCCACTGGAAGAAGTTCAACTCCACTGGACGCGAACGCTGAGGCGAACGTTGAATGAGTATGCACAATGCCACCGACGTCTTCTCTTGACTTGTATATGGAGAGATGCATCGGGGCCTCGATGGAAGGCCTATTCTTGCCTTCCATGACATTACCTTTCTGATCGACAACTATGAAGTCGGTCGGCGCCAGATCTCCCATCTCGAATCCGCTCGGCTTTATCAGAATTTCTCCGGTGGACGTTATTCGGCAGCTGATGTTTCCTTCAGAGGCTCGAATCAGTCCAGATAAGAAGAGTTTGTGAGCAACCCGCGTCATCCTCTCCCTCAGTTCGTTCATATCTACACTCAACGCGATCCGTCTCCCATCTCGATTGTCCGATAGATATGCCGGCTCGAAACTTCGTAGAAACGAACTGGATCTAGGAACTATTTTAAGTGGTTCTAGAGGTCGGAAAACGCTGGCAAATCGACGACTGAGCGAGGTGAATCGTCAATCGCCCTTGAACCCCACAAGCGTCATGAAGGCGCCGGTCAAAGCAACAATGATAGCAAGAGTCGATACTGCCGACTGGACCAGAGGATAAGTTATTCCTGAAGATGAGGCGTACAGCCAAACTCCAAAAGCTAAGACCGAGATGCCGAGGATGCGAAGGAGAATATCGAGTCTGTCCAAGTCCTGTTCACGGTGGGTGATTCAGAAGATAGGCAGGTGACAAGAAGATAAGTCTTGCCTCAATACCTTCAAAGAACCCGAACTAGGACTAGCCGAACCGAAACGATTCAGCGCGAAGGTTTTTTAAACGAAAGATCCGATTGTTGAGCTATTCTTGCTGTGTCGCTGGAGCTGTCGCTTTGTCGGATATGGAGAGGTCAGATCGGACCATCGTTGTAGCCCTTGGCGGAAACGCCATCCTCAAGCCTGGACAACGCGGGACCGCTGGTGAGCAGTTTGAGAACATTGAGAAGACGTGTGAGAGCATCGCTGAAATGATCGCGAAGGGTTACGACGTTGTAGTAACACATGGAAATGGCCCTCAGGTCGGAAATATTTTGATCCAGAATGAGGAAGCGAAGGAGCATGTGCCACCCATGCCCTTGGATGTTTGTGGCGCCGAAAGCCAAGGGATGATCGGCTACATGATCCAACGCTCTCTCACGAAGCATCTGAGAGCGAAGGGGATTGAACGCACAGTCGCTACGGTGGTGACAGAGGTCGTAGTGGACGAACAGGATCCAGCTTTCAAGAATCCAACAAAACCGATTGGTCCCTTCTACTCTAGGGAGAGGGCAGAACAGCTCGCAAAGGAGAGAAGCTTTGCCTTCAGAGAAGATGCGGGCCGCGGCTTCCGTAGAGTGGTGCCTTCACCAGATCCAAAGTACTTGGTGGAGAGGGAGGCTGTCAGACATCTACTTCGGATGGGAGTTATCGTCATCGCGGCTGGAGGGGGAGGAATTCCTGTAATAGAGAGAGAAGGAAGGCTGGTCGGGGTGGAGGCCGTGATCGATAAGGACTTGGCCGCTGAGAGGTTGGCCTCGGACGTTCAGGCTGGAACCTTGCTGATCCTAACGGACGTGGAGAGGGTCTCCCTGAACTTCGGAAAGAGGAATGAAAAGCCGATAGATGAGATGTCTGTCAAAGAAGCGGAGATGTACCTCAGACAAAGACATTTCGCGCCCGGAAGCATGGGGCCGAAGGTTCAAGCTGCGATAAGATTCCTAAGGTCTGGAGGTGCCCGCGCAATCATCACATCTCTTGTCCGAGGAATTGAGGCGTTGGATGGCAGAGCGGGAACAAGCCTCAGAGCGTAAGGATGTTTTTCTGCCCCTTTTGACAGAAACTATTTTACATTCCGGTCATCCTTGGAAGTCAAGGCTGATTCGAAGTGAATTCCAGCATTACCATAGAACAAGCTTTGGACATCATCTCATCCAGTTCGTCACATGGTTCGACCAAGGTAACTGAGATCGCCTTGAGCGGGCTCGCCAGCTTCGTCCATCAGAGCCGAGAGGCTGAGGCTGAGAAGCTGGCAGAAGGACTGACGCGCTACGGAGAACAGCTCATCAGACTTAGGCCGACATCTGTCCTACTCGTGCACGCGGTCAAATCCATGATGCATGTCATGAGAGACCGGATTGAGCAGGGCCAGGACATCGGAAGCGTTCGGCGAGCGGTCCTTGAGCAGAAGGACATTCTTCTGCATTCTATCCGCTCTTCCGTCGAGCAGATCTCGTCGATCGGTTCAAGGCGAATAACTGATGGAGAGAGCATTATGATTCACGGGTACAGTTCCACTGCTTTGGGGATTATCAAGAAGGCGGCTGAGGAGGGAAAGCGGCTGAGAATATTTTCGACCGAAACGCGTCCTGAATTCGAAGGCCGCATCGCGGCGATCGAACTGTCGAAGCTCGGGATCGACACGACCATAATCGCTGATTCATCCAGCAGATATTACATGAAGGACGTTGACAAATTCTTGGTTGGCGCGGAGGCCGTTGCAGCCAACGGTGCTGTGATCAACAAGATCGGGACATCGCTCATAGCGTTGGCAGCCCATGAGGCGAGGGTTCGAGTATTTGTTGCCGCCTCCACCTCCAAGTTCAGCTCGGAAACGGTTCTGGGAGAGCTTGTGACTATCGAGGAGAGAGAGCGGTTCCAGTTGCTCAGTCCGAGTGAGTTCGAGAAGCTGGGAAGGCCGAAGATAAGCAATCCTGCATATGACGTTACGTCTCCTGAGCATGTGGATCTCATAATAACTGAGAAGGGGGTCATTCCGCCTCAGGGCGCCATAATGATCCTCAGAGAGAGCTTCGGATGGCCGATATCGGGCGCTGAGGACGGACCTCTGGTAGGTGTCCAAAGGTGAGCGCGCGACGAGTTGCGGAGATAGCCGAGAACATAAGGACAATGCGAACTCGCGGCGCAGGGGAGATAGCTCGGGCTGCCGCTCATGGCCTCATCATCGCTGCCACGGAGTCAAGGGCTACTTCCGTGCAGGACTTTGTGTCGGACCTTGAGACCGATGCTCAGGCCCTTCTTCACACCAGGCCAACAGCGGTGTCACTGCCCAACGCCATCCGGTTCATCATGTATCGTGTGAAGTCCTTTGCGCAGAAAGCACTCGACGTAGAATCCCTTAGAGCATTCACCTTATCGGTCGGACAGAACTTCATCAACAGTTCGAGGATGGCGAAGGAGATTATCGGAGAGATCGGCGCTCGTCGAATTCGTGATGGAGATGTGCTTCTCACCCACTGCAACAGCTCCGCGACGACTTCGATTTTCATCAGCGCAGCAAAGATGGGCAAGAAGATAAAGGTCTTCGCAACCGAGACTAGGCCTCTCTATCAGGGCCACATAACGGTCAAAGAGCTGACCGATGCCGGTATCGATGTTACTGTGATGGTCGACTCTGCTGTGAGGCATGTCATGCACGAGGTAGATCGAGTAGTCGTTGGGGCGGATGCCGTGGCTGCAAATGGGGCCGTTGTCAATAAGATCGGTACTTCTCTTATCGCTTTGGCCGCGCACGAGGCAGGAGTAAGGTTCTTCGTCGCCGCTGAGACCTTCAAGTTCAGTCCAGAAACCCTGATCGGAGGATTAGTTGAGATAGAAGAGCGTTCTCCTACTGAACTTGTTGACGAAGAGTTTTTGAAGGCAAATCCGAGAATCTCCTTCAAGAATCCCTCTTTCGACATAACTCCCCCAGAATACATCGATCTTATCATCACTGAGAGGGGCGTGATTCCGCCGCAAGGCGCCTTCCTAGTCTTGAGGGAAGAGTTTGGCTGGGCGATAGGTGAGGAGGCTCCATTGGAGCATAGAGGCGTAAAGATAGCTCCAGAGGAAGAGTTTCAAAATAGTTAGTACTCTGGAAACTGGTTGAGTAGCATCCCTTCTACGGTCATGGGCTTCAGTCGCAGAGCAAGTGAAAGAGCGTCCGATAGCTTTGTTGTTCTCTCGGCAACTATCTCCATGATCGGTTCTCCGCGTTTGACTTTGTGGCCTCTCTTGGCATGGACGATCACTCCCGCGCCTTTGTCGATCGGCGCTCCTGCGGTTCTTGCAATCGCGACGATTGTCGAGTTGTCGACGTGTGTGATGTAGCCGTCGCTCGGCGCCTCGATTTGCGTTCTATGTTCTCCAATGCCGTAATCGATGGACGATGGGTCGGGGTTGCCTCCTTGGGCTTCGATTATCTGCTTCATCTTTGCGAGTGCCCTTCCTGAAGTCAAGACATCTTTTGCAACGTCCTGTCCTACGTTTCTCTTGGCTAGGCCTGCCATTTCCAAGAGCATACCAGCGATGGCTGTGGACTTTTCGACGAGACTAGTGGCAGCGGCGTCTGGGTTTATGAGCGCTTCTATCGCCTCCTTAGCTTCCAGTGCGGGTCCAACAGCGTATCCGATCGGTTGTGCGCCATATGTTATGGCGCAGCGCGTGACAACTGAAAGTCTCTCGGAGAGATCGATGAACTCTTTTGAGAGCCTACGCGCTTCCTCAGGATCGCTGACTTTCGTTCCGTGTCCGACAGGGATGTCTATGACGACGTACTTTGCTCCGACGGCTATCTTCTTTGCCATTATTGAGGCTAGCATCTGTGTTCTGGGATCCAAGCTGAGGGGATACTCAACTCTGATCATGATGTCGTCCGCGGGGGCTATGTTCAGCGCTCCGCCCCAGACAATCGCCCCTCCGACTCTAGACACGATCTCTTTCAGTTCGGCAGCCGTGAAGGTCACATGCGCAAGAACACTCATCGTATCTGCGGTACCGGATGGACTGGTGATAGCTCGACTTGAAGTCTTGGGGATGAGCAGACCGCTTGCCGCGATTATTGGAACGATGAGCAGGCTGACCTTGTTACCGGGTACACCGCCGATCGAATGCTTGTCGAAGACTGGCCGCTCAAAATCTATGGTCTCTCCCGTCTTGACCATGGCACGCGTCAAGTATTCGACTTCGTCTAAGCTCAGGCCTTTGCATTGTTGCGAGATTAGAAAGCCTGCAATCTCGAGTTCGCTGAGGTTGTGAGATACTATGTCTTGGACGATGGAATGGATCTCTTCCCTCGTGAGTGCCGCTCCTTCCATCTTCTTTCTAAGATAAGTGATCGACTCTGGCATGGATGTGAGGGAAAGGCGAACCTTCTCGTTGCCGCTGATCTCCATTTCAGATTTCAGGTCGCTGAAGATCCCGATTTCGCCGGATTGAATGTAGGTGTTGGTTGTGTCCGCGATTGCCGTCGCCATTTTGGGGCCTTTTTGCACCCTCACCCTGTCATGTGGATGTATTCCGAGCTCATCTGCATCTCTGCTATTCAAGAGGACATAGCGTGCTCCAGCTGAGATGTCTATGAGGCGAGCTTTCAGCTCGATCAAGAGGCATCCACAGGTTGAACTTTATCTGCAGTTAACAGGTGTTCTATCTCATGGCTCTTCAGTTATCAGTCCAGGCCTGCTGTGGCTAGTGGGTCTCCGCAAGTAGTTCGCTGCGGAAGGTCTTGACTAGTCGCTCAAGTTCGGCCCTTTTGGCCTCGAGAGAGGATATCTCAGTTTCCAAGTTCTGTTTCTTCTTGGCAAGGTCATCCGCACTGATCTTTAGGGCTGCGGACTTCGCTTCGTACTCGTTCACTTTCTTTGCGAGCGCCTCAAGGTTGGAGACCGTCTTTGCCAACTCGTCATGATGCTTCTTCTTTTCCGCCATATCTGCTTCCAGAGCTTTGATCTTCTCCCTTGCTTGAGCTGCTGATGTGTCATATTCTGCGATCTTCTTCTCTTTGTCCGCCAAGTCCTTTTGCCACTTCTGCAATTCGCTCTTCAAGAGGTCAAGGGAGGTCTTCTTCTTCTCCATTCGGTCGATCTTGTCGGACAGCTCTTTGATGGATTGGTTTGTCGACTTCTCGAATACTTTGATGGAGCTAAGCCCCTTGTGAAGCTCGTCTGCGACAGTCTTGGCCTCTTTGTGCAGTCCAGTTAGGGCGTCTAGATCACGCTTCAGCCTTTCTTCTTGATCTTTGAGCTTCGTCTCGAGCCTGTTGAGTCTCTCTTCGTGTTCTTTGATATCTGCCCTCTCTTTTGCTAGGACTTCTAGTTCCTTTTCCTTTTTCAGCGTCTCGGCTCTGAGGGATGCGAGCTCTTTCTGCTCTGCTTCGAGTTTTCCCATCAGGTCGGTGCCTTTCTTCTCCAAGTCTGAGAAGTTCTTTTCAGCTTCTGTGAGGGCTGTCTGTCTGGACCCTATCTCGCTTTCCAACTTTTGTCTGGTGTCGGCAAGTTCATTCATGAGCCCGATCAGCTTACTTTCTTTGGATTCAAGATCCTTCAGTCTTTGATCGAGCAGCTTCCTTGCTTCTGTTACCTCGATCTCCAGTTTTTCAATGTCCTTGAGTCTGGTCTCTTTCTCTGTCACGGTCTTCTCACGATCGAGAAGTCCCCTTGAACTCTCAGCGAGTTGTGCAAGCTGTTCGTTGACTCTCCTCTCTGTCTCTGAGATCTCGCTGATCTTTGTCGCGGAGATCTCTTGGAAGGAGGTGAGATTCCTCTCCCTCTCGTCTATCTTGGTCCTTGTCTCGTTGACCAGTACCGAGAACTGTTGGTTGATCATGTCGAGGTCAGATAGCTTTCCCTGAAGTTGTTCGAGGGCTCTCAATCTCGACATCTGTACTTCAAACTCGGCGAGCTTCTCCCTTATTCCAGAAACTTCCTTTGTCACAGCCTCCGCGATCACGTGTTCTCGAAGGTATTCAGTCCACGATTCCTTCTCACGCTTGTCTCGGCTATCCAACTCGTGAAGATAGTCTGCCCATTCCTGGCGCAGTTGGTCTCCTTTTGCTACGACTGACGAGGATATCTCGTTCAGTCGCGTCTCAAACACGCCCAACTCGTCTACGGATTTGCTGAGTCTGCCGACTATCTCGCCGACTTGTTGCTTGAGCAGTGCGATATCGGATGCGACCGTGTCGGAGATACCCATCCCTGCAGGGCCTTTTGCACCCGCTTCCATCTTGGAGATGAGTACCTTTTCCATACCTCGCATCTCTTCCTCTTTTGACCTCAGTTCCTTCTCTTTTGACTCAAGTTCGATCCTGAACTGGTTAAGTGAGAGGTAACTCTTCTTGAGTTCCTCGTCCTTTGACTTCATCTCCCTCTCAAGTTCCTGAAATTCGGCGAGCTTCTGCTCTCTCTGTCGCATCTGGAACTCGCGCTTCTCTATCTCACCCAGCAAGGCCGAAAGATTCTTCATTTTCTCGTCAAGCGTAACCGAGAAGTAGAGTATGGCTTCGACCTTCTTCGAGAGGTTTGATACTTGATCGTCTATCTTGGTGCTCGTCTCGCGGAATCTCTTTTCCAAGTCCAAGAGGGTCTTTGGTGGTGCTTCCTGTTCTCCTGAAGTAGAGTCTAGCGCCATCGGCTATCGGTCTCCACTTGACTTGATGTTCTATAATTACCTTCTCCAGTTCGTGTCGGGTTTCTATCTGATGATCAATGTAGTCAAGAGGCCTGTTATTAGGTCGCCCAACACAAGGGCACTAACGAATCCAGCCAAAATGAATACAAGCATCGGAAGTTGCGGCGTTATCCATAGCTCTCTACTGTAGCCGCTCCTCGTTAGCAGTGAGTCGAGCTTATCCAGATCGATCGGCTCCTCAACATCCTTTACTCGAGCCATGAGTTTGAGGTGGCGCGAAATCCCTGTAGGAGTCTCTTCGACGTTCTCCACGATATCATAGAACTTGCGCTTCTTGAGTTCTGATGTCGTATATTTCGCTGACGAGAGTATGGTAGCAGCCTTCTTCAGTATCGGTTCACGCTCGAGTCCTTCGAAGAGCTTTCTTCTATTCTGGACTTTCCACTGAATATTCCTTAGAGTCATGTATGGGATCGTAAGGACTGAGAATAAGACGCCGTTCAGAAGGACGGAGGTCGGAAATATCGGAATGATAGTCTCTATCAAAGGCTGCAAGCTAGTAGGCGGTATAGGTAAAGCGAGGGAAAGCGCGATTAGAGCTTTTGCGTCAGCTCCCCCATACAGTCCCACATAGAAGAGAGCGGACGCCAGTGCGGTAGTAATCCCGATGGAGACGAGGATAATCAGCCAGCTCTCACGATAGAATCCGAGGGCATATGTCAACGATGTAAGCATCGCCCCCGCAGCACCCATGACGACCCACACCCAATCTGATACTTCTCTCGTCCGAATGTCTAGGAGCGCACCGTATGCCAAGGAAAGAAAGGCTGCTAATATTCGAATCGTATCGAGCAGCGGGAGGAGCTGCAATTCAGATACTCCTAGATCTTGTGCGGTTGTGAGCGGCAATGGCTTATAAGGACCACTCAGAAGAATAGTCTTGAGCGGTTACAATCATGCAGCCCAACTTCATAAGGACGAACATCGAAGGCTTCGATGAGAATGCCGGGGGAATGCCGCCAGGGAGCACGATTCTCCTTTTGGGCCCCCCTGGAGCAGGTACTGAAGTCTTCGCCCAAGAGATCTGCTACAAGTTCGCAAGGCTGGGAGGCAAGGTAGCCTATTTCACTATCGAGAGACCTCCTATCGAAGTTTCGGACGACATGAGGGCACATTTATGGAATGTTGAACCGCTTGAGGCGGCGGGCAACTGGATCTTCATTGACGCTTATACTTCTCGGCTCAGGGGACACTTTGTCAAGATGGGCGGCAAACCCGAGGCCACAATCCTGCCTTCGCTGCAAGAGATGGGTGCTTTGGGAATACTACAGAAGGAGGTGGTCTCGAAGCTTCAGGCGAAGATGTGGACGGTCGTCGACTCTTTGTCATACCTGTTGCTCATGCACGATTTGAAGGACGTTGTTTCGGTTATTGAGACCTATCGGCAGGGAGTCAGAGAGAATGCTGGACTTCACTTCTTCCTTCTTGTTGAGGGGATGCACTCGCCCCACATCGTTGCCACGATGAAGCATTTGTCTGACGGCGTCATAAGCTTCGTGACGAAGGAGAAGGCGGGCGCTCTGGAAGGGCACATCGAGGTCTCAAAGATGAGGCGGAGTACAGCGGGGTTGAAGATGGTTCCTTACGCGGTTTCTCAGAAGGGCATCCTGATCGAGACTGCGAAGAGAATTGCTTAGAGTGATCTCAATCTCTTTTTTGGACCCTTCGGCCGAAAGGTTCGAACTTGAGCCCCTTTGTGCGTCTCCCGTCCCTTTTCGGCTGCCTACATTATGTATCCGAATGCGACTGTGAGAGTTGAGATCGCCCCGAGTATGGAGAAGATCGCTGCGAATACAACGATGCACATGGCCATGTATCGGAGATAGGGCATGAACTTGAAGTCGAGTCTGTTTCCGCGCGTCTTCCCCCCAAGGATTATGGATAATGTGACAACTCCATAAGCGAGCGACAACGGTGCAAGCATCGGCGAAGGATCCCCGGTCATGAACGCGGTGATGAGGGCTCTGTTTCCTTCGAAGTGTATGAAGGCGTTGGGCGCACTCAAGAATAGCATGTATGCTGATGTATAGTCGATGAGGTTGGACGCGATAAATACGGCCATGGGAAGCCAGATGGGCTTGAAGAAGTTTGAGGTCACGCCGTCCATCAAGGTGGCGAGTGCGCGTATCGTCCGTCCGATGAAGGCTTTGTGACTCTCCTTTGACTGGTTCTCTATTAGGACAGACTTCAGGGCCGCTCTTTCCAATGGCGTAGTTCTTCTCTTGAGCCTATTCTCGACTCTTGAGATGTCCCAAAAGACGTAGAGGAAGTCGATGTCTTCGTCGCTTAGCCTTCCATCTCCACTGGTGGATAGGATTCTTCTCCATCGCTCTTGAGCAGCTGCGAACTCTCGGAGGTTCTCTTCGGTCTTGGAGACAGATCTCAGGAGGTACCAGCGGAGAAACTTCTCTCTTAAAGACCTCAGATAAGACATCGGCCGCGTCGAATTATCTCTGCTCATGTATCTCTTAGAAAAAGGTTCTGACGTTGACAAGACTCCAAAAAGGGAAAATGATAGTTCCTAAGGATCTACAGTCGGCAGCCGAAATTTCTGGTGTTGTCTCTTGAGTCGAAGTAAGAGAGTAGCGATTGTTGGCTTCGGAACAGCTGGTGCGCAAGCCGGAATTCAGGCCCGGAAGTATGATAGAAACGCACAGATTGATGTGTTCAATGCGGAGAACAGAGTTCTCTATTCGAGGTGTGCGCTACCAGCCCTCATCTCAGGCGAGATTGATGATCCCGGCCAGCTTCAACCGTATCCCATAAGTTTCTACCAAGACACTCTCAGATTCAACCTTCATCTAGGAACCCGTGTTGCCAAGGTCGATCCGACGACGAAGACGCTGACATACGTCTCTGGTGACGATGAATGGAATCTGCCATACGACGAAGTTGTCTTGGCGACGGGAGGATACGCTCCAAGACCAACTATTCCAGGCGCGCATCTTCAGGGAGTTCACGTCTTCAGAACTGTGGAAGACGCGCTTCTTCTGCGCGGTCTTGCTCTGCAGAAGAGCCGAGTGACTGTTCTGGGTGCTGGCTTCGTGGGCATGGAGCTGGCGGACGCCTTTAGGAAGAGGGGCTGCGACATACAAGTCATCCACCGAAGTCCCGAGGTCCTGTCTACCATCCTCGATCCAGACATGGGATCTGTAATTCGGGAGGCAGCCCAGAAGTCAGGTGTTGAGTTTCACCTTAACTCTACGATAGGGACGATAAGGGGCCGTGAAAGCGTTGAGGAGATCGAGGTCGGGGATGCCGTCCTTGCAACGGATGCGATTGTCTCATCTATCGGCGTTTTACCGGACTTGGCTCTGGCTCAAAGGCTTGGCCTAGTGATCGGCGAGACTGGTGCGATTCGGGTTGACGAGCAAATGAGAACGAATCTTGAGCATATCTACTCTGCGGGGGATGGAACTGAAGCGTTGCATGCTGTTACGAACAAGCCCGCACTTTTTCAGCTTGCCACCGTGTCATTCCGGCAGGGTGAAGTTGCAGGGTCCTCGGCCACTGGAGGAGCCGACATAATGTATCCTATGTGCGGGGCTTCGACGACGAGATTGTTCGGTATGGAGATAGCTTCCACGGGACTGGTTCTGCGAGATGCCACGAAACTGGGCATGCGTGCCGTGGGTGGGAGATATCGTGGAACCGTGAAGTCCGAATATTATCCGGAGCCGGGAGAGTTGACGGTCAAGCTCTTGTTTGATGCCAGCGATGGAAGAATAATCGGCGCACAGGCGATAGGTACCGATGCCGCTGCAAGATCCATCGACCTGTTAACCCTATGCATACACAATCGTTTTACTCTAAACGATCTCATGAAATTGGAGACCTGTTACAGCCCTTCGGTTGCATCGATAATCAACCCGGTGCCTGTGGCTTCTCGGTTGGCTCTGCGGCGAATCAGGACGCCGGTCGCGCAAACTGGTTGAGATGATCGTCCTAGATGGTGGCTGCGCGGATTCCTTCAGTCGACATCAGCCGTTGGAACTCCATCAGCTTCTTGGCAATGGCTTCGACGGCCTTCTCTGCGCTTGAGTAGAAGCTGGACCTGAATCTTGTGAAGCTTGGAATCGAGAAGTAGATTCTGTTGAATGACCGGTCAAATCCCGCATATCGTGGGCGTTTGTCTGAACCGGTGAAGAAGACCATCTTGGCGAAGGTCTCTTCTTCCTTGGCCTCGATCATTTCCGCTGCCTCGAGGCTCTTCTCTCTCAGGTATCGTTCACAGTCTTTCTCTTCTTCCTCCAAGAGTTTGAGCTCCTCTTGAGGGAGAAGGTGGTCAAAGTCCCGCGATAGTTTTCCCAGATGCATCTTTGCAGGCTCGTTGGAGCCGTATCGAGGTTTTTTCATTGTAGAGGTTTCCTCGGGACCTGAAGACCCGGCCCCATAGATCCATGGGAATTTGACCGCTTCGTGGTGCGCCTCGATCCTGCCCTTTATGCGGGCGATGTCCTGAAGTCGCTTCTTGATCTCCGGTCTCTCTGAGTCTCTCGAAGATACCTCGTCAATCAGCTTGTAGCAGTCCAACAGTCTGCTTGTGTCTTCTGTGTGCGCCCATGTCGGGATGGAGAGTTCGGCCATGTTTGTGTCATTGTAGAGGATTGGATTCTGTATGGCGACGTTGAGTGAATGGTATTTTGCCAGCGTATCGATGTCGTCTGGAGTGAGCTTGAGTGTTTGGAGGATGTCCGATGAGATGAATGAGGCGGCCTTGTAGGTGCTCTCGATGAGATCGGAAGTATTCGTCGCTCTCTTGATGTCCGATGTAAGCTCGAGAAGGATTGTCAGAAAACTGTGGCCGAGCTTGGAGAGCTCGGGGGTCTCCCTGCGACTCATCGGTGTTCGCGGTTAGTAGTAGGTTTTGCCACATTAAGTTTGAGGTTCCTGATGGGAGTGAGTTACGACATCCTACGCAGGAGACTTGTCTGTGTAACAGGTTCACTATGGGAGGTATTTTCCGTGGATCTCTGACTTTCTTTTTTCTTCCAGTCCGATGCGGTAGATCTTCGCTCGGGTCATTTCTATGAGGCAATCCGGGCAAAGGTAGATCTTCGCGTCATTTTTCAGGGCTTCGAGGAGTTCTGTCTGTCTAGAGCTTCTGCCACATCTGTTGCATTTAGCGGGCTGTTCCATGGCGTTCTCCACCTCATGGGTTTGCAGGGTTGGTTGAAAAGGTTTTTCTTCAAGTCTTTGTCGCGCGCCATGAAATAAGAGTTAAATAGTTGAAATGTTCATCAATAGTCTCAGGTGCAGCTCGATTGCCGCTTAAGATACGCCCAACCAGAGTTAAGGGAACGTACTACCTGCTGATCCCGAAGGACATCGCAGACCTGTACGAGATAGACCAGAACACCTCATTCGCACTAAAGACCGACGGAGACAGCGACGAAGTTCTACTCTCATACAAAAAACTCAAATGGAACGTGGAACAGCCAATAGATAGAGCGGGTAGCTAACAAAGCTAATAATGCCCGCTGTGTTCACTCTACTAGTCAGCGGTTCGAGCCGTGATTCAAATGGCAAGCAAAGCCGGCGAGAAAGAAGCTATGTCTTCGACACCCGAGTCTGTTGTTTCTGCGGTGGCCGCTCCCGTTGCTCCGACAGTCACTGCGTCGGTCGAGGTCTACCCTATCAGGGAGCCCTATAGCTACGCTTCGATCGTTAGGGACTCTGTCACCAACCAACTGAAGTATTTGGTGGTTGAGCCCGTCCTCTCTGAAGATGAGAAGAAGATCCTCGCTAGGATCTCAGATCTCTTAATTGACGAGCTGGATGTGAATCTGAACGAGATTGAGACGAGAGAGAAGGCTGAGAGGTTCTTCGAGGAGAAGGTGGAGAGGATCATCAAGAAGTACAAATTGATCATTGACGAATCGATTCTCAGCAAGATCATGTATTTCTTGGTAAGGGATTTCATATACTATGGAAAGATCGATCCCTTCATGCGCGACGCGATGATTGAGGATGTCAGCTGCAACGGCGTTGGGATACCGATCTATCTCTGGCATAGGAGGTATGAGTCGATCCCGACGAACGTACTCTTTGATACGACCTCGGAGCTGAACAACTTCATCATCAAGCTTGCATACCTCTCGGGGAGACACATCTCGGTTGCAACTCCTCTGGTCGACTCCTCATTTCCTGATGGAAGTCGTGTTCAGATGTCCTATGGGACTGAGGTTACAAAGAGAGGGTCGACCTTCACTATAAGGAAGTTCAAGGCGGATCCGCTCACGATAGTGGATCTGATTGGGTTCAATACGCTGTCGGCGGATATGGCCTCATATATCTGGTTCGGCGTTGAACATAAGAGGTCCATCATGGTTAGTGGAGGAATCGCGTGTGGCAAGACCACTCTCCTCAACGCATTGTCAATGTTCATCAAGCCCGATATGAAGATCGTCAGCATTGAGGACACACCCGAGATCAACCTCCCTCATGAGAACTGGATTCAGTCCGTCACAAGAACGGGCTTTGGTCTCTCTTCAAAGGAGGCCGGAGGCACGGCTGATGTCAACCTCTTCGACCTTCTTAGAGCTGCTGTGAGGCAGCGGCCCGACTACATCATCGTCGGTGAGGTGCGAGGAGCCGAGGCCTACACTCTATTCCAAGCTATGTCAACAGGACACCTTGGGTTCTGCACGGTTCACAGCGACTCGGTGGACTCGGTGATCCACAGACTTGAGAGCGAACCGATGAACATTCCGAGAAGCCTCATCACAGGTATGGATCTGATTACCATCCAAGCAAGGACCCAAGTTAACGAGAAGCCAGCTCGCCGTACCATGGTGGCTACCGAGATGGTTGGGATGGATCCGAGAACGCAAGAAATTCTGACGAATGACGTCTACCGATGGAATTCCGTCGATGACTCCTACTACTTTACAGGACGCAGCTACATGTTGGAGAAGATTGCGCGCGAGATGGGCCTGAGGGAGAGTGAGGTGCATGAGGAGTTGCGGAAACGGAAGACGGTTCTCAACTGGATGGTCAAGAACAAGATCAGACGATACGTGGACGTTTCCAACATTATAAGGCAGTACTACTCAAGCCCCGAGAAGATGTATAGGAAGGCGGAGTCTGGTTACGCATGAAGGCCTCCAAAGGATCTTCTGCCCAGCCCGAATTGGCAGAGGAGCCAGTCGCAGGCCGACAGCAATCTAGGGTCTGGCTCACATCCTACAACGTCTTTGGGCGGAGCGTCGAGTCGCTCCTGCCGCACTTCGGGAAGATTAGGAATGATCTGCACCGAGCTGACATTAAAGTCGGTTTCCAAGCGTATGTCTCGTTCATCTTCTTTGTCACGTTGCTTGTGCCTATCGTAGCTTTCCCGACCTCCTTTGTTGTCTACTACATCTTCACGAGGAACCTTCTCTCAGCTCTATTCATCGGAGGAGTTGTTGCCTTATGGTCTGCTGGAGTGGCCTTCTTGGTCGCCTACGTTTATCCGGCATATGTGGCCAGTTCGAAGTCGGGCAAGATCGATAACTACCTGCCGTATGCTACAAGCTATATGTCGATCTTGGCTAGCGCTGGTACCCCGCCTGATCGGATCTTCAAGTCGCTGGCGTCGACTGATCTGATTCCGGTCGTCTCGGACTACGCCAGGAACATCGTTAGAGATGTGAACGTCCTAGGCAGCGACTTGTTGACCGCCGTGAGGAAGAACTCGGAGTCTGCACCTTCTCAGATGATGAGGTCGGTCTGGGGAGGGATGGTTGCGACGATAAACTCCGGCGGAGACATAAGGAGCTTCCTTGTGGCAGAGTCCAAGGAGCTTATGCGGTACAAGCGCACGACGATAAGGAAATTCTTGGAT
>Ga0315310_10000379_pt1 | contig 28700 bp, 26 predicted proteins | sample TDP5_MG_FD_203630 | JGI IMG/M metagenome (GOLD analysis project Ga0315310, IMG submission 203630) | Freshwater sediment microbial communities from Lake Towuti, South Sulawesi, Indonesia - TDP5 | ecosystem: Environmental > Aquatic > Freshwater > Lake > Sediment | place: Indonesia: South Sulawesi...
TACAGGTCAGTTTGCTTAAAGGTGGATCATACGGTGGAGACATGGAAATCGGCGCCCTCATCGCCAACGAAAAACTAGACTACCTGATCTTCTTCTGGGATCCACTGCAGTCTCTTCCACACGACGTCGACGTCAAAGCACTCCTCAGAATAGCCGTCCTATACAACGTGCCAACCGCCTGCAACAGAGCCACAGCAGACCTAATCATCTCCAGCCCACTGTTCCACAGCGCACAATACGAACCAGCAAAAGAACGAGCCAAAAAATAGGTAAACCCTCAACATCCACATATACTCTCCGTTCAAACGACAGCCAGCATGGAAGAAGTTATTATTACTATTTCTAAGCGGAAGTTAATGACATCTGAACTGAAACCCGCTTCCAACATTCAAGAAGTTGTTGTTGTGGTTACTTAAGAAAAGATCCCAACAACAACTTTCACACAGCCCACAGCCTCGTAGACAACGCCAGCATAGAAGTGGTAGGAGCAAAAACGCCACCACTCGACTTCTACTACCACACAGCCAGCCACAACCATAATCCTCAAGACCCAAAGAAGTTGAACAGCACAGTTCACCGTATACAACAACAACTCGAACAGGACCGCACCACAAGCATACTCAATAGCTTATGTTACCAACCGTGTGTTATCGTTGAAGGCTGAGTCGTCTCTCTTCTTCGCTTTTCCTGTTTCTTGACCCTTTCAAACTTGTGAATGCTGACCACGTTGCCGTCCAAAGCAACCCAATACTTACGGTTCAGATTCTTATGGTACACAAATTTATTCACTAACCTCTTCAACTCTTCTGGAGACAACTGCTCCGAATTAACCGATAACTTATTGCTGGTCAAAGCAACATTGACCTTCAGGTTGGAACGCAGAAAACCAGACAACAATTCCCTTTCATCCGTCTCTAACCCACCTAGATCAACTTCCAACGGCTTCTTACGCCTTCTCAAGAACACGCCCGTCAACCTCCATCATACACAGCCGTAAGCTAGCTCACGTATTTTAACCAGACCCAGAATATTGATTTTCCCTTCATAATTATTAACATTTTAACCTCTAGAATTCCTGTTAGGAAAAGGATCGTTCTATGACTAATTACAAAGATACAGAACCGAAAGCGAAGCTTATCCTGCCCTTTGCCACCTCTACGGGGGATCGAATCAAAGACTTCACAAAAGACATGGAGATGGCAGCTATCCTCTATATGGCAGAGTCAAACAGAGAAAAAGGCGAAGGCCACATCTTCAAGAAGCCAGATGAGAAGCTGGTTTTCATAGCTGAAGCCTGCTATCCCATATGGTTAGTACCCTGGAATGAACAAACCCTACTATTCGACGGGCTTGGCATCACAGCACACACACTGCCTTACGACAAACTGCCAGACATCAAGACCTTCAACAAAGACATACAAGGAAACACAAAAACATCCGAAGCCTATTCTGCGGCACTTTCCCGAAACGCCAACTACTTCAAAACCTTCGTCGGCCAAGAAGAAAAAACGATAGAAAGCCTCATAGCATCTCCAGACTTCATGCACGATTTCCGAGCGTATCTCTCAGAGTCGGAGAAGGTTGAAGAACCCTTAATCTCCAAAGCAATTCTAACTCCAATCATCGACGAGTCCGAAATCTCAGCCTCTGTCAGAGAGCTTTCACATCTAAGGACGAAAATGGACGAGGACATAGAAAACATAAACGCAAGCATGAAACTGCTCAGCACGACAACCAAAGAAAGAACAAAAGCAATTCGAGAAGAAATCAACGATGTTCGAAAAAAGCTTAACAAACAAATCGAGAAGGTCAAGCCCAAAATAACACGAAAAATAGGGCAGATTCAGGAAAGGTATGGTCAAGAAATCACCAGAATATCTAGACAATTCGAAAGACGGCTTCGACTTCTAAACAAAGACAGAGTCAAACTTGAAAGAATGCAGAGACGTCTAACAGCTGAGATCAACTATTGTGATGAAAAAATCAAATCCTGCAAGCGACGCAAGAAAAAACGAACGGAAGTCCAATGGACTCAAAGGCTCAAAAGAATCAGAAAAAGGCTCCCAACCCTCAAGAAAAACATCAGAGACACAGACGGAAACATAAAGAAACATGAAAACGCCAAGAAACTCAGAATATCACAACTGAAGATAGAGTGCGAAACCCACACAGAAAAAGCCCTGAGGATTCTCAGAGAAATTGAGGCCGCGCGAGAAGCCAGAATCAGAATGAAACGACAGGAGATCGCATCGCTGGAGGACGCTGCCTCCTTAATCATAAATCAAATGAACGAAATGGCAAAGTCAAAAAAAGCAGCCTCCAACGAGTTTGACAGAATAACCATACCCAACAAAAAAAGCACATGTGCACTCGTGTACCTGCCCTTCTACCTCGCCCGCTACGAGATGGAAGGGAAGCGAAGATACGCGGTATATCCTCCATCCATCATAGGCGACATGGGAATCATGACAAAAATGAAGGGGGTTCTGGGCGCCGCAAAAATGAAAGAAATTCTTCAGCCACGTTCAAAAGCCTTGACAGCGTTCCTTAATCAGCTTGTCACACTATTCCAGAAAAATCCTATGTTTGAAAAAGAGGTAACTGAAGCCGGAATCCAAGAGAGCCTACTGCAAACAAGAGAGCTACGAATAAGCGTAAAAAGAGGATTAAAAGAGTTAGAAGACGAAAAATGGATATCAAAAAACGAACTTGAAAACTGCAGCAAATTACTGTACATATACGCCTAGCCCCTATAATGGACGAAACCACGCTCCGTCACATCTAAGATCGTGCATCAGCATTCACCCGATAATGATGAGACTAAGCGCCATCTGACACACACATCCAGAAAAAGGCACCAGTGGACAGGGCTCTTCTTCTCGCACACAGTCTTACCCACAACCACAGCCATTCTCGATGATAATGTCAATAGAGAACAGTTTGACGACGACGCCCACACAGCCAAAGCCACAAAACGCACTTGAACAGTGGTAGAAGAAGGCTAAAGGTAAAAGTTGCCTTCTTCTTCCGAAATTTCCTTTCCCGCACAAAGCCACAGCCACGACGCAGCATTACTATTGCACTAAGGGTTTAGTCAAACCCCTCTCTGACAAGCTTCTTCTGCAACGCTTTAAGCCAGTCAATATCCCTCTTATGCCTTTGAAGCTCCTCACCCTCTTTCATAAGACTGGCCACCTTGCGCCTAAGCTGCTCCATCGCCTCTGTCATTATCCCACAAAAGACACACCCAGACCTCTTAAGGAAAAAATAAGTTATGAAGCAAAAGTCAATATTCTCAATCAATAAAACGCAGACTTGATGCACCGCAAAGCCTGTTCTAGGGCTTCTTCTTTTTCACGTCTTTCGCGGTGCTTGGCAATGCGGACAATAAGTTGAGGTTGTCGGCATAAGCCCACCACAATAGACACAGGGAACCATCACAACCTCTTTCACAATAATCTCCCGAGGCGTCCTAATCTTAGCCTCCTCCAACGGCTTGTGCACCCTCAAGAAAAAGATAGTGACAAAAACAATTGGCACTCCAAAAGTGAAGAAAAGCACCAGAAAAATAATCAAAGCCGCGTCCATGCTTTCCCATTGATTAGGTAAGATTATAGGATTTATGAATCATAACTAAGTATACACCTATCGGAGGATTCCCAAGTTGGCTGCCTACAACCCCAGCTTCAAAGCCGTCACATTCGACCTATGGAACACCCTGCTCTTTGAAAGCGACGGAGAAAGCGCCAAGAGATCAGCCCTTCGCTGCCAAAACGTCACACAAACCCTGAACAAACTCGGAGTCAACACCACCCTAGAGCAGGCGACCCAAGCCATAGACCAAACCATCAATAAACTCCTGAAAATCTGGGACAAGAACAAAGACGTCACACACCTAGACCAGCTTCAATATCTAGTCAGATTCGCATCAAACGGCAAACTCAAACTCAAAAAAGCATGGATACCCGAACTAAGCCACGCCTACACATCCTCACTCTTCGAGATTCAACCACAACTCAACCCGGACACGTTCACAGTCCTACAATGGCTCAGAGACCAAAACAAGCACATGGGCATCATATGCAACACAGGCGTAACACCGGGATTCCTACTACGCAAATTCCTAACACAAAGAGGCGCAGCAGAATACTTCGACCACATGATCTTCTCAGACGAAGCCCACATCCGCAAACCAGACCCAAGAATCTTCCACCTAGCAGCGATGAAGCTAGGGACAAAACCACACAACATGATCCACATCGGCGACAACCTAATAATGGATGTGCATGGCTCCAAAGCCGCAGGCTACAAAGCCATACACCTAGCAGACGGCCAAGGACACGACAGACAAGCAGAAAAAGACCCAACATCCTATATCGCACGATCAAGCAACGTTGGCACACCAATCACACAGCCCAAACCACCAGACAAAACCATAAGCTCCCTAGCCCAAGCAATAAACGCCGTAAAAGAACTAGAAACAACAAGCCACACATGAGCCACCAACACTTCTAAATAGCCACAACACATACCAAAAAAAGGTGAAATCAACCCATGTTCGTCCACACCAGCATAAGAACCAGCAACATCGAAAAATCAATAGACTTCTACACACGACTCATGGGCCTCAAACTGCTAAACCGAAGAGAAATCCCCCAAAACAACGCCGAAATCGCCTTCCTACAAGACCCAGAAGGAAAAGGCTCCAAACTGGAACTCACACTCTACCGAAACCAAAAGCGATTCGAACAACCAGAATACGAAGACCGCCTATTCGACCACCTCGCCTTCGAAATAAAAGACATGAACAAAACCATCACCCTCCTAAGAAGAGAAAAAATCACAATCACCGACCAACCCTTCAAACTCAGCCCCACGGGACCCCTAATAGCCTTCATCGAAGACCCAGACGGCACACTAATCGAACTCATCGAGAGAAGAAGTTGAATACAACACTACAGCGTCTTCAACAACTTCCAACCAGACTCGACCTAGCCCACATAAAGAATCATTATTATTAGCGGTTCTAGCGGCAAATTAATAACACCTGAAACACAAACTAGCCCACCACGCACCACATCGCAAGGGATCAACATGAAATTCAAATACACAGGCATAAGAGTCCAAGACCTAAAACGCTCCATCCAATTCTACACAAAAACCATGGGCATGAAAGTCACACAAAGAGGAAAAATGAAAGCCGGCGGAACATACATCAACCTAAAAAGCCCAGACTCACCACAACTGCTAGAACTAAACTACTATCCACCCGAAACCAAGCACTACGAAGACTACTCCGAAGGCGCAGAACTCGACCACCTAGCCTTCGCATGCGGAGACGTAAGGGAAAGCTACAAGAAAACCCTAGCAGGCGGCGCAACCTCGGCAATGGAACCATGGGACGAAAGCGGCTATACACTAGCGTTCGTCAGAGACCCAGATGGCGTCTGGATCGAACTAATAGGAAAAAAAGTCAAGCAGAAAGCACACAAAGAGCAGTAAGAAATATTCCTTAGCACACAGTTGCCCAATCCATTCTACCAGATCTCAGTCTTGATTACCTTCAACTCCTCCTGCAACCTCTTGATGCCTATCGTTGAAATCCTAAAGCCACCATCGTCTGCCCTAACTACGTCTCCCTCCTTGGCCAACTCGCCCAATCTGGTAGTTGTTATCTTCATGCTCTTGCCAAGCTTAGCTTGCAACTCCTCCTTCGTCATAGTATCCGTAGACCGCTTCCCCAATCGCTGCATTATCAGAGCCGCTAACAAATAGAGCCGCAAAGTCTCACTATCAGTCAACTTCTCCTTCGGCACAAGCACCACAGGACCCTCAGGCGCAATGGCAACAACATCCCTGGCATCCTCAATCAACTGCGCAAGATCAACAGTCAGCGTAAACTTACGGGCCAAATCAAAAGTAGGAATCATTTCACCAAAAAACCTGTTCAAACTAGCCCAAACATCATTTGCGCTACCCGAAAAAGTCTGGTCAACACCGCCATACTTAACATGAACCGTAACCACACCATCAGACTCACTCATACAACACTCCACCGCACAACTCTAAGCGACCCCCCAAATATTTGAAATCTGCTAAGAGATTGCAATTAAAGCTTAATACACCTTCCTGACAAATCCCAGACCACACCAAGAGGAAACAAAATGATACACGTCTACATTCTCGGAAAAATAGAGGCGGGAACCGAACAGGAAGTCCTCAACTCACTCAGAAACGTCAAACAGATGAAAAAAGCCAGCCTCACATACGGCATCTACGACCTATGCATCGAAGCCCAATTCAAAACCATGGACGAACTAGACAACTTCGTACTCGAAATCCTAAGAAAAATCAAAGGCATAGAAGACACAATCACACTAATCGCATCAAAAACCGTATTCTCACAACCAGGAGAAGCCATAGCCTTCGGCTAAAGCCACAACCGCTACATCCACCCTCTTCTTACAAAAAACAAAAACTAAGCCAGCCAGCCAGGCCACTGCGCTGCTATGTTGCTAACTCCACGCAAACTATGTTCAAACTCCACGCGAACCAACATACAAACGCACACCAAATAGAGCCTCAAACACAAACAGAACCAAAAACAACCGCCAAAACACAAACAGAAAGGCTCTACCCAGACACCAAAAATTTTTCTCAGCGCACATACTAACCTAGCCCAGACCCAAAAAACCCAACCCCACCCAATTCATTCATCCTCATTCATTCAGAAGCGCCACGAAGCCTAGGCAAAACCTCACCCTCAATCCACCTCTCACCCTGCATCGTCAGCTTGAACTCCGGCCTAGCCGGATCAGGCTTAAACACCAACCCACGCTTCGTCATCTCATTCAACCGCGCAGGCACCATAGACTTGATACCACTTGACTTCAGCAAATCACCAATCTTCGTAGCCGTACATATCTTACGCTCAGAAGCAAACAGAACCAACCCAATAGCCTCATAATGAGACAACTTCTCACGAGTGGTCACCACAGGTCCCTCAGTGGTCAACTCCACAATGCCCTCCAACCCCACCTTAACGGGCCCTACCATCTTACTCAAAACCAAGCTGCTAACCTCACTCACAAACTCAGGAGTCACACTCTTCAAAGCCTCAAGCAGCCCCTCCGCCGACTCACCCTCAACCTCGACCTCACCAAAGCCTGCCCTAACACGAACCCTAAACTTCACCATCATCCCAGACCTCCAGACGCAGCTGCACCAGTCTCAGACGGCACCGGACCCTGCACTACCACATCAGCATTGGCCACCGAAGAACCAGCCAAAACATAGACATAGCCCCTATCAGTCTTCCACCTTTTTACCCTGCCCTTCCTCACCAACCAATTCAAGACACCCGACAATGTGGTTGCCGGGTAATGGACAGCGTTAGCCCTCATGGCCTCAACCAACTCAGGCAAAGTCCTAGGCACACTCCTCCCCCAATCAGTAGACAGCAACCTCAAAACAGCGTCACTACAGCTACCAGACGACTGAATACTGGGATAAACAACAGGAGCACTCCCAGCTGTAGCCTGCTCCCCTGCTCCAACAGACGAAACATGAGGAACAGAGACCCCAGCCTGTGCAAAAGCCTCAGAAACCACCGAAACAAGACTACGCAAGTCACCAATGGTCTGCAAAACCTCATCCCGATTCCCACTCACCTCAACCTCAAACTGACCCAAACGAACACGCAAACAAAAAGGCACAGACAAGATCATGCGCCGCCCAAGACGAATACTATCAACAAACACTTTTAGAATTTGCCATAAACCCACCTGCATCAAAAACGGTCATACGACACAATCTCTTCAAGACCTTTCCTCGGCGGAACAGCTGGAACCGCCTCCGCATAACCAAGCTGAACTATCGCAGCCAAATGGTAAACTTCGGGAACGCCCATAATACCCTTCAACGCTCGCTCCTCTTCAGAAAAAGCATATGTGTAAACACATGAAGCCAAGGCTTCATTGGTCGCCGCCAGAAGCATGTTCTCAATGGCAGCCCAAGCAGAAGCCAACGCATATTCACTCATAGGCTCAGTGGTAACGCGGTAACAGACGGCAATCAAGACCGGAATCATCCTCATGTACGACTTGTTCCAAGTTCCGCCGCTACCAGCCAGAAACCTAGCAGTCTCCGGCGCAAAATTCTCCCAAACCTTCCTGCTAAACTCCGTGCAAACATCAGCAATCTTGGCCTTTACCTCAACGTCACTAATCACCACGAATCTCCAAGGCTGAAGGTTTGCACCTGAAGGAGCCCAACGCCCAGCCTCAAGAATCCGGTGCAAAACGTCCTTAGGCACTTCATCCTGCTTAAATCTCCTAACACTACGTCGCTTCAAGACAACATCGACAAAGTCCATCCACACCACCACTCAATTTGACAGTCGAAACACGACATTCATCAATCCATTTTAAAGAATCTAACGAAATCAGGGTTTTTCAGAGCTTCTCTTCGGCTGGCGGTCTCTTGTTGTTCAAACCCTCTTCGACCCCAAAAAGCCTCATCAAGAACTTGAAAACGTTAAAGGCCGCGCCTTTGTCAGCCTTCAAACCGGTGGTCGCACCCAGCAGGCATACTCCTTCCCAGCCGCGCTCTTTAGCCAGACCCAACATCAGACCTGCCGCACCGACAATGCGACCCGCTCCGTATAAAACAGCCCCTTTCTCCATTGTTTCAACTGCTAACTTTGACGAAGTCGCCGCCACATAAACCTCACCCGCGGGACGAGAGGAAGGCACACCGCCCATAGTCGCCAAAAACCTGCAGCCAAACTGTTCAGCGAATTCCAAAATCTCGCCACAGAGCCTATAGTAGGCAACAACGTCTTCGTCTGCAGGCTGAGCATCACCTGTCAAAACCACAAACTGAGCCTTCCCAAAAGACGCCGCACTAAACTCATTGCGGGGAGGACGACAAACACCATTCTTACCAACAGTCACATAATCTGGAAACGACGGAGAATACAACTCAGCAAAAACCTCAGCACGAGTAAACTCAATCAACAATCGCGCAGCCAACTTGCCAACGCTTCCAAAGCCAGGCAGACCTTCAACCAACACAGGACTCTCCAGCGTAGGCTTGAACAGCAGCCGAAAAGTGGGCTTGTCCACGACGCACCCTCCAACTAACCGAAACAACGATTATAGGCATGTGCATCGACCATAAAAACATTCATGCAAAACCACAAGAACCTGCCATAATCTGTTGTGTCTCATTTTCAGACAGCCTTCACATTGTCGCATAGGTTAAATAGTGGACAACATTAGCTTGAAAAAGCGTGAGGACCCGCAATGCTTGACATAAGACTTATCCGAGAAAACCCAGAAACTGTGCGAAAAAACCTAGAGAAGAGACGAGACCCAGAAAAACTCAGACTTCTCGACGAGTTGATACAACTCGACAAAGAATGGAGACAACTCCTAACAAGAGTCAACGAACTCCGACATCAAAGAAGAATAGTCACGGAAGAAGTGGCCAAGCTCAAGAAAGAAGGAAAGAGCGCGGCTCAAAAACTGGTGGAAGCCAAAATCATACCGGAAGAAATTCAAAAACTCGAGAAACAAGCCGAAGAACGCAAAGAGAAAGTCAACGTTATACTCTTGCGGTTACCAAACCTTCTCCACGAATCAGTGCCAATAGGAAAGGACGAAAGTGCAAACGAAATAGTACGAGTCGTTGGCAAGCCCCCAACATTCGATTTCAAGCCAAAGAACCATTTGGAAATCGCTCAGAACCTAGGTCTGATAGATGCAGAACGGGCTGCCAAAGTAGCCGGACACGGATTCTACTATCTGAAAGAGGACTTGGCGCGCCTTGATCTTGCAATAGCCAACTACGCCATAGACTTAATGACTAAAAGAGGCTACTTGCTCGTGGAGCCTCCGTTCATGATGCGCAAGAGACCATACATCGGGGCCACAGACCTGGAATTCTTTGCCGACCAACTCTACAAGATTGAAGGCGAAGAACTCTACATGATAGCCACGGCTGAACATCCATTGGCGGGCCTTTACATGGACGAAGTAATCGAACAGAAAGATTTACCAATTAAACTCGTAGGATTCAGCGCCAACTTCAGAAAGGAAGTGGGAGCCCATGGGAAATACACAAAAGGCCTGTTTCGAGTGCACCAGTTCAATAAGGTTGAACAGTTCGTCTTCTGCATGCCCCAAGACTCATGGAAATTCCATGAGGAACTGCAAAAAAACGCAGAAGACATGTACACAGAACTGGGACTTCACTTCAGAACCGTAAACGTGTGCACAGCCGACGTAGGAAACCTCGCAGCCAAAAGATACGACATCGAAGTGTGGATGGCAGATGGAGTCTACAGAGAAATCGGTTCTAACTCCAACTGCACCGACTATCAAGCGAGACGGCTGAATATAAGGTACAGAGAGAAAAGGGGAGTGGCCCCCGCTGGGTTCGTGCATACTGTCAACAACACTGCACTGGCTACAAGCCGCACCATGGTTGCTATTCTCGAACAGTTCCAACAAAAAGATGGTTCAGTTGCAGTTCCGAAGGTTCTTAGACAGTACATGGGCGGAACGGAAAAGATGGCTAAGACATAGAAACAATAAACATTTAATACTCCCCTTCATAATGTCAGTCGCAACGAGGCCTGTGATTGTCAGCAAAGAAGCGCGTTAGAGACAAGTGGCGCAGCAAGGACTGGTACTCCATCGTGGCGCCACCTTACTTTGGCGGAACGGATCTAGGCTCAATCCCAAGCGACGACTCATCAAAGCTTTTAGGCCGCGTTGTCGACGCCACACTGTACGATCTGACAAACGACTTCGCACATCAATATCTGAAAATGTACTTTCAGGTCTCTAACATGGAAGGAAAGACTGCGCAAACAATCTTCAAGGGTCATGAATACTCACGAGACTATCTGCGAAGCTTGGTGAGAAGAAAGACCACAAGGATTGACATAATCCAAAACGCGATGACAAAAGACGGTTATCAACTGCGACTCGCCGTCTGCGCCTTCTCCCTTGCCAGACTGAGAACGACACAAGAGCAGGCAATTCGAGTCCTGATGAAGAGGATCGTTGAGGAAAAGGCTAAAGCTCTCACCTTCGATCAGTTTGTGCAGGAAATGGTTCTGGGAAAGATAGCTTCTGACGTTTACAATGAGGCGAAGAAGGTCGCGCCCATGCGTCACGTGGGCATCAGAAAATCCAAGCTTGTTGCTCAACCAGGACAAATAGTTCAGCCGGTTGTTGCAGGATGATTTTGAGGCAAAATCTTGCGTGACGACAGTTCTCTCTCAATAAGAGAAAAGACCGCAAAGGAGGCCGCTATTCTCCTATACACATCGCAAGAGCAAGAATACAGGCAGGCCAAGCTAAGAGCGGCTAAGGCTCTAGGGACTAGAGCTCTGCCAAGCAACAGAGAGGTGGCAGAAGAGCTGGACAGACTTGCTGACGAAATGGAGGGCCTTGCTAGGAAGGAAAGACTTGTTCAAATGCGAAAAGACGCCTTATCCTTAATGGTTCTGCTAGGTGATCTTCATCCCAGACTGGTGGGCAGTGTGTGGCGAGGCACAGCGCACAGAAATAGCGACATCGACGTGGAAGTGTTTAACCACGAACCAGAAGCTGTCCTCTTGAGGCTCAGACAAAGCGGTATGGATGTCAGCAGAGCACAGTGGCAATCTGTGACCAAGGAAAGACACGTCGAAATCGCCTTCCACATAAATCTGGCGCTTGTCTCTGGCAACGAAGCAGAAGTGATTGTTCGAGACCCCGAGAAGATGAATGAAGCTGAAAAGTGCGAAATATACGGCGATCCCATAAAAGGCCTAAACATGCATCAGCTTCGCAGGGTCATGGCTCGAAATCCATTACAAAAATTCGTGCCTTTCTAAATCAGTCAGACACGAAAATCGATCCCGAATGTCTGTTCAACAGCAAATACAAATTAGTTAAATAGATGTACTTGGTAAGAAAAAAATAACAATGCAAGGATGATTCAACGAACCTGCACCTCTGTAGAAGGGAAACGCCATGGAGTTCGACAAGAAACGGTTCAAACAGATGTTTCCAAGCCTAGCCGACGAAATGAAAACGGGAGAAAACCGCATAGGTATTTCCTCGGTTCGGTCCGACGCTCTCGCTGGAGAGAGAGCTTCGGCAAAGAGATTTGACAATTACATGCCAGACGCAATAGACTTCATCCGTCGGTGTGATAACGACAAGCAAGCCGAAGAGATCATCGACTTCTTAGAGAAAAGACAAGAGATTACACGAGAATATGCGCAGAAGCTCAGAAGACAGCTCGGAACTAAAGGTGTCCGAAGCTTTGGTCCAAAGAAGCAAGATGATTATTATTCTCGGCAGGGAATAGTCTGAATCAAGGTCTGAAACTTAGTTTCTGAAAGACCGCATCAGAAAAGAGCGATTTTGAGCCGGGTTCTATAAAGGAAAGTAAATAAGGACAATCTGTAATACATACGGCAAGCAAAATTGAGGTTCAGCAATCAGAAATGTGGTGTCCATTTGACAAGAACATGGACTGCAGTGCAGTTACTTGCCCTTTGTTTTGTTCCCTTGTTAGCGATTGCCTTTACGCCAGCAAGAGCATCATCTGAAAATGCGTCGTTTGATGTAGATATTGACCACATCGTGGAGATTAGAGATGGTGGGATGTTAGTGATCAATGACACTGTGCGTTTGTCAACTAAACCTGAAGAAACAGTTGAGCCCTTTGCTGGTTATCTGCTAGGCTTTCCTTACGGTTACCAGACTAGTTTCACGTACGCGTTTGCTTATGAGACATCAAACCCAAGTTCAAGGTTAACACTTGAACTCAATGTCGGAATGGGAAGAGTGGGACTGTTTGGAGTGAGTGTGGTCTTTCCGCAAGCCGTAGACATAAGCAACGGCAGGCAGTATGAGTTCACGGTGGTTTTCGTCTTCTCCAGCAGCATAACTTCTGGAGTCCATCAGGCTGACCAGAAAGTTATGTACAACGCGAGTTTTCCAGCATACCCAAGTCTGACCGATGAGGCTTCTGAGGCAAAGGTGACTATTGTTTCTCCAGATGGTCTTGATTATCTATCTAGTTCTTACGAGATGCAAGGCGCCAACTTCACCAAAACTGTCTCGGGTTCCAAGCAATACTTCAGCTTTGTAAAGGGCAATTTAAGTGAATTCTCCGATGTAGGCGGATGGTTTGCCACGGTCAAGTCAACGGGATCATTGGAAATATTAGAATTTGACGAGGTTAAACGGACCATTGAGCTTTCAGGCTTGGAGCAGATAATAGTGGCTGACACTTACACCATGACGAGCAAGTCCGACAGCTTAAAAAAGATAGTAGTCAAGTTGCCTAAAGGTGCGTTTGATATCACAGTATCCACCTTGGCTTGGTATGTCCCCTCGGGCAATTTGAACTTGAATCAGACAAGTACATATACAGCTCTCAGCATAGCATTTCCTACTCCTTTTGCTAAAGCTGAGAAAGTGAGGTTCGCCGTCAACTATCAGCTTCCTTGGGAAGACTATGTAAGCACTGAAAACTGGAAAAAATTCAAAACCTCCCTTACTCTTCTCGAAAGCCCAGACTGGACCATTAAGAATCTGATTGTAAACGTGAATCTGCCCGAAGGAGCCGTTTTGGTCACCGCACCTTCGGTAGGGGGACTCAATAGCATTCAAAACGGTGCGTTTAGCAGTTCCTTGGTCTTCTTCTTTGAGAACGTGACCAGCTTCCACGATCTATCGCTAGGATTGGAGTATGAGAGAGCAGTGTTCTGGGACTCATTCCGTCCAACACTGTGGATGGGTTCGCTTGTAGCAGTTGTTGCCGTAGTAGCTGTTATTTGGAGTTCTTATAAGCCTGCGGTTGCTCCCTTACCTACCGGGATACTCCCTGTCCGTGTTGAGGATTTGAAAGGTTTCATTGACTCGTACGATGAGAAGAGGCGTCTGCAGCGAGAAATCGAATCGTTGGAGGCACAAGTTAATAAGGGAAAGATACCTCGACGACGTTACAGGGTGCGAAAATTGACCATAGAAAGCCGGTTGTCTTCTCTCTCGCGCGATTTAGCAGCTCTGAGGGCGAAGATAAATGCGGCTGGTCCAAGATATGCGGATCTGATGCGTCAGCTTGAAGTAGCCGAAGCCGAGCAGCAGGGTGTTATAGCTGACATCAACCGCACAGAGATTCGATACCGCCGTGGCGAAATCTCGGCAGCCGCATACCACAAGCTTCTGGAAGACTATTATAGGCGGCGAGACAGAGCTAAAACAACAATCGACGGAGTCCTCTTGAGGTTAAGAGAGGAACTAAGTTGAAGTAAGCTTAGCGCAAGCATCCCTAAACGCTTTTATGTTACACTATTAACGTGATAGGATTCTTCGTGGAGGAAACATGTCGAAATGGTGGAGATCAAAATTGAGCTCGACAAATGCGATGGTTGCGGAACATGCAAAGACACATGCCCAGTTAGTGTTTTTGAAATCGTTGATGGAAAATCAAAGGTTGCCAATCTAAACGACTGCTTGGTCTGTCGAGCCTGCGAAGTGCAGTGTCCCAACTCTGCCATCCAAGTGATAGAGTAACATGCTTCTTTCATAAGTGCCAGAACGAAGACTGAATCCGCTTCACGTGGTTTATGACTTGATCCGCTTTCCTAATCGTGCTGGGACTTGATCTCGGAACATTGTCGCTGATCATATAGGACTCATTGGACATTTTCGCAACGGCAAGGGTTACTATTTTGCCTAAGAAGTTTAGGCTGTATCCGCCTTCCAATGCCGCGACAAGTTTTCCGTCACAGAGCTGACCTGATAGCGACACGATCTCGGAGAAGGTTTCACTGTAACCCTTGGCCGAAATGGAAAGGGCACCCACAGGATCGGTGTAATGCCCATCGAAGCCCGCTGAAACCAAGATGAACTGTGGCTTGTACTGACTGGATATGGGCACAACTATCTCGTGGAAGGCTCGACGCAAGATTTCGTCGTCGCTTCTGAAGGGCAGAGGAAGATTAACAGTGAAGCCCATGCCCTCGCCTTCGCCGATTTCGTCAAAGTATCCGGTGCCTGGAAAGGCTCTCGGATCCTCATGTATGCTCAAGTAAAGCACCTTCTTTGTTCCGTAGAAGATTTCCTGCGTCCCATTTCCATGATGCGCATCAATGTCAAGAATCAGAACGCGTTCGAAGTTCAGCCGACGAAGCAGATGAGAAGCTGCGATGGCGACATTATTGAAGAGGCAGAATCCAAGGGCATAATAGGCACCAGCGTGATGCCCCGGAGGCCTCACAAGCCCAAACGCATTCTGAGACTCGCCCTTGGCAACCATATTAACTGCATCTAGGAGTGCCCCAACCGCTAGCTTAGCAGCTTCACAGCTTCGCGAGCTTACTATGGTGTCTCCAAGATCCAAGATTCCACCGCCTGAAGCACATGCCTTTTCGACAAGAGAAATGTATTCTGGTTCATGTATGAGTTTCAAGTCTTCCAAGCGGGCTGGCTTAGGTTCGATCAGACGGCAGTTTCCTCTTTCGAAAAGTCCGCTTCGGTTCAGTTGGTTAATGATGACCCGTAGGCGATTAGGTGTGTCTGGGTGATCTGGTCCAGTGTCGTGCTCAAGAAATATCGGACTGTAGAAGACTGCTGTCTTCAACCCTTTTTCACTTTCCAACCTTGAAAAACGTGTTGAAAGACCTCTTGAATGTAAGAGCGCTTCGTTAAGCCTTTCCTTTTAGATAATCTCTCAAGAGCTTTGTCAACTCCCGTGGTGAACTGGACGGCCTTTTTGGGTTTATCTGCGATGGAAATAGGAATGCCTATGTTTTTGGCTACTTGACGCAAGACCCTCTTTCTTAGTGTGTCATCAGCTGACTTGATTTTAAGGTTGAGAGCTAAGCTTAGGGCGTAGCGCACTACTCTTGCATCGGCGAAGGGCAAACGCAATTCAACTTTGTGGTAAGCGCAAACAGGCTCGTCTCTCTGAAAGTTTGTTTCATATGATGTCGCAACGTCATGATACATGGATTGCTGAGCTTTCTTCCCGCCATCATTGGCATATTCTGTCAGATACTTTCGATAGCCACCGAAGAGTTCATCAGCGCCTTGACCAGCCAAGAGAACATGAAGTCCTAGCTTGGAGGCAATTTCGGCGGTCCAAAAGAATGGAATGGCCACACTGGCTTTCAGGGCACTAGGCTCTTCGATCAACCACAGAACCTTTGAAAGGGTTTTTTCCGCATCTGCAGCGCTGTAGGTTTGAACCCTTAAGGGTAACCTAAGAATTTCAGCAGCTTGCTTGGCTGGTTCAATTTCTGGTTGCCCTGTTAAACCAACACAGATAAGATGCGCCATAACTTCGCTATGTTTCGCCAACGAAGCAACTACGCTGCTGTCCAAGCCGCCAGAAAATGCCACACCGACTTCTTCAACATCACAAACTCTTTCCCGAGTGGCTTTCTGTAAGAGCTTCTGCAGGTGCTTGGCAGCGTGATTCATATCTGCTCTCTTAGTGCGTGGCAGTTCAAAGGTCACAACAGGCTTCGAAAGAATACCCTTCTCGTTCAACATTGCTACATTCCCCGGCGCAAATGACCGCGTATTGGTTATCCCAATTTTCCACAGTGCCTTTCTTTCGGAAGCAACTGCCAAAACAGATTCGTTTTCGCCAGAGTAGAGGGGAACAGTGCCTGTTGGATCTCGCCCGATCATGATTCTGTCAGAGAACACAACTGCAAAGACGTAAGCTCCGTTAAGCTTCTGAGCAATCCGACTGCCTGTTTTCATGGGTTGTGATCCAAGATTGTCTCTTATGTAGTGGACAAGGGATGATCGCGGTTGAGGAAAAAAATGTCCCTCAAGAACCCACGCGTAGTTTTCTCCTATAACAGGTTCAGCAGAGTTGGTGCCTACAGCAACCTTTGAAGACGTTTTCTCGGTGCTTAACTGGTTCAAGAACTGGGTGATGAAGGTGTGGGGTTGACCGACGATCACTGGCTTTTTTGTGCCTCGATGTTTCATTTCGTCTAGCATAGTAAAGACTAAGGAGGAGGCGTCTGCGCCTTGCCTATCAAAGACGGCGGCAATCGCGCCCAACTTCAGCTCACAACACGTGCAGGAAGAAAGAATGAATGTGATGGTGCGGAGTTTTAACGTTTCGCAATAACTGCAAATGTTATCTTTCGGAAGAACCGCTACTATCATGCTGGAGGAAAAGAGTAGCTTGCCTATCCTTCCTATCGAAGATGAACCCATCGACACTGGCCGATATGGCACGGCTGAAATGCGCGCAATATTTCGAGAAGAAAGCCGTCTACAGAAAATGTTGGATGTGGAAGCAGCCTTAGCTTGGGCACATGCACAAATGGGTAACGTACCTCAAAAAGACGCGCAGAGAATTATGGACGTGGCCAGTACAAAGCAAGTCAAGCTTGGCCGAGTCAAGGAAGTGGAATCGCAGATAAGACACGATGTGATGTCTATCGTGCGCGTGCTTTCTGAAGCAGCTGGATCAAGCGGCGCCTATGTGCACTTAGGGGCCACCAGCTCAGACATCAATGACACAGCAACGGCATTGCAGTTCAAAGAAGCCGCCCGTATCCTCGAAAAACGACTCAACGATTTTGAGAGAACATTGCTTGGCAAGGCTCAGGAACACAAGCAGACGTTAATGATGGGAAGAACACACGGTCAACACGCGCTGCCTATCACCCTAGGGTTCAAGTTTGCTGTCTGGACGCGTGAGAACGCAAGGCACATTCAGCGCTTTCGCCAATGCCGAGAACGCTTGCTGGTTGGAAAGATGAGCGGCGCTGTCGGGACCCAAGCAGGTTTCGGTCCAAACGCTCTGAAACTGCAAGATTTGGTGATGGAAAGGCTGGGCTTGAAAGCTGCGGATGTCTCTAGTCAGATTGTGCAAAGGGACATACACGCCGAGTTCATTTCGTTGCTTAGTATAATTGGATCTTCTTTGGACAAGATCGCAACTGAGATTCGTGAACTGCAACGTCCCGAAATTGGAGAGTTAGCTGAACCATTTGAGAGAGTCAAGCAGGTGGGTAGTTCAACTATGCCTCACAAGCGCAATCCTGAGCTGTGTGAACGAGTCTCAGGACTAGCTAAGGTGGTTCGTAGTTTGGTGGTGCCTGCGTTGGAGGATGTGCCAACATGGCATGAAAGGGATTTGACCCAGTCTTCTGCTGAACGATTCATAATTCCCGAATCGTGCATTCTCGTGGACTACATGCTTTATTTGATGACAAACATCCTGCGGGACTTGTGGGTGGACAAGAAGAGAATGAAAGAAAACATGGATTTGACAGAAGGACGAACCATGTCTGAAGCCGTAATGATTGCGCTTGTGAGAAAAGGCATGAGTCGCCAAGAGGCACACGAACTCTTGCGCAAGCTCACAATCAAAAGTGAAGCGGAAAAGCAACATTTCAGGGAAACACTATTGGAAGATGAGACCGTGCGAGCTATGCTAAATAGGAGAGAAATAGAGGCAGCGTTGAATCCGAAGAATTATCTTGGAACCGCCGTAAAGCAGGTGGACCTTGTCATAAGGAAGACGCAACGAGAAAGGAAGGCAAGAGGACTCAGTGACTAGAAGCCGCCCAACTAATATGAGAGAATCAGTATTCTGTTAGCGCTCTTTGTTCCCATTCGTCCCCTTTCCTGATTTTCTTCCACTCGTCTGCCCTGATGAAGCCGCCAACTTGGTCCTTTATTTTTTTGGCCAACTTGGGTCCAATCATTGGCAACGAGGTTAACTTCTCGACTGGTGCCTTCTTTAAGTCGTCTATTGTCTTTAAGCCTGCATTGTTGAGTATGCGCGCTCTGACCCTGCCGATGCCTTCCAAGCGTACTAGGGGCAAGAGTTCGGCTTTTACGCCCTTTTCGATGCGTTCCGTAACCGTATCTAAGTTGTTCAGAACGTCTTTGTGCCCGAAGAGGCGTGCTAACTCGTGGGAGGCGTAGAGTAGCCAGCGTGCCGACTCGATTACCCTGTACAGGTCGCCGGGTTGAACTCTAAACTGCTCGATCATCTGGTCTTCGGTTGTTTCTTCTATCCAAGCATGGAGCACCCGTGCCGTCTTGGTTTCGGCTAGAAACTCCTCGTAGGCGATGTGGTCTTCCCATGGATCAGGCACGGGAAACATGAATTCGATTCGGTGTTCATCAACGAACAGGCCAAGTTCGTCTATCTCAGATGAGTAGGGTCGCATTTTTGGGAACATGTCCGGTGTGTGGGCGATCATCTGGAAGTAGCTGAGGTCTGTTAACAGCTGTGGGCGTGTTTGCAGTGCGTCTCTTATCATGACGCCTGAAACAGGGTCTATGTATAACTCGCTGACTCGGTGCCCGAACCTTGTGGCGTAGATGCTGTCGCCGCTCACTTCGATCATTTTTTCGTCGTATAGAAACTTCAAGATCTTGACGATGACTGCCTTGATGGCTTTTGGGTCGTATTGGAAGGCGTAGAAGGTTTTGCCGAAGAAGTCGTAGATGCCCTGTTCTGTGTGGGCGAAGTCGGATGCTATTGTTGCGAGGACGTGTCCGCGGAGGATGCGTTCTACTGCTAGTTTTGACCAGATTCGCTCTGGTTGGGCTAGAACATAGCTCTCCATGAGGTAGTCGCGTTCGTCTTCGGTTTTTGCGATGAGTATGGCTTCGCCGGTTTTGTCGTATTTTGGTCTTCCCGCTCTGCCAGCCATCTGTTTGTATTCGAGCACTGTTATTGGGTAGAATCCGTAGCCTGGTTCGTATCGGCGATAGTCATGGATGATGACCACACGGGCTGGAAGGTTGACGCCAAAGGCTAGGGTTGGTGTGGCTGTGAGGACTTTTATCTTGCCTTCTCTGAAGGCTTTTTCTATCAGTCTTCTGTGTGTGCCGCCAAGTCCAGCGTGGTGAAAAGCTGTTCCTTTGGCAGCGAGTTCAGCTAGCAATTCGCTTATTCTTGTTCGTTCGCCCGTGGTTACGATTTCTTCTGCTAAGCGCTGAAGGGTGCGTTTCAATGGTTTGGAAAGCAACGCTTCTACTTCAGTTGATGCCTTCCGTGCCAGAGCGACTGAGCTTTTTCTGGTTGCGGCGAAGATGAGTGCTTGTCCACCGGTTTTAATTGTGTGCAGAGCTAGGTTGATTGCGGGGTTGCCTGAGTGTTTTTCGATTTTGATGGCGTTGCCGTCCTTGAACTGGATTTCGTTTTGTTGAAGGACTCCTTCTCTTAAGGTGACTGGGCGCCATTCGGTTGTGACTGAGTTGGCTTTGAGCCATTCGGCTGCTTCTTGGGCGTTTTTGACGGTTGCGCTTAGGGCAAGGAGCTGGGCTTCTGCGTTTATTTGCATTAGGCGGGCTAGGACGACTTCGAGTGTTGGTCCGCGTTCGCTTTCGTTTAGTAGGTGGATTTCGTCGGCGATGACGAGGGTGATTTCGTCCATCCACTTGGTTCTGTGTCTGAGCAGTGAGTCCGATTTTTCGTTGGTTGTGATTATGATGTCGTAGCGTTCAAGCCACGGGTCGCTGTTGTCGTAGTCACCTGTGCTGATGCCGACGCTTATGCGCCTTCCGCTTGGCTTTTTGATCGTTGTGTATTTTTTGAATTCGTCGAATTTTTCGTTGGCTAGTGCTCGTAGTGGTGTGAGGTATAGGACCTTGCCGTTTTTTTCGATTATGTGTTTGAGGGCGCAGAGTTCGGCTACGAGGGTTTTGCCTGAGGCTGTGGGTGAGGCTAGTACTAGGTTTTTGCCTTCTAGGGCGCCGGCTTTTATGGCTTCTTCTTGCGGTGGATAGAGGTCTGTGATGCCCGTGGCTAGTATGGTTTGTTTGGCTTGGTCTGGGATGGGTAGGTCGGTGATTTTCAATGTTGATCGAGCGCCTTAGGGTCTATTAGTATCGGTGCAGAAAAAATTTTTCGGAGTGGGAGTTAGAGTTCTCTGTTTGTGTTTCTAGTTGAGTTTCGGGCGCTGTTTGAGTTTGGTTGAGCGCACTTTCAATGTTGCCAAAAGTGACGTTCATTGTTGTTGAAAGGCACGTTTCAGATGGGCTGTGTGCTGTTTGGATGTTGACGCTGGTGGGTTCTGCGGGAGGAGTAATTTCAGAAGGCGGGGGGGCAAGTCCCTTTAGCCTTCTTCTACATATGTTGAACTGCGTTTTGCGGCATGGGCTGTGTGGGCGTCATCGTCAAACTGTTCCTAGTGACGATGACGTCCAGTATGGCTCGGGCTGCGGCTGAAAATTGTGTGTATGTTAGTGTTGACGTTGGCTTAGAAACGCTAGCACGTGCTATGTTGGGGCTGGTTTCTGTTCACGAGTCATTGACTTCCGCTTAGAAACGGTAATAATACCGTAGTTGTGGTGTGTGTGGTTGTTTGTGTGATGAAGTTGACTTGTGCTATGGTGTGTCATCATCAAGTGCTAGTGTGCGGAATAAAGTGTTGAAGTTGTTTTTGACTAGTGTAGTGTTTTGTTTCAACAACTTCTTGGATGTTGGATGTGATGTTGTTGGGGCTGGTTTCTGTTTCAGATGTTATTAACTTTCGCTTAGAACACGTAGTAGTGACTTCTTTTGTGGTTGTTTAGGTCAAGCTATTATAATGTAGGCTGTTCCCGGTTGTGGGGGTGGACGGCGAAGGGCAGTTCTGTTTCTGGTGTGAAGATGCGGACGTCGTATCCGCCCTGCCGCTCGTGTCTGATAGAATGAAGGATGTTTCTGAGAGTGCACTTCTTTGGCTATCTTCTGCATCTCGGTGGAGGAGAGTTGTTCCGCATCTCTGCCAACCGTTAGCTGACTGCCCGCGTATTTTTCCTCGGCTAAAACATCAACAATGTAAAACGTTAGATGTGGCATATCTGACTCTCTCGTTCAGGTGTCATTCTAAGCTTTTTGTTAGATCATGAGAAGCTTGACGGATAGTTCAGAAGTAAAATCATTAATAGACATTCATCAATAGATAAGAAATCGTGAGGGTTGGGCATGCTCATTTGTTACAATTGCAAGAATCATCGGGATTTCTTTCAAATCAGCAAGAACCAGTTGGGCGAAAAGCAACAAAGAACACTTACCGTTTCGCAAGAGCGTGGCAAAGCAAACATAGCTAAAGGAAACTGGAGTGTCTTCAGTGGCAAGCTGGTTATTGGCATATACTGCAGCAAATGTACACGGACTATTGAAGTCGAAGAGGAAGATGCTACGTACTTAGGCGATAAGCCATTCTCTCTGCTTAGACCAGAGGAGTTTAAATCGCAACAAGTGCTTCTGAAAATCAATTCGCTCTTTCAGGACGCTGACCTGCATGTCCATGAGGTATCACCAAAAACGGCCGTTTTTGGTAAACAGTTGCTGAAACTACGCCCGCCCATTATAAGAGCACTTGAAAGACAATGTCTTTCGAAAGAAAAACTATATTCCCACCAAACGGATGCCGTTCAAGTAGCCTTAGACAGAAAAAACGTCATTGTCTCCACTCCAGCTGCAAGTGGGAAGACCTTGTGTTTTAACATTCCAGTGCTTAACTCCATGGTTGAAGACACGAACTCGAGGGCACTTTACATTTATCCAACCAAAGCTCTAGCTCAGGACCAAATTCTAAAGATAGCTCGATTCAGGAACGATTTTCCAAAAAACGAGCACCTTTACACGTCAGGCTACCATTTCACAATGAAAGTAGGCGAGCATAACATCGTATTCGGGAAGTATGAAGGCCAAACTCCTGATTTTTTCAAGCACAGAATCCGTGACTTCTGTAACATCGTACTGACGAACCCAGACATGCTTCACCTCGCGATTCTCCGCCACAACCACCTTTGGACGGATTTTCTTAAGAATCTGAATTACATAGTCTTGGATGAAGTACATGTTTACAAAGGAATATTTGGATCTAACGTCAGCTTAGTCCTTAGAAGACTGAGGAAACTCTGTAATGCCTTGGGTTCTTCACCTCAATTCATTCTCTGCAGTGCGACTATTCCAAATCCTCTTGACCACGCTCAAACCCTAACTGGAGTTGGCGACTTCGTATCAGTGGAGAGTGATGGCTCTCCTCAAAGCAAACGCACATTCGTGCTCTGGAACCCTCCATTCGTTGGGAAAAAGTCTACTGAGAGGGTGGAGCCTACTACCAACTCTGTGGATCTGCTGACCAAGGTGTTGCTGGTCAACGAAAAACCAATCAGGACAATAGTGTTTGGAAGGTCAAGATCTTCTGTGAAGGGGATTTATAGGCTGACGAAAGCTAGGCTCGCCGAAAAGCATCTTGATCATCTCTCAGATCTTATCCGAGAGTACACTGCCACTCTCCTTCCTCAAAGAAGAGAAGAGATTTCAAACGAATTAGTTGAGGGCCGAATCGGCGCGATTGTGGCCACAAATGCTTTGGAATTGGGGATAGATATCGGAGATCTAAGTTGTTGCATTAGCACTGGTTATCCGGGAACAGTCACCAGCGTTTACCAACAAGCTGGAAGAGTTGGACGCGTAGGGGAAGGATTATGCATCGTCATCTTCCAGAACGAGCCTTTAGAGCAATTCTATGCACGGAATCCACAAGAGTTTCTCTCTAAACCCGTGGAAGAGGTCAGGGTGAACCCACATAACGAATTCTTGCTTCAAGCTCATCTGGCTTGTGCCGCGTGGGAATCACGGGATTTTGATGGCATAGCTGATCAGGATTTCGAGAAATTCTTCGGGACAGAGGCCGAGAAATGTAAGAAGTTGCTTGCTGATCAGAAAACAATCTACAGCAAGATAAGGAATAACGTTGTCTATTGGCGATTTTCAAAAGGAGCCAAGGACCCGTATCATCCCATAAGAAACCCCATTTCCAAGAACAATTTTGTGATAAAATGCGATGGGGAAGAAGTTGGGGTTATGGATTCAGCGACCGTGCTTCGTGACTTGCATCCTGGTGCAATCTGGACTGACCAAGACGAACAATATGAAGTTGTCGACCTGAACTTTGACAAATATGAAGCCACCGTACGCAGAGTCGATGTAGACTATTACACTTTTTCAATGCCAGTTGACAATGTGCGCATCGTTAGTCAGGAAACGCAGTCGAAGAAAGTCAAAGGCTTCGACTCAGTATTCGGCCGGATAGAAATCGAAAGGCGCGTTTTCTCTTACCAAAAGGTGAAGTACGGGCGAGAGGGGAAAGAAACTGCACAGCCAATGAAGGTGGAAGGTTTTCTGCCTGCGCAGGTTTTTCCAACAGAGTCTTTTTGGCTAACAATGCCTCCTGAGTTGCTGGACAAGGTAGCAAAAATTATGAAGTCAAATGATCCTGATGAAGTGGAAGAGAGACTCTCCGGTGGTCTGCATGCTATCGAACATGCTCTTGTTGCGATGCTGCCAAGAATCGTAGACTGTGATCCAAATGATGTAGGCGGCCTTTCAAGTCTGAAGCATAAGGCGACTGAAGGCAAGGCTGCCGTTTTCGTTTACGATAACTTCACTGGTGGAGTGGGTCTTGCACAAGCCTGCTATGAGAAGTTTGAGACTCTTGTTGATCATTGCATAAACCTTATGGAAAGTTGTAAGTGTCGCGAGACTGCTGGATGCCCATCCTGCATACAGACATCTAGATGCGGCTCAGGCAATAAGCCGCTGGACAAAGCAGTGGCTTTGGCACTGCTCAAGGAGCTTCGAAGAGGATGAGAATTGAGGCAACGTTCCTTAATCCTTCATGGAATTACCTTGAAGAGCTCCTTTGTTCTGCACACAATTCTATCTTCATTTCATCTCCGTGGATATCGAAAGAAGGAACAGCGTTCCTTCAGTCCGTAATCCAGAAGCTTTCAGGAAGAGAGATTCATGAGATTGAGCTGTGGACGAGATTTGATCCCGCTGACTTCTTGTTTGAAACCTCGGACCACGCTGGGATTTTGTCAACGCTTAGACTGTGCAGCGAAACCCTCAACAAGATTGACCTTCAAATATGGACTTATCAAAGGCTACATGCAAAAGTATACGCGGTGGACGGCAAAAGAGCATTGATAACGTCTTCAAACCTAACTCAAGGAGGTTTCATGGAGAACATTGAAGTCGCTATTGCAATTGAAGGCGAGGCAAAAATAGCTCATCTCTTCAAGGCATTGAGAAGAAACCAGAAACAAATGACCAAGGTGTCAGTCAGAGAAGTTGAGAATTTCGTTAAATCTCTGCAGAAAATAGAGAAGGCGAAAGAGCATGCGGATAAAGCCATGACTCTTTTGAGCAACAGCAGGGTCACTTCCCTTGGTTACGGGCGAAGGAAACAAAGAGCCCCGCCTTACATTCCTCTCCGATGATATCTATAAGGAAGCGGTGTTCATGGATTGGTCACTAGCGGCACAAAAAGAGAATTTTGAATGGTAGAGGGAAGAATAAATGGCAGTGTATCTGCGCCTGTTGTGCGCAAAGGATTTCAAGATTCGCAACCTTAATGACATTCTGGAGCAGAAAGGCGAACGTACATTCTACGTGGCGAAAAAAAGAAAAGTCGCAGCTTGGGGAAGCAAACCTTACGGAGGTCGCGTCGAATTTAGACCATGGGAAACCTCTGCAGTCATTGATGTGAGCATACGTGGCAAACAAGAAACCAGATTGACGGGTTCATTTGTAGAATGGATTCTCAGAAATGTACCCGAGAAAGTTCTTGAGATTACGGTTTATATACCCTAAAGTACAATCAATTAAAGACTGATCAATCGTGAGCTTTTCCATATGAATCTGAGAGGCAAGGATAAGCGCTTAAATCATGATTCAGTATTCAAAGAAATCGACTAATGCTAAGCGGAGAACAAACCAGAGTAGATCTCCACGGTAGTTTTCACATTTTCTGGTAGAATCTTTATATTTTTCTTTGTTTCTTTAGGGGTTTGATTTCGGAAACATACCGGCACTTAAACAATTATTATCCCTAAGCAAGTAACGTGTGGTTATCTTGGGATGGCTATGGCGATGTGTGCTTCTGCGTCATGTAAGACTCCCTCCGGTCCAGGATGTCTCCCACCGTTCATGACCGGTCTCGGTCCAGAAGCCTTTTGAGCTACATAAACGATCTGTTTGCCCTGCCATCGTCCTTGTCAGTTATATTGCCACGCCCTAGCCTAGTTACAAGCAAGCCCACCGAAACTTCAGTGAGCATGCTTAGGACTGCTCGTGATTTTCTTGGTTCTGAATTTGAATCTTTGTTAGGTTTTTTTGAGGTAGCCTTCTCTGGGTCGGTATATAGTGCCTTCTTTTTCTAGTTGTGTGATGAGTTTCTCGGCTTCTTGCGCGGTCATGTCGCGTTCTCTGGTTAGTTTGTCTATGAGTGCGGTTTTTTCTACCATGCCTGTGTCTCTTTCCATTTCGATTATTGTGCCTAGTATGATTGTTAGGCGGTCTCTCATGCTTTTTGGTTTGCCGCTGTAGATGAGGTCGATGTCGGTTTTGCCTGTTGTAACGTCTACTCCGACTTCGCCTAGTGAGCGTTTCATTATTGTGATGGCTGCTTCTGCGTCTTCGGCTTGGATTTCTTTTCTTAGGGCTACTCGTGCTCTGGCTTCGGATATTCGGACTAGGCTTTCGAGTTGGCGGGCTGTTATGGCTATGGGTGAGGCTTCGCTTTCTCCGCCTGCTAAGCGCATTTCTAAGTAGAAGTCTTTTAGGCGTTGAAGTGCTGGTTCGCTGAGTTGGGGTTTGATGTTTTTGGCGTAGCTGATGTATTTGCGTAGAAGGGCAGGTGGTATCGGTGATTCTTTTGGTCCTGTTGTGCCTCTTCTGTGGAGTTCGAGTATGTGTTCGCTCATTCTTGTGTCTGTTTCTTTTTCTGGTTCATCTTTTAGGACGAAGATTAGGTCGAATCTGGATAGAATAGTGACCGGTAGGGTGATGTTTTCGGCTACGGTTCTGTACGCGTCGTACCTGCCGAGCGCGGGGTTGGCTGCGGCTAGAAGGCTTGTTCGGGCGTTTAATGTTGCTACAATTCCGCCTTTTGCCACTGAGACTGTGTGTTGTTCCATGGCTTCGTGTATGGCTACGCGGTCTTCGGGTCTCATTTTGTCGATTTCGTCTATGCAGGCTACGCCTTTGTCGGCTAGGACGAGGGCGCCGGCTTCGAGTGTCATTCCGCCTCCTCTTTCTCTCAGTACGGCTGCGGTTAGGCCGGCTGCAGTTGTGCCTCTGCCGCTTGTGTATAGGCCTCGTGGTGCTATGCGGGCTACGTATTGAAGTAGTTGTGACTTTGCTGTGCCTGGGTCTCCGACCAGTAGGACGTTCATGTCGCCGCGTATGGTGATGTCTGGTAGTTGTTTTGGTACGCCGCCGAAGAGCATGTACATTATGGATTCTTTGACGTGTTCGTAGCCGTAGATGGATGGGGCTATTGAGCGGATGACGTTTCTGTGGACCCATGCGTCTCTTGCTATGTCTAGGATTTTCTTTTCCTCTTCTGGCGAGGTGATGAGTGCTTCGGGTTCTTTGCTTTTGACGTCTATGTGGTTGGCGTCGAGGTTGAGGCGGAATACTCGTTGTTTGCCCACTCCGGGCACGGTTGGTGCTTCGGCTCTGACCGCGCCGACTACTGCTACGTGGTCGCCCGGTCTGGCTAAGTCGACGATGTCTCTTCCGGGCATGCGTATGTTTAGCCATCGTGGTAGTTGTCCTGGTGGGAGGTCTTCGGGGCGTTCTTGTATGCGTATGCGTTGGAAGTCGATGAATACGGATTCCTCTTGGACGAAGTCGAAGGGTCCTTTACTTCGGCAGGCTGGGTCGGCGCAGGCGAATGGTGCCCGTAGGAAGGGTGTGGTTTGGTCTATGTGTTGGATGGTTTCGCAGCGTTTGCATTTGAAGGCTGCGCGCATTACCATTGGGTTGACGGGTGAGGCTCTGACGATTATCCCTTCAACCATGACTAGCTTGCCTATGTGGACTGAGCCTAAGAAGCGCAGGGGCGTGGTTTCTGGTAGGCCTCTGAAGCGTACGGTTACGTGTTCTATTTCTTCTGCATATTCTGGTTCTTCGATCTGCAACTGTGCGTAGGCGGCTTTGTTTGCATGTTGCATGTGTTCGTCGGGTTTGTCGACTAGGGTTTCGGCGAATTGTGAGTCGTAGGTCAGCAGGTCTTCGAAGTCAACTGTGATGCTGTGTGTGCCTTCGACTGCCATTTGGCTTAGGAATCTGCGGTATTTGTCCGATTTCAAGAAGTCTTGAAACCGTGACTGTGGATCGATTCCGGTGACGGTTTCCTCTGTCAATGTTCGATAAGGCTCCTCTCTTTTTCGGAGAAGTGTTAGTGTCGGTTAATGAAAAGGGTTGTTGGCAGATTTAAAGTTAGTAGTGGAAATGAGGGTTGAGCTTTGATGAGGCTGTGACTGTGCTCAAGAAGAAGAGGAGACCGCCTTAGCGCCTTCTTCTACTACTTGGCGGTGACAAATCGCACTTAGTACCATCATCATCCAATTTGAGGTATGTGATTGCTGTGCTGAGATTGGATTAGGCTATGGAGAAAGCATCAAGAGGCAAAGGCAGCTAACATGGAATACTGATAGTGGTCTGAGCGTGTGTTAAATCGAGCGAGGATGCGCGTGAATATGCTTGCAGCTGAGTATGCAGTTGTTAGACCGGTGCCTGATTGCTACAGTCTTTGTGTGAGGACAAGCGCTGCGGAAATCGATGTCGCGCTTGCAAAAAGGCAGCATAGGGAATATTGCGAGGTTTTGAAGAAACTCGGGCTA
>Ga0315310_10000380_pt1 | contig 28557 bp, 20 predicted proteins | sample TDP5_MG_FD_203630 | JGI IMG/M metagenome (GOLD analysis project Ga0315310, IMG submission 203630) | Freshwater sediment microbial communities from Lake Towuti, South Sulawesi, Indonesia - TDP5 | ecosystem: Environmental > Aquatic > Freshwater > Lake > Sediment | place: Indonesia: South Sulawesi...
GCTGCGGTAATTCATCTCCAGCTCTTTCACGTTATGAAGGGCAGAAGAAAAGGGATTTTTTGATTCGAGTGCCTTCATGATCCCGTAATCTGCATTCCTGAACCCATAGATCGCCTGCTTTGTGTCACCAACGACAAAGAGACTTCCCCCCTGGGAGAGGGAGTTCTCTATCAGGGGAAAGAGATTGGCCCACTGGATGGGAGAGGTATCTTGGAATTCATCGATCAGATAGTGGTAGATCGTCTCCCCTATCCTGAAGTAGACATCCGGTACGATTTCTTGATCGAGATAGTCAGAAAGCTTCTTGTTGATGTCATGAATAAAGATAGTTCCTTCCCTCTTCTTTACTTCCTCGAGGATATCTTTGAAAGCTTCATAGGTCCTCAGATAGGGACCATAGTAAGTTGTTGCATAGAGCTCGATATATTTCTTTATTTTATTGCCGAGGAGGTCCCACTGTTTGGATATTTCTTCATGCCAGGTCATCTCTCCTTCTTTCTTAGGTTTGATGACGGGGACGTTTAAAAGACCCTTATCAACAAGATCAGGGAAGTTATTGCTTCTTACGATCTCCAAAATTTTGTAGAATGAACTTCCTTTACTCTTTGTGAGACCCGATTTTTCGATCAAACCGTTCAGACTCTCCCCTGTATCTCGAATCTCTCTCTTGATGGATTCGATCTTCTTTTTTGCATCGATGATCTTTGCATCTTTGGCGATACCGGAGAGCTTATGGTAGAGTTCCACCGTTTCCTCAAGAAAATCCTTCGAGGGATCCCAGAGATAGGCAGATTCTCCTCCCCTGCTCTCAAGGATGATGTCCAGGAGTTTCTCAAGGAATTCAGCCTCTGGAGTCTTTTCCCTGACTCCTCGCAGAAATCGGTTGAAAGCATAGGCCATGATGTTCTCTGGAGCCATGACAATGTCAAAGTCAGGGCTATAACCGAGATTGATTGCCGAGGCCTTGTAGATGGAGGTCATGAAACTGTCGATCGTCTTCACCTGGAACTCGGTGTAGTTTCTTAGAATCTCATCGATTGTCGCCCCGGCCTTGCCTGCGAGGTGTTCTTTTTTTAGGGAGACTATTTCAGAGAGCTCTTTGATCTTTTCGGGGTCTTCAAAATAGATGTCCTTGAGCCAAGAGAGGATCCTCTCCTTCATCTCTTTCGCAGCATTATTTGAAAAGGTAATGGCGAGAATATTTCTCAGATGGTTTTGGGGAATTTTGCCGGAGAGGAGGAACTGGACGAATCTCTCCGTGAGAGAGTAGGTTTTTCCAGATCCTGCAGAAGCTTTCAAGAGTGTGACATGCGGAAATTGGATGACTAAATCTTTTTCAAGAACTGCCTGGGCCATAGCTTTAACCTAAAAGTAGGTCTCTCCTTCTGACCTCCTGATTCCGCTCGCCGCCCTTACGCCCCCATCTATCTCGGAACCCGACTGATGTTCCATTTTACTCCTCGCTGAAAATTGAATCAACATTCTTAAACGTCAAGTACCCTACGGCAGTTGCCTGCCCGCGGATGAGGGGGCAATGTTGAGATTCTTCCGTTCAAGGATTGCTCGCTGGAGTCAGATGGGATGGTTTCGCCAGTAATGATAGAGGTAGAGTTGAGCATAGCCGGCATAGGGGCCAAAGTGGTTTGAAACGAATTCCTCCATCCTCTTCTCCCCTACCCTTCTCCCACCAAAGTAGGTCTTTTGTAAGCCTTTTCTGATCCAGGTGTCAATCGGGAAGGCCTCAAGAAAATCTAACGAGTAGAGAAGTACACAATCAGCGATCTTCTTTCCTACGCCAGAAAGACCGAGCAATCTTTTCCGAGCATCACGATACGATAAATCTTTCAGGGCAAGCAGTTGGTCTCTATCAATACACTGGCCCGCTTTGGCCAAATAGTTCGTCCTGAATCCTGCCCTGACGGATTCCAACTGAAAAGGCGCTCCGACGTCATGAGGCTCCGGAAATCCATAACCCAAGTGCTCTCCATAAAAAATCTTCTTTCCACACGACTTGCAGAGCCCTTCGATGATCGATCTGATATGGGGGATTGCTTTTGCAGAGGAGCATAAGAAGGAAAGCAGACACTCCCACGGATCCTGCCGAATCAATCGAAGCCCTCGATACTTCTCAATTGCCCGATGAGTCATCGGATCACGATCGATCTCCTTTAGAATCGAATCCAGATCTTCATTCAGTCTGAAAAAGTGAATCAAGAAAGGTTCTTCCACTCCGTCATAGAAGAGGAAGGCTCTTTTTTGGTGAAGAGAGAAAATTCGATCCGAGGACTGCACGAGATAAGTATCAATGATCTTCGTATATCTGAAAAACTGTCCGCATTCGAGACTCTCTTTGAGAGAAAAAGGACTGACCCGGAGCCGTCCGCTCATTCCTTCCTCTCTTTCGGAGGCCTGATGATGGCAAGCGCATAGGCTTCTAAACTGAAATATTTTTTTGCAGCCTGGTGGACCTCTTCCCTTGTGATCTTTTGGATCTCCTGGGAATATCTCTGGTAATGATCAAATCCTAAACCATAGAGCTCATCGAGAGCCATCTGATTCGCCTGAGCTCCATTCGTTTGAAGCCCAATTTCAAAGTTACCGATGAGATACCTCTTCGCCCTCTCCACTTCATCTTCTGTCAAGCCCTCTTCCTTTACCTTTCTTAACTCCCTGAGCACTCCATGGATGGCTCTCTCCAATTTATCCGGATGGGTTCCCATATAAACGCCAATATATCCTGGATCCAAATTCGGGTTCCCTATAAAACCCAAGGCATAGGCCAGACTTTCTTTATCTCTCAATTCATAAAATAATCTCCCTCCCTGACCAGAGAGGGCTGCGTCTAAGACTTCTATTGCATACCGATCTTTATCCTGAAGGGTTATACCCAAAAAACCGAGAACAAAGTGGGCTTGCTCTTTCTCTTTATAGATCTCGGACCTCTTTATCTCTTGAAGAGACTTCTCTTGGGTGATTGAAGGAGGAACAAAACCGATTCTTGGGAGGCTTCCAAATCCATTCTTGACGGCAACAACCACTTGGTCCAAATCCACATCGCCTACCACAGTGAGAACCATATTTTCGGGCACAGCAATTCGCTGATAATATTCTTTCAGATCCTTTTGGGTCAAACGCTGAATGGAATCAACGGTTCCTAAGGCATCCATCCGATAAGGATGTTTTTCATAGAGGGTCTTTCGAAAAAGTTTAAATACCATCTGGCCGAGGTCATCCTCTTGCTGTCGAATGGAAGCCAGGATCAACCGTCTCCTCTTTTCCATCTCTACAGGATCGAAGGAAGGCTGCTTAATAATATCTATAAAAAGAGAAAAGGCCTCTTCAAAATGTTGACTTAGAAACCTGAAGGTGAGACCAAAACTGTTATAACCAGAAAAGCCGCTCAGGGAACCGGCCATCTTTTCCACTTTCTTTGCGATTTCAAGACTGCTCTGGTTTTGCGTGCCTTTGGTGACCATGACAGCCATAAATTGATTCATCCCATTTTGAGCTTCCTCTTCAAATCGCACCCCACCCAAAAAAGAGGCCTGGATCGAAACGATGGGGATCCATCGGTTCTCCTTTACGATGAGTCGAATTCCATTATCTAAGACGGACTTGAAAACTGGCTGCTTCTCCTGTCTCCTTACCAAAGACGCGTCGACACTGACTTTCTCAACGATCGATTCAAAAGAGAGATTCTTAATGAGGTCGGCCTTTTCCGAGGGGACAAGCATGCTGATCACCAGTTGGGATGTACCAAAATATTTTTCCACCATCTTTTGAAGATCTTCGCTTCGAAGAAGATCGATCCTCCTCATGTATTCCCTCTCGAACTGAACATCCCCTGTAATGACTTCATAATATCCTATTTTGCGAGCCTGACCCTGGACGGTCTGCCTGTCATAGATGAGATCGCTTCCGATAGTCACCTTGACACGATGGAGCTCCTCGGCGGTCACCCCTTTCTGACCCAACCGTAGCATCTCCTCCAAAATTGCCACGATAGCCCTCTCAAGATTCTCAGCAGGAAGGGTGGCTCCAATGATAAAGGCGCCTGGGTCCTTCGGTGTCATCGAGGAAGCCGAAATGGAGTTGACCAGCCCTTTCTCCAATTTGATCTTCTGAACCAATCGAGAGGTCTCTCCTCCCCCTAAGATCTGGGAGAGAGCATCAAGGGCAGGGGTATCCTCATGGGTGGCTGAGGAAATGGGAAAGGCAATCTGAAGGTAGGTCTCTTTAAAATTTCCATGGGAGATGACCGAGCGAGCCTTCGCCTGTTTCGGTTCCTCTTTCCTTTTCGGGAGGGTTCCGGAGGAAGGATTAAGTTCTTTGAAGGCTTTTCTCACCTTCTCTTCCATCTCAGGGGAGCTAAAATCACCCACTGCGACGAAGACCATGCGGTTCGGTGTGTACCATTTCTTAAAAAAGGAGACCATCTGATCTTTTGTGATGGCCTTGATGGTGTTCTCAAATCCTATAACGGGTCTTCGATAAGGATGATTCTGGAAAAGGGTGGCCATGGTCTGTTTAAAGAGTTGATTGGATGGATTGTCCTTCCCCATACGAATCTCCTCCAAGATGACCTCCCTCTCTCTTTCCAATTCAACAGAATCGAAGGTCGAGTGTAGAACCGCATCGGCTAAGATCTCAAGGGCAGTATCAGCATAACGGCTGGCAATGGTGATATGGTATACCGTCTGGTCGTAAGAGGTATAGGCATTGATGTGTCCTCCCAATGATTCAATCTCTCTGGCCATTTCACGGACTTTTCTCTTCTCCGTACCTTTAAAAATCATATGCTCGATGAAATGACACATCCCTGCTTCCTCATCCTTTTCATCGGCGCTTCCGACCTCTGCCCATATCTGCAAAGCCACGACAGGCGCGGTTCGATTCTCCTCCAGAATCACTCTTAGGCCATTCGCCATCGTGAATCGGCGAAACTGATCCTGTGCAGAAGAGAGACCAATTCCTCCTACCAGTATGAACATCAACACAACGAAAACGACCAGAAAAGAAACTGCGCACTTTCTCATCTTCTCCTCCAAAAAGGAAATCATTCGAATTGAGGGATTTAGGAATTATTGTCAAAAAAATTATAAACGAAAAGGCCTCAAAAACAAAGGGCGAATCCCCCTGAAATGTTGGATTTCGCCCTTTTTGTTTCCCCGTGACCCTTGTCCTCTCCCTACGCGGAAGAGGGCAAGGGTCAGGAAAATTCGAAATTTACGCGTTTATATTACCTTGTATGTATTTGATCTCTTCCCGCAAAGAAGGCCTTCCTGTTCAATTCATGCACTTTGGCAGGAAGATATTTCAGAATGGTATTCAACCAGAGATCCTCGCCCTCTTCAAAAAATTTCGAGATGGCGCCCAAAAGCACGACATTGGCTGCTCGGGCATCACCCATCTGAAGCGCAATCTCTGTGCCTTTCACCAAATAGAAATGCTTAAATTTCGATTGAACGATCTCCGGAATACCTTTGGGGTACTCCATCTCCCCTAAATTGACAATGGGAGGGTTTGTCTTATGATCGTTCATGACCACTTTACCATTGGGCCTCAGATGGTTGAGCCATCGAAGACCCTCGACTTGTTCAAAGGCCAAGAGGATATCGACCTCCCCTTGCTTGATCAGGGGTGAATAGACCTTTTTACCGAACCGGAAATGGGACGTCACGATCCCTCCCCTCATCGCCATCCCGTGAACCTCGCTCTTCTTCACATCGTACCCAGCTTCCATGAAGACTTCGGACATGATGTCACTGGCCACTATGACACCCTGTCCTCCAACACCCGCCACCAGGATATTGGTGGTATTATTTTCCATGGCATCCACTCCCTTTCAGTATCAGAACTCGTTTCTGACGCGTGCAAAAAATCCAAATGTCAAAGTTTAAATGCCAAATCAATGCCAAATGACTTAATATCAAACTCTCTCTGTTATTTGGATTTTGAACTTCATTTGAACTTTGAGCTTTGACATTTGACATTCATATGGAGTTAAGTCGTTTCAAAACCAAAAATCGGCGTTTCTTCCTGACTCTGAATAGCTCCAAACTTACACACCTGATAACAGAGATGACATCCAGGACAGAGACTTGGGTCGATATAGGCGATCCCTTTCCGCTTCTTTCCATCCGAGGTAATAGCCATCTCTCCTTCAACCGTCTGATAAGAAATGGCTGGGCAACCTAAGTTGACACAGGTCTTACACCCCAGACACTTGGTCGAATCGACCCGAAGAGGCTTGTTAAACTTCTTGAATGCCCTCCGAAGGAGCATGCAAGGGCCTTCGCTGATGATGAGGGATGGCGAATCCGTTTCGAGCTCACCCTTGATCACCTCTTCAGTCTCCTCCAAATTCCACGGATTCACCTTCCTCGGATTTTCGATCCCCAATGCCCTACCCAATTCGATGAGATCGATCTTATGAGTCTTCTCGCCACGAATCGTATACCCTGTCCCTGGATGCTCTTGTGATCCCGTCATCCCTGTGGTTCGATTGTCTAAAATGATGATGGTAGCATAACTCTTATTGTAGGCCACATCCATTAAGGGATGGACTCCGCCATGAAGAAATGTGGAGTCTCCGATCACACCAACAATCTTCCCTTTCCCTTTCTCTCCCAATGCCTTTGCCATGCCATGGGCGCCGCTAATGCTCGATCCCATACAGATGTTGGAGTTGATCACATTTAAAGGAGGATAAGCACCCAAGGTATAGCATCCAATGTCGCCGGAGGCGAAAATCTTCAGCTTTCTCAAGGTGGCGAATATTCCTCGATGGGGGCATCCAGGGCAGAGATTGGGTGGTCTTGGAGGGAGCGGCTCTTTGAAGACGGGCTGAGGCGCTTTAAACTTCTTTCCTAACATCCCCTTTTCCACAAGGAAGGGATTCAATTCCCCACAGAGAGGGAATCTATCCTTTCCCCCCTTGGGTTTGAATCCCATCGCCCGGATATTCTCCTCCAGGAAAGGATCCAGCTCTTCAACGATATAGACCTTCTTAACCTTCTCAAAAAAGTCTCTGATCAAATTCTTAGGAAGGGGCCACACCATACCTAACTTGAGATAGGAATAATTCGGAAAAACCTCTTTCGCATATTGATAGGAGATCCCTGCTGTGATGATTCCCATATGCGGGTCGTTGATCTCCATGCGATTCCCAGATAATTCCTCAGCAAACTCCTTCAATCTGAGAAACCGATCCTCAATGACGGTATGCCTGATTCGTGCAAAAGAGGGTAACATCGTAAATTTCTCTGTCTGCTTACGGATCTCTATTGAGACTGGGGGGAGAACAGGCTCTTCCAACGTAACAATTCCTTTCGCATGAGATATTCGGGTAACGCTTCTCACCATGACCGGGGTGTCAAACTTCTCACTCACCTCAAAACCTAACTTGATAAAGTCTTTTGCCTCCTGGCTATCGCTCGGTTCAAACATGGGAACTTTTGCAAACCTGGCGTAGTGGCGATTATCCTGTTCGTTCTGAGAACTATAAAGTTCCGGATCATCACAGGTGACCAGGACCAAACCTCCATTCACACCCACATAGGAAAGCGTCATGAACGGATCGGCAGCCACGTTGAGTCCTACATGTTTCATGCATGCCATTGCCCTCGCACCCGCCATTGATGCACCATAGGCAACCTCCAATGCTACCTTCTCATTTGGAGACCATTCCGCATAGATCTCCTTATATTCCTGAGCGACATTTTCTAAGATTTCGGTACTCGGGGTTCCTGGATATGCAGCCGCTACTTTTACGCCAGCTTCGTAAGCTCCCCGAGCAATCGCCTCATTTCCACTCATGATCTTCTTCATAAATGACCTCAAAATTTGTAATTTTTATGAAACTCTCCGCTCACAGACCTGGATCTTCCTATTGGCCAACTAAATTCTCAAGGATGGAGATCTTCCTTAACATGGCATTGGTCATCATTGATTTCTGGGAGGCCTTCAAGAAGGCTTTATAATTCTCCAACGCCTCCTTATTCTTACCTAGCCTTTCGTAACAACGGCCGATGCTTAGATAGGCATTTGCTGATTGAAAAGTCTCACCCTCCTCGACAATCTTCTGAAAGGCTTGAAGGGCCTTCTCATACTCTTTCTTTCCTTCATGGGCGTAACCCAGTCCCTCGGTTGCCAATAAGCGGTAAAGCTTCTCCTTAAGTCCTCTTTCAAGAAAAGTCTGATAGGATTTCGCTGCTTCTTCAAATTCACCCAACCAGAGGTGAACATTCCCTTTGTACAAAAGAGAGAGTTTTCCAGAAGAGGTCCGTGGAAATTTTGCTATGATTTCATCAAATTTTTCTAAGACGGCCTTATAGCCTGAGGCAGACCCCTCTTGATAGGGCGAGCTGGCCATCTGATAGATTTCCATAGAGGAGCTAAACTTCCGGGATGCGTCCTCCTCATTTTTCCTCTCCCACCTCTGATAGATGAGAGTGGTTAACAAAAGGACGAAGACAACGATCGCCCCTATCATAATCTTCTTCGAATGTTGAGTGATAAAGAGATAAGCCCTCTGAGTGAACGTAATAAATTCGTCAGGCTCCCTTAACTTCTTCTTGGTAATTTTCTTCACCGTCACCATCTCAAAACCTTTCCTTCTATTTTGCTAATCTTATATCCTCGCTCTCTCTCATTGTCAACCTTTGGCTCTCGGGGATGAACCCCAAGGACTTGGCGCGGTCGAATGGGTCAGCTTTCTTACAAGGACGACCGGTCACGAACCCGTTCGCAGTACCCTCTTATCTCCTAATCGAAGGGTCAATTTGATCTGATCAAAATATTCGATCAATGGGATGGTATACTTACGCGAAGCTCCGGTGATCTCCTTAAATTGAGGGGTGCTGATCTCCTTATGCTTTCTCAAGTAATTGATCAATTCCTCCTTCAGGTTCTCGAAGTGGACTCGGTGGAAATAGATGCCACTCTTAATCTTGACCAGCACGTTTTCATGGAGGAGATGTTCAAAAACGGCCAGAACCTCTTCCTCCTCTTCAGACCATTCCAGGGACAACTCCTTTGGCGAAGGTGGCTGAAGTTTCGCAGCAAGGATGGCATCCTCGACCCTTTTGAATAGGCCCTTCTTGTCAGCCGATGAGACGTGATGTTGGCTAAGCCTTATCTTATCTTTCTCCGACACCACCTCCTTTGATTGAATCAATCCGTTCATGAGGATTTGAAAGAGTTTAATATCCACCTCCATTGGAAGTTTTGTCCTCAACTCCTCTTTTGCCAGTCCTGTTTTCATCGGAAACCGCTGATGGAACTCTTTCAATTGGGCTAAGGTCATCTCCTTGAGGCGTTCATATTGACCCATCTCAATGACCTTCAGCTTTTCGGGATCGACTAAGAGAATTTGGTCTCTTTCGGCCATCTTCTTGAGCACACTCTGGATCTCTTGCGGGGGCATGGCCACCCGGTTCAAAAGGTTTCCAAATGTGATCCCTGTCATCCCGGCACAAAGAATATGATGGCCGATCGCCTGCTCACCGGCTCCGTCCCTAAGAAGGATCAGATCTTTGAGGACCGTTTGGACGTACCGCCTATGTTTAACCGGTTGGGAGTCCAGAACGACACCTCCCCCAAGGGTTTGGATCGTTCCGGAGCCCCGGATCACAAAACGGTCTTGGGGTAGAGCGACCACAGGTTGGTCCAATCTCAATTGAGCAAAACTGCCTTCCCCTGGAGCTAATTCCTCCCGATCGAGAAGGAAGATCGACGCCATTGCGAGGTGTGTGCCAATATGAAATCTCTGCTGCGTCCGATGCTTCAATGGTTGGGAAGCCATTGGCAAATATTCGAGATAGACATCGAGAAGTTGTGTCGGGACGAGGGTTTTTGGTCGAACAAGAACATTTCCCCTCGCGATGGCAGAACTCTCAACCCCTTGAAGGTTAACTGCCGTTCTTTCTCCTGCCACGGCTTCTTCCACAGACCGGTTGTAAACCTGGAGGCTCCGCACCTTCCCTTCTAAACCAGGGGGAAGAACCTCAACCGTCTCTCCCAACGATACTTTTCCAGAAACCATGGTGCCCGTCACCACCGTTCCAAATCCTTTCATGATAAAGACGCGATCGACCGGGAGCCGAAACAAGCCATCGGAAGATCTTCCTTCGATCTCCTTTGAAAGACGATCAACAGAGCCAATCAGTTCAGAAATCCCCTCCCCTGTGACGGAAGAGACTGGGACGATTGGAGCGTCTTCCAGAAACGTACCTTTGGTAATATCCATAACCTCTTCCTTGACGATCTCCAAGAGTTCCTGTTCAACAAGATCAACCTTTGTCAGGACGACTAATCCCTCTTTGACTCCCAAAAGTCTGCAGATATCTAAATGTTCCTTCGTTTGAGGCATCACCCCCTCGTCGGCAGCAATGACGAGAGCGACCAGATCGATGCCCCAAACCCCGGCCACCATATGTTTGACAAATCTTTCGTGGCCCGGCACGTCGATGATTCCCAATCGGGTGCCGCTCGGAAGATCTAAGAAGGTGAATCCCAATTCAATTGTGATCCCTCGTTCCTTCTCCTCCTTCAATCGATCGGTATCGACTCCGGTGAGAGCTTTCACCAAAGCAGTCTTTCCATGGTCGATGTGCCCAGCTGTTCCAAGAATCACATGTTTCATCGGTCGCCCGTATGCCAAATCGTCTTCAGCATCTTTTCAAAAACGATAACAAAAACGTTCGCACGTTTCAACTCTCTTCCTGTCTCAACGCTCGATTCTGGACTTTGCCTCTCCATATGAGGGAGGTTTGAAGAGGCTACGAGTGTATGCCACCGGCTGAAAAACCCGCTCCAGAGGACCGAGAACGTCACACCCCTCTCCGTGGCTCGAAATCTCCGGTTTCTTTGAGCTAAGAGCTCTCTTTTATCGATTCTGTCTCCGTTCCCAGAGGATTCTGAAACCAATTGCTCCAAGATCAAAGGATAGGGAATGATGCTGTCTCACAATGCAGAGAAATCAAGCCTCAGAGCCCGCTCTCTTCCCCATGTGCAAATCCTGTGGAAAAGAGATCATCAAGGGGATCTACCCCTGCAATTCCCTTGGGAAATTTGGCGACGGGAAAGATCGATACAAAAAAGAACGTAAAGAAATCAATAGGTTAAGAAACTTGTGTTTTCGGCCTCACCTGACACAATATATTGTGGTTTCTCAGGTCTCTTTTCAAGCTCGGTTGTTTATAACCTGTTCATACACTCCGTTTCGCGATGACAATTTTTTGATCACATCAGATGACAAAAAAGGGGAGAAATTCTTTTTCCTCCCCTTTTATTGTCACGATCGAAAAGCTGAGCCAGTTTATTAAGGATTACTTCACGGCGTTTCTTAACAAATTACCTGCTTTGAATTTTGCCACGCGCGTGGCAGGAATCTTAATCTCTTTCCCCGTCTGAGGATTTCTCCCTACTCTCGCCCTCCTCTTTGCAACAGAAAAAGTCCCAAATCCTGTCAATGTCAACTTATCGCCCTTCTTCAACGCCTTGGTCACAGAACTGGCGAAAGCATTCAGAGCTTTTTCAGCTGACGCTTTCGAGACCTTCGCCTCCTTCCCTATGCTGGCGACTAATTCCGCCTTCGTCATTTAAATCACCTCCTTTTTATCTAATGTTCACCTTTTTGAAATTCCAAAGCCCGATAAAATCGATGCCAATCATAAACCATCGATATTTTAAAAGTCAAGTCTTTTGTTTTGAAAAACTCTCTTCTCTATTTCCGGCTCTGATCAGATAAATGATTCCATCAAATCGGAAAGGGCTTGCTCGATCCCGCCAGGCTTTTCCGACTCAATGCGTCTGAGGGCCTCCTCCACTTGATCTCTGAGCCCTAAATTGGAGAGATCGTCCAAAGATCGATAGACACCCGCTCTTCTTCCTAACCGGAAGTTCGCTTTCTCCTCTGCGGAGAGAGCGAGATAGCGGTCAATCACAGCCAGCATCTTCCCTTTTTCTCCTGGAAGTTTTCCTTCCACCTCTTCGAGGAGGTTCAAGATATGGTCACTGACGAAGGCGCTGGTGATCCCGTCCAAATGTTCAATGAAGAGCCTTTCCTCCATCACCATTTCATCGTCCGTCAGTAAGACGAACTCTCCTTTTTCGATCTTCTCGTAAAGGGGCATCGTCTTCAAAACCTTCAGAGTTCGAAGCCGGATGAAGTCTGGGTCGATCTGATTGAGAATTCTCGCCGTTTCAACAGCGTGCTCCTTCCACATCCCTCTTCCCCCCAAACCGAGGATCACATATTCGGAAAGAGAAATCCCAGAGGCCTTCACCTTTTTTCCCGCATCGATGTGTTCCTGTGCCGTCACCCCCTTCTTCATATATTCGAGGAGTGGATCATATCCCGTCTCCAATCCAATATGAATCCTGGAAATTCCAGCATCGTAAAGTTTTCGGAGCTCTTCGACCGTCTTTTTGGAAACTGTTTTCGCTCGAGCATAGGTCGTAATTCTATCAATAACGGGGAACGTCTTTATTAGATAATGGAGTATCTCAACCAGTTCGTCCGTTTTGAGAACGAGGCTATTTGCATCCTGAAGAAAGACGGTCTTTCCTCCGCCATAGATCCACAGGGCAACGCTGGGAAGCCCTCCAGGAAAACGGCCAGAGTTCTGCAAGATCAAGTTGACCAGAGGGGCTGTGACTTCTCCACCAAATCCGTGCATCCAAGAGAGGGCCTTCAATTCCGAGGCGATCTCCCGAACCGTGTCAATATCCTTCTTCACATCCTCCACGGTTCTCAGGCCAAATCTCTTCCCCTTGTAGGTGTGACAGAATTCGCAACGATTCCAGGGGCAATTCCTTGTCACCCGCAGCAGAAGACTATAGGCCTCGCTTGGAGGTCGAATGGGCCCTTGTTCAAAATGAAGCTCTCTCATCGCAGCACATCTCTGGCTGAAGACGTTCGAGGTCGTTCGGATCGACCCCCAGAATGCAGAAGATCTTATGTTCGATTTCGAAGGTGGCCTTCTTCAACTGTTCCATTTGCCGAGAGGCCTTCTGGCTTTTTCCGTATCGGTCCATCAGGTCGTTAAACCTCTCTTCCAATGAAACGATGCGATCGTGTTGGACCCGCTTGTCCGCATAATTGACGACTTCCTCTTCTGTCACAAACGAGGGATCGCTCTTCCCCGATAACACGACATGTTCTGCCACGATCTCCCCTACCCGTACGTATCCCATCTGTTTTAAAAGCTGACAACCTGTCCGGGCATGGTCCTCCTTCGTTTTTAGACATTCTGATTTGGTGAGGTCATGCAACAATGAGGCGGCTTCGATCAAACCGAGATCGAGCTGTTGTCCTCTCCTGTTCAACTCCACGGCGAGATAGAGGGCGACCTTTGTGACTTCGAAACTGTGCTCCATAATGTGGTTCAGCATCCCACATTGACCCATCAATCTCAAACACTCATCCCTCGTAGGAATCATGAACTTTTCCTTACCCAAACAAGAGGTTAGCAGACCATCAAAGCACTGCAACTCCCGATCAGTTTTTCCTGATATTCTGATCTCCCAATATCCTCTTCCTGATTTACCCGCCTTCGCAGAATGCCCCGTCCGGAAGCACGGGGAGCTTCGCTGATAACCCGATACCCTTTTCATTCCTATTTTATGAGAAAGATTTTTTCTTCCAGTGCATCCCTCTTCGATTCTTCCCGTCCTGTAGAACGGGGATAGCCTAAGGCCACCACAGCCATCAATTCTAAATCTTTGCCCGCTCCCAGCAACTCCCCGACCTTCTCCTTATTCTTTAAAATCTCTCCCAGCCAGACCCCTCCAAGTCCGAGGGAATGAAGGGTGAGCAGGATATTCTGGATGCAGGCACCCACTGCCTGCACATCCTTCGTACGGTCGTAAACCCTCGAGTGATCCAGAAAAACGGCGATACAGACCGGCGCGTTCCGGATGATCGACCCGTAACGGGTGAATGTAGCTAAGGATCCTTTCAATGCCGAATCCCGGATGATAGCAAACTTCCAAGGTTGGTTGTTCTTTCCTGACGGGGCCCACAGGCCAGATTCAAGGATCTGACTCAAGAGATCATCGGACACAGGTTCCTTCTTAAATTGACGGAGCGATCTTCTTGTCCTAACGGCTTCAATGATTGGATTTTCAACTTTCATCTTTGGACTCAGTTCTCCTTTCCGTCAATGGCAACATCGGTTGGCTTTCAATCTGTTCCAACTTAAAATTAAATTTGTCCAATCGTCTTCTCGCTTCCTCAAACTTATTCATGGCATTGGTGATATGTTTTCCCACCAACTGGAAATCCTCTTGAAAGCCTCCTAAGTCTTTTTTTAAACTCGCCAGCAAAGTCAGTATCTTCTCCGCGCCTTTCTCAATCTGTAATCCCTTTAACCCGAGGACGATCACCTGGAGATAAGCATAGAAAGAGTTGGGCGAAACCGGGATCACCCTTCTCCCGAGAGCATAATTCAAAATCCCTTTCTCTTCTCCAAAGGACTCATCCTTTGTAATCGTCTCATAGTAGACATTTTCTGCAGGGATATACAATAGGGCAAAATCGTAGGTGCCCTCTTGAGGTACGATATATTTGCTGGCAATATCATCGATATGCTTTTTCACATCTTTATGAAAGGTTTTCTGATAGGTTCTTCTCTCATCCTCTGTTCTGGATTCAATGATTCGCCTGAAATTATCGAGGGGAAACTTCGAATCGATCGGGACAAGTTTCTCGCCCAACCTCACCACTGCATCGACCCTCTCGCCACTGGAAAACTGGTATTGAAGGGTGAAAAACTCAGGAGGAAGGATCTGGGATAACAACTCCCCTAAAAATTGTTCCCCTAACCCTCCCCTCAACTTGGGCGGGCGAAGGATCTCCTGGAGGGTCGCAATATTCTTACCCACTTCGTAGATTTGCTCACTGGCCTTGGAGAGCCTTCCGATGTTTTCTCTGACTTCTCCAATCACTGTGGCAGCGCTGTCGAGCCGTTGTCCGATCTGCCCGCTGGAGTTTTGAAGCTGCTGGTTCACGAGCTGAAGCTGCTGATTCACCTGTTCATTGATGACCCTCAGTTGCTCGGTGAGCAGAGAAATATTCTGATTCAGACCGTCGCTCATCTGACCTCTCAATTGCTCCACCTGCTGCTGCATCACCGTCCACATCGCTTGGGAGGATTGATCTCTCTTAACCTCGTCAAAGAGCTTTTTCCACCTGAGTTCCATGAAGACGAAAAGAGCAATACCCATCGCAATGATCAGGCCTACCAGCCAATAGATCGCTTCCATTCTTACGTTTGTATTAATTGACCTCCTGATTATGGATGTTGAATAATCAAGTGTCCGTCCACCCTCTTCTCGAGGGGGTTGATGACGGAAACCCTCCAAAGCGTTTCTCTCTGCGCATCCTCAAGAAGGAGAGGAAACTCCACTTTCAGGGGACTTCTACCCAAGAGGCTTGGAAGCCCCTTGAACGGTTCCGGTCCTCTGAAGGAAAGCATCAGGGGGGAACCACTCCCCTCCCATCTTGCCTCCGCCTTTATCTTATCCGTTTCACCCTCCTCTTTTGGGCGAATCGATGGAACAGAAAAAGAAAATTCCAGTCTCGCCTGGGGAACAACCTGAAATGGAAAGATGATGAATGTCCTTTCGAGAATATTATTCTCCAACCGAACATCATCCAAAGGCGCTCTTGGCAAAACGGACACCTTCACTTGAGCGGTACCACTAATCGCAACTCGATAAGGCGGATCAATACTGTACTGATTTGCAGAATGGGCTTTCAACACCGAAGAGGTGAAATGGTCAAATTCTGAAACCTTTATTCCGTTCACAAAGACTCGAGTTCGAAGCGTGACCCCTTTCCGGAGATCGACCTCACCCACGTTCGAAAGGACGATGCTGAGTTCCATATCCTCCGTCAAATCCAAATCCTTGATGGTGATATCTGGACCAATGGGCAGACCCTCCAGCACCCTCCTGAGATGATTATTCTCTTGATTCAGTTCTGTCATTTCATCGCCCGCCTCCACATGGGCTTCAACCTCACGCTGGCCGCGAAAAGTTAAAGACGTGGTAAAAGTGATGTTCTCCTTGGGTTGCAGGAAGGGTCGATCCGAAAGGCTGCTCAACGGGTAACTTCCTTTGAGCTGCCCATCTACAAATATCTTAAGATTCCCAAGGCCCATGGGGAGTGGCCCCTCCCCGAGATTGGCAATGGTTACCGCCAATCTTTTCTTCGGACCAAGAAAGAGTTCGGCAATGCTGAGGTCAGGGAGAAGTAATTTTTCCGGAGTCACTAATGGGGAAGCTGGAGGCGAGGGTGGGAGATGGGCCACTTCTATCTTTTCAACTTCCGGAGGGGGACCCTTGACCTCTTTCTCCTCAATGATCTCCTCCTCTTTCTCCTCAACAACCTCCTCCTTTTTCTCCTCAGCGATCCCCTCCTCTTCCTCCACCCCCTGACTCACTTCAGACCCATTGGCCAATTCAACTTCCTCGCTCAAGGAGATGTCAGAAACTGGCGCGGCTTCATAGGGGGGTAGCGGAGGCAGAGTGGGGTGAGTCATTTTCGTCGCACAGCCGAAGAAGAGAAGAGAAAAGGCAAGAAGCCAAATCGCCCATCGTAACATGAATAGAATCTCAACCTCCTCGAAACGTAAATTAACGCATCGCATAAGGAAATGCAATAGAAATGAAATCAGTACTATACTAAACCTTGACACCTCCTTTTTAACATTGTATTTTGTTAACCTCCGGAGGACAAACGAAATATGGAACATTTTATCGATCTCAGAAGTGATACCGTGACCCAACCTACTCCTGCCATGAGAAAGGCGATAGCAGAAGCAGTAGTCGGCGACGATGTCTTCGGCGAAGACCCTACGGTGAACGCCCTGCAGGAAAAGGTTGCCAAACTCCTTGGAAAAGAGAGCGCTCTCTTCGTCCCCTCGGGAACGATGGCCAATCAATTGGCCATCAAGTCGCATACTCAGCCTGGCGACGAGGTGATCATTGAAGCGACCTCTCATCCCTATAACTTTGAAGGAGGGGCCGGAGCTGCCCTCTCAGGGGTTCAGTTTTATTGCCTCAAGGGTGTTCGCGGTATTCTTGATGCCTCTCAGATCGAAGAGGCGATCAGATCTGCAGACCATCACTTCCCTGTGACAAAATTGATCTGTCTTGAAAACACTCATAACCGCGGCGGCGGATCCATTTATCCTATAGAAAAAATGGCCCAAATCTACCAATTAGCAAGATCCAGAGGGCTCTTAGTCCACCTGGACGGTGCCAGGCTTTGGAATGCTTCAGTCGCAACCGGCATCCGTACTCACGAATATGCACAATGGGCGGATTCTGTCTCGACCTGCCTCTCGAAAGGATTGGGCGCTCCGATCGGTTCTCTGGTTGCAGGATCTAAGGCATTCATCGATCGAGTCCATCGTTTCAGGAAGATGTTTGGGGGCGGAATGCGGCAAGTCGGAATCATCGCCGCAGCTGGGATTTATGCGTTGGATCATCACATAGAACGTTTGAAAGAGGATCACAAGAATGCAAAGCGGCTGGCCATTGTTTTAAAAGAACTTAAGGGGGTTTCCATCAATCCCGAACATGTAGAGACAAACATCGTCATCTTCGGTATCGGTGACACAGGAACGAACGCCCCCGAGATTGCAGCAGCAATGAAGGAAAATGGGGTTCTCATCCATCCCATCAACAAGACACAGATCCGCCTCGTTACCCATTTGGATGTATCCAGTGAAGATATCGAGGAGGCGCTAAAGGCTTTTAAAAAGGTTCTGGAAGGTTAAGGCTAAGATGCCCGTTTCGTCATTTGGTTATGTTGTCGGCCTTAAGAATTTTACGTAACCCTTTAACCCTAAACCAAACGCCTGCCTGCCGGTAGGCAGGGGCTTCCTAACCTTAACCTAACTTACCTTAGAGAACTTCCTAAGAAATAAGGAAAAAATCGGCCGTCTGGTCAAGCAACTAAAGGCTTCTTGAGATGAAAGTCGGTGTTCTGTTCGAACGTGTAGGCCACCCTGAGGAGCATCCCTTCATCGAAGTGCTTTCCCATGATCTGAAGTCCGATGGGAAGGTTGTCGCGGCTGAACCCACAGGGGATCGAGACTGCTGGGATGCCTGCGAGATTGACAGGAATGGTATGGATGTCGGACAGATACATCTGTAAAGGATCTTCTACTTTTTCGCCAATCCGGAATGCCGGCGTAGGAGCAGTCGGCGCAATGATCACATTCACCTGGCGGAACGCCTCTTCAAAGTCATTCCTCATTAAGGTTCTGACCTGAGAGGCCTTGCGGTAATAGGCTTCATAATATCCTGCAGATAAAACATACGTTCCCAAGATGATCCGCCGTTTGACCTCTTTCCCAAATCCCTTTGCCCGCGTCTGGGTATACATCTCCATCAGATCACGATGACCTTTTGAACGGAGGCCATACTTTACTCCGTCGTACCGGGCCAAGTTCGAGCTGGCCTCTGCCGTACAGATGATGTAGTAGATCGCCACTGAGTATTCGGTATGGGGTAGGGAGATCCTCTTCACGTCCGCCCCCCATTTCCTGAAGAGCTCGACGGCCTCCCTGACTGATCTCTCCACGTCGGGATCCATCCCCTCAATAAAATATTCATCAGGGATCCCAATCCGAATCCCTTTGACATCGTTGATGAACGACTGCTTATAATCAGGAACTTCGGTATCGACAGAAGTGGAGTCATAGGGGTCATAACCGCTGATCCCCTTCAAGAGAATGGCACAATCCTCCACATCCTTCGTGATCGGGCCGATCTGATCTAACGAGGAAGCGAAAGCCACCAAACCATATCTCGAAACCCTGCCGTAGGTCGGTTTCATTCCAACTACTCCACAACAGGCTGCAGGCTGACGGATCGAACCTCCTGTATCTGTCCCGAGGGCAGCGACACATTCGTCGGCAGCCACGGCTGCTGCGGAACCACCACTGGAGCCTCCTGGGATCCGGCTGAGATCCCATGGGTTGCGGGTGATCTGAAATCCTGAATTCTCTGTAGAAGATCCCATGGCAAACTCATCCATATTCAGTTTGCCTAACATCACCACATCTTTTTCTTTGAGTTTTTTAACAACGGTCCCGTCATAAAATGGAACATAATTTTCGAGAATCTTGGAACCACAGGTCGTCTGCACCCCTTTTGTACAAAGGATATCTTTGAGCCCCAATGGAATGCCTGCCAAATCTCCAATCCCTTCTCCTCTGGCGATCTTACGATCCACTTGATCTGCTTGACGGAACGCCTCCGCTTCTGTCAGCATAAGATAGGCCCCAATCTTTCCATCCATCTCTCTGATTCGGCGGTAGAGCACCTCGGTCACCTCTCTTGAAGTGACTTCTTTCTTAATTAAGAGATCGTGGAGTTCGTGAATGGTCAATTGATACAGTTCCATAAACTCTTATCTCTTACAGCTATGCGCATAGCGCTAAGCGCTTAGCGTCTCTTTCTTACTCGATGATCCTCGGCACCTTAAAGTGCCCATCCTCCTGATCAGGAGAAATGGCCAAGACTTCCTCTTGTGGAAAGGAGGATCTTGTCTCATCTTCTCTGAAAGCATTATAGATGGGAATGGCATGGGAAGTGGGCTCGACGCCAGCGGTATCGAGCCGATTCAACTGTTCCATATAGGTGAGGACCTGTTCCAGCTGATTTCCAAATGTCACCTTTTCCTCTTCAGACAATTCAAGCCGAGCCAGCCTTGCCACCTTCTCAATATCCATCTTCATTGCTTCCCCTCTAAAACCACCCGTCATTGAGTCATTAGTCATTAAGTCATTGAATGACCAATGACTGAATAACTTAATGACTTAGAATTTCTTTGATCTTCCTGAGGCTCTCTTCCAATTTGTTCTGTATCGCTTGATATTGCAATGCCTTCTCTCTCATTTCATCGACCACATCCCTGGGCGCTTTGGATAGAAACTGTTCATTCGAAAGCTTCTTATTCACGAAGGTAATCTCCTTCTCGATTTTAGATATTTCTTTCTCGAGTCTTTTGGCCTCCTCCTCCACTCGTGATCGATCCATAGGAATGAAAATCTCCACCTCTCGGACGACAGCGAAGGCATGGTAGGCCGTCTTTTCAACCTGATCTCCAATCCTGATTTCATTTACCTTAGCTAAATTTTGGATGAAGGAACAGTTTCTTTGGAGCTTCTTTTCGATTTCAAAATCTTTTGTGCGAAGAAAGGCTGTAATCTGTTCTCCTGGCGGGATATTCATCTCTCCGCGGATGTTGCGAAGCGCGGTGATGACTTCGATCACCAGGGCCATCTCTTCTGCAGCCTGATCATCATCAAATCGCTCATCGGCCCTTGCAAAATGAACCCTCATGATCGTTCCATCCTCTTTTTTCAAAGGAAGTTGTTGCCAAATCTCCTCAGTGATGAACGGCATAAAAGGATGAAGCAATCTTAATGTGTCGTCAAGGACTCTCAAAAGTGTCTGCTGAGCGAGGGCCCTTCTTTCTTTATCCTGATCTTGATAGAGGTAAGGTTTGATCAATTCGAGATACCAGTCGCAGAACTCGTGCCAGATGAATTGGTAGAGAATATGTGTGGCTTCATTAAATTTATAATTCTCCAATGCCTTCTCAACTTCACGGATGACCTGATTCAGTCTTCCCCGAATCCACCGGTCGGGCAGGCTGTAATCCGCAAGATCCGAAACGGTCGGCACGGTCGCCATCTCAAAAGCTTCTAAATTCATGAGCGCGAAACGGGAGGCATTCCAGATCTTATTGGCAAAGTGGCGGTAACCTTCTGCCCTCGCCTCCGAGAGCTTCAGGTCGCTTCCAGGCATGGTTAACGCAGCAAGGGTGAAACGGAGGGCATCCGCACCAAAACGCTCGATCAGATCGAGGGGATCCACAACGTTGCCGCGGGTCTTCGAATACTTCTCACCCCTCTCATCCCTCACCAGACCATGAATGTAAACATGTCTGAAGGGGACATCACCCATAAACTTGAGGCCCATCATCATCATCCTGGCCACCCAGAAGAAGAGGATATCGAACCCTGTCACCAGAACAGAGGTCGGATAGAACCGCCTCAACTCCTTTGTCTCTTTCGGCCACCCCATGGTAGAGAATGGCCAGAGTGCAGAACTGAACCACGTATCCAGGACATCCGCCTCCGGTCTTAAGCGATCCGAACCGCATTTTGGGCAGGAGCTTGGTGTCTCTTTGGCCACAATGACCTCTCCGCAAGCATCGCAATACCAGGCAGGAATCCGATGACCCCACCAGATCTGCCGAGAGATGCACCAATCCCGTATATTCTCCATCCACTCAAAATAGGTCTTCTCCCAGACCTCAGGGATGATTTGAGTGCGGCCGTCCCGTACGGCTTCTATCGCTACTTGAGCCAACGGTTTGGTTCTGACGAACCATTGGAGGGAAAGGTTCGGCTCGACGACCGTCTTACAACGGTAGCAGTGGCCCACCATGTGATGGTAATCTTCCCTTTTGATCAGCACGCCCTCTCTCTGAAAATCTTCGACCATCCGGTTCCGACACTCAAAACGGTCCATGCCTCGATAGGGACCTGCGTTCTCATTCATTCGGCCCTCTTCATCGATCACCTTGATCTGTCCGAGGCCGTGACTTAATCCAATCTCAAAGTCATTAAAATCGTGGGCAGGAGTGATCTTGAGGGCCCCTGTCCCGAACTCGACATCTACATAGGGATCTGCGATGAGGGGAATCTCTCGGTTGAGAACTGGAAGGATAATTCTCTTCCCAATGACTTCCTGGTAACGTCGGTCTTCTGGGTTAACCGCCACAGCCGTATCACCCAGCATGGTCTCCGGCCGGGTCGTTGCTACCACAACAAAACGATTCCCTTCCTTGAAGGGGTATTTCAGGTAATAGAGCTTTCCTAAAACCTCCTGGTGCTCCACCTCTAAATCGGAAAGAGCAGTCTGACACCGGGGACACCAGTTGATAATGTAATGGCTGCGGTAGATGAGACCTTCTTGATAAAGACGAACGAAGACCTCCTTGACTGCCTCGGAGAGACCTTCATCCATGGTAAACCGCTCACGGCTCCAATCACAGGAAGCCCCCAACTTCTTCAATTGGCCGATGATCGTCCCGCCTGATTGCTCCTTCCATTCCCACACGCGCTCAATAAACTTCTCCCTCCCCAAGGCATGACGGTCAAGGCCTTCTTCAAGGAGTTGTTTCTCAACGACGTTCTGGGTGGCGATACCAGCGTGGTCGGTCCCTGGCATCCAGAGGACATTATAGCCCTGCATCCTTTTAAAGCGTATGAGGATATCTTGTAGAGTATTATTTAGGGCGTGTCCGATATGAAGTGAGCCAGTGACATTTGGCGGTGGGATAACGATGGAGTAAGATTCCTGTGTTGAATCTTCATCGGCTCTGAAGTAGCCGCGTGCCACCCAATAGCGATACCATTTTCCCTCCACCTGGTGGGGATTGTAAGATTTGTCCAAGACCTTTGAGGCCATTGATGCACCCTTCTCCCTCCCTATCCCTTTTCTCCCTTCTGAAGCCGTTTGATCTCCTCCTGAATCATCTTCTCTGCTAAATCCGGAACGATCTCTCTCACCATCCGCTCAATCCGATCGATCGTAAGATTGATAATACTCTGTGTGATCTCCGGGACAAGTTTTGTGATGAATCCTTCCATCATCTCCCGGGCCCCTTTGGAGATGACCTCTTCCACCTGTCGTTCCATTGCCAAGGAAGGTGGGATCATCTCTTCTCTTCGGAGAACGGGAGCGGTGACCTCTTCAAAAACTTCAATCCTTTCTTCCTTAGGTTTTTCAACCATCCTCACCTCTTCTGCCGGAATCTTTGGAGCCTCTACCTCTTCAAATAGTTCGATTCTTTCCTCTTTCGGCTTTTCCAAGGCCACAACCTCTTCCCTCGGAATCTCCGGTGCCTCTATCTCCTCAAATAGCTCGATCCTCTCTTCCTCGAGTTTCTCAAGGATCGGAATTTTCTCTTTTTCAACCTCTGGAGCTTCCACCTCTTCGAGGATCTCAATCGCTTCCTCTTTAACCTCCTCGATACCGCGGACCTCTTTCTCCTCCATCTCCTCGAAGAGAGCTTCTACAATCTCTTCCTCCTCCGCTTCCTCCAGCGCTTCCTCTCTCACTTCTTTCAGTTCTTCCCCTTCGAATTCCTTCAAGGCTTGTTCTTCCAATGCTCTCAGCTCTTTCTCCTCCAATACCTCCAGTTCTTTCTCTTCTATTATTTCCAGCGCTTCCTCTTCCACCTCTTCCAGTTCTTCCTCTATGACTTTCTCAGCAGGCGGCTTAGCCGGAGCAACCCTCTTCGGAACCTCCTTCTTCGGCTCCTCGACCTCAAGAGGTTGAGCTTCTTTTTCCATCAATTCGGCGCCGATTCCCCTTTTGAGGGCGGCTTCGAACTCTGCGAGGCCCGCATATTTCTCTGGAGGTTCTTCAATGGCTGGCATGACCGGTTTTGCAGTCGGTTCTGCAGTCGGCTTTCTTAACTCTGGAGGCCACTCCTTCTCGATCGAAGGTGCCAACTGTTCAACTTTTTGAAGGATTTCCTCCAGTTCCATCTTCTCAGAAAGTTCCTTTTCTGAAACCTCCCCGCCGGGCATAACCTCCTCACCCAATTGAAGAGGTCGCCCCTTCGCCTTCAACTCCTTTTCATCAGGACCAAATTTGAATTTCCGGTCAACGGGCTTTTCTTCCTCTATCAGTTTTTCCCACGATTCCAAAGGCGTGATTCCAGTGAAGGGTGTTTCTTTTTCAGGGGCGATGAAATCATCGATACTCATCTTCGCTTCGGGCTCCTCCACGACATCGACCAAGTCGATGATCTGCTCCTCTTCGCCCTCTCCGATTTCATCTAACCGAAGCTCCTCTTCCTTTCGTGGAGGAGCTTTCCCAATATCCGGAATCGATCTCCATTCTTTCTCTTTTCCGACAAGCTTTTCCTTCGTTTCTCCCATCTCCCCTTCCTCAATCAGGCGGTCTACCAAATTGAGGATCTCATCCTCATGAAAGGGTTTGGTAATGACTCCGTCTGCCCGGACACGTTTACGCTCATCCTCTGAAACTTCCTTAAAAATATTTGAGAGAAGAATCACCGGAATATGTTTAAATTCTGGATCCGCCTTGATGGTCTTGCACACATCCAGACCGCTTTTCTCTTTTAGAGAAGCTCCTGCAATGATTAAATCAGGTTTTAAAAGTTTTACCCGAAGGAGGGCGTGTTGCCCGCTTTCCGAGAAGACGAGGTTATAGTCAGTAGCTTCGAAAATCTTTTTAAATTCTTCCTGCTCGGCCTTATCCGAGTCAGCAATTAAGATTTCCTTTGCCACTCCCGTTTCCCTTTTTATGGAGAAATGCAGATTGTGCTAACCTTTTTAATGCATTAGTCATTCTTAGCACAAGGGATTTATAATGTCAACCCTTCGACTCCCCTGCCTGAAGGCTGGGGCTTGCCCTCGGTCTGAGACTTCGGCGAGCTCAGTCGAGCCGCTCGGGCCGAAGGCTCAGGGTTGACCCTGAGCAGTGCTCTTCTACCCCGTCTTCAAAGACGGGGCTGGCGCCGTCGAACGGGTCAAGGAAAGCCCCTTCTTGTCGATCAACCATTCGATGATAAAGCTGAGATCGATATCAAAATCATACGTGGCCCTCACCGTGGGTGGATCGATCCTAATCTTTCTTCTGAGGTCCGTTGGGGTAGCAATGACCACGGCATCACAGGCGGACCGGCGAATGGTCTCCTCAAGATCTCTTATTTGCTCCTCTGAATAACCCATGGCCGGAAGCACATGGCCGATATGGGGATAACTCTCGTAGACCTCTTTCAATGAACCTACAGCGTAAGGTCTCGGGTCGATCAGCTCCCGAGCCAGTTTGATTGAAACGGATGCACCTGCGCCGTAGGGCATGCCTCCGTGGGTGATGGTCGGCCCGTCCTCAATGACCAAGACCCTTCTGCCTTCGATCCGCTCCGGGTGATCCAGACGGACTACCGAAGGTGCCTCCAGGACCCTCGCCTTCGGGTTTGCTATGGAGATATTCTTCTTAATCTTTTCCAGGGATGCCTCGCTGCCTTCGTTCACCTTTGTGATGATGAGAAGATCGGCCCTCTTTAGGTTCACCTCCCCTGGATAATAGAGCCTTTCATGCTCTGGTCTGAGGGCGTCCAGAAGCACAATCTCTAAGTCCGGTCTAATAAAAGAAAAATCGTTGTTCCCTCCGTCCCAGAGGATCACTTGACTCCCTTTCTCTGCCTGTCTCAATACCTGTTTGTAATCCACGCCGGCATAGACCGTGATTCCCATCTCGACAAGGGGTTCAAATTCCTCCCTCTCCTCGATGGTACAGGCCTCTTCATCCACATCCTTCATCGTTGAGAAGCGAGAAAAAGGCTTAAATTCACAATAGGCCATGGGATGACGGATCACCGATACCCTGACACCTTTGCTTTTCAAAAAGGAGGCCAGCTTTCTCGTAATGACCGACTTCCCACAGCCTGTTCTGACGGCGCATACGGAAATGACTGGCAGTTTACTCTTGATCATCGTCTCTCCGGGTCCGAGGAGCACAAAGTCCTGGCCTTTTGAAAGGACCAAGGAGGCCTTTTCCATTACTTGTTCATGGGAGACATCGCTATAGGAGAAGATGACCCGATCAATGCGATTCTCGGAGAGGAGGCGAGGAAGTTCCTCTTCAGGATAGATGGGAATCCCTTCTGGGTAATTAGCTCCAGCAAGTTCCGGAGGATAGGTTCGGTTGGCGATGAACGGGATTTGCGTGGCAGTAAAAGCAACCACTCGATAATCGGTTCGGTTCCTGAAGAAAGTATTGAAATTGTGGAAGTCTCTTCCCCCAGCCCCGAGAATGATCACCCGGATGGGTTCCTTCCTTGACCGAGCAATTTTCGGCTGAGCCTTCCGCTCTCTCAATGTCATACGATCTTCCAGGGAAGAGGGAGGAAAAGTCTCTCATAAAGATTAAACGCATAGCGGTCCGTCATGCCAGCCAAGAAGTCGCAGACACATCGCTCCAATGAGTCATAGAGCGACTTATTTTCGACCAATGTTAAGAAATCGTCTGGATGATCCATGAGATATCGGTAAAGTTCCCTCAAAATCTTGGCCGCCTTGTGAAAATCTGCATGGACGGTCTCGTTCTCGTAGACTCGATCCCATAGAAATTCTCTGAGATCCCAAATGGCCGATAGGACTTCTTCGGAGATGGAAAGCCTCTGGCCTCCTGACCGAAGGGTCTCTGAAACGATGCTATTCACCATCGTATTGATCCGCTTCGAATGCGTATCGCCCAAACATCTCAAACAATCACTGGGAATGTGGCTCTGGGAAATCACCCCTCCCCGGATGGCATCGTCGATATCATGATTCACATAAGCAATGATATCGGCAATTCGAACCACTTGGCCCTCAAGGGTGAAACCCATCTCAGAAGAATCCTCACAGAGGATTTCCCCCTTTCCTTTAGTGTGCTTTAAGATGCCATCCCTCACCTCGAACGTAAGATTTAAACCTTTTCCATCCCTCTCCAAAAGATCAACAACCCTCAAACTCTGGTCGGCGTGATTAAATCCGCCCGGAACGATCTCGTTGAGGGTTTCTTCGCCCGCATGTCCAAATGGGGTATGACCCAAATCGTGGCCCAGTGCAATGGCCTCTGTCAGATCCTCATTGAGGGTGAGGGCCTTGGAAATGGTTCGAGCAATCTGGGAGACTTCGAGGGTGTGAGTCAATCGTGTTCGGTAGTGATCGCCTGCTGGTACAAGAAAAACCTGGGTTTTATGCTTCAATCTTCTGAAAGATTTGGAATGGATGATTCGGTCCCGGTCATGCTGAAAGGCTGGCCTGAGCGGGCACTCGTCCTCATAGAATTGGCGTCCTTTCGTCTCTGAACTGAGTGTCGCAAAAGGGGAGAGGATCAGCTTCTCGCGCTCCTCTAACTCTTCCCTGATCGTCTTACCCAATTGACAATACCCCCTGCGATCAACTATGCTTGTCAAAAGTAAGTTATCATAAAAAAAGAACATTATCAAACCAGAACCAGAGATGGGTGCAAGAGAAATAGGGAGGGAAATCTCCAAAGATCCGATCCTCTCTAAACTGTCGGATCTGGCGAAGGAGAAAAAAATCCCCATTTTTTTGGTTGGAGGGTATATCCGTGATCTATTGCTTGGGACCCATAGAAGGGACTATGACTTCGCCTTGCCAAAAGAATACTCTTCGTTTATCCCGATGATCGAGGAGGCCCTCCATCTCCGTTTCTTCAAAATCGGAAAAGAGGAGATGGATACCATCACCTATAGAGTTATCAAACAAAACATGTCGATTGATCTCACTATCTTCCAAGGGGAGACGATCGAAGAGGATCTTCAGAGAAGGGACTTCACAATAAATGCCACTGCCTTTTCCATCCGGGATGAAACATTCCATTTCGTTGAAAGAGCTCTCAATGATATTGGAAAAAGATTGATCTGTACGGTCTCAGATCAATCCATTGATCAGGACCCCTTAAGGATGCTTCGAGCCATCCGTTACCTCTGCACCCTTGAGGGCTTCGCCGTCGACCCAAAATTGAAGGAAGAAATCTCTGCGAAAATTGAAAAAATTCAGAAAATACCTGGTGAACGAATCAAGATGGAACTGGATCAGATTCTTCTCTCCCCTCGGCCAGAACTTGGGATAAGGAGTCTTGGTGAATTGGGTCTTCTCTTCGTTCTCATGCCGGAGGTAAAGGGATTGGAAAATCTTGGTCAAAACGAGCACCACCACCTCGACGTCCTCTCCCACACCTTTCTTATGATTGAAAAAATATCATGGGCTTCTGAATGGATTGCTCAAAATCGGAGGGGCATCTCTCTTTCAGACGATGATCGGCTCTCCTTATATTATGCCGTCCTCTTCCACGATATCGGAAAGCAGGACACCTATTCAAAAGATGAGAAAGGAAGAGTTCATTTCTACTATCATGAGGCATACTCATGCCAGAAGGCCGAAAGAATCATGGAGAGGTTAAGGTTCTCCAACACGATGAGCCACAGGGTTCTCCGTCTCATTCAGCACCACATGAGGATTCTCAATCTATCACGAGAGACAAAAGAACCCGCTCTCAAACGGTTGGTCAATCAGATAAGAGAAGAAACTCCCCTACTCGTCATCCTCACCCTGGCTGATAAGGAAGCAAGCCGAGGTATCTTATCCATTCAGATCGACGAAGTTGTCGAAGACCACTCTCTTCGGATCCTCGATCTTTTCAAGGAAAAAGAGATTGTCCATCCGCCTCCCCTCGTTACTGGCAACGATGTCATGGCCCTGGGCTATCGACCCGGACCGACGGTAGGTCAAATCTTAAACATCATCCGTGAGAAACAGGTGGAGGGTGAGATCAAGACCCGTGAAGAGGCAATGCAGATTCTGAAAGAAAGATTTGGGCTGGATGATCCAGGGTAGCAGAGATTTCCAAGATTTATTATTCTTTTTAATGACATGCACGTGCCCACTTTTTGGGCAAAATGGTCGG
>Ga0315310_10000382_pt1 | contig 28511 bp, 38 predicted proteins | sample TDP5_MG_FD_203630 | JGI IMG/M metagenome (GOLD analysis project Ga0315310, IMG submission 203630) | Freshwater sediment microbial communities from Lake Towuti, South Sulawesi, Indonesia - TDP5 | ecosystem: Environmental > Aquatic > Freshwater > Lake > Sediment | place: Indonesia: South Sulawesi...
GGTTAAAGGGTGTATCCCTGTGGTGAGTCTGATGGGAAAGATGACCTTAGTCCTCCCCGACGAGCTTGAGGATAGGTTCCGGAAGACCGTCTTCGATTACAAGGGCATGAGGAAAGGGAACATCCAAGCCTGTATCGAGGAGGCCATAGAACTATGGATAATCGAGAAGGCAAGGGCGAAGAGTATTCCGGAAGAGTATTCCGACAGAGCGGGTTCTCGCCGAGACGCCGAGACTGACTGCTCGCATTCAGCCCAGGGCATCGATGATCACTTGGGGGGATGATAGAGGACTTTGAAGATGGGCGTCTTCTGTAGACGCCTCGCCCATTTCGGGTTCATCAAGGTCTTACCCTCAGCGTCCTCTTCTGTAAGGCCCGGATACCTGACGCTGATGAACTCGTAGTGGAGGAGGCGTTCTGTCCAGTGCTTCACGGTTCGCTTATCGCTGCCCCTGAGTTCGGCGACGGCGTCCTCTAGGTCCCGTTGAACGAACTCGTACTCAATGCCCTTCCGGCCTAGAGCCTGGAGGATTTGGAGGCATAAGGCCTTGTCAGCGGGATAACCAGGGTTTATCCGAACCTCAACGTAGGGAGTTAGGTTCCCGCTGTGCTTCTTGATGTAGTCCTCAACGGCGATCTCCACCTCGGCGCTGAGCCCTCCATGAGTGGACTTGTTTTCAGCTTTCGCCTTTGCCTCGATTATCTCCTTCAACTTTGCCAAGTGGATGTTTCGGATGTAGACGTAGATGCCGGTTTTCCCGTTTGGAGCCTTAGGCACTTGGCTGCCCCTCCATCTGGAATCCCTCAACGGACGTAACCCTAATGGGAAGCCTCAGTCCGTCTACGATAGCGGTTAGGAACTTGTCCGTACCATCAGATACCCCGTAGACAATCAAAGCTTGGAACCTGTACTCTGGGTGGGTGATTTTAAAGAAGGACGGGGCTTCTACCAGAAACGCAAGACATTGACCGAGAGCCTTGTAACCCTCAGTCAGGTTGAGCTTGGGCTTAACCTCAATACCGACGACCCGCCTAGGACTGGAATGGTATGTGTGTGCGCGCTCCTTGTTTGGGATTAGACGGGGTTTGACGGGTTTCTGCCGTGTGGTAAGGTCTACATGCATACTCGCCCATTGGTTAATATCCCAAGAGCCATCTATCTTCTGGCTAACAGCGTCAACGATGGCTGCATGACTCACTAGTATTCATGCCCCCTAGCTCCATGCAATACTAGTATTGAGAACCTCAGCCTTCGCGCTCTGAGAAGAGCCTATAGGGGTTCTTCTCTCTGCTTCTAAGAAGAGCCTCCGTTGGGTAGCCCCTGAAGATAGAATATAAGACATCCTATCTAGGAGCTTAGACAGGAGGGTCGGGAAGCCCGCTGGGGCATGGAAAAGAGGATATCTCTTTTCTCGTCGAGGCGGAGTCGACGACGCCAGAGCGCGCACACACACAAGTCGTCGAGTAGGCGAAACCTTAAGAAGCAACTGATTCAGAAGTATCATGGAGCCTCCCCTGCCTGAGCATCCCCCATGGCGTCATGGGTCTCCTGCCGGAGAAGGGCGGTGGAGTCTCCTAATAGCTTCTCCCTCCAAGATTGTTGAGGCGTTTGTCTAGACTACGGGGGTCGTTCCTTCGTCGAAGCGCGCTTTGAACCAGATGCGGCGCTCTTTGAGCTCAGGCTTGATTCGCCCCAGGATCTCTTCTATGTCCTGCTTCGCCATGGTAGAGACCTTCACGGTCAGGTAGAGGGGGCGTTCCTTATCGTTCTGCTCCACGTCCCGAATAGCCTGGAGGAGCTTCAGGAGCTCCTCCTTCGTCAACTCCTTAGGGCTTGAAAGCACTATCTCGGTAGGCGTCCCATCTCACCTCCATTAAAGCTCTCAGACGGGTTGGTAGCTGCTCTCAGCCCACTGGGGAGCCGAGGCGCTCTGAACCGTGCTGAAGGCCGGATGGACTTCTTTAAGGACGTCTCCAAGCTCCTCCTTCGACATGTAGTTAACCTTCACTAGGATGGAGATTCCTCGGCCGGGGTCGTTCTGCTCGACTTCCCTGACGGTTTGCAGTATCTTCACCAGTTCCTCTTTGGTCAGGTTTCCGCTACACATTACCTGTATTTCCGCAGGCGTGGTTTCACCTCCATCTCTTTCTTGAACGGGTCGAGGAGATGCATCGTCCAGGCGGCGAAGAGAGCGATGTTCCTCAGCGGGAAGTTGCAGTTCAACCCGAAGAGGATATCCGTGAAGCCTAGAAGGACGTGGAAGAGGGGGCAGGGGGGCTCACCTATGAGGTCGAACTCGACGTGGTTTAACTGGTAGAGGACCCTCTCAACCGTGATGTGGCGGAGAAGGGAACCCCTGTAGTTATGCTCCCTATCCGTATCTCCGAAGGGAACGACAAACCAGGGCAGAGACACCTCTTCAGCCGACGCGAAGACCGTCAGACGGTCTAAGTCTATTTTCCTCTCGACCGTGGTTTCACCTCCTCCAAAGATGCAGCCTGTATTCTTTCGGTGGACGACCTCTGCCTAGCCTGTCCCGGCTTTCGATATGAGGGAGCTTGGTAAGCTCCTTGACAGCGGTACTGGTAGTTCTACGAGGAATCTTTAGTTCCTGGGAGAGCTCATGTACGGTGAACCACCGCTCTTTGTTCGCGTCAAGGAACGCCCATATTCTAGGGGCTGGGAGGTTGGGGAAGACTATCAATATGAGGGGGAGGTATATCCTTTCCTCTTCTTCCAGCGTGTCAAAGCCTCCGAACCAAAGAAAAGCTGGGTTTTCCGCCCCCTCACAGGGGCTCATCAGGGAGGCAGAAGCACGACTTCAAAAATCACGTGGCATGTGAACTCTCTACGTAGGCCGTCGTCTTTGACGCATACGTCCATCTCACGGAATCCGGGTGAAACATCTGGGCTCACTTTGATGTACATGGGACACTCGTATGGTGGTGGTGGGATGCCGCCTGGCATCTCTATTCCTATACCAGCGAAGTCTCCAGAAGTGCCCCGCCAGTAAAGTCCCATTCCGACTGTATAGTCTCCCCAAGGAGTTATGTTGATCGTGCATGTCCGATCCGTTCCTTGTGGTATCCACGATAAAGTGACGGGACTATCCTGTCCGTTGACCTTTATGGTGAAGCCTGACTCTTTGACAGTTATAGCTATGTCCTTAGATTGGTAGCTCTTCCCAGTCGTCATGTCTTTGACGAACATGTGCGCCGTGTATGTGCCTGTTGGAACCCATGGTTGAACGTTGACGTACATCTGCGAGCTGAAACGTGGAACTCCTTGAGATGGCTCAAACCAACCTTTTATTCCTTCCGTTCTACACTCGAGCCCTAGATCAACCTTTCCCGTTATCCCTTCCTCTATCGGAGCTACGATCACACCTGCCGATCCGGTGCATCCCTGGGCAATCGTCAACTCTGAAGTCGTGTCAATTGTGTATATCGGTTCGACGAAGGTTATCGTTAGGGTCAAAGATTGGCCCTCATAATGGTAGCCTCCTTCCAACCCCTTCGGTAGTCCCGGAACGTTTGGAACGTGGAATAGCACATCTCCCTTGAGTTTCGCCACGAGCGTTCCGAACTCTCCGTCATCGGCGTCAGGCGTCCGAAAAGCTGCATCTGCCTCTAGTGACTTGCACTTTATGTTGACCCACTTAAAGACGCCCTCAAGGGGAACCCCCACGGAGAAATCGAGCATCTGAGCAGCCACGTGCAAGCTAGTATCCGCAGCCTTAGCCGAGACGTATTCCGCATTTACCGTCAATGTGGCCCAAGGCCCCTGCCAAGACCCCAAGTATGGGTTGCTATAATGGAGCTTCGTAGCCGTGAAGTCAGGGAACATTCTGACAAAGATCTGCACCGTGCTCTCGTAGCCTCCTGGAGCTCTGATGTTCAAGGTTGCAGGTTTCCCGACAACAACAGTTACAGGTTGGATCGCTATGAAGACTGCTGCTGCCATCAAGATCAATACTGCCATCGTTATTGTCGTTGCCACGATTACCTTTCCACTTCGGGTTTTCCTATCTATCAATCCATCATCCTCCTTTTTCCGCTCAGTGCGGTTTGGGTATGTTTTAAGCCCCCCTCCTCGGGGCTGTCTATCCCTTGCGGGACGAGACTGGGAGTGGTTTCACCTCCAACAGCTACCTTCAAGACGTGTCACCTGTTCCCTGTGTAGGTATCATCCACCCTCTCGGGAAGAGTTTCTTGAACTCCTCATAGCAGTCTCTACAGAGCCACTCGTCTTGGAGAGGGAGTGGAACGTAGTATTGCCATTCGAAATCGGATACCATGAAGAGTTTAGGCCGCTGTTCACCGCACATCGCGCAGAGGCACGTGATGTGGAGATACGGGATTCTAAAGGGGAATGGCCCTCTGTGTCGACAGGAAATCACCTGTCCTCCGCATTCCGGGCACCACTCTTGGTCACAGCCTGGCTTGTGAAGTTGGCCTTCTTCTACTCCGCAGCCGATGCACGGTGGGCTCTTCCACTTCTTCGTCATCTAGCGGCCTCTCCCAGATCGTTCACGGAGACTCTTGACGTAGACTGTTGTCAGTGGTGCAAGTCTCTCTATCAGGTTGAATACACGTCCTAGGGGAGGTTCTGGGAGCCTGTTTCCATAGTTGTCGTACCCTACCGCGACGGCCCAGGGCTTGATCATGTCGAGTTGCTCGGCGAAGATCCTAGCGTTGAAGTCTAGGACGGGTTCGACGCAGACGAACCGCTTGTTAGGAGCGTCCGACCTCAGCAGCCTCATGTCAGCCATCCTATCAAACTGTGAAGGTGCTTTCGATATCTGCGGGCAGTCTCTATCCGACTCTATCGTGGCGCCGCAGACCAGGTTCGGCGGCAGCTCCGCCTTCAAGTCCAGGAAGCGGTGCGGGTTCCTCGTTAGGAGAAGGAAGGTTGCCTTCGGGCTCTTCCTCATCCAGGAGAACAGCGTTAAGAGCATCTCGTCGGTGACGTCGGGGCTGCAAGGGTCCCTCATCGTGACGGCGAAGACGAAGTCGCCCTCGCCGTACCGCTTCATAAGCTCCGGCGCGAACATGCGCGGGTGCCCCGAGTACCTAGCTTTCAGACGCGCGTACCTCTTCTTCAAGCCGGCAGCCCAGCAGTAGGAGCACTTGTACGGGCATTCACCGCCAAGAGGATTCACAGTATCTGTTATAAACTCAAACATCTTCGTCATGTACAATACACTCTGGTTGTAACGATAGCATTCTGGTATTTCTGGGTTATCAGATAGCATAAACCTAAAAAACCGTCGTCGTGAGGGAGCCCGTGTGTAGATGCCTTGCTCCGAAGCGGTGTTGCCGATTCCTTGACCCTGTCGGTCAAACCATCTTCACCCTGCCCAGATTCAGGCATTTGGGGCAGAACCAAGCTCCCCTCTCAACGTCCCACCATTCTTCACCCCTGCAAGAGGGACATCGGGGAGGTGGAGGGGTGAGAGGCGTATCTTTAACGCGGACCCCGGTATGGAACCTTGGATAATATTCGACGTGTTTCAGCATCATGCGTCACTCCGACCCAAGAAGGGGGGAATACCTACTAGGACTCCAAAGCCTTAAATGTCTTTTCTGCCTTTATCGCACTTTGGGAGAACGTGGGTATATGCGCGAGGTTGCCATACGGACCCTCCAGGACGGCGGCAGGATCAGCATCCCCAGCAAGACGCTGGAGAAGCTGGGCTGGAAGTGGGGCGACGACATCAAGGTCTTCGAGGACGTGGAGAACGGGCAGGTAATCATAAGGAAGGGAGGTTAATCCCTGAGCCGCCTAGACGACCCATCACGGGCTAAAGAGCCTAAGCCTGAAGCGATCGTCCCGGCGCCGGTCCTACCGCTGGTCACGCCTGAGAAGGCCGCCGAACAGTGGGCTCTTTTCGAAGCCTTGAAGGCGAGGCTCTTGGTCGAGGACGACTACCAGGTGATCGCTGGGAAACGCTTCATAAAACGCAGCGGGTTCCGTAAGATAGCGGTCTACTTCGGCATCTCAGACCGCGTCCTCAGCCAGGAACGTACGGATCGAGAGGACGGAAGCTTCACTTGGCGTATCACCGTCGAGGCCGTCGCCCCTAATAGCCGGACCTGCATAGGCGTGGGGGCCTGCGACAGCCGCGAGCGTAAGTTCGCCCACATAGAGCATGACGTCCTAGCCACAGCCCACACGAGGGCGAAGTCCAGGGCGATCTCAGACTTGGTCGCCGGAGGGGTTGTCTCAGCCGAGGAGGTCGAGGCCCCGCCCTCAGAGCCTGAGCCTAAGCCTACGGCCGCGCCCACGACTGCCGCGCCTAAGCCTGAATGGGAGGTTCCCGTCACGACGGGAGTCCTCCCTGGGAGCGCAGGCGTACGCCAGTTTCCCCTCGTCCAAGGCACGAGGGCCTTAGGCATGTTGAACGTCTTAGCGGCGGGCTACGAGGCGAGCCTCGTGCCTGAACAGCCCATACCGGCGGAAGACCCGGCGATCACTAACTTCCTAGTCCGAAGGGTCCTGAACACGATGGCCGCGCACGGCTTCACGTACAGCCTAGAGAAGGGTCCGGATGGAACGCTCACAGCCATCCTGATCCGTGGACCCTTCGAGGAGTCCCAGATAAAGGAGCTTCAGAGCACCGCACAGTGGGCGTTTAGCAAGGCTATCGTGCGAAAACTGGAAGGAGGCTGAAGCCCGCAGTGGGAGAGACGCTGAGAAGGTCGCTGACTACTGCGGCCAGAACGACTGAATCTCATGAAGGCCAGAACGACTGAATCTCATGAAGGTTTTGGGTGTATCGTATTTTCGCTTAGTTAGCCTCTTCAAGCTAATCCTCCAAAAGGTTGTTAAAGCTCATCTAGAAACCGTCTAAGCGCTGCCAGCATCCTTACCCCTCTGCCGTAACTGTCCTCTCCCTTAACAGCTTCGAGAGGTTGAATGTCGCCGTTCACAAGGCACTTCGCATCTGGGTAGATTTTGTACTCTTTAGCCTCAGCGAACACTGTGACCGAACGTGATTCCTCCTGCCACCCGCCTACGCGCTCACTGTACGATAGGTTCTCAGTGCCGCTCCACTGCGCCTTGTGCGGCGCTACCAGGTCTATCGTGACTTCTTGGGTTTTCTCTCCGACCTTGATGCTGCCGGTGATCCTGAACGTCTGAATCTCCGCGACGTCCCTCATCATCTCCATTACTCGCTTGGTGAGCTTCTTACCCATCTCCTCTGGTGTAACAGTGTATCTGAAGCTTCTAGGCGGCTCCTTAGGCTTCTCCGGCTCACCTGTCTCAGGCTTCGCCTCCCTAGCCTTCCGGCGCTCAGCCTCCCGGTACTGCTTCTCCGTCTGCCCAGTCTCCAGGTTCCACTCATGCTTCTGCCAGTCTTTCCCTTTACAGTGGACCCAAGGAAGCCCTTGAAAGCTTGCTATTTCTGGCTCTGCTCCGCACTCAGGACACGTCTTATGTTCGCTGGCTTCAACGGCCTTCTTCAGGTTCTCCTTACGTTCCAGAACCCGCTTCTCCTGTTGGACGCGGCGCTCCGTGGCTTGGACGCTCAGCCCCTGTTCAGCAACCTCTGAAGCGACCTCCACTTGGCGCTCCTTCGGCAGCGCGGCGATCGCCTCTAGGTGTGACGGCGTGATTATTCCACGTGGAATAGTGGAGTAGAGCTGTTTCACCTTGTCGTGGGTTTTCAGGATTGAGAGCCTGCTCGCTACTAGCGGTTGGCTAACCTCGAGGTATTCGGCGAGGCTCTGCTGCGTGCCCAGCTTCTCAAGGAGGGATGCGAAGAGTTCTGCTTCACGGTAGACGTCCATAGTGCCTCGGAACTTGTTTCTCTGGTAGCCTTCCCTCTTGGCTTCATCCTCCGTTAAGGCCATGACCTCGCAGGGTATGGTTTCCCAGCGCAGCTCGGTTGCCGCTCGCCACCTATGCTCTCCGTCGACGATGAGGTAGCCGTAGACGGGCTTCGGCATGACGATTAACGGGTCTACTTTGCCTCCTTTCTCCATGTGGGCTTTGAGGGCCTGGTAGAGGTCTTCGGGCATCCGGTTTGGGTTCCACGGGTTAGGTTCCAGCATCCTCACGGGAACTTCTTGCATACTTACTTACCTCCAACACAGTACGGCGTTAAGAAAAAAGGGGCCTCCTAGCGATTATGGGTAGCCGACCTTTAGAGGGATGGGTTCACATGACATCGGCCAGATGTTGTATGCGATTGTGGCGAGCTGCTCCTCAGTGAACCCGGTGAACGACACCGTTTCGTCAGCTAGGTCCACGGTGATTGTGTACGTTGCCAGAGGCCATCCGCTAGTCATCTTCTCCGCGCCATCGTAGAGGACGCGGAAGTAGATCTCGCCCGCGTTCGCAAGCTCCACTATTCCTTGACTGGTCGTTGTCATGTTGAAGGCTTTACCGTTGTGGGGTTCGTAGAAGTAGCTGCCCTCAGCGAACACCACCGGGTGGTCCTCGGCAGCCATCTGCACGTAGATGATCACAGCTCTACCACGATAGATCGTCTCGGTAATTGTTTCCGGCTCCAAGCTCATCTGGAGGTACTCGTCCATTCTCCCCTCTGGCGAACCCCAAATGCCGCTTAGAGTGTTCACCTGCACATCAAACCAACCATATCGAAAGGTATGGTGCTTCTGCCAGATCTGAACCTCTAAGCCGAAGGTCCCCGCCAGCCAGTCGCTTGGAATCCCGACTTCACGGCCTATCGGTATCCAGAAGAGTTTCAGCCTTTGCATGATTACTCCGTCCTCTGTCTCCTCCCATTCTTCACCGTTGAACACGTAGAGATCACGGCCTACCAGAGCAAAGTCCCCCTCTGTCGCGGTCTTGCTGTGGTCTACGTCAAACCAGAGGTCGATGCGGCTCCACATCCCATCGCAGACCACGCGGACATAGGTATAGTCGTCTTTGTACACGGTGGTTGTGAATCCGACCCCATCATTGCCCGGCGTCTTGATGAAGATCGCGTTCGGACGGAGTACGCTCGAAGCTACGATCGGCGTCACTGCCAACATCGCTAGGAAGGCTAAAGCCAACACTGCTTTCCTCATTGTTTTCCTCCTTTTCTCACTCGGCTCCTTTCGTCCCTCGATTGGGACAGGTTGCCAGGCCTCCTGCGGATTACCACAGGTTTTCCTCCAAGAGGAGCTTGACGGGCCTCCTGGTTAGGTTCCAGCATCCTCACGGGAACCTCTTGCATACTACCGACCCAAAGGCTTATATGACTTTCTCATAGGTCTTAATACCATGAAGAAACCCGTCACGGTAAGCATCGAGGAATCCCTCCTCGACTGGGTGGACCACATGACCCTCCGGCAACTGTTCCGGAACCGAAGCCACGCCTTCGAGCGTGCCCTACAGGTCTACAAGGAAAGCGTGGAGACCTACGAGAAGCAGAAGAGGGCGAGTAGTTGACCCTGCCGGGTTTCGAGGCCAGGACAGCGCAGCCCGTCGCTGAGCGCGTGATCGAGGGCGTACTCTACGAGGTGCCTACCGGCGAGACCGTGTCTATCCCCTTGAAGCACCTCGCGGCCTTCGGCGTCACACAGGCCTCGGGCAAAACCACTTTCATCGAGTCTGCGAGCACCGCCAGCCATCTCAAGGTCATCACCTTCAGGACGAAGAGGGGCGAGCTGAGCTTTGAGGGTGCGACCCGCATCCCCATCTTCTTCGACGAGCGGGGGCTAACGCACTGGAAGGCTTTGGAAGGCTTGATCGCTGCCACATTGGAGGAGAAGGTGAGCCGAGAGCCCGGAATGAGGGCCGCGATCATACACATCTGTACCACTCCGTACCCCACCGACTCGCTTGAGGAGATTCACCGCCGCGTAAAGGCGAAGCTCGAAGACCCAAAGGTAAGGGGCTTCCAGCGGGATGTCTTCGTTAAGCTGGACGCCTACCTCTCCGAGGTCCTCCCCCAGATCAAGAAGTTAAGGGAGCAGCTAACCAACCGTTTGGAAGTCGAGAAGCCAGGCCTCTACGTAGAGGATCTCGTCGGGCAAAGCGACGAGATGCAGAGCCTACTCCTCGCCAGCGTCATGAAGAAGGTCTACGAGGAGATGAACGATACGGCGGTCGTTCTCCCCGAGGTTTGGAAGTTCCTGCCCCAAGACCGAGGCTCGCCGGTCAAGTGGATGATCGAGAAGTACGTCCGTGAAATGCTTTCTGCGAGGTGCTACCTCTTCATCGACGTTCAGGACCTGAGGGGCGTCGATAAGAAGCACCTACGCAGCGTCGAGACGAGGCTCTTCGGGCGGCAGCCTGACGCGCACGAGATAGAGGAGCTTTTCAAGGCTCTTCCCCTGCCGGCGCGGCAGAGGCCGACCGTGTCGCAGATCATGACGCTGCCTCTGGGGCATTTCTACGCGAAGGTGGAGGACGCGGTGAAGCTGGTCTACGTCCGGCCTGTCTGGCTGCCGGAGGACGTGGCTAAGCGCGTCGCTCGGGGTGAGCTGTCCCCTAAAAGCCTAGAGGTTCAGGCGTACAAGCCGGAGCCGAAACCGCCCCCGGAGAAGCCTGTCGAGGCGACAACCGTTCCTCTGATCCAGCCTGAGACACGCTTACAGGAAGCCGTGGGGGAAGTCGAGAGGCAGCTTCAACGCGTCACGGAGTTAGCGAGGCAGGTGTACGGATGAAGCAGGATTACAAGCCCTGCCACGTGTGCTTCCGTAACCAAGCAGGGATATGTGTCCTGCTCGGACAACCGATCGAGAAGATCCCTCTTTGCGGCAGAGACCATCAGGAAGAAGGAGAACGAGGACAGGGAGAGAGAGGAGCGGTTCCTCCGCCTTTCACAACGACCATTACTTTCGAGGTGAATCTAGCATGACATGGCTTTGGGATGAAGTCAGCGAGTTCCTCGGAAACCTCGGAACCCTCAAAGACCCCGAGTTGTTCGAGACAGGAATAAGTTATGTCCGGGACCTCTTCGGTGAAATACACACCATCGATCACAGGATGGAGGAACGGATAGCCAAGGGCCTGAAGAGTTCTAGGGCTATGAAAGCCATCGAGGACTTCAACAAAAAGGTCAAGGGGGCAGCCCATTGACGCCAGAGGAGAAGCTCAGGATAATCAGGGAAGAGGCCAACAGGTTTTACCAGCCGTTCTACGACACCGTTCACAAGTGCCCTTACGTCGGGCTATACGACGATGCCGCCTGGCTGATCTTCTGCGGTAAGGTGATGAGGACTATTCCCTGGAGCGAGTGTAAGGAGTGCCCCGTCTTCAAGGAGCTGGGGATCACGATCCCTAGGTGGCCTAGGCCCTCGAGAGCCCCGGCTATGCTCTGGCCGATCTACGGAGGGAGCTAGATGAGCTTAGAGGAAAGGTTCACAATCACGCTTACAGAAGAGGAGTGGAAGGCTCTGAACAAGGAGCTGAAGGCCGCCGAGCAGGCGGTCAAAGACGCTAAGCACTCATGGAACTGGCGTCACACCGACGAAGCCTTAGGCAACCTAACTTCCGCCATGGAGAACGTTCTCAACATCATTCTCCTCCTCACCAAGAAGAGGGACTGATATGAGCTTGGAGGAAAGGCTTTCAACCGTTCAGAAGGAGCTTCAGGCGCTTGAGGAACACCTGAAGGAGCAGGCTGACTACAAGAAGCAGTACGAGGAGCTTAAGGTTGAGACTGACAGCCGACTCACGAAGGCAGAAGCGTTGACTTCGACGCTTAGGAACCAAGTTGAGTCTCTCCAAGAAGACCTTACCGACCTGACGAGTGAGAGCCGGGCGAAGGCGGAGCAACAGCTCGAGGAGCTTCAGGAGCTTCAGAAGAGACATGAGGCTGAGAAGGGGGTACTCCTGGAGAAGCTCGCTGAAGCTAATGCTTCAAGGCTTGCTTTCAAGAATCTACTGCGGCCCGTCGTCACGGAGCTTATTGAGGAACAGTTCAAGGACGCCTTGAAGGAGGCAGATCAAGAGCTAGTTAAGGAGTTGAAGGAGGCTTTCACCAAGGAGTTGCGGGAGGTCGCCGGACAGGTCAAGGAGTATAAGGCAACGAGAACCGTGGCAGACCTCACCCTCGAAGTGGAACGCCAGCCCCTCGTCATAGACGCTAAGACCACTCGAGGACAAGTCCTCGCCCTGATAACAGACGGCTTCTTCAACAGGCCCACAACCATCCCGAAGATCCTGAAGGAGCTGCAAAGCCAGTTCGTCGACATCAAGAGAGAACAGTTGGAACCTGAGTTAGCTTGGTACGTACAGGAAAGCGTGTTACACCACACAGTACTCGCCACTGGAGCCCACGTCTACCAGCTCAGGGCCGACGCCAAGGACCGCGTAAGAAAGGTCGTGAAGGAGGCCCCAACGACGTGAAACTCGTATGTTGTAGCCTCTGCCCCGTGACGAAGCTCTGCCGGTTCAGTCAGGAAAAGGCCTCTATCCGCCTCGGCCTCCACGAAGCGGAGATGTCGGCTAAGGAGAAGCAAGATGCCATCAGGCTAGAAGCATGCGCGACGAAGAACTGCCCCCTTAGAAAAGTTGTGGAGGCTACATGAACGTCCTAGTCTGCGAGCGGGTGGAGAGGGGTCAACGTCGTTCCTTCGCTTGGATGAGAACCCGCTGTGACGGGTGCCAAGCCCTAGTCTGGGTGAAGGTCGCTGACCTGAAGAAAAACCCAAAGAGCCGCGTCCTCTGTAAGACCTGCGAGCCGCGGACATACTACTTCCCCAGCGAAGAGGCTTCGTTCGAGGTGTCATGATGTTGGGACTGTCACGATTAAAGTCAGCTCTCTTACTGTTGCTGTCTTGCATCTTTACCGTCTTGGCTGCGTGGGAGGCCCTCCGGAAGAATCTACCCATCTCAGGTGCTCTATTGACTGTGCTAAGTATTGTGGTTGGAACGAAAAGACAGGGAAGGGTATGGTGACAAAGCGGCTGAAAGATTTCCCGCTGAACGAGTGGATGGACTCAGCCTCGTTCTGCGACTGCGATAGGCGGTTCAAGGTCCGCGTCAACTTCGTAGATGAGAGCGGCAACTTCGGAGACATCGAATACAAGGTTGAGGAGCACGCCCCAGACTGTCCCATGCGCTATGATGAGGAGACGGGCGAAGACATCAGCGGCCAGATAGAGCAGGACATCGCGGGCTGGGAGTATGCCATGTGGACCGTCAAGCTGCTGGACCGCGAGTTCACGCCGATCGTCAGCCGTGTGAACCACGGCCCCTGCCTCGAATGCGGGCTCCTCATTGTGGATGTTCCGCTCATCCTCTTCCTGGAGAAGGGCAAGAGGGGCGAGCTAGATTTCTGCCATACCTGCTTCGAGAAGCTTCTAGCTTGGAAGGCTTCATACATAACCCCCTTTTAGGTTGCCTGAAGGAGCAATAGCTGTACCTTAAAAGCGAGGTAATCTAAGGAGGTCGAGGGGAAACATGGCCCAAGACCTGGGACTTAGCAAGGCAGACATCAAGAACTTCATCGTTCTCTCCGCGTGGATAGTCGAGCTGAGCGTGATCGTCGCCGTGGCTGCCGGCTGGATTAACCCGGCTCAGGGCTCGGTTCAGGAAACGCTCGTCCGCGCCATGGTGGACAGCTTCCTCCTAGTGACGGGCCTCGCTTTAGGCTCCTACCTCTGGGGAAAAACTAAGACTTAACGCCTTCTGATCCTCTTCACGTAGTCGCTGTACATCAGGAGAAAGGCTAGAAGCATGCCGGCTAGGCCTACGTAGCCTCCTGGGAGGCCCCGGATACCTCCGACCTCCCATAGGGCTATGCCGAAGCTGAAGAAGAAGAGGGCGAAGCCTGCGATGTGCCCTCTTCCAACCCGCCAGCCTACTCGAGGACCTAGAAGCTTTAAAGCCGCTCTCCTGAAGGCGCAGCCTGATTCAGGAACCTCTCCATTGTATACTCGCAGGGCGTCCCTGTCGCTTCGAAGCCACATGGCCGTCCAGGGGTCGCGTGCGGCAGCGATCATCTCGTTGAACTTGTCCACCATCCGCCGCTTTATCTCCCCCCAGTCCGTCAGCCCCGTCAGGTAGAGGTAGAGGCCGTGCCCCACCGCCTCCCTGAAGAGAGCCTCGCCGTCCTGAGTAAACGCGAACTCTTCCACGTACCCGACGTAGGCTCGGGCACCTTCCCTCCAAGCAGCGACCCCCAGCTTCTTCGCACTGAGGCAGTTCATCGAGTAGGCTATGCGGCCTGACAGCATGTGGGCGTCTGACATGGAGAAGATGGGCTCCTGGCGGTTTCCTATCCAGGCGTCCTCTTGACCGTGATCGTAGTGGACGACTACGTAGGGGTCCTTTGAATCTAATGCTTCAAACAACTCCGTCTTAGAGACCTCACGCCCGCCGAGGTCGTTCACGTTAAAGTTGGCGCTCTTCAGGTGGCTTATGACGTCTTCCGCCCACCTGTACGAGTATTGAGAGACCTCATCTCCCTCTAGTATAGGGCGTACAACCAGGGCTTCCATGAAGGTCACGGCCTTAGAAGTTAGGCCTTAAAATCATTTATCGCCTTGAGCAGCGCAGAACGGAGGACTAGGATACGGAACTTCTGATCCTTCTTGAACCTCTGAATCGTCTCGTCCCTCGAAAAGGTATTCCGGCCCATAAACCACTTCCAGTCAGGGGGACGAGCCTCAAGGTACCTCAGGATCGCCTCCTGTAGCTGCTTCGGGTCTACAGATTCGTCCGTCATATCCTCAGCATCCCCGTCTTACCACCTTCCCCGAGTGTTTACGCCTTTCGCTCACCCCAGAGAGGATAACGCCCAACAGTTGTCATCGGCAGCCTCAAGCGTGAGGGAGGCGTCCTCAGCGAAGGTCGCTATGTCTATCCTCGCTACGATGGCGGGGAAAGTGTAGCATACCGTGTAGAGTTTCCCGCCTGAGACACGTAGCTGATAGGGGACATCCTCCCCTGCGCCCAGGTTGATCCAGCTATTGATGCCGAAGGGCGGACCTGGGTTCAGTTTGACCACCCTTCCAGGAGAGTTAGCGGTTGTCACGTAGACGAAGCCCCCTGTGGCGCGTGCGCCTGTAACGTTGCTGAAGCCGGCTCCGAGGTTTAGGTCTGTGTCTAGGGTCATAGTTGTCTTGTCTATCTTCAGTACCCTACCTTGCCCCGTGGACCTTCCAACGTAGATGTAGTTGTCTAGCACGTCACAGTCGCCTAAGTTGTAGACACTGACGTATCGGTCTACCCTGGTAAAGGTTGCGAGGGATATCCTGATGACCCTACCGTTGAAGGTAGAAGCGTAGAGGTAGGTGTCGTCTGCGCATAGGCCGAAGACGCTCACCTCGTCCGCTAGCAGGACCAGGGTTGCTTCCTCTGTGAAGGTCGCCAGGTCGACCTTCACGATCCTACTCGGCCCCAGAGCGGGGAGACTCAGACCTATGTAGAGCTTCCCGTCGTGAATAAGGGCTACTGCGGCGGTGTTGTTCCCTGCGCTCAGCGTCAGGGTTGCGACTACGGTATTGGTGGTGGCATCGATCTGCTTCACCTTAACCGGATAGGTCCAAGTGCAACCGTAGGCATAGCCTGAACCTGCGTCTAAGGCCGTACATTCATCCTCTTGGTAATCGAAGGCTACCCTACCCGCCTCCGTGAACGTCGTCAGGTTGAACCTCGCACTCCCGCCGGGATACTGATCTAAGGCTGCGAAGCCCCAATCTCCTGTAAGGCCTAGGTCGCCCCCAGAGGTTTCACCCTTCAGTTGCAGGAGATCGACTACCGTGAAGTTGGTCAGGGAAACTTTGAAGATCAGCCCCGGGTAGCCGTAGGCGTTCGTTCCCGCGTAGAGGAACTTACCCAAGATCGTCAGGCAGTCTATGTAGCTCACGTATCTCGTAAGGACATCTAAGGTTGTATCCTTCGTGAACGTGGCTAACGTGATCCGAACTATCAATCCGGAGTCGGTCGCACACCCGGCGTAGAGGTAGGTTCCGTCAGAGGCGAGGCCTTCCACGTACTCCTCAGCAGCAGCCAGGGTTAGCGTGCTGTCCTTGTTGAACGTGGTCAGGTTCACCTTGACCACCTTGCCAGGACTGACGTCGAGGCCACAGTAGAGGAAGCCCCCCTCTATCTCCAAGGAGTAGACGTTGTTCTCACCAGCCGCGAAGGTTTCCACATCTTCCTCGGCGAAGGTTGCGATGTCAACCTTCACCACCTTGCCGGCTACGGTGTAGAGGCCAGCGTAGATTTTCCCGTCCTTCTCCACCATCGCCTGGATGGAGTTCTCGCCTCCGGCGAAGGGTAGGGTGGCGTCTTGGGTGAACGTCGCTAGGTCAACTCTGGCTATGCTCCCGGGACTTGTTGCCAATCCCGCGTAGAGATAGTCGCCGTAGATGACGAGTGCTCGGACGTCATTCTCACCTCCGGCGAAGGTCTCGACGTCCTCTTCCGTCCAGGTCTTGAGGTTGACCTTCACCACCTTGCCGGGTGAGGTTCCGAGGCCGACGTAGAGGTAGTTGTCCTTGATCACCAAGCATTGGGCTAGGTTCTCGCCCGCGACGAACTCTAGCCTCCTCAGTACCCGCATCGTTTCAGCATCGATCTGGGCGACCGCGCCAGGAGTAACCTGTAACGCGGCGTAGAGGACTTCAGCCGCACGCCTCAAGGGGCGGCTCATGTACCTTACGCCGACTCTTATGCTGCCCATGCTAGTCACCAGGGAAGTTGATGGAGACGGGGTCCTCCTCCCCGCCTATGAAGTTGAGCCCCGCAATCCTCGTAAAGTCTGATGTCCTGACCTTAGCTACGCCGCCGGGAGCGCCATCCGTACCTAGGAGAACGTACAGGATTCCGCTCAGGTAGCGCATCGCGTTAGTGTAGTTCTCGCCTGGGTTCAGGGTGATGTTCCCTACCTCGCTGAAGGCGGCTAGGTCTATCTGATAGACCTTGACAGGCGACGTCGGTACGCCGGCGTAGAGGAAGCCTCCGTCAGGGTCATACTCGAGCGCTCGAGGATACGTGGCGTCTGCGCCGGAGAGGTTGAGGCCGTCTACCACAGCCATCCCCGCCAGGTCCACCTTGACTATCCGCCCGTTGTTCACAGGAGGAGCAGGTCTCACCGCTCCCACGTAGGCGAAGCCGCTGACTATCTCGGAGTCAAAGCACGTCCCATACCCAAGGTCTACGGCATCAACCCGCGTGAAGGTCGCTAGGCTGATCCTAGTGTATCTTCCAGTGGCGCCTACTCCTTGAGACAGGGCGTACAGGTAGGTTCCATCCGTCTTAAGGTCCGTCAGGTACTCTTCCCCAGCGGGGAGAACGAGCGTCCCTACCCGCGTGAACGTTGTGAGGTCGATCTTCAGTACCCATCCAGTCGTACGGTAGTAGGCGATGTAGAGGTAGTCTCCGACCTTCAGGAGCCTCCAAGGAGGCATCTCGCCCGGATAGGTGTAGAGCGGCGTCGTCACCTGCTTCGTGAGCAGGTTATACTTCAGGACGCCGCTTGAGCCGGTCGTAGGCGCTAGGACCGGCTGTGTTCTACAACCGATGTAGAGGGTGTTCCCGACCTTCCAGGTGTCGCCGATCTCCCAGAAGCGTGGCGTGAGGACGATGTTCCCCTCGCGGGCGAAGGTAGCCTCGTCCGTCTTCACGATCCGCGCAGGAGCCCACCAGCAGCCGGAGTAGAGCTTCCCACCGTACTCGACGATGGAACCGCTTTGAATCTCCTCGTCGTTAGCGGAGAAGGTGACAGCGCCTATACGGTTGAACGGGTTTCTCTGAACTTGGACTACCTTGCTGGGGGTCGGGTAGATGTTGCACTGGGCATAGGCGTAGTCTCCTGAGACGACGACTCCGAGGGCGCGGTCCTCGCCTGCGATGAAGTTGACGACACCCGTCTCGGTGAAGGTGCCTAAGTCCACCTTCACCATCTTGGCAGGGCTCATGTCGAGGCCCACGTAGAGGTAGCTGCCGTCGGTGTCGATGGCTTTGGGTCCCCAGATGTAGTCCTCGCCCAAGGCGAAGGTGAGCGTGGCGAAGTCTGAGAAGTCGCTGAGGCGTACCTTCTTCACGATCGCCGGGCTGGTGTAGAGGCCGACGTAGAGGTAGCCGCCTAGAACGAGGCCTGATGTAGCTTCATCCTCCCCCCCTCCGAAGTCTAGCGCACCTATCCGCGTGAAGTCGCTGATACGTACCTTTACGACTCGGCCTGGGATGGTGTCGCAGAGAGCGTAGATGTAGGTTCCATCCGAGACGAGGCCGACGATGTCGTCGTCTCCGGCTTGAAGCGTGAGGGCATCCACCCTTGCTAGGGGGCTCTTCGTGAACCTCACGATTTCTCCGGGGCTATCATAGCGGCCAACGTACAGGTATTCGCCGACCGAGATGAGGCCGCCGGCCCACTGCTCCCCCGCAGCACACTCTACGCTTAACTCATGCTGGCCTGTCGTCAGGTTAACTTGGGCGATGTCGAGAGGGTTCACGTCGCAGAGAGCGTAAAGGTAGCTTCCTGAAACAACCTGGTCGTAGATGTACCAGTTCAGTATCGTGTTGAGGAGGAGCTGCTCCTTCCGCGTGAAGGACGAGAGGCCACCGCGCACGATCCTGCCTAAGCCTGTGTGGAGGCCGACGTAGAAGGAAGGATCTGGGGCTCCTAGAGGTCTAGCGTAGTACCTTACGCCGACTCTTATGCTGCCCAGACACTAGACCTCCTCCCCTACGATCTCCGCGTTGCAGGTGGCGTTCGTGCCGCCTGGAGGAGTCCTAGCCTGTAGGTCGATCGTCTTAACGCCGTCCCCGACCATCGTCTCGTAGTTCCAAGGATACCAGTCGGGTAGAGGCGTCTTCGCTGGAACGTAGATTTCGGGGCTTATGTCCGCCGCGTTCCATAGGAGCTTGTAGTAGACATCTTCCTTCGAGCTTACCATGGTTTTGGCTAACTGGAACTGTTTGCCATTCGTCACAAGACGCTGACAGACGGTTGCGTAGCCGGCCCCCGTCATTATCGCCCCTTTCTCGTGGACACCGCCCATCGGACGGGCTATGATCGGGGAGGAAACAGATACCGCCTCCCCTGAGACCTTGGCGATGACCGTCTCGCCTGAAACCTTAGAGATGACGGTCTCACCTGAGACCTTTGCTATGACGGTCTCGCCTGAGATCGCGGTTAGAACGGTCTCGCCTGAGATCGAAGCAAGGATAGGCCCTATGCCTGAGGCGAGTTGAACAGTCTCACCAGATACCTTGGTTACAACCACCTCGCCTGTCAGCGAGACGAGTATGGGGCCTATGCCTGAGGCGAGTTGAACAGTCTCACCAGATACCTTGGTTACAACCACCTCGCCTGTCAGCGAGACGAGTATGGGGCCTATGCCTGAGGCGAGTTGAACAGTCTCACCAGAAATCCTAGTTACAATCACCTCGCCTGATGTCCCAGGCATTGAGTCGTAATCGATCCGTCCACCCTGAATCCTTACCATCACTCCTTCCTCCTACGTAGAAGTGAGGGGTCGAAGACCTCAGGCTCCTCTCGAGGCGGAGGCGGCCCCTCTGGCCGCGGGGGCCTCTCCTCAGGCTTCACGGGGACACCGCCCATCGTGACGGTTAGGTTGATGACATTCTCGTTCAGGAGGTCTATCTTCGAGGTGAGGTCGGCGACTCCGAGGATCTCTGCTAGGCTTCTCTTGAACTCTACTTCATCGATGATCGAGATGTAGCGTACCTTGAAGAGGTTGATGGTGCTCGCTGCGCCAACGGCCAGGCCTGTCGCGGGGTCAACCGTAGGAGCCTGCACCTGAAAGTAGTCCTTTCTGTGGACAGCCTTGTACCAGGGTCGAGGACCGTAGATCAGCATGTACCGCGTAGTCGGGTCGTCGTAGACGGTGATCCACATCTCAGCGTTCTCAGCCGTCAACCCCTGCCTCAGAATCGACCAGAACGTGAAGCTGAACGGCTGCTTGATCAAGGCGTTGGTGACGACGAATCCCCGGTGGTTCCCTTGGAACTCTATCCACGTAACCCAGCCGGGGTACTCCGCCGTCCATATCCGCTTATCCCCGGGGTTGAGGTTCTGGTTCTCGATCTGGTAGATGTCCTCTTCAAGGCCTTTCAGAAGCGGGAGCAACTCGAATATCATCGTCTCCTCTCCGGGACGCAACGGCAGCGAAGTCTAAGGAACGAGAGAGCCTAAGCGCTCGACGTCCCCCAGATTATCACATCGAAGTTCAGGGGGGCAGCATTGTAGCCAGGAAGCGTGAACTCGATTACCGAGGCAGCTATTATGGAAGCAAAGATGGATGACGTGTTCGACTTGTTGACGATGTTGGCAACCCCGCCGATGACCGTGTCCAACCCGTGCGTGGCCTTCCGAACCTGCACCGTGCCAGCGGGAGCAGTGACCTGCCCCATGTAGACCTTGAGGTAGTTCGCCAGGGTCGTAGGCGACCTGGTGATTCCGCGTTTCCCTGTTGAGGTGTCCTTGAAGACTATCTTCGACTCAGCCCATTTTCCAAGCTTCAACCTTTCACTCCTATACGCTCGACGTTCCCCAAATCACGGCATCGAAGTTCGCTGTCGCAGCCGTGTAGCCAGGAAGCGTCAACAACAGCGTCGAGGCATTGACTATAGAAGCATGGATGGATGACGTGTTCGACTTGTTGACGATGTTGGCGATCGCACCGATGATCGTGTCAAGCCCATGCGTGGCCTTCAAAACCCTCACCGAGCCACCTGTGCCCGCGGCTGATGAGGCTGGTACGTTGATCTTCCCCATGTAGACCTTGAGGTAGTTCGCCAGCGTGGCAGGCGACCTTGTCACGCCGCGTTTCCCTGTTGAGGTGTCCTTGAAGACTATCTTCGACTCAGCCCATTTTCCAAGCTTCAACCTTGTCACACTCCTACGCGCTCGATGTTCCCCAGATTACCACGTCGGCATACGTGGTCGCAGCCGTGAACCCTTGGATGGACAAGCGGATGGTCGAGGCGTTTATGACTGAGGCGCTAACCGGTGTTCCTGGTGCCCCCGGGTTCCTCTCGATCCCGAAGCCGCCCTCTATGCTGTCGAGTCCGTGCGTGGCTTTCAACACCCTCACCGAGCCTCCGGTTCCGGCGGTTGATGAGGCGGGGATGGTTACGCGCCCGATGTAGACCTGCTTGTAGAAGGCGTTAGTCCTCGGCGACAGTACGATGCCCCGTCTCCCTATCGACGTGTCCTTGAAGACGACCTTAGACTCAGCCCACCTTCCAATCTTCAACTCATCTCACTCTCCTTAAGCTGAACTGGTCCCCCATATAACCGCGTTGAAGTTCGCTGTCGCAGCCGTGTAGCCAGGAAGCGTCAACACTAGCGTCGAGGCATTGACCACAGAGGCGGTGATCGCGGTTGGCCCCGCATACGGCGACAAGGCAACCGCAACGGCGCCTACGATGGTGTCAAGCCCATGAGTAGCCTTCAAAAGCCTCACCGAGCCCCCTGTTCCGAGGGTTGATGAGGCTGGTACGTTGACCTTGCCCGCGTAGAGCTTCAGGTAGTTCCCTAGCCCGCCAGGAGATCGTTGGACGCCTCGTTTGCCACTGGTAGTCTCGGCGAAGACGACTCTAGACTCCGCCCATGTGCCGATCCTTGCCATGGCGATCGCTAGGAAACTGTCATTAGACGACTTTTAAGCATAGCCCAAAAAGTATGCGAATTACATAAAGCTATGTCGAAGGAGGGGGCTGTGAAAGACCCCTGAGAGACCCCTTGGAGAGGAGAACCGAGTTCCTACGCCTACACGCTCGAGGTTCCGAAGATTAAGACGTCGGCGTAGGTCGTGGCCGCCGTGTAGCCTTGAATCTCAAAGCGGACCGTCGTGGCACTAATGACGGACACTGATACTGGCGTAGCTGGTGCGCCGGGGTTCCGCTCCGTGGCTATGGCCCCCCATACGCTGTCAAGGCCGTGAACAGCGCTGCCTATTCTCACCGAGCCCCCTGTTCCGAGGGTTGATGAGGCTGGAATCTCCAACCTTGCCGCGTAGATTCTCAGGTAGTTCGATAGGCCTGACGGTGAACGCCGAACACTCCTCCCCGCCGGGGTGAAGACGATCCTAGACTCCGCCCATGTTCCTATCCTAACCGGCATCGAATCACGTCTGAGAACTCTGCCTATACGCTTTTAAGTCTAGCCCAGAAAATATGCGAATTACATAGTGATGATGTTATGGGCCGCATAGGCAAATCCCGGATCAGCCGAACGGACAGCACCCACATCCCCAAGTCCGTGATGAAGTATTTTACCCTCACCGTGGGAGACGAGTTATGCTGGCACCCGCCTGACGAGGACTTCCCCGCCACAGCCGAACTCCTAGCCGTTCGCATCGTCAGGTTTGGGGAAGGCGCGCGAGAGAAGCCTAGGTAGGTGATAGTCACGCCTAAGGAAAAGCTACGCTACCTCATGGTTGTACCTCAGACCAGCTACTTCACAAACCTCCTAACAGACAACCCGACAAGGCCCGGCCTATTGTCCATTCTCTCCTGAGAGATGGGCGGGCAAACCAGTGGTATAAGGCCTTCAAGAACACGGGCGATGAGGGCGAGGTTAAGACTATGACGATGCTCGCCCCCGACGACTTTGACGACTACAACATCATCCACGTCAACCTATCAGGCGATGCCCAGGACCTTGTGCCCACGATCAAGAAGCTGATGAAGTCCACGTCCACCAAGCTCATCCTGAACCTGGACTACTCGGTGGACAACTTCCAGCCGGCCTTCCTACAGCCTGGTAGGTTCATATCCGCCGTCTGGTCGGCTGACTTCGTATTTGCGGTTGAGCCGACGCAACAGGCGATGCTTCAGTTCCTCTTCACCCACATGAAGGAGCTGGCAAGCCCAGGTGTCACGATAAGGGAGGGCTGCGTCGTGCCATTGATACCTCACCCCTGCCCGACATCTGACACTAAGAAGTTCGCCATGCCCCCTGAGGAACGGCTGGACATCATAGCGGTTCAGTACCACCGCTACTCGAAGCAGTACCTGATCCCTGCGATGCTCGTCAGGAACATCATGCACCCGAAGGCTCCGGTGACGATTCCTACGCTTCTGATGGGCTGCACTGATGCTCAGATGGCGACAGGCCTCTTCGATGTCCAGCACAGCTACACGGAGTGGGAGAACTTCATGTACCTGTTCTCCCACTGCAACTACGCCCTCACCTTCAGCACCATAAGCTCACACAGCCGTTTCGCCATGGAGTCCGCCTGCCTCGGCACGCCCTGCGTGGGAAGCATGAACCAGTACATGGTCGCGGAGCTGTTCCCCAGAACCGCCCACAACACCTACGACTTCGAGGGAATGAGGCAGAGCCTCGAACGCCTCATCAAGGACGAGGAGTTCTACAAGGAAGTCGCCGCCTCCGCCTCTGAGAACGTGGAGGCATACGGATGGGAGAAGAGCAAGCAGAGGCTCCTCGATGGGATGAAGACTTGGGGGATCACGTTCTGAGCCGCGTTGAGGTCAGCCAGGCCAACATCAGGTATCACGCCGCTATGGCTGAAAGGTACGATCGTGACCAGCCGCACTTCAAGCCTGAGAACCAGGAGCAGGTGGTGGTCAAGCTCCTCGCGTTAGGGTCACGGTTCGGATTTGACGGGCTGCTTGACATAGGGTGTGGTACAGGCTTTGTCACACGTCTTGCCCAGCGCTACTACAAGGAGACGGTGGTAACGGCGGTGAAGGTATGAGCGGGCTGGGGTACCGATACACCTGCGCCTTTTGTGGCAAAGAGTTTAGTCGTACCCATCGTGCCAGGGGGAAGAACACCTACTGCTCCATTAGGTGCAAGGGTCTGGCATGGAGAGGTAAGACTCCGCCAAACAAGAATACCGGGTACTCGAGGGAGGTATCGCCATGACGATTTTGATTCTAACCGATATTGATGTTGCTTCGCAGCTCTCCTTGTTATGGCGTGGGCTTAACGCCTTCACGCCGTTCAAGGCCCGTTACGTCTGCCTTAAACAGACCTACCTTGACTACCAGACCGATATCCTAGCGAGCCCTGACAGGCAGCAGGAGATATCTGAAGCAGTAGCTTCAGCAGACTTCTTCATCTTCGGCAGGACGCTGTTCGACTTCCCCTTCGCGCCCATAGCGCCGAAGCTGAACAGGAACAACCACCTCGTCGTAGTCTACGGCACAGAGGCCAGGCAGCACCCCGAGCATTACTGCTATATGTGGCTCCGCAAGGACCTGATGATCGTCGGCAACTACGACTACACCTGCGCCGCAGGCCTCGGCTTCAGCGCCCAGCACATACCCCCGATGTATAACCCGGACGAAATACCGCCCAAGCAGGCTCCACCAGACGGCGTGATACGGATAGCCCACACACCTACGAGCCGGCAGGTCAAGGGAACCGAGTTCTTCCTGAAAGCGGTTGAGGAGCTGAAGAAGGAGGGGCTCCCTGTCGAGCCTATCCTAGTCGAGGGGAAGCCTTGGAAGGAGTGCCTCCAGCTCAAGCGGCAGGCCGAGATCATGTACGATCAGATGTCGCTCGGCTGCTACGGGATGTGTCTCCTACCCGGCCAATCCGTACTAGTCAATCCCCACTTGAAGACCATAGAGGAGATTCACGTCGGGGATAAGGTGATGACCGGCACGGGCTACTATCGCAAGGTGAAGGCCGTGGCCTCCAGATTCTACCATGGTAAGGTCGTCAAAGTAACCCCTTGGAACTTCGCTGTTCCCTTGACAGTTACAGAGGAGCACAAGGTACTCGCGGTTAAACCCCTAAAACGATGCTTGAGCAGTGGTCACATCCAGTCCTTTAAGCCTCACTGGAACAATATCAACGGAAGAACAGGTTGGCGTCAATACAGGCGCGAGAGGTTGAACTACACTCCAAGCTGGATCAGGGCTGGAGATTTGGAGAAGGGCGACTTCGTCTTCTACCCGATAACGAGGTTACAGACCATAAAAAGACGGAGGAAGCTGAGGATCATCGACTTCATACCGGCCATTCAGAAAAAGGGGTACGTGTACCCCGTCTCGCGCAACCGATTCGGGAGATGCCGTGGAAGGGGTAAGATACCTGCGGTCATCCCCTTGGATAAGGAAATCGTCCATCTCTGCGGCCTATACGTCGCGGAGGGAAGTTCAACTCACGGTCTCTCCTTCGCGTTCCACAAGGCGGAAGTCGAGTTGGCACAGGAGGTTAAGACGGCGATACGGGAGCTCTTCCATCTAACCCCGAGTGAACGGGTCAGGGGCAGTTGCCGGGAGGTATGGGTGAACTCACGTCTTCTCAAGCGGCTCTTTAGAGCGTGGTTTGGGGAGAAGGCCCCTGATAAGCGTGTACCATCTTGGGTCTTTCAACTCGATGATGCCTTGATAACCGAGTTCTTGAGGTATGCCTTCAAGGGCGACGGAAACCCTAACGAGCCATCAAACCCACGTCAATACCCAGGCTACGCCTATACGAGTGTGTCGAAGACGCTGGCGGTACAACTCTTTAACCTCCTTCTACGCCTGGGCATAATCCCGACATTGGGAGCGCAGCGACTAGATGGCTTCTCTGGGCAGAGGCGGCGGGTTAACGGCGGAAGGAGACGGTACGTTGTCCGTATCCACGGTGAGCAGCTAAAGAAGCTGATGTTCTTCGAAACCCCGATTACCCCGAGGTTACGTAAATCACACGCCTTCTTCTGGCAAGGAGAGAAGATGCTCTGTCTCCCCATTAGGGACGTAACGACTGAGGAATACACTGGGCCGGTTTACGACATCCAGATTCACCACCACAGCTTTGTAGGAGAGGGGATGATCGTGCATAACTCTGCGATAGAGTCCTGGGCGATGGAGCAGGCGGTGCTAGGACACCTAAGCCACTGGGTCAGAAGCTTCTTCCCGCACGCGCCGATCGTCGAGGTCACGCCTCAGACATTGAAGGACGAGATCGCTACGCTGGTGAAGAACCCTGACGTTCTGAGGATGGCTCAGGTGGACGGGAAGGCCCATGCTGAAAGATTCCATGATTGGCGCGTCAACATGGAGAAATGGGAACACCTCATACGGTTTGTGCATGAACGCTAGGAGTTGAGTTGATTGTCGCGGGCAAAGGCGTTGGTGAAATCGGCACCGGTCGGAGTCTGAGGCATTTGTGTTCTTCTCACCCGAACAGAGTTGTGTTCCATACCAAGCAGGGGGGAAAGTTGTTCCATACAAACAGGGGACATTTGTGTTCGGGTCACCCGAACACAATTAGGGGTGTATGTTTTGAGCCAGCTTGTTAAAGCGTTCTGGGAAGCTGAGGCTGGACGTCAACGCGACCGCTTCACCACGCTGCGAGACGAGAACCAAGCCATCCTAGAACGCGACCTGCTCATGGGCTGGTTGAGTGTCCTGAAGCCTGAAAGACTCTTGGAGGTTGGTTGCGGCAACGGCGCAGGGCTAAGCCTCTTCTCCAAGTTCTCGAAGCGGGCGGACGGCATCGACTATTCCGAGCCGTTCATCAAAGCGGCGCGTGAGAAGTATCCTAACCTTGAGTTCTACGTTGCGGATGTACAGCAGTTGCCATTTGCGGACGGCGATTTCGACGCCGTTGTTAGCGAGCGCTGCCTCATCAACCTACCGAGCTGGGACGAGCAGCAGAAGGCCATACTGGAAATCCACCGCGTCTTGAACCCTGAGGGCTATCTCTTGCTGGTTGAAGCAACGGAGGAAGGCTACAGGCGTCTTAACAGCGTACGGGCGGCCTGCGGCTTGAAGCCTGTTGAAGTCGTCTGGCATAATAGGCCGTTGCCGTATTTCGAGCTGGAACGCTGCTTGACTCACCTCTTCCACACTCTCAGAGGTGGAGCAGCGTTCAGCACCTACTACTATCTAAGCCGCGTTGTGCACCCGCTGATCGTGGCGCCGGAGGAGCCCAAGTATGATGCGCGGATCAACAACGTGGCTAGGTTGATTGAGGAGAAGCTGCCGATCTGGAAGCTGGGCGAAGGCCCCAGCCCACTCATCGCATACCGTGCGCGGAAGTGAGATGATGTGCGATTTCTCGTTAAAGCATTATAGAGACTGCCTGGACCTAGCGGTCAAGCAAGGCTACCGTTTTCACCTTTTCGAGAGAGAGCTGCCAGAGCCACCGTACATAATCCTAAGGCATGACGTAGACTACCGGGTCTCACTCGCACTAAGGATGGCGGGAATAGAAGCTAGGGCCGGCGTTCAAGCCACCTATTACATCCGCTTCCATGCCCCATACAACGCCCTTTCACTAGAGAACTACCGAACGCTCAAAGCCATACACGGGCTAGGGCATGATATTGGGCTGCACTATGAGCGGGAGTTCGCAGAGCTGGTTGGAGAAGATAACGAGGAGATGTTCAAGCGGACAGTAGAAATAGCGAATAACGCGCTGGGCTTCCAGATAAGAACGTTCTCAGCTCATAACCCATCCCCCTCCCAAGACAACGAGCATAGGAACGGCTTGATCAACGCCTATCACCCTCAGTTCCTCAAACAGACCAAGTTCATAAGCGATTCCCTTATGCGTTGGCGTGAAGGCTGCATGTGCGAGTGGATAAAGAAGAGAGAACCGAGGCTGTGCATCCTAACCCACCCGTTCTGGTGGTATAAACGGCTATTGACGGAGAACTGGTGAGAGCGGAGAAATGGACGAAGACGTATTGAAAGCAAGGACTCGCCTAGCGTGCAACCAGCAGCTAGGGACGGCAGACTTCAAGCGATGGGTACTAGAGTGCATAGGCAACCCACGTAACTCTACTATCCTAGACTTAGGCTGTGGAGAAGGGCAATTCGCGCTAGTATTGGCTAAAACAAACAAGGTAGTTGCCGTTGATTTAGCCCGTGCTAACATCGAATACGTGAGAGAGCAGGCAGGAAAACAAAACGTGCGGTTGCACGCGGTACAGGCAGACTTCGACCACTACAACCCTAGCATAAAGTTCGACTGCGTTCTCGGGTGCTATACCCTATATTACTCGAAGGACCACCAGCATCTCTTCGCAAGAATCAGGCAATGGTTGAAACAGGACGGGCTTCTGTTCTTCTGCGGCCCTGATGATGGAAACAACGAGGAGCTAGGACAGTTGCTCCGCGACTCTGGAGCAGGACACCGCTTCAAGTCAATGGACGAGGCAAAATCATTCATGGACGATGCTCCTAAACAATTACGCGATCTGGGCTTCTCCACCCAACTGGTTTCTTTCAGTAATCCGATCGTCTTTAAGAATCCAAGTCAAATCATGCAATACTGGAAAAGCACTGCCTTATACGATAAGAGAATAGAGGGGAACGTTTCACGTGTTATTGAAGCGCATTTCCAGAGCTTTCCAACCTTCACGTTGACAAAGAGGGTAAAGGGGATACAAGCACGGATAAGAAGATGATTGAGGAGGGGAGTGAGAGCATCAAGGTCCTCGTCCTCGGCGGAGCCGGCTTCATCGGCAGCCGGGTCGTCAGACGATTCCACGAGTTGAAGCATGACATCAGGGTGGTCGATAACCTCTCAACTATAGGAGATTGGAGGAACGTAGGAAACCTCCAAGGTGTAGGCTTCGTTAAGGCCGACTTCACCAAGCCGGGCGTCCTCAAGCGGGAGGTCGGATGGGCTGACGTGGTGATCCACTCAG
>Ga0315310_10000383_pt1 | contig 28466 bp, 28 predicted proteins | sample TDP5_MG_FD_203630 | JGI IMG/M metagenome (GOLD analysis project Ga0315310, IMG submission 203630) | Freshwater sediment microbial communities from Lake Towuti, South Sulawesi, Indonesia - TDP5 | ecosystem: Environmental > Aquatic > Freshwater > Lake > Sediment | place: Indonesia: South Sulawesi...
ATGGATCTGGAAAAGGTGTATAGCTACATCGACTCGAACGTGGAGAGCCATATCAAGAAGGTGCAAGAACTCCTCAGGCAGCCGAGTATCTCAGCTGAGAACTACGGCATTCGGGAATGCGCTAAGTTGCTGGAGAAGTATTTCCGCGATTTGGGATGTGGATCAACCGAGATCGCCGAAACTGACGGGAACCCTGTAGTCTACGGGGAATATGATGCAGGCGCCAAGAAGACGGTCATCGTCTATATGATGTATGACACTCAACCTGTGGTTGGGGAGGATTGGATCTCTCCGCCTCTGGAGGCGAATCTTGTTGATATCCCTCCGTTTGGAAAGTGTATCGTTGCTCGTGGAGCGATAAACACGAAGGGTCCCCTGCGAGCGTTCTTGAACGCTATGGAGTCTGTCAAGGCGGTCGGTGAGGAGCTTCCGGTCAATCTGAAGTTTGTCGCGGAAGGCGAGGAAGAACTCGGTAGCGTTCACCTGCCTCAATTCATGGAGAGATACAAGGAGAGATTGAGTGATGCCACTGCGGTTTTCTTTCCAGGTACAGCACAGGATCAGAAAGGCAGAGTGAGAATGACCCTCGGTTACAAGGGGATCGTGTACTTCGAGCTTGAGTGCTCGGGAAAGCTTTGGAGGAAGGGCCCAATGGAGTACGATGTTCACAGTAGCAACAAAGCTTGGGTTGACAGCCCAGTCTGGAGACTCATTCATGCGCTTTCAACGATGACCTCGAAAGATGGAAACAGGATCCTTATTGATAAATGGTACGAGAATGTGAAGCCTCCAAGCAAGGAAGACTCTGAACTCGTCGACAAGCTTGCGAAGACGTTCGACGAGGAAACGATAAAGGACATGATCAAGGTGGAGCGTTTCATTGACGACCTGCATGGAAAGAAGCTTCTCCTGAAGTACTTGTACTCTACGACCCTGAATGTGGACGGTATCTGGGGCGGATACACCGGACCTGGAACGAAGACAGTTCTTCCTTACAAGGTGACTGTGAAGATGGATGTTCGCTTGGTTCCGAACCAGAAACCCAACGAGGTGTTGCCGAAGATCAGGAAGCATCTTGACAAGATGGGGTACAAGGACATATTCATTCGACAGTTGGAAGCTGGCTACAGTTGGGCCAAGACCAGCGTCAAGGAGCCATTGGCTCAGGCTGCAATACAGGCTTATCGCGGCTTCGGATATGAACCTGAGGTTTGGCCGCACATGGGAGGGAGCGCGCCTTTGTATCTATTCAATCAAGGGCCGCTCTACCTGCCGTTCGTCGGCGGCGGGCTCGGCCATGGCGGAAAGGCCCACTCACCAAACGAATACTTTGTGGTTGAAGGAAACGAGCAGGTTGGTGGGTTAGCGAAGTGCGAGAAGTCATACGTCGCCATCTTGGATGCATATTCAAGGATTGAGGAAAAGCCTAAGGCTGCAAGGAAACGGAGATAGGATCTGTCCGCTTTACGCCGATCCCTCCTACAGCAATGATCTGCCGCTAGGCTATTTCGGTGAGAATTGTTGATGAGAATACTTGTAGTCAACAACTATGTGGATCAGACGAAGTATGCTGCTCAAATGGACAACTTGTGTGTGCAAGTCGAGAAGGCGTCAGGGGGTCCTGTGGAAAGGGTTTCCTACGAGCATTTTGGACCGGAGTTCGTTCAGGACCAGAGGGCGAAGTTCGATGCGGTCGTTCTGAGCGGCTCGGAAGCCCTATACAGCAAAGCTGAGGATAGACTGAGATTCCAGAAGGCAATTGAGGGAATTGGCTTGTTGCGTCTACCCGTTCTAGGAATATGCGGGGGACATCAATTGCTAGGCATGGCTTACGGTGAAAGGATCATAAACATGGGACGGTTCTTGAGGGGTTACTATGAAGTGGAAATACTGGTTGATGATCCTCTCTTTGACGGTTTAGGTAGGAACATCCAGGTCGCAGAAGCTCACCAAGAAATTGTGGAACGTGTTCCAAAAGGGTTCTCGCTTTTGGCGAGGTCTCCAGATACGCCGGTTGAGGCTATGAAGAGTGAGAAAGGCCTCGTCTACGGAGTGCAGTTCCACCCGGAACGCAATGACGAGGCTCATCCAGCTGGAGGAGCTATCCTAGGGAATTTCGCGAAACTCGCTAGGAAGTAGGGAGACTAATGCCCTTTAACGTGTCCTCCGGGTCCTGTGTATGCGTCTCCACCAGCCAGGCACCTTGACACGGCCCACCTTGATTTTCCCAAAGGGCTTTATGTCTAGGACTGGTGAACCGTCGAGGGCGTCTAGACCCTCCACGGTGAGAACGTTTCTTCGCATCTCTAACAGCTTCACGATTGTAACTCCTATCGGGTTCGGCCTATTCGGGGTCCTCGTAGCGAAAACTCCCTGAAGAGGAATGTTCAGTCGCCCCTTCGGATGCACCATCATTACCCTTCGCTGTCTAGGAGACAGTTGATGCATCCAGAATAGGATCATGAGATGGGAATAGGCTTCGATTCCCTTGAGAGCGTCAACCAGTCCTTTCCGCAGAACAATCCTTGAAGCCGCTTGCTTACCGCTTTTCGGCCGCGACGTTCGCACTACGCCTATTGCCTGAAGTCGAATTCGATGCCGACGCAACTGAAATCTCTGATCAAAGTGGGAGCCCGCATCTATTTGTCGGTGGCGGCATCGACTACAAGGGTTGAGATCTAGGCGGTGAGGAGTTTGCCAGGCATCTTCTCGCTCGCCAGCTGCGAGAGGAAGATGCAGAGGCTCACATAATTACGGCGCCAACTAGGTTAGGACTTCCCAGCAAACAAACTTATCTTTGACATCAGTGGCTCCCTGTATGGCGGGGGTTCCCGAGACCCGGAGACCTCAAGGGCGGGAGTCAGGTCAAAGGGGCAGGGCCATCCCGGGTAAGAGATGGTGTCAGACTTAAGATCGACCTGATGCGAGATCCTGTGGCACAGGCCTTCGTGGGTTCGAATCCCACCCCCCGCACCAACTCGAGATGAAACTGCGAGAAGACGCACTACGTTTGTTATCTCACCACACGAAATCCTTCTCAATGCTCTGCGAATACAAAGACCTCTAAACTTCTTTCAAGTAATCTTTGCCAAGTCCCTCTTCGAGAATCTCTCTAACTCTCATGACAAACTCACGAGCATCTGACAGGGCTGTTTGCGCGATTCCGAGTTCGGTGGTGAATCCTGTGTCGTAGGAGGCTTTCTCTCGCTGTAGCCTTCTCTCTACGAGCTTCTGGACATCTTGGTCTGCAAGACTTCTTATGGTATCAATCGACAGTAAGTAGCGTTCGTTGAGTCGTTTTTTCCTGTGCACATAGTGGTAAATGAGTGCACAAACCGTCGCGGAGTGGTTCTCGCCCACTTTGCATACCGCCGCCAAGGCAGCGAGACATGCCTGATACATTGCGTAGTAGCTGATGGTGACGACCCAATCGTAGAAGCTTTCGCCGGAATACTTGACTCTCAGCTGGCCGCTCCGATTGTTATCAAAAATCTGGTTCGCAAGACTGAGGTTATGGAAGGCCTTCCGAAGATGCCCAAGGATGCTATCTTTCGCCTGTACCTCATCCAATGGCCTTACTTGCACGTGTCGTTCAAAGTACCCAAGTGATTTCTCACACAGCTTAGGATCCTTAAGCCAAATTCCCCATATCGGTACTCGACTCATTCGTGTACTGCGCCTTCGTCTAATCATGAGATCAACCTTGAGAGTAATTGATAGTATCGCTCTTCGCCGAACAACACAACGCCCTCACGCAACACATCCTGCACTATCCGTTTCCTCTCACGGACCGCAGATTCGAAATCTTTCATAATCATGGTAACAGCAGAGAGCTGGAATCCGTATGTTCCTCTGATATCCGCAGCGAGGGCGTCAACTGATTTCATTAATTTGTTGAAATCATCTTGCTCCATCGTGGGCACTATGACAAGCACGTCCACATCGCTTGTCTTTGCAAGTTGTCCACGTGCAGCGCTTCCGAACAGGATGACAGACTGAATCTGCGGAAGGAAGTCGAACACACGTTTGCTGAAATCTTGAAGCGCCCACGCAAGCCTTCGGTTGTTCTTGTAAAATTCCTCTCGTCTCTCAGTCTCGAACAGCTCGTATAGCTTTCTGGCTGCCGGATTTGACAAATTCACCTTATATGACTTTTCCCTTCCTTCGGTCTTAAACAGCAATATCCCTTGCTTGGCAAGCTTTCTGCAGTCTGTGGATGCAGTGCTCGTGCTGACCTCCGCGAGCTTGGCAAGTTCTCTCGTATAGACCCACTTACCTGGCCCGAGAGCATGCATAGTCTTCATGAGCAACAGGGAACGTGAGGTCAGGCTTTCAGACATAGCAATTAGTTGGATTTGTGAGCTTAAATATGTTCGCTTTTTCGAACGTACGTTCGATTTTCCGAACAGACCAAACTCGGGTTCACCATTTATCCCACGCACATTTTACTGGTAAATTGGTGCGCGAATCTCATCCCCGCACCAGCTAGAATCTGTGGCTTCAGCACACGCGGAATCGAGGATCACATTGGACACGACGGTTGAAGGAATAATCCCAAGGCGCAAAGAATTGGCGGCTAGCGATAGTAGCAGCATGCCTATGGGTTGCTCGGTGGCCCGTGAACATCTTTGCTGGATAGAGTCGTCTGTTGTGGGTAAGGGGGGCTGTAATTACACCTGTAATTACGGGGGGTAGATAAGAGGAAGATGCTGGAATTCCTAGAGCTCACCTCGTCAAGGCAGACCTTCTCCAAGTCATCGACGGACTGGCCGCCTTCAAGCTAGAGCACCCGGGTCAAGATCCTCCCCAAGCTCCAGAGGATGATGCACGTCGCTCAAGTCCTTGCCGATCCCTTGGATAGCTCAGTCTTCCCCTGGAACGGAAACTGAGAATAGTTTTTCTGTTGCATAATAGATGAGAGAGGATGGAGATTGGATGTCGAAGACCGTCATCATGTCAGATTGCCATTTCGGATATGAGCGATTCAACAGGCTTGAGTTTGAGCGATTCCTAGATCGACTACAAAGGGAAGGCGATGTGACACGTCTTGTACTCTTGGGCGACGTATTCGACCTTTGGAGGGCTGACCCGGTTAACTCAATTTCTTTCGCGTACGGATACCTAGAGAGGCTTCAGAAACTTGGCGTCGAAACGCATTACGTGGTTGGAAACCACGACTACCACAACTGGATATCATGTTTGGCTCTCGGTCTGCAGGAGAGCTTCCTATGGATGAAAGTCCATTATCCACATCTGGTCCTCGACGGAGAAATCTTCCTTGTTCACGGAGACTACTTCGACATTCATAGATTCAAGGCTGCAGAGAAGGCGATCTATGCAGTGTACGAAGCCATCTATTATGCATATGAACCGGTCGTGAGGGCGCTGGAAAAGTACTTCTGGAATCCACTAGAGTTGCTCAAGAAGTGGGTGGAGTTGTATGGGAGATCGCCTGCGAAGGCCAAAAGGGACCCTCTGGCAGAGTATCTCAAAACGATAGTCAACGTAGAGAAGGCTAGCGAAGTTCGCGAACTGAGTAGAGGCTTGAAGTATCTGTCTGATAATACCGATGTGGCTGTGCAGATGTTCGTTCCAGCCTACATGAGACCAAGCTTGAGGGATGAGTTGCCCTCGTTATTGAGAAGGCGGATCACAAAGAAGGGTCGAGCGGAGATCATGGGAATAGATATCTCTGCGCCAGTGAGAGTGATTCTGTTCGAGAAGAGGCCTCTAGACCTAGCCCGTGAAATCAGCGGGAACACGGGGATATCGAAGGTTATATACGGTCACACCCACAAGGCCGAGAACAAGTCATCCCAAGGATACTGGAACACGGGTAGCTGGGTTGATGGGGAAAGTACGTTCGCCGAGGTCGAAGACGGCCAAGTCAGCGTCTACAGGTTCAAGGAAGGGCAGAAGACTGCGATCCCAGAGCAAAGCTAGAAGGGTTGCTTGATCCGCTGGGCTCGATCCCTCCTCCGGTTCATGTCATATACTCGAAGCGGTCTGGATCGGCATAAGCATCATATTCGGCCGAGCATTCGGCAAGAATCTCGACTATGACATAATTGCATCAAGAAGTGAATCCAAAAACGAAGAGGAAGAAAACCACGTGCTGCTCGTTACCATTCAAACTAAGAAGGATCAAATGCTAAAGCATCTCAAGGTAACAGGCAACCTAACGTCTAGTCAACTCGACGTAGACGTTTACAACCTATTTGACTAGGTCCAGGGGATTAATAGCGATATCTAGTCCACAGCGACGAATCTTGAAATAATAGTATGAAGTTTACTATCACAAATGCTGGGACTGATGCTAGCATGCCCCGGACTTATCATCCAACGCCGAACGATCATTTATCGGAAGCCTTTAGTGACCTCGTGCCAGACAAGTACAAGGGAACCGACAGTTTTCTTGATATAGTCACTTGGAATATCCGCTACTTTCATGACCGCGACCGCGGTCGGGTCCAGCGCGTCCTTGAAATCCTAAACGCGCTTAATGCGGACATCATTGTATTGCAAGAGATCTTAGAGGGATCTCTCGAAGTCATTGCTCAAGGCCTCGAAAAGCGTGCCGCCGGCTACTACCGTATTGCCTATGGTACAACGGGAGGCGACCAGCGCATTGCAATGATGTACGATCTCGATTGGGTTCGAGCAAAAGAAACATCCTCCGAACTATTTGGCGAAGAGCAGGTCCTAACCCCTGACGGGAAGAATGCTTTTCCGCGTCTACCGCTGTTGGGTGTATTTACGTGTCTACCGAGCCGAGAATCAACATCTCTTGAGCCATTCGATTTCCAACTTGTGGGGCTCCATTTGAAATCCCAGCGAGGAGGAGGAGAAAAGCAACGCGCAAGGGCGGCCGAACGACTCAGATTGTGGCTTATCAAAGAGGCTTCACGTGTGGATGCGGATGTCATACTTGTCGGAGACTGGAATGAGGCCCCCGATGCTGCCACTTGGCGGCCGTTCCATGAATTGGAACAAGAGGGAAAGGCGCTGTTTTCTAGGATCAATGATCGCGATGAGATTAGTCATCTCATGTATAGAAACAAAAAGGAGATAGGCTCTCGTCTCGATCTTGGTGTGGTCTCGTTGGCTTCTGCCAAAGAACTGAAGAATCCACCAGAGGCAGTGAGATGGAAAAGCTTGGACAAGCTCTTAGCCTCAAATCCCAACGTGAAGAAAATAAGAAGATATATTAGTGAGATAAGCGCGGGCGTTTCGGATCATATGCCGGTCGTGATGCGCCTTTACTTGGAAGAGCAGTCCTGATTTGTTGTACCGACTGTTATCCTATTCGCTAGTCACAGTGATCCTTGAATTGTCACCTAAACCCCGCACCACGCTTTCTGTGGCAGGATCTTGAAGGTAGCACTCTCAAAGAAGTGCGATTATCAGCATCGGAGGCACAGAAGCGCACAACGCATTGAGAAAGAGATAGCGGGATAATCGCCGGGGCACAATTATCAGAGTCGAAGAAGAGCATGCAAAACTGATCAAACTGGTTCGCATTTCTGCTCTTCATTTTAAGAAGCCAAAGTTTGAACCTGGCACCAATGACGCACATGAATTGTGAGCTTCACGATCGCTGTATGAATAAGCCGTTTTCCATCGTGAGCTCCTGAGCGCTGGTGAGAGGGGCGCCTATGGTGATATTCGCATCTCAGTACGGATGGTCTGCTATAAACCTCAAGTCGAAACAAGAAACAAAATATTCAGAGCTGAAGCAGTGGCATAGTATCAGAGCTTCATAGAAGCCGGGCCAAGAGCGGATGATCGAGGAGGAAGGCTAGAGATGCTCGTCCCTCATCCGCTAGAAGCTAAAAGAACGGTTTCTCCGCTATCCTCTCGTTAATTCTGGTGTTGTTTCTATTCCCGATCTTAGCGCAACAGTCTTCGAAGCGCTGGTTGCAAGCGGCGCAGTTCACTTCAAGTTTCACATAGCCAGTGAAAACCGTTGTGGACTACTAGGCCTACTTTGTTTCTTGGGGCCTCTCTTCAACCTTCTTCCGAGGTCTTCCCCGGCGTTTACGCGGCCTCCCTGGCGGACGACCGCGCCTCTTCGGGATCGTGGTAACTATTGCCAAGGCCAAATCTCTGGTTTTTTCTCTTATTTGATCCGGAAGATTGTTTATCGCGTTCCTGAGATTCTCAGCGAAGGACAATACACCAGCAATCGATTCGGAAGTTTTTCTTCTTGGCATATATCATCTGTTTAAATCACTAAATGTGACCTAGTATAAAGCTTTTCGCTGGAATTCTTAAAAACTTGTGCTCTTATTCCATGATTACCGCAACAAATTTCCATTCTTTCGGTTCATTAAATTGAAAGAACCTCGTGCGGTTTCATCGATATGGAGGCTGAAATCTTGAATAGTTGCAGGGATGCTGCGATCTGTTCCAGAAATTGTTAGGAGATTTTTCCATAGTTCTCGAGAATTTGTTGGGTCTGATCCAGTGGAAGCGCCATTCGCCTGTTCCCGTCTCTGCCGATCATGGTCTCAGCCTTGAATAGAGAGTTCAATATCGCTTCTTCAGTAGCTTCAGCGGTAGCTCTAAACAGCCAACTCAGGTCTTCCTCAAAGACTGAACCAACCGGAGCTTTCATGTCTTCCCTGTAGTGGGGGATGCGGTTCGTAGTCGAGAATGCTATGACTATGTCTCCACTTCCATGAGTCGAGATTGAACCTGTCTTCGCTAGACCATGTGTCGCCCTCTTCGCCATTCGCTTCAGTTGCCTTGAGGAGACCGGAGCATCCGTCGCGATCAGAATTATGATCGAACCGTCTGCCGCAGGCGCTGATCCCATTCGCCTAGACAAGTCTCTTCCCACTGGAGCTCCATCGATGATTAGGTCGGTGAGCCTTCCGAAGTTTGACAGCACGAGCACGCCCACAATGTATCCCCCGTGTTGTGTCGGCATGATCCTTGATGAGGATCCTATGCCACCCTTTAGCTCGAATGCTGACATGCCAGTCCCAGCGCCGACAGCTCCTTCCTGTACTTGCCCGTCGGTCGCGGTGCGGAGGGCCTCCCTAACGTGTTCAGGCTTCACGTGTCTTCCTCGGATGTCGTTGAGGAAGCTATCATTGCATTCGCCCACTACTGGGTTAACTGTTCCAGTCGTTACCCCGATGTCCGGATTCATTTCAAGCATATGTTCGATCAGAGCGTCGGCCACTATGCCAACATTTAACGTGTTTGTCAGAAGGATCGGTGTCTCAAGAGTTCCGAGCTCATCGACCTGAACCAGACCTATCGACTTGCCGAAACCGTTGATAACAAACGATGCCGCCTTGACCTTCTCCCTGAAAATGTTGCCCTTGTGAGGCAGAATTGCCGTCACTCCCGTCCTGATCGGGCCGTGTCCGGGCCTGAGGGCCCCCTGACCTTCAATCAACGTGACATGGCCGACGTGAACGCCTTGAACGTCGGTAATGCAATTGTGTCTACCGGGCTCAAGCGATCCGATCTTGACCCCGAAATCTCGGATTCGTAGCCGACCGACTGACATATCAATTCACAGCCCCTCGTGTAAGCAGCCACTGGATTTAAGTCTAGATAGATAACGAAGTGCGCATTACAAATGTCAGCACAGAAAAGGCTGTGCTAGTTCAGAATGTTTAAACACATAGCGACCTAGTAAAGGATGAGGACTAGGAATGAGTGATCAAGGTACCGAGCTGCTAAGGTCACTAGGATTCTCTGAGAACCAATGCAAGATCTACTTTGCGCTACTGGAGTCATCAGAGGGAGAAAGCATTGATAAGGTTATGACGGAGCTGGGTGTTCCGCTGGCCGAAGCAGAAGGAGCCATCAGACTGCTGGTGGACAAAGAAGCCATCAAAGTTATCAGCAACAGGTTGGAGGCCAACCCTCCCAAACAGTTTCTCGCCAAATTAATCGATGAGAAAAGAAGGGAGAGCGAGAAGCATCTTGAAGACTTTGCAAACAGAGCCTTATCGCTCCAAAAGCTCTTGGAGCCAACGTACTGGGAGAGGAGGCGAGGCCTAAGGCCGGAAGATATTCTTGAACCTCTAGATGACCTAGCCGACATGGAGATCCGAACGGTCAAAATGATCGGGAACGCCGAGAAGTATGTTCGGATCTTCGCGCAGACTTTCGGCTGGTACGCAAAGATTCGCGAGGAGCTTTACCGTGCTCTCGACCGAGCTGTCAGAGCACGGGTCCTCATGATCGCTATAGATGAGCACTCCGGCATGGTTTCTAAAGAGCTCAAGAACCTAGGCGCAGAGGTTAGGCTCTCAGCTCAAGACTGGTATCCTGTTAGAGGTACCTTGGTCGACGACTCAGAACTTGTTTTTCTGATATGGGCAACCGATAAGAGACAAACTCCGAAACCTGTATACTATAGACCACACTACACGAAGAATCCGGGACTCATCCGAGTGTTCGCTGACGCATTCGACAAGCGATGGGATCAGGCTAGGCCGATCTAGTCGAAACGGCAAAGCCTAGGCTTGAGCCTAAGCCCATTGTAGGCATTCTTTGCCTTGGCCAAAGCTTGGTCGATCTCGTACAGCTGGACACACAAGAGATGGCTGGGGCAGGTGCAATCTGAGGAACCAAAGCGCTTTATGGGAAAGGTGGCGTGACTCGACTCTTGTATCCGCATATTCGCTGCGCATTCAAGGTCTTTTGCAGTTTCGGAAAAAATGAAGGCTAGGATCTTGCAGCCTCTCACGCCCAAGAGATAGTCGATGTGCCAGAAGTTGCGATTACGTTTACCGAGATGCCTCTCCATTCTCCCTTCAATGGAAGCAGAGCCTCTGCCACGTGCTGAGCCTGTGTAGAGATAGACACCTCTTCTGAGACAGAATGAACCTAAGGCGCCGACTCTGCATTTCGTGTCGTTCTCCAATCTCATAACTATTGTGTAGATTCCTTTCAACTGGCTATCTCTTCCTGAGAGCGTGGCGTTTCCCGCGCTCTATCCCGTTCACTGTCTTTATGATGCTTGGGGACCTAAGTTTGATGTTGTTCCAGAGCTAGGAGATACCGGAAACGATTCTGGCCACTTCCATCCAAGTCGCCAGAAGGCACTGCTATGAGTCGAATAGGCGAAGCTTACATAAGGTTGATGCGACAAGTTTGCTCGACCGCTGAAAAGATACTTGTAGAGAGAGAAGGTTTAGGGAGATCCGCGAGATGGAGGCGCCGCGACTCTTCGGAACTAATGGCGTGCGTGGAGTCGTAAATGTCGATCTTACGTCAGACCTAGTGCTTGAGCTCAGTCAATCAATCGGGACGTTTTTCAAGGGTGGTCGAATCCTCGTCGGTCGCGATGGAAGGCTGAGCGGTCGTATGCTTACCGAAGCGGTAATAGCTGGATTGACAAGCGTAGGTTGTGAAGTCTGCGATATAGGCGTCGCTCCTACACCATGCATTCAGTACTTGGTGCCTTACTGGAGACTTGACGGCGGCATAGTGGTCACGGCAAGTCATAACCCTCCAGAGTATAACGGCGTCAAAGTTGTGGCTAGAGATGGAGTCGAGGTGCCTCGTTCGGATGAGGAATTGATCGAAAGGATCTACCGAAGAAGAGAGTGGTCGAGAGCTGACTGGAGACATGTCGGTAAGACCTACCATAGAAGCGACGGAATCGACACGTACGTTCGCAGTATCCAGAAGCACTTCGACTGTGATGCAATCAAGAAAGCGGATTTGACCGCCTTGGTGGATGCAGGAAACGGAGTAGGAACCCTAACGATTTCTTACGTGCTACGCGATCTAGGCTGCGCCGTCCACACGATAAACTCGACTATAGATGGCACTTTTCCAAACAGACCGCCAGAGCCGACCCCTGAAAACCTGAAAGATCTAACTGGGACCGTTAGGGACTTGGGCGTTGACTTCGCAGTCGCCCTTGACGGTGACGCTGATAGGGCAATATTCCTCGACGAAAGAGGTCAAGTCTACTGGGGGGACAGAACATTTGCCCTCATCGAACAGTATTTCCTATTGGACAATCGAGGAGAGAAAATTGTGACGCCAGTCAGCTCCTCGCAGGTCATTCAGGACGTGGCAAGGCAGTATGGTGGTTCAGTCATATGGACGAGGGTTGGAAGCGTCGATGTATCGCGGAAAATGCTGGAGATAGGTGCTAAACTTGGCGGAGAGGAAAATGGCGGAATCTTCTACGCGCCACATATACCAGTCAGAGACGGAACGATTGCAGCAGCCTTCATTGCGAGCATATTGGCAAAGACGAAGGAAAGACTTTCTAGTCTCCTTGAAGGGCTACCTTCCTACTACAACGCCAAGGAGAAAGTGTTCTGCCCTAATGAGAAGAAAGAACAGGTCCTAAAAGACGTTAAGGTGAGGGCTTATGGCTCAAAGATCGAAACCGTTGACGGCGTTAAGGTATGGCATGAGGATAACAGCTGGATACTAGTGAGGCCAAGTGGAACGGAGCCCGCATTCAGACTGTTTGCTGAGGCGAAGAGTAGAGAAAGAACAAGCCAGCTTATCTCCACATACAGGCAGATTGTAGAAGACCTCGTGAAGTGATCAATAGACATGGACCATTCTGCGCTACCAAGTTTGATTTCCCTAGGAATTCTGTTCTGCATAGGTTTCGCAGTAACGTTTCTGATAACGCCTTTGCTTGCGAGGATGAACAGAAAGCTGGGCATAGTGGGAACGGACGTCCACAAGACAGAGAAGCCAACGCTTCCGGAGATGTGTGGATTGGCAATTACGATAGGTCTAATCTCTTCAGCTACATTAGCGGCTGTGATCTTTCAAGTGGAAGCGCGTCCTCTTCTAGCTTTCGTGTTGTGCATCAGTATCGCCGCGGCCATAGGTGTGGCAGACGACCTTGGGCCTCTAAGCTCAAGTCTCAAGCCACTCGTGACCGGTACCGCGGCAGTTCCAATCGTTCTTCTTGGAACGTACAGCCCGTACATGGTTATACCGTTTCTAGGAACGACAAGGCTCACGATAGTCTATCCGATTCTCGTAGTCATAGCGATACCAGTTCTTGCGAACGCCATAAACATGATGAACCCTTTCAACGGGGCGATGAGCGGAACCTGCAGCGTACTATCACTAGCAATGATCATCTATCTCCTGTTGTTAGGACGCCCCAGCGAAGCGATCTTGCCATCGGCGCTTCTAGGATCGCTGCTGGCGTTCCACTGGTATAACAGATACCCCGCGAAGGTTTTTTCAGGCAACGCAGGCGACTTGTCCGTCGGCGCAGCCATAGGGGCCCTAGCAATCATGGGAAGGATAGAGGTGCCAATGCTGATCGCCATGATTCCGCATATCACAAACGCTTTCTACCTTCTGTCCAGCGTCGGAGGCCTGCGCGAAAGACGAGAGATGCCTAACAGGCCAACTAGGCTTCTCGAGAATGGAAAACTCGAGGCGACGGAAGATGGCAAGGCGCCTATAACCTTGTCGAGGCTTATCTTGGCCGAAGGCCCTCTCCGCGAGAACGAGATAGTCAAGATCATGATTGTTATGACCGCAGCCAGCTCCCTACTCGGCGTGCTGACCTTGCTCTTTATGAGGTGATGAGGTTGGCGCTGAGCAGGCTGGCCTCTCTCACCGCACTAATCGTTGTCGCTTGGTTGTCGATACTTTTCGGTCTTTTCATCGTCTTCAGGGTGATCTTTGAAATTACCTTGCCATGGCAGAGCGCACTCACGCCAGCAATCGTCGCTGTATCAAGAATCCTTCTGAGCGCTATGGTCGGTGTTGCCTGGCTACTCATCTGGTGGAAGCTTGCCAATGTCTACCTTTGGAGAAAACTGAGAAGAGATAAATGAATCTAATCCAGATGCTTCTCGATAACAGCAATAGGATCCTCCATCCTCGACATGATCCTTCTCGATCTGGCTCTTAACGCGTCTGCGTAACGGGCATCTCTGAGAATGCGAATAGCGTGCTTGATAATTACTTGGACACGCTCTATTCTTGCGACGAGACCTAGCCTGACCAAGTAGCTCTCGACGTATGTTGGAGAGCCAGGGTAGAAGGAAATTGAGGGCACCCCCAGAAGTGCTGCCTCAGCTGTCATGGTGCCTCCGCCTCCTAGAAAGAGGCGAGAGTAGTAGAGTAGGCTCGTTGCGTCGATTGCTGAACTGGGAACAATGACGGATCTGCCTGCCAGCTTCTTGGTGAAGGTAGCTAGATCATATCTTGGTATCAGAACTACTTGGCTCTGAGGCAGCTCTCGAGTTAGGGCTCGAGCCACCAAGACCGAGAGAGGGTTGGCTAGACTCTGACCGATCAGATAAGACGCTTGGCTTTCCTCAGCCCTCACGGTGAGGATAGGTCTGGAACAATCCAGTCCAAGTTCATCAAGGACATGGGGATCAGGTCTAAAGCCTTTGAGCCATGCAGCGGGGTCAAGTGCGTCGTAGCGGACAATGTGGGCTCTGTCTATGCCATAGTTAATCCATGCCTTCAGCGGTATGACTTTCGGCGTGAACAACATCTTCGAGAGAGGAATTGTAAGTCGTGAAACTGCTTCTGCGTGGGGAGAATCACTGATGCAGTAGTGTGGAATGGACAAGCCGTAAGCGACGCGAGCTGCCTCGGGTGAAGAGAAGGAGATAGCGCTCTCACAACCATGCGAAGGGAGCAAAACGGCGAGGCGCCTAATCCTCTCCGCGCTTGAGATCAGTTTGGCTTTCAAGGCACCGCCGCCATGCCTTCCGACCTTGAGTGCAGATATCTTGCGCATCTTCAGGAGCTGATTAACTTCCCGGTATTCTCGAGTAGTTACTAGTACGCCTACGTGTTGTTGTGAAAGCCGCCTCACAAGTGGCGCGAAATAGTTTACCTGTTTTGGTGTAAGTATGTCAATCCAGACCTTCAATCTGTATGGCTCCAGACGACTCGATAGGTTAGGTACGCATCATCAGGTTATCAAACTTCTTGAAGCAATGGCTTATGTATCAAGGATATGCAAGCAAAACTACCTAAGCTCACTAAAACAATAAATGTAGTAGGAGGCATTTTTCTCTGGAGGCCTGCCATTGATTGACACATTGAGATCAGCTCCCGAAGATCTGAAGAGGCAAGTAGCAAAGGGCAACATCACCGTATCTGTCATTGGACTAGGGTGGATGGGGCTTCCGACGGCATGTCTACTATCGGAAGCTGGAGCCAAGGTCATTGGAGTAGACATAAACCCCCGCGTAGTGGAAAAGCTGAATGAAGGAGCCTCGCATCTCGAAGAGCCTGGTCTCGAACGACTTGTAAAGAGGCATATGCGAACTGGAAGGCTCAAGGCAACGACTAGCATAGAGGAAGCCTCTTCTCAGAGCGATGTCATCATCATAGTTGTTCCGACGCTGATAGATCAATCAAAGAGACCCGACTACACAGCGATTGAGAACGCATGCAAAGAGATCAGCAAGGGGATGCATAAGGGATCTTTAGTTATCCTTGAGAGCACCTGCGGGCCCGGGGTAACCGAGAGAGTCGTTAGGAATATTCTGGAGAAGCGTTCCGGACTAAGCGCGGGAGAAGATTTTGGTTTGGGATATAGCCCGATAAGGGCGATGGCTGGAAGAGCCTTGGCAGATCTCCAGAGCTACAATAGGGTCGTAGGCGCCATTAACAAGAAGAGCCTCGACGCCGCATGTGCAATACTCTCGACGACGACCAAAGGTGAGTTGATTCGCGTTCGAGATATTAAGACAGCAGAGACGGCGAAACTCTTTGAAGCGATCTATAGAGATGTTAACATCGGCCTCGCGAATGAGTTCGCGGTTTTCTGTGAGAACGCGGGCATAGACTACATGGAAACGATGGCGGCAGCAAACTCCCAACCCTACTCTCATCTTCACATTCCAGGTGCCGGTGTAGGCGGGCACTGCTTGCCCGTCTACCCCTATATGCTAATAGATGAGGCAAAATCTCAGGGTGTGAAACTGAGAGTTGTGAAGACATCGAGATCGATGAATGAGGAAATGCCTAAACATGTCATGGGTTTGGCTGCGAATGGTTTGAGATCGTCTGGAAAGTCTCTGAGAAGAGCTAGGGTAACTGTCCTTGGAATATCCTACCGTCCAAACGTCAAGGAAATCCGATTCTCGCCATCCCTTGAGCTGATATCACTCTTGAAGAGGCGGGGAGCTCGAGTTACTGTCCATGATCCTAAGTTCTCATGCGACGAAATAAGCAAGCTTGGACACCAAGCTGAACCTACCTTGAAGAAGGCCGTCGAGAAGGCTGATTGCGTGATAATAGCTGTGGCTCACGACGAGTTTAGACGACTCGACGCTAGAGAGCTGGCTGCACTAATGAGTCGATCTCCTGTAATCGTAGACTGCATTCACCTGATAGATCCAACGCAGGCCGAGAAAAGTAGGGCAATCTACCGAGGGGTTGGTCGGGGCCTATGGACCAAGTAGGGACTGGGGAAAGAAGTATATTGTCACATGTAGATGTATGAGTGAGGTCTGTCACCATGAAGAGAAGACTGATGGATATTCTCGCATGTCCCATCGACAAATACTATCCGCTGGAGCTTCATGTTTTTGAAGAAAAGGACGAGATAGTTGAGGGCCTCCTCGTATGCCCGAAATGCAACAGGTTCTACCCGATAATTGAGGAAATTCCACATATGTTGCCTGACGAACTCAGAGAAAGAGACGAAGATGTAGGATTCCTCAAGAAATGGAAGGAAAAAATCCCTGAGAAGATTCTCAACGAGGGAAAACCTTTCAATCTAAAGGCAGGCTAAAAAGCAACTGTTAGAGGGATAGAAAGCAGCAACCTTCTTCACGGACATTTTGGACAAGTTACCCTAGTCGGAGGAAGGTCTGGGCCCGAGTTTGCAGCCGAGGCGATGCTACGAGACCTAGTGAACATATCACAGGAAATGCGCTAGGAAAAAGGCGGAATAGCCTTCATCGCTCAATCGTTGAGTAAGCCAGAGTGACCATGGCCCGGAAGGCCTTGTACACCTTGAGGAAGTCGTCGGAACTGTAGGTCAAGATTCTTGGAGCAACCCTTTTCGCTTCTGGGATCAGTTCCGCTATATCCGCCATGCCTGCATTCATCAGCTCCATGCGCATCTCGTATGGGGGCTTCAGTTTGAATGGACTTATTTCGCTGCGCCTTTTCAAAGCTGATATTGTCCCCTGCCTTATTGCCTCTCTCGCCTTGTTCGGATGTAGACATCTCGCGGACCATCTGCTCACTGCTTCCTTGACTGTAACCGTTTCCACATTACCCAACAGGTTCTTCGCCTCACTTGTCACGGCAGAATCTCCGGTAACGAGAACTACCGGAACGTCGAAGCAACCTGCGATAAGGGCGTTCATACCTGTCTCTCCAAACTCCTGACCATTGATCATAAAGCTGCTGACCGTCGCACCGGAGTACGTGTGGTCAAGAATGCCGTGTAGGGTGCCTCTCCTTGCGTGATATCCAACGAAGAAAGCTGCGTCGAAGCCTCGTTCTATGCCCTGCATCATGCTAAGAGGCTTCGTTGAGCCAGTGATTAGCTTTGCATCTTCATGAAGCTCCTCTGGAATCAGGTTCCTCATGGTCCCATGCGAGTCGTTTACGACTACCTCTGATGCCCCAGCTTCGAAGGCGCCGGAAATAGCCGCGTTCGCCTCCCCCGTCATGAGCTTTCTAGCTCTATCGTGCTCCCTACCGGAACGCATGGTATGTTCATCATGAACTACCCCAGAGATTCCTTCCAAGTCCACAGATATGAAAACCTTCATTCAACCCACCTCGTCCAATCGTTTGAGGTATTGCCTCCGTCAATATAATAGCCTTTGAGCTTCAACATAGATCGTGAGCGATCAATAGGCGACTGTCCGACAATCTTGGTCGAAACGCGAGCAGAGCAAGGTCGATGTCATAGTGGAGTTGGCGCCGCCAATGAGATAGGCTTTGTTGATGCCTTCCATTCTGTTTGATCGCAGAGTTTCACAGAATCTTGCGGGTCAGCCTGTAGGGCTCGAACCTGCGTCTTCCAAGAACATTATCTCAATGTCAAACGGCTCTTTATTGATCTCCTTGATCAGATCCTGTTCTCGGGTGGCGAAGAGCGCCTTTGGCTTCGTCACTTTGGTGTTGGCCAGAGTATAGCAGTCAGCGAGGGATAGCGCTCTCCTACACTTGATTTCGGCTGCGATGGCGTGCAGTTTCTCCGTGTCGGTGAGTATGACGTAGGCTGAGACGCAACCTCCAGCTCGCCTCGCCTGGTATTCTCACATCTTTGAAGAAGGCATAGAAGAGAACCGTGGAGGTGGCGTACAAGGCCGCAGTCAGATAGAAAGGAAGCGAAAGTGAGACACTGCTCATGAAATGTCCACCTAGGCTTGGACTCAAGGCACGGCTAATGTTCGAAGCAGCTCCAGCAACAGCGGAGGCCGATGCCCTTTCCTCGGATCCAACAATGCTCATCAAGAACGATGTCTCTATCGGCGATGACATGTTCATCAAGAAGTTTCTTGCCACATAAAGAACTGCGACGATGGCGTAGCTAGGCGATTCAGGGATTGCAACGAGCAGCACGATCGCCAGCCCTTGGCAGAGGATTAGACTATTGACACTTCCGATTAAGGCCGCTAGTTTCGCCGAAGCCAAATAGGCAAAAGCAAGCGTCAGGTTCGAAACAGCGAAAAGAGGACCTAGAACCGACCCGCCCACGCCAAAACGGAGATAGAACCAAAGAGAGAAAAGAGGAATCACGAATCCGGCACCGAATCCAATCAATCCTCTTGTGAGTGCGAAGCTGAAGATCCTTTTTGCTGACCGAAAATGAAACTTCGCAGCTTCCACTTTTCTGCTTCTCTTCTCCTTGAACGGAAACATGGCTCCCGTTGCGCCCAGAGAGAGAAGAGAGGCGAGTAGGAACAGTGGCCTATAGGAAGAGACCAGGTCGATTTCAAGTCTTGCCTGCAAGGCTTCAGGCATGCCGCTGATCAATGCTCCTCCAGTCGAGGCGATCTGGGAGACGAACGACGAAATGCTAAATACTTTGGTCCGATCTTCGTCGGACGAAACGTCCGCCAGCACGGCGTTGAATGGCGCAGATGTTAATGCGCCCCCAGTTCCAAGAAGCGCTCTCGAGATTGCGATGAAAGTGAAATCGGTTGTGACGGCCATAATCGTCCATGAACCCGCCGTGAGAACCCCTCCAAGGATCAAGAATAGCCTCCGACCATACTTGTCCGAAAGAACCCCAAATGGAATTAGAAGAATAGATGTTGTCAAAAGAGAAATTGTCATAAGAACACCAACCAACACGGCTGGGATCCCGATCAACTTGAGGTATATCGGAAGTACAACTTGCGCATATCCTCCAGGCAAGCTTGTTAAGGCATTAAAGGAAAATAGCAGCCTGCCGCTCTTTTCGGACCAGATGGGACCCTCAGTCGGAAATTTCAGCATTTCGCTTCATCTGGGAGGCTTGGAAGCCCTCTTGCTATTCGAGACTGGTACAAAAGTGTATCGCACATCTCAGGAAGCTAGTTTCCCATAAGGAACCGAGAAAATCTTCAAGCTGATTGACTGGATCTCAGCTTGAGGTCCCGGTCTTGCTAGATAGAGTTCTGGACGGTATTTTCGCAAACGACGGTTCTAATGGTACGGTCAAAGCCGCTCAACAGAGGCTCAGATTTGTAGGCCACATCCTATGTCGGATCAACGAAAGGATAATCTATCTTTTCGAAAGCTAGAGAACATGATCGACGCATCTGGGAAGAGAGCTTCCTTCTTCGAAAAACACTTGACGAAGAGAGAAAGCTAGCAAACACGGTCTACCCTGCTATTGGGCTCTGCCCTATAGATTCGGAGTGGCCTAATTACGGAAGTCAGTCGCTTTGTCTCTATCCGGCCTCAGGGAAAGCTATTAACCGAGGAACTTGTACATTGCGAAGGGAACGCAATCGGTGAGAATGCATGGCAAAACGATCTCTTGAACTTTCATCAGTAGTTAGCAAAGAGGGGAAATGGTACGTTGCGCACTGCCCCGAGCTTGAGATAACCAGTCAAGGGAAAAGCGTCGAATCAGCATTGGAGAATCTCAGAGAGGCCATCGAGTTGTATCTTGAGGACGAAGACGCCAAGGTTCCTAAAGTTGATTACCGACCGATGGTGACTGTCGTCAAAGTTGTGCGGCCTTGAGTAAGCTTCCAGTCATCTCCGGCCGTGAAATGGTTAGAGTTCTCAGCAAGATTGGATTTGTCATCGTCGGCCGCAAAGGGAGTCATGTGAGGCTAAAGAGGCGACAAGATAGAGAGATATTGATTGTCATAGTTCCAATGCATCATGAACTTGCTAAGGGAACGCTCAGGTCTATCCTGAGACAGGCGAACCTCACAGTCGAGGACTTGTTGCGACTCTTGTAGATAATCATGATTTGGGTTCCCTCATGACAACGGATTGGATTCATGTAAGAATCACAGATTGGCTTCAAGGGTGTAAGAGCGTGAACCCAGCCTGGTGCTCTCCTCCGAGTCGTTTCATAAATGCAGGTCATATCTTTCTTCTGTGATCATCTTTCCCCAAATTTCGTGCGTTTTCTCCTCTGTTCTTTTGAAGCCAACACCTGTGTAGAGATGATGAGCTGCGTTTAGTTCGCTCGTGGTCCAGAGGAACACGGTTTCATACCCGCATTCCTTGCAGAAGCGAAGCGCTTCCTTGAGGAGTTTTCTCCCGATACCAAGCCCTCGATAGTCAGAATGAACGAGAAACCAGCGAAGTTGGGCCTCTAGCTTTGAATGCCCGACAATGGTGATGGAGCCAATAATTCGATCATTTGTTTCTGCCAGCCAAATCCGATCCTTATGAGGATTGAATGATTGAACGAATTCTGCAAGCCCTCCAGCAACATATGCTTCGAATGTTTGGTCGTAGCCGTATTCTTTTGCATATGCGATCCCATGAAGATAAGTGAGATATCCTATATCCCCTGGCTTGACATAGTACCGTAACTTCCATTTTCCGAGTGAAAAATTGGGAGCGTTATTCTTCCGATTTTTCGCATGCATGTTGTTCACCGCCATCACCTCTTGTCTCGATAAACTCATTACTTAAGCATGCGAGAGAATCGCCTAGTCCACAGACTTTCTAGTTCGGCATATACTCATGGCAAGGAATCTTGAGAGAACCATCTTCTATCAACGGTTTTGAACCCGAATAGTTATGCGTCCTGAGGACCGCACGATTTCATACATCAGTTCGACATGGCTAGAGTTATTATTTGGACCATAATTGTGAGTGGTAGCCCGGGGGGAGATTCGGCCGTACGCACGAATTTGTACCAACCCCTCTTTTTCCCACTCGTTGGTGGTTATGCCGCGGGGCACTTACGGACATTGAAACTACTGGCTTGGATGCAACAAGGGATAAGATAGTAACGCTTGGATTCATCGGTGGGGCAAGTGAAAAGTCTGGGCGTTCCAAGTAGCATCTATTCTTGAAGTCGTGTGCTTTCATGTTTGATTTCGATTGAGACAATAGCGCGATGCCATTCAACTTCCCATTAGTAACTTGCAACAAACGGCCGGCCAATAGAAAACCACTCTAAGATAGCCCAAATCCATGTTGAAATGGTTATATGCAAACATACCGAGGTAAAATGCCTATCCTCGCGGGTGTCTTAATGCATTGTTGAGTAGTTTGCTTCTCGTCACCTTCCTACTGTTAATGCCTAGCGCGATACAATCACGAGACCTCAGATCAGCCTGTAGATGCGAACCACGTTTTCGTAGGCAAGCTTGCGTCCGAGATCGCTGGGAAGACTCTTGAGGAAGACCCAGGCGAGGTCCTCAGACGGAAGCTTTCCGGTCGAGGTTCCCCACCTGACTTCACCCTCCTCTCCGTAGAATGTGTCACTACCAATCACAAACCGGTCCGGAAACGCACGTACAAGCTCCAGCCACTCAGGCCGAATCCTGCCCTTATCATCCAGCGGCGCATTCTGCGGATAGAGCGATCGTTGTATCTTTATGCTCATGTAGAGGTTGGGATGGCGCTGAAGCAACTGGCGCATCAGCTCAACCGTCCTGCATCCAGTGTTATCCCATCCAGCGTGAGCCCAAACAATACGAGCATTCCGATTGTGCGATAACAATCGCTCAAGGGCCGCGATGTTCTCATGTAGAGTCGCCGGGTTCGGTGGGCCAAGTTTCCCCGGCAAAGGCATGTCTTCGGCGACCGCCTCCATATGCAAGTCAATAGGCACGTCGTGGTCTGCAGCAATGTCGGCCAGGAGCAGGAAGAGAGGGTGATCGGGAGGTGCGGAAAGGTAAGGGTGACCAGTATGCAAGGAGAAGTGCTCGGCCGCAGTTTCGCTGAATCCAATAGCGCCGCTACGAAGGATCTCCGTAGCCGCCTCCTCAAAGCTGCGCCGAATGTCAGCAGTCACCTCGTCAGGACGGACCGAATGGATCATGGGGTTCAGTGATCCTCCCCCTCCTAGAACAGCGAACCGTCCAGGATACTTCTTCGTAGCTTCAATAAGCTTCCTGCAATCGTATTTCTGGGGATTGTCGCTAGGAAACGGCGGCGGCATGATCAGCGTCACCCGAATCCCCAGCCTGTCCATAGTCTCTAACGCAGTCTTTACCGCAAGATCAGCGGAACCACCCGAGCGGACTTCCCAGTAGAGGTGAGCATGCGTATCTACGACCATGCGGTCCTGTTGGCCGGTCGTTCCTGCAACTCCCAATATGACCAGTAGGGCAACGAATACGGCGATAAGTTTCCATCCGCTCTGCGCAGACATACAGAATTTCACTTTTAGTTCTTCAACTGATAATATGCTACGGCCAGTCAATGCTGTGATGACGAGAGCTATAAGCGTAACGACAACGACCCTCTGAAGCGCGCAGGTTAGACCCATCGTATTCGCACATAGTAAGGTTCGCATCACCGCGGGCCCGCCACAATCGACTTAATTTTAGCTACCTCGTCCAGGCTTGTGAGCTTTGATTAGCTTCTACGAACTACCTCTCAGGATTGACGGGAAGTTGCTGATATGAATCTATAGTTCAAGTACGCCCGGTCCACCATTGTCTGCGCCAAAAATAGGGTGTGGATACCAAATAGAGAGGGATGGTAGCCCGGGGGAGATTCGAACTCCCGTCGGCGGGTCTCTTCTCCTCTCATAGGAGCCAAAGCCCGCAATTCAAGGATCATCTCATGCTTGTGCGGGTGGGGGATGTTGCTGTCCGCTACACTCGGCGGAGCCTTATGTCTCCTCCACCGGGCTGCTATAACCCCGGGCTGATAAAGAGCAACCTAACCGAACGTATAAGGATTAGAGGAATCGAGCAAGAAGCCGGTTGGTCTGCAACTTTGAAGACTTGAGTTTGCCAACCTGGCTCCTCATCTTGCCGCTCGAACCCAAGAGGCTGTTCGAGTCCTCCCTTGGAGGCTAGGGGCTTGGAACGGCGAGGTCACTTGCGCCTCTCTGTGAAAGTTTGGCTTCAGGATAGTTCTTTTCGACAAGTTCTCTTATGATCCCGGCTTGCCTGACTTTTTCTCGGCCTAGGAAAGCGAGGGTCTCGGGGTTGACCCATGGCCGATACAGGGAGCTCATACTCGCTCCTGGTTCTATCTTAAGGTAGCATGGAGCAGCTATCCTCGCGAATTCGGGACATTCGTAGAACCGGTTGAACCCTCCCCATGAGTCGAAAAGGTATACGTGGATATCGATAGGAATGTCTACCGCTTTCCTCAAGGCGGCTATCATTGGAAGAGTTAGGTCGGCTACGGGGTTGAACGTATCTGCTCCGAGGTCTTGGAGAAGCTTGGCTCCTGCCGGGTTTGCGTGACCTGTGAATATCGAGACTTTGAATTTGACATCCCTCGGGACCTCGCCGATCTTCCTGAACTCGTTCAGTGCCCAGAGGAGACCCTCATCCACTATGAGAAATCCTCTGAAGCCGATCTCTATCGACCTCTGTATGTCGGCTATGGCATATGCCAACTGGTCTGACCCTCGGAAACGCACGCCGGAAAGCGCTCCCTCGGGCGTCGCCACCTGTCTCCCGATATCCCAGACCGCTCTTGGGCCAGGCGCCAATATCACCTCCATCTTCGCGTCAGCTGCGAGCTGCGCAAATTCATAGAGCTCACTTTTTGGGAGAAGCGTGGATCCCATCACAGTGCTGATGAGGCGGTGGACTGGGATACCTGTCTTATCCGACTCGTCAATGACTGCCCTCAAGGTGGAAGGCCGCTCAACACCGGAAATCTCAACACGCCAATGGCAACGGTCAGGAAACCTCTTAGCCGACGTAGGAAGCTCGTAGAGATCTCTACCCGGCAGACCTATTCTCTCCAGAGCCCTAGAAGCATCTCCAATCAAGGCTCAGAGACCTCAATCACCAGATACCATTTAGACTTCATATAACGTTTGGTGATATTCACCAACCGATGCTACGGGAGAATGTAGTACCTGCTGGATCTCAAGATCATGTTGCGAACAATAGCCACGGAGACGAATCGAGGAGGCCCCCTTGTTGGCATCCGTCTGCAAAGAAGCCTGTTGACACTGTTGGACATCCGCGAGACGAAAGGGCAAGTCGAGAAGCGCGATCATACGTGAAGCAATTCACGAATATCTGGCGAAAAATACCTAGGGGGCTGTATTACACCCTTGCAGGCTTTTCTCAGGAAGCTGGCGAAGACTCGGCCAATCATCTCCCGTGGAGTTCTTCATGCAGAAAAGGCGAAAAGCTGGAAGTGACAAAAAGCGGCCAATAGTGAAAACCTCCTCAGCCAAGATTGTCCGAGTTTTGGTTACACGCCGATCAGTATGGTAACACTCCCCCTGGAAACGGTTAATAGAGAATACGCTCTCATGAAACTGAAATGTTGGAGCTACTGGAGGTAACTTGAAGCACAGGAAAACTAGCCACGAAAAGCCTGCAGTTAGGAGAGATGTCTCTGACTGGTTGGAGGAAGCAAAGGAGGAGCTGAAAACAGCCAAGCAGCTCAGCAACCTCCATAGGTTTGCTCATTCCTGTTTTCACGCGCAGCAGACCGCCGAGAAGGCTCTCAAAGCGCTGATAATCCACACGAAGAGGTTCATCCATCGGTCACACGACCTTGTAGAATTACATAATGAGGTCAAGGACGTACTCCAACTTGGATCTGCCCTATCGGACAACCTACCCGAGCTTTCGAGTTATTATACCCAAGCAAGGTATCCGAACGCTGGCTTGAGGAGACCCTCAAGCGAGATCGGGAAGGTTCAAGCTCAAAGAAGCCTTGAAACCGCAAGAGGTGTTGTTGACGCAGTCATCAGAACCATTTCACCCAAGGTTTAGGAACGCTCTCGAGAAGTTCCTAAAGAACCTACTTGAAGACCTTGGCGAAGGCGTTGAGGTATACGTTTTCGGTAGCTTGGCAAGGGGCGACTATCTCGTTGATAGCGACATAGACCTAATCGTAGTGACTGACGCCTTGAAAGAGATGAAACCATGGGAGAGGGCAGCGTACTTAAGGAAACTGGCGCCACACGACGTAGGCTTTGACATAATCTGCTACGCGGTGGGGGAATTTCAGGAAGCCCGTCACAGATGGCCAGACTTAGTAAGACTAACCTAACAAGTCACCTGCCCAAATTGCAAACACCTTAAGCCCTTCTGCTTAGGCACTAAGAAACTTCAAAGATAGCGGTGGGCTCATCAGGCTAGAGAATCCTCTTCGCAATCGGCATAACGAGCCCATGAAAGCCAAGAGAAAATAGAGCTGCAATAATGCAACTATGCAACTAGTTGCTCGGTACCCATAATTCGCCAGTGTAACTTAGACAGCTCCGGGCAATGTAACGGTGACGGAGCCTAGCACAGAACTGCTAGCGTCATGAGTCGCAAACCTCTCCGCCAACGTAGGAAGCTCAGGCCGAAAAATATTGGAGGCGTGCCTGACACCTTTCCCGGCTTTTCTCACAGAGCTGGCAGAAACTCGGCGAGTATCAATCCTTGGTCAATTCAACGGCTGGTGCTGTCGCCAGCCTAGATCCGTATGAGGACTTCCCTCACTAAGAGCGATACCGTCTTCCGACCCCTGCCTCCCTCTAGCTTCACGAATCCATGGGCTTGAAGAAGCCTAACGTCATTGTAGACAGCTTTCTCCGGTCTGCCAGTCAGCTTGGCGAGCTCTCTGACCGTAGCGGGGCTCTTCTTGGAGAGCGCCCTGAGGATCTCAACCCGCTTCGGAGTGAAAACGACCACTGGCCGCTCCTCAGATACCTTCACGTCGATCCTACCCGACCTAATCCTCGCGGCCTTTGCCTCCTCAAGAGTCTCCCACACAATCTGATCCAACGCTGTATCCGGTTTCGCCTCATCGTCGTCGTAGCTTTTCATAAACTCGTCGAAGCTCATACCATACTTCCTTTGATATTTCTCGATCTCTCGCTCGAGTTCGCCCAGCGAAAGCCTGTCAAGCCTAATCTCCTCCACAGCCAACTCACCTCCGGAAGTAAATCCTCAACTCCTGCAGCTTCGAGACAAGAAACTCAAGGTCCCGCTTCATAGCTTCGAAAGAGCGGAGAGGTGTTCTTGTCCTAAGGTGCGCGTGCGACGGTTCTCCGCTCTTATGGTCAAATCTGATCCACTCATCCTTAACCCTCTCACTGTAAATCACCCTGTACTTCGTCATGCTGCTGTCTGACCAGACGATAACGCCCGAAATGCGTCCGGACTCGTATGGTTCGTCCACACGTTGAATTCTCGCTGCCAAGCGCATATCTCCCGCCAATTAGGAGTGCAAATCATCCTATAAGTGTTTGGCACTTCTCAAGTGCCTAAATCCTCGGAGTTTCACTGAGATTCAAGACTCAAACTCTACATAGGCCAAGGTGGCAATACACCACGCACATGGAACGGACGACTGTCAGAAAAGCTTCTGGTCAGGCACAGAGAGATACTTCGAAGCCAGCAACCCACCGAACCGGCCGCACAGTCCTCATCGCAGTGGGCACAACGGGCATATGAAAGCCTAGAAGGAGTAGAGCTGCAATAATGCAACTAGTTGCATGGTCCCGCAATCCGCCAACGTAACTTAGACATCTTCGGGTAGCGCATGGGTGACAGCCCCTCACCTAGAACCGCTGACGCCATGAGTCGCAAGTCTTTTCTATGAAACCAAGCATCAAATGACCGGAAGGGAATCTCTCTTGAACAAAGATCAAGCATATGGCGCGGTTGTGTTAATCGTATCCTTGGCAATCGCCATCCTTTATCTGGCGTCACTCTTCCCCTCCTACTTCACACTGCCTACATGGCTGGCATGGTGGGCCATAGCCCTACCCGTCATCCTCGCAGTCCTAGCGGTGCTCACAATATGTATGTGGATAGGCTGGGTGATGCTCACAACCCCTCCTCCACCACCACTCGAGGAAGCCGCACCAGAGCCAGCCGAATCGAAAGCAAAGCAAGACACAAGTAAAGCGTGAGAAATCAAGATAGCCCAAACCGCAACAGATTACCTGCTTACGCATCTTGATCCAATAGCCTAGTATGAATTGATCTTGTAGCGCTCTTATTTAGTCTGATACACAGATTCTTTTGATGAGGCATACTGGCCATGTTCAGACCGAGCGGAGTGATACCCGCGCTCGTCACACCCTTTACCGACGACGGAAAGCAGGTTGACGAGACTAGGTTGAGAGACCTAGTCAGATATGTCCTAGAGAAGGGGGCAACTGGCGTCGTTCCGTGCGGGACGACGGGAGAGTTTCAGAATCTAGCCATTGAAGAACGGAAGCTCGTATCGAAGATAGTCATTGACGAGGTGAAAGGCAGGGTTCCAGTGATCGTTGGAACCGGCTGCTCAAGCACGGACCTGACAGTGGAGATGACTAAATTCGCTAAAGATGCCGGGGCGGATGCAGCGTTGATTGTGACGCCGTACTATCATAAGCCGGCTCTCCGAGGAATCTATGAGCACTATAGATTGGTGGCGGAAGCGGTCGATCTACCGATACTGCTCTATAACATACCGCAGGTGACCGGGGTTCAGCTTCCTTGGCAGGTGGTCGAGGATCTGGCTGAAATCCCTAACATCGTCGGGGTAAAGGATAGCAGCGGAGAACTCCGGTACATACTAGCTCTGATCGAGAAGACAAGCCCGAAGCTATCGATCATGTGCGGACATGATGAGGTTGTGCTCCCCGCACTGGCGGCTGGTTGCTCGGGGATGATCCTTGCAAGCGCAAATGTCATCCCAGACGTGTGGAGGGAACTCTACGACGCATTTGAGAGGGGAGACCTAGGGAAGGCTAGGGAAGTTCAACTGAAAGTGCAGAAGTTCTCTCGAGTCATTGTCAAGAGCGGATCCGTCGGTCCGAAAGCCGCGTTGGACATGGTTGGAGTTAAGGTGGGGCCTGTCAGGCTTCCTCTAACCCAAGGGGGAGAGCTGACCTATGAGGAGCGAGAGGAGCTTAGGATCGATCTTGAAACGCTGGGAAAGATTCCTCCGAGACCTAT
>Ga0315310_10000384_pt1 | contig 28465 bp, 27 predicted proteins | sample TDP5_MG_FD_203630 | JGI IMG/M metagenome (GOLD analysis project Ga0315310, IMG submission 203630) | Freshwater sediment microbial communities from Lake Towuti, South Sulawesi, Indonesia - TDP5 | ecosystem: Environmental > Aquatic > Freshwater > Lake > Sediment | place: Indonesia: South Sulawesi...
GCCGCGTTTACGTCTCCCGTTAGGAGACGGCATGCATCTTCATACTCGCCTCCCTGCCCTGATGTCTGCTCTTCCCTCATAACGTAGGTTATTCCTTCGAGATCTGTCATCACATAAATCTTAACCATGCTTTATCTAGAATTCAAGTTAACTTATATGGTTATCGAAACCGCATAGATTTCTTTTGGTTCTTCAACGTCTGCTGAGAAGTGGTTTAAGGAAAGAAACTGAGTGGCAGAGATTTTTGAAGCCCATTACAACGTTATTTTGCGATTTTTCAGTCAACCTTTATAAGCGGAGTGCATCATCGGAGGTTGACTTTTTAAGGGCATGAAAAGGCTTAAATCTCAAGTCGCAAAAATAAAAATGAGGAAGAATAACGCCCTGTTAAAATCGCACTAAGGTAGAATTGAAAGAATATCAATATTTTTAAACGCAGAATAGATTGAAAATCCGACTAGCCTATATATATCTTCTCCTTATACAAGGGTGAATAGTTAAAATCGGATTGTTGCGACCGTAAAGATTCTCGGAGGATGATTTCACGGTTGGAGCTTCCTAAAGTTCTGTTGCAAGAAAAACTTTCTGAGTTTCTCAAAGAAGATGCGGGCATGGGAGACGTAACAGCTGAGGCCATAGCCCCCCCAGGATTGATAACAAAAGCCCAGATAATCGCGAAGGAAAACTGCGTAGTCGCAGGATTATCCGAGGTTGAGCTGCTCTTCAAGATGCTGGACGTAAAGGTCATCAAATCGGTTAATGATGGAGACGAGGTAAAACAGGGGAGAGTAGTCGCAGAGATCGTGGGCGAAGGCCGCACAATATTAACAGCTGAAAGGACCGCATTGAACATCCTGACCCGGATGAGCGGCATAGCCACAACCACTAGAATGCTCCTAAAACTGGTTAAAAGGCATAGACAAGATCTCCGCATAGCGGCAACAAGGAAAACCGCTCCTGGATTAAGATACTTCGATAAGAAGGCCGTTGAGATCGGCGGTGGAGATCCACACCGGTACAGGCTTGACGACGCGGTTCTAATAAAGGATAACCATATCGCGGTAGCTGGGGGGGTCGAGGAAGCCATAGAGAGAGCCCGTTCAGCGACCAGCTTCACCAAAAAGATCGAGGTTGAGGTCAAGAAGCCCGAAGAAGCCCTAAAGACAGCCCGACTTGAAGTTGACATAATTATGTTCGACAACATGACGCCAATGGAAGTTAAAGAATCGATAGAAATCCTCAAAAAGAGCGGCTTAAGGGATAAAGTTCTTATCGAAGTTTCTGGCGGTGTAACCGAGGAGAACATAACAGAATACGCTGAAACGGAGCCAGATATCATCTCCATAGGCGCCTTAACGCATTCAGTCAAATCTGTTGATATGAGCCTCGAGATCGTGAAAACAGACTAGTTTCATCTAACTAAACATCTTGACAAATCATGTGGATAAACATGGCGAAAAACAATTCGTAACCTGATCCTCAGCGAAGGCGTCGCCCCCCCCCGATTATGAGGCAACGACACGTTTAGAGATTCTATAAGACAAACTCAAACCCTAGGAACATGGTTTGAGTAGCGATTGATTAGCTTTAGTTTGAAAGTTACTGACATGCCGACTTCGATGAGGAGCCCTACTGGAAGTTTTATAAGCAGTATAATCGTAGTTAGAGAAGCATAAGAAGCAGGAGATTATTCAAATTTGCCATATTTTGAGAGTTATGATGAACAGAATGCGCTTCTAACAGAGCGCTTTGAGGAGGTACAGTCTTACTTAAAAAAGTTGGCAGACTCCGCTGATGTTGCCAGGAAAAAATCTTGGGCTTTGCCTGTCGGCATAACCCTTGAAGATTACCCAGAGCATATTAAGCCTTTGAGAGTTAAGGTGCAAAAAATGTTTGGGTATCCACCACCAGGAACTCTTTTGAACTCAAAACCTGTTATCAAAGAGATAGGCCAAGATGAAGATGGTACTTTTTGCAGAGTATTTATACCACTCCTTAAAGAAGGCTATGAGGCTTACGGCCTTCTAATAAAGCCGTCAAGACCTTCTGTTCCGCAACGTAAAGTTTTGGCGGTTGCAATCCACGGAGGCGGCGGTACCCCGGAACTCGCCGCTGGCATACTCGGTTCCTCTAACTATAACGATATGGGCAAGAGGCTAGCTCGGCGTGGATATACGGTTTGGATGCCTGCCTGTTACGAGCGGATTTCATTTGACGAAAAGTATAACCGTCCAGACGTTCACCGCGTACTCGACTTGAAAGCCAGGCTGGTTGGAACTACACTGAGCGCCATCGACGCTTTTGGGATAATTAAAAGTACCGAGATACTTCTGGATTCGAAAGAGTCTGATAAAAAAGAAGCCATAGCTGTTGGGCTCTCATACGGCGGTTTTAGAGCCCTTTTAGTCTCTGCATTCTCCGACATTTTCGTTGCTTGCGTAAGTTCGTGTTTTTTTAATGACAGGAGGACAGAACTCGAAAAATATGGTGAAAAAGGAACATTTACGGATTGGTTCTTTGAGAATACACTCAGCGTTGCTACAGATGTAGAATTGTGCCGTCTGATTTGCCCTCGCCCGCTTTTTATAGAAGTCGGGATTAAAGACGACCTCTTCCCTGTCGACGGTGCCATAGAGGCATCGGTAGAAGTGCGAAAGTTGTACGAAAAATTGAATGTGAGGGAGAGGTTTGGATTCGATGCTTTTGAGGGCGGCCATGAGTTCTCAGGCGTAAAAGCTCTTGAATTCCTTGACCGAATGTCATTATGATAAGTCTTAAACGTTTCAATATCCTTTAAAGAGTTCTCATAAACTATTCAGTTTCACCTCATCCATCAATTATAAATTAAGTCTGGGCCTTCACAGACACCTTAATGATCTTCTCTTAGGCCGCACTACAACATAACACGTAAAAGAGACTATCTTCTATAACATCCTATGCTTTTTGGGCTTTGCTAAAATTTTTGATGATCCCTGTTACAATCGACGCTGCTGCGTCTGTCCTAAGACCCATTCTGTTAAAGTGGGTTAAATAAGCTTCAAACCCACCATGCTTAATCTCGCTTAAGACATCCCTAAGCGAAGGAACAGGCAGGTTGAATTTATCGCATATTCTGTTAATAACATAGTACGTAGATGGAGCGTCGCATTCCACTTCGATGAGAGACAGCAACTTCAGAACTCTCTTCTCGTTTCTCAGTCGTTCATTAGCAATCTCGCCTTTCATTGAAGAGCAGAATTCTTTATCGAAGATTTTTCCAAGCCACAAAGGACCAGCAGCATTTAGTTGTGAGCCGCATTCGTCGCATCGTTTTGGAAAACTGGGGACGAATTCTTCATAAGTTTCTCTGTGGAAGCAGTTGAAGCAGTGAAACACATACCCCATGTTCTCGATGTTTTCATCAGCCTTCTTAGCTCCGTAACTGGACAGGGCATAAACACGTACATAATGGTCCGTGCTATGACTGAAGAGCAGTCTTACACCAATATTATATCTAGCCGCGGTAGAGGCTAAGCAGCCGGCCAGTAGACGAACAGCAAGTTCGTGACAATATTCAGTTCTCAGCGATCTTCCACCATACTTTCTCAAAGCGACTTGCGGGTGAACGCCGCATAACGGCGCCATATCGGTCGCTGTCAACGCGATTAAGCCGCCGTCTTTTAGTGCTCTTAAAGCCGAATCCACGTAACTAACAGGGGCGCCGAAGGGATCTATATCGATAAAGTCGAGCCTCTTATGGGGAGCTGCATACTGGCTCAGTAGCAAATTAGCGTCCTCGTTAAAGACGAGGACCCGATCATCTACCTGATTCAGCTCAACATTGTGTCGAGCCAATTTCGCCGCTACCGGGTTTATATCATTCAACACGACCCCTTGAACGTCTTTCACTTCTTTAGCAAACCTGATTCCCCGAACGCCGCATCCCGCCAAGGGTTCACAAACAACGAGTTCCCGACCCACCATCTTTTGATACGTTTGAAGCGCAAGGACCGCTAAGTCGCGGTTCAACTCCATAACTGGGTTGTAGAAAACTGGAGCTTTAAGATGAATGCACTCCCACGCGGCCTTCCTGAAAGCCTCAAGCCTAGGAACCAAAAATTTTATGCATCCTTCTTCAAGGATCTCTGTTGGAAAATCGAAACTCAACCTCTAAATCTCCAAACACACATTTAATACCGAATCTATAGATTAAATGATGGATACATTATTGTAAGGCGATCTCCTCGTAGTTTCCTCCCTTTCTATTTTTTTGCAGAACCGCTCATTTTTTGACGACTCATATCCATTTAAATTGCTAATGGCGAAATAAAATATCTTCTTCAGACATAACCTGTAGTTTCTGAGAAAAAACTCATCCCAAAAGTTAAACGAAAGTAACAACTTACCCACTGCCTATTTAAGCAAAAATATGGCTTGCCATCAACCGCTTCTATCATGCCGATTAGCACTCATCTCTTTATATATGTTATACATGTTAGGAAAGTGTTGCGAGAAGAGCCTTTACATAGCCGACGGCGTACGCCCAAGCAATCTTTCTAGTCGGAGTATCACCAGCATTGACTGGAACGTGATCAGGATTTATCGCTCCTTCATAGCCGACCTCCTTCAGCGCCTTAAGAACCCATAACACATTCATGTCCCCATCATCCAGAGCCACCTCCTCGTAGCCTCCAGTGCCGGCAATCGTTCCTCGCACGTTTCGGAAGTGCACATGGAAAATTTTCCCCTCCCTCCCAAACTGGCGGATCTCCTCGATCACGTTCGCCCCCGATTCATACCTCGTTCCGACGCAGTAAAGGAGACCTACGTAATCGCTTGAAACCTCGGCAAGGATCTTCTGCAAGCCAAGGAGGGAGAAAGGAGCCTCGGGAAGAGGAGGATCAGATGGATGAAGCGCAAGCCTCACTTCGTACTCCTCAGCTACAGGGACGAGTCTCTTATAGACATATACGCAACGGAATAAATACTCCTCAAGCGTGACGCCTAAGCCCTTAGGATTCTCCGCAAGCCACTTTCTCATGAGCTGAAGGCTAGAGCGTACATCGTATAGCTTCCCTTATGGGCTTTCTGAAATCCGCCGTAACTTCCGGGGCTAAGTTCCCAGTGCACGGGCACTACAGCTATCGGTATAGACGCCTTTCCAAAGCACTCTAACGCTTTGCATGTATTCTCAAGATCTTCTTCTCCACCGGGCTTACCTCTTAGGAATCTCCTCGGAGTCGGAAGTGTAACGCGGAAGATGCTCAGTCCCGTCTTCTTAAGCCTCCTCCTCAGCCTAAGCAGCCCATCTAAATCAGGGCAGCCCTTATCCTCGACTCCTGGCACGTTCAGGGGATCGTGAATATCTAGTCCATCAACCCCTATCTGCTGTGCGAATTTTATGTAGTCCTCAGAGAGGTCTCCTTCCCATATGACGACTTTCATCTCATGCCGTGTCTCCATTAATGCATTTACATCTTTCTTAGGATGAAAGCGCATGTCTATCAGGTTATTATGTTGCCTATATCATATATGTATTATCAACACCCAAAAAGTTTCAAATCCTTTCACCATTTGAACCTACTGCGGGAACCTACGGTTCTACGCTTACTCACTTAGTTATCCTTAGAATCAAAATCTTCAGCCATTTTTGGCCGTTAGAGTTCTACCACTTTTTATCATCAAAGTTAAATGGAGCTATCTTTTAAATCAAATATGATGCAAAGGTCAAGGTGGAGGTGACTCTCTTCTCCTACTTCGAACCAGATGAAGGAGTCGAAGAAGAAATATTCGATGAATAAGAAAAGAATACAGAGATCCAAATTGATCGTGAACTCAAAGTTAGGCTTGAACGAAATTTCTTTCCTTGGGTCGAAGGTAGGACTCTTAATAGACTTGTAGAAGATGGAAAAGTAAAGCTTGTGGGTGCCCCAGGTGGAAATTCCAGGATGATAACGCCAGACAACTTCTTTATGAACCCTGTGCTACGTTATGAAGAACTTTTGAGTTTAATTTTGAGAAAAAGGAGAATTTCTTCGTATATTAATCGCTTTTAACGAGGGTGTCACCAGCAGGATATTATGCAGAGGATATTTTTGAAGATGCATTCATTTCGTTAAGGTTTGAAATTGTAGATAGAGAGACATCAAAATATAAAGGTAAGTGTGTTACAGGTGTTCTGGGAAGGAGCTCCCTGATCTTGATTTCATCATTGAAAAAGACAAGCTCGTTTATGGTGTTGACATAAAAAATTGGATTAAGTATGAATTCGATTCAATAACTGAGGTTATGGAAAAAGTGGACTTGACTAAACAGCTTGGCATAATTCCTTTTATCTGTGCGCGATGTGTGGACAAAGACACATTTTATAAAATCGTCAATATGCCTGGGATTGTTTACCAATATGAGACCCTAATTCTTCCTCCGGCATTCAAAAGTTTTGCAGATGAGGCAGTTGAAGAGGAACCTTTACCAGAGAAGTCCCCTTTCGGAGATGGTCATTCCGGCGAGAGAATAGTAGATATTGTGATAAGCGAACTTTATTCTTAATTATATGTTATTAGTTAAAAGTGATTGCCCATGTGCCGTTTATTCGGCCTGCTCTCTGTAAAAGCTTCTAATGCACAGAAGTACCTTCTCGGGGATCCGTGCTCCATTTATGTTCAAAGTAATGTTGATCAGAACCAGTTGCAAAGTGATGGTTGGGGAATAGGGTTCTACATCGATAATGTTCCAAATGTTATCAAAAACGAGAAACCCGTCTACGAAGAGTATGAAAAGTTTGCATCCGCCGTGCAGGTTGCCACCTCAAGAATTGTGTTGGCGCATATTAGGCGAGCAAGCAACCCAAGAGGACTGCCTAGAGAAAAGTTGATCTCGATTGAAAATTCTCAACCCTTCAGTTATGATAGGTACATCTTCGCCCATAATGGAAGAATAAACATGCCGGACGAGGTTGCAAGATGCTTAGGCGAGTGGAAAGGAAGGCTGAGAAGCCTCAACGATAGCGAGGCCTACTTTTGGTATGTTGTGAAAGAGATGACGAATGGGGCGAGTTTTCAGGAAGCCATTGAGGAATTTGAAGAATTGCTTTCCGTTCTGTGGCAAAAAAGCCGAGAGAAATACAATCATGATCGTCCATACGTAGGGCTGAACGTTTTATTCAGTGATGGCGAGAGACTATACGGCTACTGCAAATATGACAGAGAAGACGAATCAAAAGTATCTCTTTGCCTGAAAGACCAACCTGTCTTTCAGATGTCCTACCTTGTCGATTCTGCATTTTTAGTCATTTCATCAGAGAAAACGAACAGCGAAGAAAAATGGCAAGTTCTTAAAAGTGGACAACTCTTAACCGGGCAGATCTCTGGAGATAACATAAAGATAAGCCTCCAAGAGATCTGATTTTAGTCTTCACCCTCTGTCTCTTCAAACTTGGTCTTTAACCATAGATTAAAATCCTTAAAGATACTTCTTTTCTTCTCTGCTTTGATGCTTGAAATAAATGTTTATTACACTAGAAGGTTAATATTATTGAAGTGGATAACGGAGTTTGGGTTACATAATGATGGATGATGTTAAAAAGAGTGTTCAAAGGCGGCGCCTCTACTGGGTGCTGATGATCGTGTTAGTTACTATTTTCGCCGTCCTTCTTAGCCGTGAAACTGTGATCTTTTGGCTTAACCTTTCCGAGTTCGGGGAGCTCTTCATTAAACCTATATACTTTGGTTTTTTAGGTGGATTTGTCCTTGCAACTATAGCCCTGTTCAGGGTGGATTTCAAAAATAGGAGATCAATGGTATGGTGGTCTATCAGGCTCATCAGCAGGTTGATACGTTCGGGAGGAAATGTGGAAAAAGTCTCACCATTATGGTTTGACTTTGAAGGCTTCAAGCTGTCTCCCTCAAAGTTTTTTGTTTGGCAAGTTACCAAGGTCTTAGTTAGTATGGTCTTCTTCACTAATGTAATGTTCGGCATGACAGTGGACGCAGTCATACTGGGCTGGGCATCGGGAGTAGAGATGTTGCCCAGGATTTTTAGTCTTCCTTTCATAGCTCCTCCCATGGATGCAGCTTATGCTGAGGCTAACGTTCTTCCCTTAATCCCGTTCTTAACTCTTCTCGCTCCGCCATTGTTCAGCGTCTTGTGGATACGCCTCATACTTCTGCTGACGGTCACCCAGATTGTCCGCATAATTATTCCTATAGTCGCGGCTTACCTATGGGGTTTAGAGATGCCTAACATACGCAGGTTTACGCCGACCATACAAGCATTAGCTGCGGTCTTCCTCTCATGGTTTATGTTCAACAGCTTCTTCACCTCCTTCATCGATTACAACACCAGGTACCAGATTCTGGGGCTTGGCGCCGCCGCTGTTGCTTTCGCCGCCTTTGCTTTCTTGGATAGGAAGAGAGGCGGAGTTGGAGTACATCCAGGTTTCCGACGTCGCCAAGTGTACATCCGCCTGGGTGTTCCAGTTATGATCGGCTTGGCCTTTAGCTCCGTGATGTTGCTCAATAACAGCATTGCAGATGTGAGGAAGCTGGAGATGCTTGGTCCTTACATTACTCAACTCATTTCTGTGAACAGATACCTCTCCGACCTGGGCAAGGTAGAGGAAGCGCCGTACGAGTTCGGCTTAACATCTATTCCTCCCAGTCAGATCGACGGCTACGTTACACAACGCAGGTTGCTCCTAGAAAAGGTGCGCTTGTGGGATCAGCAAGGTTCATTCGATAAGCTTAGGCCTGAGATAGGTTTGATACCTTATGTAGATTTCGCGGAAGCGGATATCCTGCGTTTTAACGGCTCTCTCTACTGGAGCGCATCCATGGATCTCATTCTGCCTGCAACCGTTAGGTCTGAGGATCGATGGTATGCAACACACTTTGTATATACCCACGTACCAAGCGGCTTTTTAATGCTGGACGGTCACAAGGGAAGAATTGTTGATGCCGCTAAGTTCTTTCCGCAGAGGAGGATCTACTATGGTGAGGGAGGGCTCTTCAGAGAGACATGGGTTGCGTATCCAGTCGGAAGAACCGCCAGCGACGAAGTAGGAGGGCACTTCTACGACGGCAGAGGGGGAATAGATATCTCTCCACCTTTGAGCTGGCTTTTTGAACCTAACTTCCTTCTTTCCTATCCTACTACACCAATGCATGTTCTCAGGTACAGAGATGTCTACGACCGCATGCGGCTGCTCTTCCCCTACTTCAGTTACGAGTTCATGGGAGGCCGCGTGGACATGTGGCCGGTGACTGACGGTAAACAAACCTTCTGGGCGATGCCACTCATCATATTTCTGGACGCCAGAAACGTGCCGTGGAGCGATGAGCTTCCCTTAGCAAGGCTTGCAGGCTACGCTTTGATAGATGTGTACCATGGGAGCATCCAGTTAATCATCCTAGGTGACGATTATTTCAGCCAACTGTTCAAGAAGGTTTACGCTGAACATGTCTCCACGGAAGTACCAGAATGGCTGAAGCCTCAATTAAGGTATCCTGAAGAACTCTTTGAGTGGAGAATTGCCATGTACAACTTTTTCCACATCACCAGTCCTGCAACCTTCATCGCAGCTAAGGAGTTCTATATTGTTCCCACGGGCCTCGACACCTATTACATCATCGCCCAGCCTCACGGTTTCAGGGAACCAGATTTTGTAGGACTGTTATCGCTGGAGCTCCGAGGAGCGCTGGGAGAAAACCTTGCTGGCTACATGGTGGTTAGAAACGACTACCCTCACACTGGCGAGATGATCTTCTATAAAGTACCTTTAGAAGCCGAGACCAAGCTCTTGGGTCCAACTGCCGTGAATGAGGCTCTGGAAAGGAACCCCGACTTCGCAAAGTTAAGGACGCTTCTGCGGAATCCCCGCATAGGGAACCAAATCTTCTACAGGATCGGCGACTACGACGTGTTCTTCATACCAGTTTACACGGCGCCCGGAGGCGGCGTTGTCACTCAACTCGGAACTATCGCGACTGTTGGGGCTGACTTCCCAGGCGAGTACTATGTGGGTTTAGGCTCCACGGTTGAGGAGAGCTTCCGAGCCTTCTTGGCCAAGATTGCCGGCGTCGAAGTTCCTCCGCCGATGCCTGAACTAAGCGAGGAGGAGAGGATCGCCAAACTGGTCGAAGTGTTCGGGGAGTCCGGTCTGACAGTGTTAACGCCTAAGGCTATTAACCCAGACGTTTCCTTCCTTGAGGGAAGCGTTAAGTACGTGTCAGAGGATGACTGGGTCAACATTCAAGCCCTTCTAAACCCGTTCTTGGAACTATGCGATAAGTATAACGTCTCTAGGGTGTTCATGTGGACCGAGGATGGAAAGGTGAACTTTGGAATAATGGTACGGATTGAAGAGGTGCTTGAGCTACATTACATAACGGTTGATCTTATCTGAAAAGAGGTATCCTCATGAAGAGAGAAAGGGAAAAACCGGCAGAACTTGGAAACATACTATCGATAATAAGCATAGCCGTGGTGGCTTTACTTCTAATCTTAATCTTCAAAATTAAGGGCGGCATCTTGGGGATAGTTCTCGGAACTATTGCGGTGGCAGCATTAATCTACTGGTTGAAAGAGATAAAGAAACTCTTCAGGGAGGAAAAGGTCCATCATCCAGAAGAAGATGAATGGTTCTACGACCTTATTAATGAGGACGAAGGCGTAACCCTCATAGCCAAAGTGCCAGGACCAGCCGAAAAGGTCAAAGTCAAGCTCATGAACGACATCTTAGAAATAAGAGGCGGCGAAAACTTTATGCGAAGGGTGCATGTACCCAAAGGCGCGCGACTTCAAAACAAATCCTACGTCAATGGCGTTTTACATGTAAAGCTTCAAAGGGTGAAAATGCCGAAAAACAAGGTACTTTCTGAATAAATTACAATCTTGAATTGATCCTGAAACCCAGATTTTTAAGAAAAGACCTTAATAAATGCGAACTTTATTATATTTTAGAAGGATTAAGAGACGAATCTATGATAAACAATCTTCTAACCGAAGAATCTGAAAGCAAGATTTTGGGTATCTGCAAAGATTTAGTTAACTCCGGAGAGATCGTTGCAGCTTGCTTTTACGGTCCGCTAGTACACGGGTACGCTGATGAAAAAGGCGATGTCAATATTTTGCTCGTGATCAGATCACCTCAATCAGTCTTGAAGAGTCGTAAAGAACGTGTAAATGGCATCTCTACGCTGTTCTTGATCGTTGATCAAGGAACCTTTGAAAAGGATGTGGAAACCGGCTGGCTTGGAGAACTCATAGTCGAAAATATCATCATGCCGTATAAGGCGCTACTGAATGAAGGATACCTTTGGCATCAGGAGGTGAAAGCAAAAAAACGATTAGTCTCCGAACTTGTAGGTAATCTAGTTTTGGAATTCCCTGAGCTTTCATATGACCTTTTGATAAAGCCTGAGTACTTCATCTTCGAGACGGTATCCCGCAGGAGTTCGCTATTTCCGCCTATGGCGTACAGCTTTCTAAACATGCTCAGAAAAGATCTTAAAGAGAAGAACATAGAGTCTATGATGAAAGGATTCAATGCGGCGCTAACCGAGTTAACGGAAGAAGGGCGGATAGACTTCTATAATGGGTTTTTAAAGATCAAAAAAGACTATATCGATGCAGTCAAAGCGAAAAAACCAAGCCTCATGAATCTTTTCAGAAGTATTAGAAAAGAATCTTTTCGTCAAATCTTAAGAGCTTTTCCGAAAACGATGCTTCCGCCCCTGAAGGATCAGGAAACATACACTGCGTTGTCAATAAATCTTAAGAATTTCATCGAGGAGCCCCTGTTCAAACTTGAAGATTCGAAAAGATACTTGTTTGTGCCGACGCCTCTTGGTCTTGTCGCGTTGTCTGATAAAACTACAATTGAAGATTTTGTGAAAAAGGCTGTTCCGAAAGGTAGAGCTACAGAAATGAGTGTTAAGAAAATTGGGGGAGTCCTAAATTCAGTTTATCTACTCACGTTTCATGGCGAACAGAGAAGACAGAGGACTGTTGTAAAATTATTCAAGGACTGGTATGGTTTAAAATGGTTCCCCCTAGCGTTATGGGCACTTGGTACACGAGGTTTCTCAGTTCTCGGAAAGTCTAGGCTGGAAAAAGAGTATGCGATAAATCGGTTATTGTTTAGTCAAGGAATCCGCGTTCCAGAGGTTCTATATGTGAGCCCTAAAGAACGGTTAATATTTGAAGAATTTATTGAGGGCTGGAATCTGATTGATGTTCTTAAGAAGTTTGCTGCGCAAAAAATAGAGGCTGATGAAACAAGAAAGATTATTAGGGATGTGGGAAGAGCGATTGCCACGGTTCATAAGGTCGGCGTCGCCTTAGGAGACTGTAAACCAGAAAACATGGTCGTTACGCCTAAGGGAGAAGTTTGCTTCCTCGATCTTGAACAAGCATCAAGAGGCGGAGACCAGACGTGGGACATCGCCGAATTCCTATTTTACACCGGTCATTATTTCCCGTTGTTTTTCTCCCCGGAGGCTGCCAAGATGATAACCACAGAATTTCTCGAAGGATACTTAGAAGCCGAAGGGAACGTTGAAAAAGTGAGGAAAGCTGGCTCCGCGCGGTATATAAAAGTTTTCAGTTTCTTCACACCACCACACATCCTGATCGCAATCTTGAATACGTGTAAGAAAATACTAAAAAGTAAATCAGATCGCCTTCAAAAAAATGATCAAACACTTGAGGGATCATGATAGATGGTCAAAACAAGCCTTACTTTTTATGGAGGCGTCAACGAGATCGGAGGAAACAAAATCCTCCTAAAAGACGGAGATACGAAGATCTTCTTTGATTTCGGCATGTCCTTCGCCCTTAAAAAGCAGTATTATTCTCCGCCTTTTCTTTCACCAAAAAGTGAAAAAAGTTTACAAGAACTGGAGATTCTGCCCAAAATTATGGGCATCTACAAGTTTGATGGAAAAGCTCCAGACGTTGATGCTGTCTTTGTTTCTCATGGACATATGGACCACTCAGCTTACTTATCCTTCATAAATCGTGAAATCAAAGTATACTGCGGGGAAACAACGAAAATTATTTTGCAAGCGTTAAGCGAAACGCGTAAGGCTGATCTAGAGTTTAATGTTAAAGGCATAAATTTAAAGCCTTTCAGAACTGGAGCAAAAATCATCGAGGGCAATTTAGAAGTTGAGCCGATTCATGTTGATCATAGTGTTCCAGGCGCCTATGGCTTCATTATTCACACTTCTAAGGGTGCTGTTGTTTATACTGGCGATTTTCGGGTTCACGGAGCTAAGCCCAAAATGACATATGACTTTGTTGAGAAAGCGAAAGAAGTTCAACCTATGGCTATTGTTACTGAAGCCACAAACATGACTGGCGCATCCGTTTCCTCAGAAACTGAGGTTGAAAGTAAGCTGAACAGCATTGTTGAGCAAGCAGATGGCATAATTCTTGCTGATTTTGCTTACACAGATATTGACAGGTTGAATTCCTTCTATCAGATAGCCAAGAAGAATGGGCGCTGTCTGGCTGTTTCACTCAAGCAAGCTTACTTGCTAGAGGCGTTACGTAAAGACAAGCGCTTAAGTATTCCAGACTTAGACGATGAGAACACTTTGATTTTTCGAAAGTCGAAGAAAAAATATGACAAGTGGGAAAACCGAGTAATTGACCAATACGAGAGCAAGATTGTTGATGTTTTCGAAGTTGCGAAGCAGCAATGTAAAGCCATTCTCGCCATTTCCTTCTACGATTTAGAGGAACTTGTCGATATAAAGCCGGAACCCGGTAGCTGCTACGTTTTGTCCGCTTCTGAACCCTTCAACGAGGAGATGGAAATAGACTTTGAAAGACTTGTCAACTGGTTGAAGCATTATGGCTTACCGCAATATCATGTGCATGTTTCCGGACATATAATGCCTCTTCAGTTGAAAACCATCCTTAAAGAAGTCAATGCAGCAAAGATTTTCCCTATTCATACAGAAAACGCAGAATTATTCGCCAAATTCATGCGAGACTTAAGGAGTCAAGTCATTCTAACGGAGAAAAATAAAGAATATAAAATATGATCAGCGCAATCCTTACAGTTAATTAATAGTTAATCACGCAATGATTATTATCCTTAGAAGAGCTTTACTATTTGGCGATTAATCCTTGAACATGATAGAAGAGGGCGACAGAGTTCTTTTATTCCTCGACAGTAAGAGAACCTACCTAGTCGAAGTGGAAGCGGACAAAACTTTCCATACGCATAAGGGTTTTATTCAGTTAAAGGAGTTGATCGGCAAAGAATATGGAACGAGAATAAAAAGCAGCACTGGCACCGAGTTTATAGCGCTTAAACCGACTATACGCGATTATATCTTTAAGTCTCTCAGAAGAACTCAGATCGTCTACCCTAAGGATGTCGCATTGATAATCGTTTTTAGCGGCATCGGCGCCGGAAGCAGAGTTGTTGAGGCCGGAACGGGAACCGGCGCCCTAACAAGCGCACTAGCATTCTATGTTAAACCCTCTGGACATGTCTATAGCTATGAGATCCGAGAAGATTTCATTGAAACAGCGCGTAAGAATTTGCAAAGAGCCGGGGTCTCAGAATACGTAGACATAAAAGAGAAGGACATAACCCAAGGCATCGATGAGACAGATTTGGACGCTGTTGTTCTGGATTTGGCTACTCCGTGGTTGGTTGTCTCGCACGCGTATGATGCGTTGAAGGGAAGCGGAATATTAGTTTCTTTCAGTCCAACGATTGATCAAGTGGTTAAGACCGTTGAAGCCTTAAATGAACATAGTTTCGTGGATATTGAAACGGTCGAGTGTCTCATGAGGAGAATGCAGACAGAGAAGGGAAAGACCAGACCGGAAACTCTGATGACCGGTCATACCGGATACGTAACCTTCGCACGGAAAACGTTCAAATGAAAGCTGTTTCAATCAGGAATAAATCAAACTGTGTAGGCAACCTCGAAAAATTGTGAAAAGTTTAAATATTTTATGTGTTCCCAGTAGGATGAGCTAACATTCTGAGTGGAGATATTGAGATGTTTACAATAGATATCCCGTATAAAGGGTTGGTATTTTCGAACCGTTTCCCTTGGAAGATAGGGATTGTTAGTTTTATGGCATACCCAGATATGATGGCTGGAAAAGGAGATATCGTGAACAATATTAAGACAATCGTTAAGGATCCCTTCTTTGACAGCATCGAAATCTGCAGATTAACAGAAGAACAATGGGCTGCGGCTAAACCTCTTATAGGGTCGAAGACCGTTGCCAGAGGCATGCAACCAGACCTTCTTTCAGGCAAGATCAATTTAAACTCGACCAATAGAGATGATAGAAGAAAAGCAATCGAACTAGTGAAGAAGGAGATTGATCTAACCACCACCTGGGGCATCAAGAACCTAGCAGTCTGCTCGGGGCCAGATCCTGGGCCTGAAAGGAGAACCAAAGAAAAAGGCATTCTGGCTGAATCCTTAGAAGAGATCTGTAAATACGGAGCCGAAAAGGGCGTCAAGATATTTCTAGAGACTTTTGATAGGGATTGGGACAGGAAGCTTCTAATAGGGCCTATAGATGACTGTCTAGATGTCGTGAAAAAGGTTCAAAGAAAATGCGCGAATATAAGCGTAATGTGGGACCTAAGTCATGCACCTCTCTTGAATGAAACGCCGGAAGTGTTGGATTCTGCGAAAGATTTTCTAGGTCACATTCACATAGGTTGCGCCAAAAAGGTTGGAGACAAGTTCTTAGACACTCATCCCGTCTTCTATAGGGAAGGAGCCGTAAACGGCGTCGAAGAGGTCGCGTCGTTGCTGAAGAAACTACTCGAAATAAATTACAATGGGATGGTAAGCTTCGAGGTGAAGCCTGAAGAGGGGCAAACAGCTGAGAGTATAATTACAACATCTAAGGGGGTCTTATTCTCAGCATACAGCAAAGTAGTTTCCGAGATTCTATGTAGCTAAGAAAACACACATGACCTATTTCAGTGCTTTGAAAATTTAAAAGCGAAAGTCTATTTATTATCCACTTCAGGGATATAAAAATGAAGAGAAGTGTTCGAAAAAAGGTATTTGTCACAAGGATGCTGCCTGAAGAGGCTATTAATCTTTTGAAGTCGAAATTCGATATCGAGGTTTGGCCTGAGGAAACTCCGCCTCCGAAGAATGTTCTTATCGAGAAAGTGAAAGTCGCCGATGGGTTGTATTGCCTCTTAACCGACAAGATTGATAAAGAGATCGTTAACGCTGCTGGTGAGCGGCTTCGGGGCATAAGCCAAGTAGCTGTAGGCTACGACAACATCGATGTGGAAGCTGCCACGAGGAAGGGATTGTACGTGACCAACACACCCGGGGTCTTAACTGATACTACCGCCGATTTTGCTTTCACTCTTCTGATGGCTGCTGCTAGAAGGGTAGCTGAAGCTGACAGATACGTTAGAAGTGGAGAGTGGAAGATTCCTTGGGGTCTAATGATGATGATGGGGCAGGATGTTTGGGGCAAAACCATCGGGATTATCGGTATGGGAAGGATCGGCGTAGCAATGGCTAAGAGAGCCAAAGGCATGAACATGAAGATACTCTATTATGATGTGGTTAGAAATGAAGAAGCCGAAAAAGAACTAGGCGTAAAGTATGTTGATTTGGATACTCTGTTAAGGGAATCCAACTTTGTTTCAGTTCATGTTCCATTAATGCCTTCAACCCATCATCTCATAAACGAGGAACGCCTGAAAAAGATGAAGAAGACAGCCATCCTCATCAACACATCCCGCGGACCTGTTGTTGACGAGAAAGCTCTCTACAAAGCCTTAAAGGAAAAATGGATCTGGGCAGCCGGCTTAGACGTCTGGGAGAAAGAACCCACAGACCCTGATAACCCGTTGCTTACATTGGAAAACATAACTGTAGCACCACACATAGCGAGCGCAAGCTATGAAACTAGAACAAAGATGGCTGTTTTGGCAGCTGAAAACCTTATAGCCACACTTGAAGGAAGGGTGCCGCCAAATCTGGTGAATAAGGAGGTTCTAAAGGTTCGACCTCCAATCACTAGCGAAGCTTAAACTTGGCGTAATATACTGGTCAAGCACAAAGAAGCTTGATGAGAAAGGGGATTTCAATATGCGAGTGGTTCAGGTAACGTATTTTAATAAGACGAGCGACGAGGATCCTGAGCGGATCACCGAGGAAACTGTTAAACTCGCTAAAAGGCGAGGGGACGATCTGGGTATCGCATATTTTGTGATCGCTTCCTCTACAGGCTTCGTTGCAAAGAAAGCCTTAGATGAGATCGTTGATAAAACCCTGATATTCGTAGGCGAGGCTAGAGAATGGTTCAATAAGGGCTTCCTTAAGGAATTAGAGAGCAAGAATATACCCGTAATCTTCAGTCATGAAGTTAAGTACAGTTACGCTAGCGACGTTCAAGTTGCCTTCAGGCGCCTGTCCGAAGGAGCGAAGGTATGCCCAGAAATAGTGATGATGGCCGCTGATAAAGACCTAATTCCAACCGGAAAGGAAGTGATAGCCTTAGCCGGAACAGGATCAGGGGCTGATACATCCATGGTGATAGTTTCCGCTAAGAGCAAAAACTTTAGAGAACTTAAGATCAGAGAAATCATCTGTAAGCCCAGATGACCCTCCTACATTAAAAGCGTATAAAGATTTTCTGAGGATCAACCTTCTGAGTTTTCTATTTTTAATTCTAAGTTTAATGAAAAACCTGCGGAGTCTGGAAAAACGCATCCTCACTGAAGATACCAATGGATATGTGAAAAATAGAAATAACGATGATTCTTATTATGATGGATTGAAAAATGAATGTTTACTTGTTGCAACTAAGGGGTAATAGGGCTTATTGATCCGAATGTAATCTTGGAGATCGCGCGGACGTATATGAATTACCCTTATTCCTTTACGCGTGTTGGTAACACTCTTTTCTTGGTGCATAAGGATGTGCCGAATGCGATAAGTAAGCCAAAGATAATGACTAGTCCTGCATGGATAAGGCTTGAAGGAAACGTTACAATTCCTACGTCTGATATCCCCATGGTTTGTGCAGCTTTGACCTCCTCATCTGAGTCGGTTGAGAACCTTTCCGTTCGGGTAACTTGATAAGCTGGCGTAAATAATAGAAACGTGAGAAGCATCATCGCTACTCCCAAGATCGCTGCCGAAATGATTGCTGAAAAGATGGGGATCATCCTATTCAATGCGTATCTCCAAATTAGTAGAGCAGAGACTACTTATATAATGCTATAGTTTAGAACACATTCTGGCAAATGAAACGTTACGGTCAATGATGGATCTTAACTGGTTTTCCCGTAGTCATCGATTTATTGGCTGCCAATGTAACTTCCATGGTCCCAAGTCCATCGGAGTACGAGCACATTACTCCTGAAGGATCACCCTTTCGAACAGCCTCGATGAAAGCGGCGTCTTCGATACTGAAGATTTCTGGTTCTCCCGGAATCTCTTCAGGCTGAGCATCTTTCCTTAGCAGGCGTAAGGAATGTTCCCAACCTGTGAATAGTGCTGTCGTCTGGTTGGTATATACGCTTAGGCTGACTCCTCCGCCGCCACCGTCTGCCGAACATGACGCCCATAAACTTCCAACAGTGCCGTTGACGAACTTGAGGTTGACTGTGGATGCATCCTCGATGTCGTAGTTGGGCGGAACCGTCTTGTTGATGTTCCTCGCAGGGTAGGCATGTACTTCTGATACTTCGCCGCATAGAAAACGTGCAAGGTCCACGGTGTGGGTTACTTGTTCATGGAATTGGCCGCCGCTTCTCTCTTTGAGGATCCACCAGGTTAGTATGCCTCCTTCCGGTTTTGGGCGGGGTGTCCTTCCTATCCATCCGCCTAAAATCAGTATGGGGGGATCTTCTTTTAAGAGCTCACGGACTTTATTTATGCCCTTCCGATATCGGTTCATGTAGCCGACGCTTGTTAGGAGATTCTTCTTCTCCACGACTTCGGCTATTTTCTTTGCTTGATCTAGATAGAGGTTGATCGGTTTCTCGACGAAGAACGGTATTTCGCGTCTAACAGCCTCAAGTTCAGTTCCGTGTGCGAAGGGTGGAAGACAAAAGTACACGGCGTCAAGATCAACTTTCTTGAGCATCACCTTAGTATCATCGAATGCTCTAGCACCAGCAGATCCGTATTGCTTTGAAACTTCCTCAGCACGGTTTAGTTTTATATCGCAGAAGGCGGCGATCTCCGCATCGGTGTTCTTAACTAAGGCTTTCATGTGGGCTTCAGCTATGCCTCCGCAACCAACGAATCCTAATCGAATTTTTTCAGCCATTTAAGCATCCCCTGACTATCGGATAAGTTGTTCTAAGTGCTTTACGCATTTCGGAATCTCTATCTCTGGGTCGCCTGGGACGCCACACTCCAAAGCCATGAAATACTTGTAGCCCATTCGCTTCAGTGCAGCAAACCCGCTTTTGAAATCGGTGTGTCCATATCCGGGTAGGAGCCGGTTACTGTCGGCCAAGTGAACGTGCACTATAAAGTCTGCTGCTCTTTCTAGGCTGGACGGCATATTAGCCTCCTCGATGCTCATGTGGAAGAAGTCTCCCATGATCTTCACGTGTTCCCTTCCGATAGCTTCACAAATTTCGACTGCTTGCTCAAGCCTCCGAATGAAGTGAGTTTCATAACGGTTTAAAGGCTCCAAGATTACGTATGCGCCTGCTTCGTCAGCGTACTCTCCGAGGATTTTGCACTCCTCGATCAGGATTTCCTTTTCAACTGCTTGAACATCTACGCGCCAAGGATATAAATCTGAAATTTTCGGCCCTCCGAATGTTGGAACCGTTATAACCCCTACGCCGCCCAGATCTGCGCATATTTTGAGTCTTTCTTTTATTCCTTCGATAGCCTTTTCCCTGGTTTTTTTGTCAGAACCTAAAAGGTCACCCGGATAACCAGCACAAACCGTGGAGATTTCAACCTTAGAAGTAGATAAAGACGATTTTACCTCTTCTAACCTCTGAGGCAGATCTCTGCCCCATACTTCAACTCCTTCAAACCCGTATTTCTCTGCATTGTGAAGCTTATCCGAAAACGTCTTTCCGGACACTAAATTTTCTTGGACAGCTAACTTCAACTTTCTATCCTCCAAACTAGTAGAGTATATCTGAAGATATGGATTTAAATTTTCTTAAGAAACTTTTAAGTTGATTATTGCTGCGATTTAGATAACTAAATCGGTTTCTCTCTCCAAAGTCTCAAAGTCTCATACCATAGTATGGAGCACGCTAAAACACCGAACATGATCGCTATGATGTTGTGGACGCCTCCGCTTTGACCGTAAAGGGTTAAGTAGATAATAAGCATCGTTGAGAACCATACGGAATAGAAGAGGTAGCGGGGAATCAGAAAGCGCCCCAGCCTTGTGAAGAACCTTAAGACTCCGACCTTAACCTCTTCTTTTAGGATGTACTCACCCCTAAGAGTCTTATCCACGAGCCCTAAGGAGAGAAGCTTCTCCAGATGGTGGGCTGCTACACTAGGGCTTGAAAAGCCAAGGGTACGTTGAATCTCCCTGACACCGATAGATGAGCCGGGTGTCTTCAACAAAAACCAGTATACAAGAAGCGTCTTCCCTTTAAGTTGGGACTCGATTATGTCTAAATTGTTCCTTGAATCTTCAGGCATAAAGGACTCGCCAAAATTAAATAGTCGATAGAAATATTAAAGGCTAACATAAAAATCTTAGAGGATGCATGGCCGCCGTAACGTAGAGAAGAAAACTTCACGGAACCTGGTAGCGTACAGATGCCCGAAAGAGGACAGTGCAGGCCTGTGGAGCCTGGAAAGCGCCGTGCTGGCGCTTGGGCAAAGGCCGGGTTCAAATCCCGGCGGCGGCCTCCATTAACACTCTTGGGTAGAGTAGGAATGGGTCGGTAATTCAGCCTGGTATCAGCACGAGAGGCGCAAGAGCGACTTAATAATACTTAATGTTGGGGCACGGTTTTTATGAGCCTTTCCAGATTTCCTCCTAGAGTTTTTTCCTTTGTGGATTCTGTTAGATTTGAGTTTTTTATTATTTCGACATCTTTGAGAATGCGTTTCCAATCGTTGTACGGAAAGTCTGTTCCATAAATTATTCTTTCTCCTCCAATTAAGGCATCTATCTCTTCAATCTTTTCGGCACCGAGAAACCATGACTTATTAGCTTTTTCATCAAGGCAGCTGCTGATTCCTGCATACACGTTTTTCTTATCCGCCATAAGAGCCATCGCCTGATTATAAAAATATCGACCTCCAACATGCTCTATGACTATATTTAACTTCGGAAAGGCGTAGGCGACGTCATCTATGAGAAGAGGTTGATACTCCAGCAGCCGCCAACCATGGGTGCCTGTATGAAAATCAAGTATCATCCCAAGTTCCTGCGCCTTAAGGTAAAACTCGAAAATCTTTTCGTCATTAGGTCTGAACTCCTGTATCGGTGGGTGCAACTTCACACCTAATAGGCCTTTTCGCCAAGCTTTCTCTAGTTTTTCTAACGACTTGGGCGATTTAGGATTGATGCAGGCAAAACCGACAATCTCGTGATAACTTGGCAATTCTTCAGCCAACCAATCATTTGCGTCTCTCTTGATTGATTGTGTCCACCCCTGCTCCTCAAATGGGGCAAAAGCCACAGCCTTATTAATTCTGCACTTCTTCATCGTATCAACTAACTTATCAAGGGTGCCAATTATACCAAGTTCTCCAGGTGAATCAGACTTTTTAGGAAAGACATGACAATGGTTTACAAACAATTTATTCCACACCACTTAAGAAATATGAGTTTTAACTTTGAGTTCTCTTTTTATCTTATATTTTTTCTATGGTAATTATATTTAAAAAGTGGTACAGCTAATTCCTAAGATAATTGAAGGGGTAGTTCTATGGATGTAGCCGAAAGGGTTTGGAAAGTCCTAAAGGGAGAGATGCCTGATAGAATTCCTTGGCTTATTTATTCAAACCATCTTCCTAGAGGAAGCTTTGAGCGTAGAATGCGTGACATGGGTTTAGGCTTGGATGTGCGCTGTAGCGTTTACAAGGTTCACACTCCTAACGTAAAGGTTGAGACTAGGACAGTTGGAGACTATGTCTACACCATATACCGTACGCCTCTGGGCGAAGTTTACTCTAAGCGTAGGACTGGGCTGTCTTTCCAATTTTCAGGCCAAGGTTCTTGGACTGTGGAGCATCCTGTAAAGAATCCTGATGACTTGAAAGTAATGAAGTTCATCGTTGAGGACATGGTCTACGAGCCTGAATACGAGATTTACAGGCAGACAGAGGAGGAACTGGAAGGCGACGGCATCGTGACGGCTGGAGCAGACTATACGCCTCTTATGAAAACTATAATTGGATATATGGGCTTCAAAAACTTCGCCATAATGTATAGGAGGCATATGGAAGTCATAGAGGAACTTTTAGAGTCTTTAGACAAGAAGTATCTAGAAATGTACGGGATCATAGCTAAGTCTCCAGCTAAGATAGTTAGGATAGGTGACAACATAGATGGAGTTATGATTTCACCTCACCTCTTCGAGAGATACTGTCTACCGTACTACAACAAGTATGCCGACATCTTAAAGAATGCAGGTAAAATTGTCATCTCCCACATGGACGGTAGGCTTAAAATGCTTAAAGCCCTCATAGCCAAGACTAAGCTGGACGCTATAGAAGCCTTCACGCCTCCGCCTGTGGGAAACCTCCCAGTTAAAGAGGCTAAAGAAGCTTGGAAGGACAAAGTTGTGTGGATGAACTTCCCTGAAGAAGTCTTACTTCGTACAACTGAGGAGATAAGAGACTACACATTGAAACTGTTGAAAGATATGGCTCCGGGTTTAGGCTACATGATAAGTGTTACAGAAGACATCCACCCAGCACACTTCAGGAAGGGCATAGGAACAGTAACTGAAACATTGTATGCACATGGACGGCTACCTATAGATTAATAATGATGAAAAAGGTACGCAATAGTAAAATTTAGAATTGCCTACTGGAGAGAACTACATAACTCAGGCTAGTTTTAAGATGAATTATTGATGGTAAGGTTGTTGAACATCCGATGGTTAACAGGTTTGAATGTGTATTGGCAACAATGCTCCATGAGGACCCTCCAATCGTACCTCAAAGTATAGGATTCACAACTGATATGGCAAAGTCCAAGTTTGTGCCCCTCATAGAAGAGAGCATATCTAGGGTCAAAGAGGAAGTGAGAAAGGTTGCTTTCGAGATGACCATGGAGGTGCCTACCCACTTAGAAAGGGCGCTTAAAGAAGCGGAGTTCCTAGGCAACTTCATGGTAAGTGTGGGTGGCGGCGGTGTCAAAATAAAGAGAACCGTGAAAACTGAACCTAAATGGTGCCTAGTGGAGTGGGAGACGGGCGCTGTGTGGCGTATGGGCACGGCTGAGAACGTGTGGGCTAGAGAATATTTGAAGTATCCTGTAGAGTCCGAGGACGATCTTGGCAAACTTGAGCTTCCAGATCCAGATGACCCGAATAGGTACGAGGGGTTGGATAAGGCGATAAGATACGTGAAAGATAGAGGGTTCTTCCCTACGTGTAGCATAAACGGTTTCTTCTCAGGAGTATGGTACTTCCTAAAAGGGCCGCTTCACACAGCCCTCAAAGACATGTATTCTGAAAGAGGTCTCTTCAGGAAGATAATGGACAAGATTGGCGAGTTTAACTTGAGAGCTGAGAAGAACCTTCTGGAGCGCGGGGCCATGATGATAGGATGGGTGGATGATCTGGGCTACAATAAGGGAACGTTTATGAGCCCTAAGCTTTACGAGGAGCTCATCTATCCTTGGCATAAGAAGGCTATCGATCTATCCCACAAGCATGGTGCCTTTGTCAACATGCATAGCCACGGAAATATAAATGCAATAATCCCTTTGCTGGTTAAAGCAAATCTTGATGTGCTAAACCCCATAGGTCCGTCTGATAATATGGATCTAGAAACCTTGAAGGAAAAGTATGGGGATCGCTTATGCCTTCAGGGCGGACTAAGCAAGCATATAGGGTTCATGAGTCCGGACGATCTTAGAAATCACATCATAGACAGACTTAGGATAGGCAGCCCAGAGGGAGGCTTCATACTGAGCTCCGAGGGCGACTTACCTTACGAGATGAACTTTGAGAACTTCAAAGCCTTCCTCAGCATAAGTCGCAGATACAGGAGGAATAAACCGTTCCTCTAATCGCCACCGATTTATTCACGTTCTTCCCCTAATCAGCACAGTTATGTCATCGCAATGGATTCTGAGATGAGGTCATATTTACGGGTTGTTTTCAAGGTCTATTGCTGGAGATTTTCTCAAACCATTCTAAGTCTTCATCCTCAATCTTCTTAAACCTCTCCGCCATCTCCTCTATGGTTTCCAATTCTTCTTTAATTCTTTCCACTTCTTCCTTCACGATTCTCTCCATCTCTTCTCTGAATTTAGCCGGATACCTATATGGTTCTTCCAGCGTAACGTAGAGCACGCCTCCTATAAGCCTGCCAGCTGTGGAGAGCATGTATACTAAAAACATAGATTCTTGAAAGCCGAAGCCCAGACTTATAAGAAAACTCATAAGATAGCCTCCCATGATGGAGCCCGCGAAAGAGAATAGCCCGGACAGAGCGTTATATAAACCCATATAGGAGCCTCTTAAACCCTTGGGCGACACGTCCAGTAGATAGGCTGAGAGGGCTACGTCCGACGAGGCCATCAAGATGCCTATTATGAAGTCTACCACTATAAGCTCATATACGGAGGTGGCAAAAGCATATATAAGGGGGACCAGGAAAAGCCCTCCTCTGCCTATTAGTAGGAGGAGCTTACGCCCAGCTCTGTCGACTAACCTTCCCGTAAACCTTCTAACCATTATGGCTGTAAGACTGGAGATAACGCTTAAAAGAGATATCTGGAACATGTCAGCTTTAACCACGTTCACTATTGTCAGTGTGAAGAGAGGCCAAGCCGTAGCCATAAAGAAGCCTTGCGCCGAAGAGAGAATGCAGAGTCTTCTAAAATAGGGGTTTGTCTTTAAGGCTCTAGTCCAACCTTTAAAAGTAAAGGTTTCTCCCATCAGAGGCTTCTCTTTAATCTTCAATATTGTAAATGCCGCCATTAAACTGAAGAGGAAGCCTAAAATTACAGGCATCCTGTACATTTCCTTGACGGTTCCACTCGTCCTGTATAGGATATATCCTGAAATTGTTGTGGCAGGTATGCTTCCTATGGATGCCATGGCGCTCAGTTGGGCGTAAACTCTACCTCTATTGCCTTCTTCGCATAAGTCGCCTATGAGAGAGTTTAAAGCCGGGGATATCATAGCTGTAAATATGGAGCTTAAAGATATCACTAAGAGGAACTCTGAGACGTTGTCTATGTACAGCAGAGGCAGAAGCAGAAAGGCGTATAGCAATCCGCCTAGAAATATGAAAAGGGCTCTTCTCTTAAGCCAATCTATAGATAAACCCCAAGGTATTTGAGCTATGTTAGCCGAAATAGTGTTTACAGCTCTAATCCAGCCCATCTCTATGGGTGAGGCTCCCATCTGAGCAGCATAGATGTGTATGAAGGGGTTTATCATGCCTCCTCCGAAAGAGGATAGGATTGTCCTCCTATAGATGGTCTTTAAACTTTGTCGGTCGGTTTTCTCTGAGGTTTGTTCTGTCATCTCGCCTCTGATAGATCACCGTCTAGCCTATAAACTTTTAATAGAGGGCTAAACTTATAACTTTGAGATTTCAGGAGCAATTTAAATTTGAAAGTCTGAGGAGGAACCGAATTGCTGAGGGAGGAGGTTGAAAAGCGAATTTTAAGGATTTTGATAAATGTGAGTTTGATAGCTGTGATAGTTTTAGCTTTAAGCTTTCTAGATATAAGCTTCCCAAACATCATAGTTTTAATACCCAGGGAAGGCTTTACTTTAACCATAGCTTTAGCCTTATTAGTAATCATAATACTCTTCTTTATAGCTCTAAGGATATTGCTGGACCTCACAAAACTGATAGATATGGCTTCAGTTTCGCTTTTAAGGCATATACCTGGCTTCAACCTTGAGAAGGAGTCTTCTATTATAAGGGCTTTAAAAGAGCTGGTAATAGTCTTCATTATAGCTATAGCTGTATCGATAGCTTCACCCATAATATCGTCTGTGCCTGGAGTTGGAGGATGGATAGGTCTAGCCGTATCTCTAACTGGTCTAGCGTTGTCTCTTGCTTTGATGTATGATGCGGGTAAAACGCTTTATACAGCCTTCGAATCCTCCATACAGCTCCTCATAGACAGGATAACAACCCACAACGAGAAACGTGAAGAAGCATAAAAGCACACGAGTACCCTGCTCTGGAAGTAGATGAAAGTAAAATCCACTGCGCGAACGATTTTTGAGCAACTGTTCATTCTTTAAAACCTATTGCAGACGCCATTTTGGTATCTGACTCGGTGTTCACCTAACGGTTAATGAATTTAGACATGACAGATTCAATTTCTTTCCATGAGGCCATCCTTTTGACTATGGGAACACCGTTTAAGCTGACACCTCTGGATATACCATATTCTTCGATTACCTTTCTGTCATCAGTGTTAATTACATTGACCACGGCATCATACTTCTTTATGCTCTGTTTGATTTTGTCAACCATCCAACCTGACCATGGACATTGACTATTATAATACACGTCAACAACTATCTTATCGCTTTTAACGCCCCTTTTCTTTGGACGAATCAAAGTGGGCTTTTCATCGGCACCATAATTCAAATAGAGTAGAATTCGGCTTTCGTCACGGTCAACTTCTTCAAAACCAAACTTCCGGAAGAAACTTGCAGGTATGTAGGGAAAAAACCCGAACCACTTATCGCCCTCATACGCTAGCACACTAGCACCACCGTAAGCCTTTGCCTTTTCAATGAAGCTTTCCATTAGCGCTCTTGCAACTTTGCGGTGCCAAAACGGCGGCACAATCCACAAGCAATTAATGAAAAGCGATTTTCCGCCTTTAACTGGTTCTGATGCAAACTCGATGGGCACGTATTCTAACAAGCCTTTCGGAAATTTACCCCGCACAGCCATATCCTTGAACCTTGCATTTTTTGCTTCAAGAGAATCAATGGCAACTTTGGGTTCCTCGATGGCTATTAATATGCGAAGCCCTTTGTTCATCATTTGTTTTATCCATTCTTTTCTTGTCTCCATACAGGGCTTCATGGTTTCTCGCCACTTTGGCGTAATGCTCGGGTCTAGACAGACTGCTGCAACAAGGTCTAGTTCTTCTGGCGGCACTTCATAAATTTGCATTAGTCAACCTTCTTGTCTTGGTCTGCGCGCATATCGAATCATTTTGGACGGTTCTTATATTATTTGCTTCTCCCGCTGCAATTTCTTTACGAGCTAAATCGGTAAACACAAATGCTTTGGAAATCCTGCCAACACGCGAATAGGAGATTAAATTTTTGTCATTCAAGATCGCTTCGAACAGAGACATGGACTACAGGTCCAGAAGGCTTATTTATTCTAAACTTGAAGAAGGGTATGTTTTCCAGGAAGAAGGTCTAATGATGTATTCTAAGAAGGCTTTAACTTACCTGGTAAGGCTTTTAGTCTTTCCTTATGGTCTATTCCGGTTAAAAATGTCGAATCGGGTTCGTGATGTGCATAGATTTGTTGAAGTTGCCTTCGGTCTCTGGGGGATCATAAGCCCTGCTCAGATCAAGGAGGAGATTTTTGCGCTCATGAAGATACTGAGCAGAGTGAAGCCGAGAGTTGTGCTTGAGATAGGGACAGGTAGGGGCGGAACCTTATTCTTGCTCACAAAGGTGTCGGATCCAGAGGCAATGATAATCAGCATAGACCTGCCTGGAGGACCTTTCGGAGGAGGATATCCAAAGTGGAGGATTCCGATTTTCAAGTCATTCGTAAGTAACGGTCAAAGAATGTACTTGCTGAGGAGAGATTCTCATGATCCAGCTACGCTTGACCAGGTTAAGGGGGTTTTGAAAGGTGGGAAAGTGGATTTTCTGTTCATAGACGGCGACCACACGTATGAAGGAGTTAAGAAGGACTTCGAGATGTACTCTCCGATGGTGAAGAGAAGAGGTTTGATAGCCTTCCACGACATCTGTGCGAAGCTTCCCGGAACAGGTTGCGAAGTGGATAAGTTTTGGGGCAAAATCAAACATGCTTATCAATGTACCGAGATAGTCAAGGATTGGAAGCAGGGATGGGCGGGAATAGGCGTCCTCTACGTGTAGCGAAGAAGAACCTAATGTAGTATCAGACATCACAAAGGCTTTATCGATGTAAAACGATCTACAAATATCATCGCGTATCTTCTTTTTACAATGGATCTAAATGGACATAAAAGACTTAAATTTAGCCTTCAATCTTGATAAGCTGAGGGCCGGTAGTTCAGCGTGGAATGAACGCCTGACTTGCACTCAGGAGGCCGCGGGTTCAAATCCCGCCCGGTCCACCTA
>Ga0315310_10000385_pt1 | contig 28446 bp, 30 predicted proteins | sample TDP5_MG_FD_203630 | JGI IMG/M metagenome (GOLD analysis project Ga0315310, IMG submission 203630) | Freshwater sediment microbial communities from Lake Towuti, South Sulawesi, Indonesia - TDP5 | ecosystem: Environmental > Aquatic > Freshwater > Lake > Sediment | place: Indonesia: South Sulawesi...
AATACATCCAATATGGAACAATGCAATACACATTGCCTGGTTTAGGATCGTTTCTCATGCAGGCAGCTTACAAGTATGGGGATATTGCGCTGAATATCTTCGGTCTAATAGTCTTTGTGGCTATAATCGTAGTGATAGATAGGGTTGTTTGGCGTACTTTGATGGAGCATGCGGAGAAATACAAATATGAATACTAATGAGACTGAGAAACGCAGTTGGCTAACGCGAATCAAGAAGGCTATCGTAGAGCGTGGCAGAACTTTTCGTAAACATCTTCATGCTCCTCATATTTCGTTGCACTTACGTTTACGTGGTGTGAGGATCACTCTTCCACGTTGGGGCTATGTTATTGCGCTACTATTCTTTATTTCACTAATAGTGTTCGTAACTGTGATTGCTATACCATTCAAAGTTATACCCACATTAGCATACATTATTCAGAGGATGGCCGCCTATCCATATGTGCCATCGTACGCCCTACGATCAGTTATCAGATTGACTATTAGCTACTTCCTAAGCCTCGGTCTCGCTTTAGCTCTAGGCCTACTTGCCACGGAACATAAAAAACTCGGTAAAATACTGATTCCATTCTTTGATATTATGCAATCTGTCCCAGCATTAGCGTTCTTTCCGATAATCTTCATCATAGCCATTCATATTTTCGGGTTTTATCCAAGTTCAATTAATAGTACGACTGCGTACACTGGGCCTGGTGTAGAAATCGCTTCCACACTCCTATTAATGACAGGTATGCTTTGGTATCAGCTATTCAACATAATAGGATCAATTTTAGCCATTCCACACGACATTCACGAAGTTTCACGTCTCTTTAATCTTCGTGGTTGGAAGCGTTTTCGACACGTCATTTTTCCAGCAATTTTTCCAGGTATAGTTACTGGCGGTATACAATCTTGGGGCGGCGGCTGGAACGCCTCTATAGTGTCGGAATATGTGACTTACAGCAACAACATTTATTGGGTACAAGGTTTAGGTTTCTTTCTAAGTTACGCTGCTTGGATGCTGGGAGATACAACGCTCGTAATTTTAGATATAATCACAATGTCAGCCATCATACTATTTTTAAACAGAGTTGTTTGGCATCGATTATTTGAAACTATGGAAAAATACAGCTTTGGATAGGATAAAAATGCCAATCCTTGAAATCAAGAATGTAACAAAAATTTTTCACAGAGGTAAAAACAAAGGCGTAGAAGCCTTAAAAGATGTAACATTTAATGTTGAAGAAAAGAGTTTTCTATCCATCGTTGGTCCTTCTGGTTGCGGAAAATCTACATTATTAAGACTTATAGCCGGCATAGACCATCCGAGCAGTGGAGAAATACTCTTCGAGGGAAAACCCGTTACAGGTCCAAACCCAAAGATCAGCATGATTTTCCAAACATTCGCCCTCTTTCCATGGAAGACTGTTGAAGAAAACATTGAGATTGGCCTTGAAGCCTTAAACGTTCCTAAAGAAACTAGGCTTGAAACTGTTAAAAATGAAATCCAGTTAGTTGGGTTGGAGGGTTTTGAAAATGCTTATCCACGTGAGCTCTCAGGTGGAATGAGGCAACGTGTTGGAATAGCTAGGGCGCTTGCTATTGAACCTAAAATAATGCTTATGGACGAGCCCTTCTCTTCTTTAGATGCAATTACTGCTGAAACGCTTAGAAGGGAATTGTTAAGGATATGGCGGGATCGTACAAAACAACCAGAAACATTTCTCATGGTTACTCACAATGTTAATGAGGCAGTCTTCATGGCGGATCGCGTGCTCGTAATGTCCGCTAGACCAGGGACAATAGTTGGCGATGTACGTGTTAATGTTCCGAGACCAAGAGAGAAACATCTAAGGCATACGGAATTCTACGACGCATGCGATAAGATAGTAGAAATTATCCATAAATATTCACCTACACATCCAACTCACTAATTTAAGAAGCAGCACAGTTATTTTCTAATTTTCAACTCGTTTTCAATGGCTTTAACGAGGTCTTCTTCCCTTGGGGGTCCAATAAGTTTAGTTTTGCCGTTAATAATAATTGTTGGAACGAAGGATATCTGGTATTTTATAGCCCTCTCCGTACCGCTATCCCCTAAACAATTAACTTCCTCGATCTCTACATCCCTAAATCTTCTACAAACATCCCGTACAAGTCTAATAGCCGCTGGGCAGTGAAGACAGAATGGGGAGTAGAAGACTTCAACTTTTACTTTCATTCAAGCAACCTCAACTCAGCATCATTGTTAATGATTGATAATGACAATTGTTAAATAACTAAGGCTATAGGCATCCGTTAACTTTTAAGCGTTTAGCAATAATGCAACTATTTCTTTCGAGCTTTCTCCAAATAGCACATTATTTCAAAGATTATTTTCGCCGCCTGTATGGCTGTTGCACCAGTATCATAATGCGGTGTCACTTCCACCAAATCAAAACCCACTATGCGTCTATCACAGACATCCTGTAAAACATCAAGAAGCATTGTTGTCGATATTCCATCCGGCTCAGGATTTCCAACAGCTGGAGCATAAGCCGGATCCAACACGTCAGCGTCAACAGTTAAGTATACATGTTTGTATGAAGATAAGAAATCCTCTATTGCTTGGGCAACTTTACGTGAGCCACGTTGACGGATTTCATGAGCAGTTATATACCTTAACTCTGTTTCTTCAACAAACTTGAGGTCTTCTTTACAGATCGCCCTCACTCCAACCTGAACGATTTTCTTTGGCCCAATTTCCTCGGCTAGTCTCCTCATAAAAGTTGTATGGGAAAGTCGACTTCCAACGTACTCGTCTCTGAGGTCCATATGTGCATCAAAATCGAGTATGGCTGTATTTTTCCCAAGCGCCTTTACAGAACCCATAGTTAAAGTATGCTCTCCTCCAATAATAACTGGAATTTTCTTCGCAACCACAATATCATTAACGACAAGTGTTAATCGCTCCAAAGTTTTTGTGATGTTCTCAGCGATATGTAGGTCCCCAACATCGCAGATTTTCAGGTCCTCGACGTCAAGTCCACTTCTAACACTATAGGTCTCAATGTTCATTGAGGCCTCTCGGATGGATTGGGGACCAAACCTAGATCCAGCTCGAAAGGTGCTTGTTCCATCATAAGGAGCGCCTATCACAACAAAATCAGCTTCTTCAAGTGGCTTATAGTACCCTGAAAAAGCAATCGATGGTGAGATGTGTAATTTTATGTTGCTCATCAAATCAACTGTCCGAAACTACTTCTTTTTCATTCTCTCCATAACAGCGGCGACCAGTATCGGTAAACAAATTGTAGCATCGCTGATAACTTGAACTCTTCTCGCTTTCTCCCCAACCTTTCCCCAAGAAATCGCCTCTTCTAATGTGGCTCCAGATAAGCCTCCTGGTTCAGGTCTATCCATAGTGATTTGTATGGCGTAATCATAAGATGCACCTGTTTTGAAAGCTGCTTGGAAAATGAAGTTTTTCGGTACGCCTCCACCGATAAGTATGGCTCCTCGTTTTTTAGCTTTAGTTACGATCTCAAAGAAATCATTCATGTCTTTAAAAGCATCAACGGTCATCCCCTCCTCCTCAAGCTTGAATAGATACTCCCACATTGAAAGGCCGAAACAAGAATCTTGAACCGCTGGAATGAAAATTGGAACTTTGTACTTGTATGCATTGTATAGTATCGATTTTTCATCATGTGGCATACGTTTTCCAATTTCCCACATAAAATCCTTAATTCCCAGAGGATTACCGCGGTGATGCTTCGCAATATCTCTAAGAATTTTAAAAACAGGCTTATCGAATTTAGCTACAAAAATGACCTCAGGTATAAAGACATCATAAATCCGATCCACCTCATACTTATGAAGAGATTTATCGTCAACCAGCCAAGATCCCCTATAATGCCCGCCGCCGAAAGTTTCTAACGCGTCATGAACCATGTTAGCTCCTGTAGAAACTATCACGTCCACCATTCTTTTCTTGATAAGGTCTGTGATAATTCCCCTAAATCCAGCCGCAGTCATCGCGCCAGATAACCCTAGAAAAATTGTGGCACGCTCTTGAAGCATGGACTCGTAAATATCCACGGCCGTCGCTAATCTTCCAGCTCCAAAGCAACCTGACTTACCCATCTCCTTAACGAGTTCATTCACGGTCATTTTCGGTTTAAGATTTAAGGGAACAACTCGGTCCTTACACAAATCAGACAAACTTTTAATCCTCCACACCTACTCTTTCTTAGTATAATTTGTTTAAAAATTCTCACTTTCTATAAAAATCATTTATACGGAGCGAATTAATTGTGGAAGAAAAGAAATCAGAGCAAAAACAAGAGAAAAAAATCACAAAGAACATAAAACTGATTGCAATATCGTCCTTCTTCATCGTAATAGGGCTGGCCAACTTTCTGGTAATGTACTACGCAAACTTTCTGTTAATCTACTTAGGCTTCCTCGGCGCATTAAGCCTGACAGCTGCTGTAGGTTTACTAATTTTGAAGCGATGGGGCTTCTATCTCGCAGTGACTCTAGCAATGCTTCAAGTTGCGGTGGGTTTTTTCACTCTTTATTCTTCACTACTGACTACAGGGAGCCTAAATCCAAGCACGACAACACTAGCCCTAAACTTAGGATTAATGGGTTGGGTGGCAGTATTTATTATCGCTATTATCTATTTGGCAATCAAAAGAAGCGAGTTTCATTAACTTCAGAGCTTTAATGTCAATAAGTGAACTCTTACCAACTCGCCTTTATCAATAAATTCCCTATTTTCAGGGATCTCAATGAAGCCATCCGCTTTAGCTAAAGTGGTTATGGCTCCCGATTCAGATGGAATGGGGTAAACTAAAAACTTGCCAGAAGATGTTCTCTCCAACCTTACGGTCGCATAAGTTCTTCTACCTTTAGCTGAAAAAATTCTAACAGCCGCTTGAGCTTCAACCAAAAATTCCCTAGCCTCAGGCGATAATCCAGCCATCTTTCTTAATAATGGGCGAACAAGTAAATTGAAAACAGTTAAAGCCGAAGTCGGATGCCCTGGCAATGCGCATACCATTTTTCCATTAACAACAGCTATCGTTGTTGGTTTTCCAGGCTTAGTTGATAAGCCTCCAACAATCACACCCGGTTTTCCCAAATCATTTAAAATCCTCGGGATAACATCTTCCACTCCAGCTGAAGTTGCACCGGATGTAATTACAATATCCGATACTTTCAACGCCTTCTTCAAAGAGCTTTTAATGATGTTGACGTCATCTCTTATGATCCCAAAAATTATAGGTTTGCAGCCGCATTCAGAAACTGACGTAGCAATTGTGCTTCTATTTATATCGTAAATTTTCGCTTGAGACAAAGGCTTACCAGGCTCCACTAATTCATTTCCAGTCGATATAACCGCAACTCTCGGTTGTTTAACCACCTTAATCTTAGTCAACCCGATGGCTGCTAAAACGCCGAGTTCACGCACACCTATTTGCTGCGACTTTCTTAGCGCGACTTCACCTAACTTTATATCAAATCCCTTTCTCAGGACGTTCTCCCCAGGCGTTACTGATCGGTAAATCTTAACTTTGTCATCTTTACGATGTGTATTCTCAAGCATAACGACGGCATCCGCACCACTAGGTAAAGAAGCCCCAGTAGCTATTTCCACCGTAAAACCACGCCTAACTTTCAGGCGTGAAACTTCCCCTGCACTCACATGACCCAGAACTTTCAATTTCACAGGATTCAATTCATTAGCTTTGAATGTATCTGAAGACACGACAGCATAACCATCAACCTTCGATCTATCAAACGGTGGAACATTAACAGATGAAACAATATCCTCTGCTAAAATACGACCATAAGCACCAGTGGTAGAAATCGCTTCAACACCTACAGGAACCGCTCTAAAATTTTTCTGAATAATTCTCATCGCTTCTTCAGGTGTAACAAATTTTCTGAGCATAGTTATTTCTCCCAAATAGGCCCCGTAACATTAACAGCCACCAATTCGCCCTTCTCCAATTTGTCCCGTTCCTCAGGAATAATCACATACCCAGTTGCCTTAGTCATACTAGTTAAAATCCCAGATCCATGAGTTCCAAGCAGATCTGCAAATAGTTCTCCATTTTTCTCATAAACCCTAACTCGAAGATAAACTCGGACGCCAAGGGTTGAAGCAACTTTCCGCGTAAGTTTAGCCTTAATACTATGACGCTTTTCATGAGGAACGCCAAGCATTCGCAATATTAATGGTCGAACAAATGTTTCAAATCCAAACATAGCAGCCACAGGATAGCCAGACAACAAAATTACTGGCTTCTTCTTAACTACAGCTATCCCAGTTGGCTTTCCAGGCCTTATGGTTACGCCGTGAACAATTAGACCAGGTTCTCCAAGACTATTCACAGCATCAGGTACAAGATCCGCTCCGCCAACGCTAGTACCGCCAGTAGTTAGCAGGATGTCCACTCTTTGAAGTCCAGCGGAAATTCTTCTAGCTATTTTCTTCAAATCATCCTTAACTATACCTAAGTCTACTGGTTCTCCACCTAACTCAAGAACCATATTGCTTAACACTAACCGATTCACGTTGATTATTTTGCCAGGTTTCAAAGGGGTTCCAGGTTCCACAAGTTCGCTTCCAGTTGATAATATGCCAACTCTTGGTTTACGAACAACTTTAACTTCCTTAAAACCTAGTGCTGTCAGTAAACCGATATCTTCGGGTCTAATTCTAGTTCCTTCTCTAACCGCAATCTCGCCTCTACGAATATCCTCCCCCTTCGGTGAAACATCCTCACCAGGTGTAACCTGAACTATAATCTCAATTTTTTCATCCATTTCTCTAACATATTCCAGCATCACAACAGCATCAGCGCCTCTCGGCAATGGTGCGCCAGTCCAAACCTTAACAGCTCTACCTGAAGAAACCGATTTACCTTTAACTAGACGTAGTTTTTTGGGATTTTGCTCAGAAGCTCCAAATGTATCGGAAGCCCTCACAGCATAACCATCCATGGCAGAACGTTCAAATGGTGGGGCATCACGTTCAGCTATCACATTCTCAGCCGCAACCCTTTTCAATGAATCTTTAAGCGGAATTAACTCAGGTTCCAGCACTCTTGGTTTTAATCGATCGAATAATTCTTCCAAAGCCTCGTCAACTGGCTTAAGTGAAGCAAAACCCTTCAGCCTAACCATTCTGCATTCGCCTCGCTAAGTTTTTGCAGCGCGAACTGCTGTTGCTTTAAACGCAACATAAACGCTCTTCCCAATTTTTAAAGAGAGTTCAGATAAAGCCTCTTTAGTTACCTCTGCAGTAAGCTCTGAGCTGTTTTCTAGTGTTATTGTAATTTTCGCTGAACCCCTCATCTCAACTATCGATGAAATACTACCTTTGAAGATATTTCGAACACTCATATGGGACGGTTCAAGAACTACAAAGACATTTTCCGGCCGAACAAATATGTTAATTGGATTACCAACTCTAAGTCCCTCTTGCAACGGAACAGTCAGAATCAACCCGTTAGAGTTAACTTTCATAACTTCGCTCTTAGAATCCAACGACGCTACTATGCCTTTGAAAACATTTGCACCAACAAACTTAGCCACATACTCCGACTCAGGCCTATAGAAAATTTCATCCGGTAATCCAACCTGTTCGATATGATGATCACCCATCACCGCTATCCTATCAGCCATAACATAGGCCTCCGTATGGTCATGTGTAACATGGATCGTAGTTATACCAAGCTTCTTCTGGACTCCTCTAATCTCAATTCTCAGCTGTTCCCTAATTCTAGCATCGAGGTTGCTGAACGGTTCATCTAATAGGAGAACTTCAGGCTCAATTACTAATGCCCGCGCTAACGCGGCTCTCTGTTGCTCCCCACCGCTAATTTCACTAGGATATTTTTCCCGAAGGTGTTTAATTTCTAACAAAGATAACTTTTCATCCACAGCTTGGTTGACTTCACTTTTGGATTTGCCTCTAGCTTTCAGGCCGTAAGCCACATTTTCAAAAACAGTCATGTGGGGGAAGAGAGCGAAGTTTTGAAACACTAAGCCTACATCACGTTTCTCCGGCGGGATGTCATTAATAAGTGCATCATCAAAGAAGACATTCCCAGAATCCTGCCTTTCAAGACCCGCTATTACGTTTAGAAGTGTAGATTTACCGCAACCAGTAGGTCCGAGAACCACCATCAGTTCTCTAGACTTCACATTCAGATCCAAATCTTTCAGAACAGTATTGCCGTTATAAGTTTTAGTCAATTTATCTATACGGATGCTTGGCATATCATTTCCTCCTTTTAATTAGAAGACGCTTTGAAAGTATCGAGAAAAGAAAAGCTATAATCAGTAGAATTATCGCACAAGCAACAGCTCCACTAATAGTCCACAAGAAAAGTAGGTAAATTGCTGTTGGAAGCGTATAAGTTCCCAAAACCTGAGGAAACATGCCTGGCACGTTGCTTGAAACCATAAGTGTGGCGCCAAATTCTCCAATGGCTCTAGCCCACATCATAATCCAACCAGCAACAATTCCACCTGAAGCCATAGGAAGCACAACAGTTCGAAGAGCGTAAAATCTTCCAGCGCCGAGGGAACGAGCAGCCTTCTCAAGGTTAACATCAACGCTCTCTATAGCGGCTCTAGCTGAGCGGACAATGAAAGGCGAGGCAACAAAGAACTGAGCCACAATAATAGCCCTCCAAGTAAACAACACTTGAAACCCCTGCGCACCAAGCCATGAACCAACTAAGGTTCTAGGACCCAAAATAAGCCACAACGCCAAACCAGCCACGGATGGCGGGAGAACCATCGGCAAATCAATCAATGTGTCTATAAAAATTTTGCCTGGAAAATTTTTTCTCGCAAGAACGTATGCAAGGGGAACGCCAAAAATGAGACCGAAAATGCTCGCTACGGTTGAAGTGATGAAACTAACTCTCACAGCATCTAATATCACTGGATCCTGAATCTGCCTCCAGAACTCAGAGGGGGTTGTATTGAGGGCTATATTGAAAAGGGGTAAAGCTAAAAATAAAATGAATAATCCGCTTAAAGTCAACATTACAATGTCAAATCTAGATATTTTAACCAATTTCTTCACCTAATATGTGCATAGACTAAGAAGCTCCGAGGGTATTGCGTGAATATTTCCGCGAGCAATCGATGGAGTTACAGGAATCTGATAATTCTTAATTAGGATTTCAGAATTTAATAGAAGGAACCTAGCGAACATTGTGGCCCAATACTTATTTCTCGCTGTATTTGGTATAGTGAACGCGTACATTATTGCGGTACCTTTTTTAGCTGTCCACTGCCCAGTTGTAGGGTTCTGAAAGTTAACAGCAGCCTTATTGTAAGTTTCCTCATAGCTGGCATTGCCGAGATTTATCTGATTAGGCAACTCAATGTAATCTACACCTTTACCCACGTTTGCGAATTGACGTGCAAGCGACACATAGGTAAACGCACATGGAAGCTGACCTAATGCAACTAAATGCATCAAATCAAACTCTTTCAGCGCCACATAAGCTTCAGTATGATTAGCCAACCTCTCAGCCAGCCCTGGTGAACGATAATAATCCTCAGCAAGTTTGAACAAAAGAATAGTACGATATCCACAGGGATCCGCCCAAGGCATCGCTCTTCCCCAGAACGCTGATGAATTAGCGCTAATAATTTTCTCATACCAGTTATCAGCAGTCAAACCAGCTGGATTATCCTTTGGAACAGCAATGCACATTGCGTTTCGAGCAAAAATAACATACCAATTAGTGTAATTTTCAGCCGACTCAGGCATTTTTACACCATAAAGTCCGGAATCAATTACATCCCAATCAGAAACAGCAATCAAATCGCTAGGCGCCCCCGACTTCAACCTCTGAACAGCTTCAAGCGACCCATAAGGCGAAAAGAAAACCCTCACATCAGGGTAGAGTTTCATGAATTCTACAGCGCTTTGATTTATGACGTTAGTTAAACTTCCCGCACATAGAATGTAGACCTCAGTAGAGAACTGTTTTGGGGCGTAGAGTTGATACGCCTGATAAGTAGCCAACCCTATGATTAAAATGAAGATAACTAGGATCCAGGTCTTCTTCAAGCCTATTATTCCTGACACATCGTTGTATATGGCTATACACATCGATTATTTAACACTTTAATTTTGTCCAAAAACTAACCAAGGTGGAGTAAAGCAGGCTCATTATGTCAATTTACTCTTACAAAAATCCAAAATTAACTTAAATTTTTAATTCAATACAAGTCGATATATACTAAAATGCATAACGATATTTAAAGAGGCGAAAAAATTGTCAAGTCTAACCCAGAAAATTAAGCCAAAATTCAGATTATGGCTTGAATATGAAGACAAACCAGTATTCGGAAAAGGAGGCGTTGAAATTCTGGAAGCGATAGAAAAATACGGCTCAATAAGCATAGCTGTAAGGAACACATCATACTCATATCGCTTCGTATGGAACTACTTAGAAAAAATTAAAGAAAGAATGGGTGAATCTGCGGTTGAAGCCCATAAGGGCGGATTTAAAGGCGGGGGAGGGGCAAAACTGACAGAAGTAGGCAAGATTCTCTTAACTGAATACAAGCGATATGAAGAGTTAATTAAAATCGCACTTGAAACTGGTGGTTAACTTAAGAAATCTTTATTTCATTAATTTTATAAGTGACCGTTAAATATTTGTGGTGAGGGCGCGTAAAAATGAGTTTACTGAAACTTCGCTTATCAGTATTAGGAACTCTAGCGCTAATAATTGGCTTGTCTACACTCTTCTTTACTGTAATTCTCTCCCTGATTGGCGTGGGTTTAGTAGCAATAGCATTTTTTGTGATAATATTCAATGTTATTCAGTGGCTTATAGCTCCATACCTAATCGGCTTCATGTATCGTGTACGTGAAGCACCACAATCTGATTATCCAAGACAACATGAAATGGTTGAAAGGATCAGCCAAAAAGCCGGAATTAAAAAACCTAAACTGATGATAGCTAATATTCCAATACCGAACGCATTTGCCTACGGTTCACCACTGACAGGGAACAGGGTTGCCGTGACATCAGGTCTACTCGGTGAGCTTGAGGATGAGGAAGTGGAGGCTGTGCTCGGTCATGAGCTCGGTCATTTGAAGCATAGAGATGTCCAAATAATGATGTTTGTTTCAGTTCTCCCTGCATTAGCCTATTACATTGGCTACTCGTTGATTCTATCCTCAATGTATAGAGGAAGAGAGGAACGATCATCTGGAGCTGCGGTTGTGGGATTCGCTAGTATTATTCTCTACTGGATACTCACATTATTCGTCCTTCAACTGAGTCGACTGCGAGAATATTACGCTGACAGACACAGCGTTTCAGTTGTTGATGATGGAGCACGCAAGCTCTCAGAGGGTTTGGCAAAAATAGTTTCACATAGTAGTAGAATGCGGGATGCTCGCCCAGAGACAAAAACTTTCAGTAGCTTCAAATCACTATTCATCGCTGACCCCGACCACGCTGCGAGCGACACCGTTGAATTAGCTCAGATGAGAGGATTTACTGCTGATCAAAAGCTAGTGCAAGCAGTTCTGGCAAGAAAAATAACAACAGCAGACAAAATTATAGAAGCTTTCTCAACACATCCAAACATCGTGAAACGCTTAAGAGCATTACAGCAACTTTAAGTAGAGTCGTACATAAACAGATGAGCTCTAACTCTTACCGGCCTCAGTCTTATGAATGAGTGACAATTTTAAAAGCATAGGGGTCAAAATTGTCGTTGCAATAACCATACCGATAATTTCAAGGTAGATATCTTCAGTGAGTATACCTGCCGTAAGACCAATGCTCGCTATCATTATACCCACCTCACCTCTTGAGATCATGCCTATACCAACCCGCAAACCCATAGCCCTATCTTTCAAATAAATCGCTGCAGGAAGACCGCATCCCACAAGCTTACTGACAAATGCGATCACAACGAGAATCGCCATCATTATTGCGGTATTCAAGGAAAACTTGCTAATATTAACAGCTGCACCCATAACTCCGAAGAAAATAGGAGAAAAAATCAGCTTAATATTTGAAGTAAATTCCTTAACATGCGCGATCGCCCTAGAACCCGCTATGGCCATGCCAGCAGTGAAAGCCCCCATAAGGGGCGATAAACCTATTCCACTAGCTAACGCTGCAAGGCCAAAGCACAGCGCAATGGCTATAGCTCTAACACTGCCCTCCGCTTTCAACAATGTGCTAGCTCTAACAAAATGTGGAATCACATAGGCGCTAACCGTCATAAAAACTAGCCAAATAATTATAGTTTTTAAGAGAATTGAAAAAATCTCGAAATAAGAAAAGGCAGCCCCTTTTATGATGGATGTAATTATAGCCAGTGTAACTAACGCGAGTACGTCATCAATTACAGCGGCATTTATCATTATCCTAGACTCCATATCGTTCATTTTACCCAGCTCTTCTAAGATGCGCACTGTTATGGGTATACTAGTTGCAGTTAAAGTTGCTCCAAGCAGTATCGTGGTGTTAAAAGAGTAGCCAAACATCGTGTAAGTGATATAGCCAAGTGCAAACGACAAAATTACCCCCGAAGTGCCAACCATGAAAGAGGGAATGCCCACCGCCTTAAATCGGGCGAACGTCATCTCTAAACCAGCTACAAATAGTATGACAATGGCTCCTATCTCTGCAATTGCAAAAACTATATCGTTAAACTCAACAAGTGGGGTCCCATAAATCTGAATAGCGGAACCTAAAGTATAAGGACCAAAAATTATTCCTGCAAACAATTCTCCCAGAACTTCCGGTAGCTTTAATGCTAGGAAAAGTTCTCCCAACATTTTCGCAGCAAAAATAAGAACAGAAATGCTTAATATCGCACGTAAGACAGGGTCCAAGCAGTTCACGCCTATCAAGTTGAATAGGAACTAAACATCACTTAGCCCCCTTGGCAGCCTGTAACACTAGATCTCGCATTTTAATACTATCTACATCCAATACTGGTGATTCGCTTATTATAACTGGCTTTAATTCCTGTTCAGCTATTATCTCCGCTAATGGTTTAAAGTCTGGGCCAAATCCCTTCTCATCCATTGTGTGGTGGCGCCTTTCACCTTTTGCAGTAAATTCAACTGGAGTATAATGGCAGTGAAGATTCTTTACGGCATTGGAACCTAGTCTCTTTTCGATTGTATCAATTAGCTTCAAATAATCATCTTTAGTCTTTATTTTCCCATTTTCTCTTGCGTGGATGTGCGCCCAATCAACAGTCGGGGTCGTCGATTCAACTTCTTCGCACATAGTTAAAATCTCGTCAAGACTTCCAACTTGAGTTGCTTTACCAGTTGTCTCTGGCCCGAGCAGAATTCCTTTAAATCCAAGGGCTTTCGCTTTCTTAACGATGTTCTGCATAGTCTTAATGCACATATCCAAAGCTTCCTTCGCCGACCTCGCACCATAATAACCAGGATGAAAAACAACTTGATGCGCGCCCATCCAACTTGCAGCCTTAAGACTGTCAATGATCCGCTGCTTACTCGCTTCAACAGTGTCTTTTTCACCGCTTAAATTCACAAAATAAGGTCCATGCAAACTCAGCCAAACATCGGATTCCTTAGCAACAGATCCTAGAGCATTTGCATCCTTCTGCGATATTCGCACCCCCCTCACCGCCTGATACTCAAGAGCTGAAAGTCCTTCATTATGCAGAAAGCGTGGGGTTTCTGCCATCGGTCCCTTGAATCTTGGAGGTTTACCTGCAGGTCCAAACCTTGATTTATCAGCCAACCCAACTGTCCTCCATACTGATTTGTCAATAAGTTTCCATTTAAAAGGCTAAGTTTTATACTGCAAACAGCAACTAGTTAGAGTTAAAGGTGATTTAATTGCCTATACGCGCCTTCGTTTTAATTACGAGTAAACCCGGGACATCCGAAGAAATCGTAGGAGCACGTCACATTAAAGGTGTAAAGCTGGCCAATTCGGTTTGGGGAAGATTTGACGCTGTAGTTGTGATTGAGGCAAAAGATCTCGATGAATTAAAGAAGATCATCTATGAAATGATTGAAAAAACACCTAACGTAGTACATACTGAGACGCTTATCGCGTTCTTCATTTGAACCCCGGGAGCAGTTTAACTGATTAGTCTTTGCTTACTTTTAATCAATTACCCAGAATTTAGCTAAGAGTCAATGCCGTTTCCGTGTGAGTGATGTTCGGATTTTTCTCTATCACTTTATAGACTATTTCAGCAATTTTCTTAACATCCGCAGCTTCAACTATCGCGATAGCGTCGAATCGACCGTACACAGAATCAGCTTGAACAACACCTTTAACTTTCCTGATTGCTTTAAGGACTTCCTCAGAAGTTCCGGGTTTCGCGGTAATTAACACATATGCCCTCATATGTATCCCCAAAGTACATTTCAGCGAATTCTATATAAAAAGGCTGGTGACGCTATAATAGAAACTGATGCAATGAAGGAAACAAAAGCACGAAACGATTCGTAGTGGAGTGGTGAACGAAACTACTGTGAAAGTAAAGCTATGTGAGGTCTTAGAGAGCAGTAAAGGCGAAAAGGGTTAGCATTTGTGAAAAATGTATGGAAGGCTAAGTTAAGTTTCAGCAGCCAAAATAAAGAAATAATACCGATTCTTAGCTATCTAAATACAATTTAAGTTACGATTCTATCGAGTTTCCCTTTCTCTACGGCTCTTCTTATTTCCAGCGCTATGCGGTCTCCTGTGCTTAACGGCTTCTTGTACTTTGCATTTGCATACTGCGACCCTATACCCATATGAACATTTGTTCCGCCGCCATGTCTAATCGCCATGTCCTGAGTCTTTGGGACGAAATCATAGAATTTCTTCCCAGCTGCATCGTAAACACCTTGCCTAACTGCTTTAACATAGGTTTTTTCTTCAAACGTTATCAGGGTTTGAATGCAGTAGGCTCCAATCACACCTGGAGGATCAATCTTCTGAGTTATCTCAATGAACGCGTCCGCTATGGGATAGATTTTTCTTATTAGCGATTCCCTTAAACTAATCATGCTATGCGCGGTAACCTCAAAGCTGACAGGATACGGCGTCTTACTCCAATCAGCTTTCAACTGCTCCTTAGCAAGCATCCTTGTTATACCATCATGTGTAGTCTCTCTTCTTTCATCTATCGATAGAAACTCGTTAGCAAGTCTCTTCTTGTCAACAAACTTCTCCACTTCACCCCAATTCTCCTCGGCATTGATCGGAGAATAAAAGAAGTTGAAGTTCGCGGTAACACCTGGAATGTACTCCTCAGCCCTACCAACCTTCAAATCCTCTTTCAAAACTCGCTTTGCCTCCAGCTCGCTTTTCACATCCTCCTCTAATCTGTCGCTATCAGCTGAAAAGAAGAAGGCACGTTCCAGCCGTCTTCCAGCGTGTGGAATCTTAAGTACAAGTGGCTGCTTGATTTTCTTCAGAAACTTGATTCCATCCTTAGTAACCTTGTACTTGAATTCTTTCGGGTGAGGAATACCCGCTTTCTCAAGATACCAATAATAATTTCTCTTTGTCTCCTCCCTATTCTCAATCTTCAACAGTTTTCTTGAACCGAAAATAGGGGCAGGAAAGTTGTTCTCAATCTTTTCGCAGTTCTCGCCACCAACATAAACTGCGAATGCTCTATTCGGGATCTGAATGCCTTCAAGTTCGATGAGCGCATCAATGTTATCCTTCTTCAAAATGTCTTCATACTTGTCGAGAATTAAAATAGCCTCAGTCCAGAGATCTTTTCTCCTTCTAGCGACATCGTCGATGTCGTCGGTCACTATTAGATCTCTACGAACATATGCAGGTAAATCGTCGAGTGTTTCATGAGGTCTTCCAACACGTGGTTCTCTGAGATAAATTTCTGCTCTTTCCTTAGTCGTGTATACGAGTCCTTTTATTCCATAATCCCTTAAACCAGCCATTCCATCTAACGCTGAGTGTGAACCTAAAAGTACTCCGATTGGTTTTCTGTATCCTCTTACGATTTCTTGCATTTCTTTCCGCGCTATCATCTTCACTTCCTCACTAAAGACTTATCCACTTGCCTTTCAAGTTTTTAATTTTAACGCCCATTTGACGAGTCACTTCACCTATAACAGTTGCTTTCACTTTATATTTCTTACAAATCTTGACGACCTTATCCGCCTGGCTTCTAGGGGTCACGACGCAGAATCCTATCCCCATATTGAAAGTTTGATACATCTCCTTATCCGAAATGGATCCGAGTTTCTGTATAACCTCGAAGATAGGCTGAGGCTTAGGCATTTTATCCAGTCTAAAACCAACTTTAGCGTATTCTTCGAAACGTCTAAGCTTGCCAAAGGCTCCACCAGTAATATTAGCTAAAGCGTGAATCTCAACGTTCTCCAAGATTTCGAGAACAGGCTTAACATAGATTTTAGTAGGCTCTAAAAGCTCTTCACCAACGGATCTTCTCAATGTTGGAAGGATACAGCTGATCTTCATTTTTCCGTGTTCAAACAAAACTTTACGAGCCAGAGTTAAACCATTACTATGAATTCCGCTACTCTCAAGGCCAATTACAACGTCGCCAGGTTTAATTTCTTTACCTGTAACTATTTTCTTCCTCTCAACAACGCCGACACTTAATGCAGCTAGATCAAAGCCCTTACCTTCTACAGCTCCCTTAATAACATCAGGCATAACTGCAGTTTCTCCACCGACTATCATGGCACTCGCCATCTTCGCACCCTTAACTAAGCCCTTCATAATTTCACTAATCATTCTTTCATCTGGTTTCTGAACAGCCAAATAATCAATAAGCGCTAACGGCTCAGCTCCAACGCAAATTAAGTCATTAACATTCATCGCAACACAATCAATACCAATAGTATCGTACTTATCCATCAATTGGGCAACAAGAACCTTAGTTCCAACCCCGTCAGTGTGAACAGCTAAAGCCCTTCCGCCATCAATATCGATAAGGGAAGCGTAATGGCCAAATCTGCCAATTACTTCACCGAACTTTCCTTTTCTAAGCCTGAAAGTAGCTTCCAGAGCCTTTCTTATGCTAGCCTGCGCCTTCCTAACACTCTTAACATCTACACCAGCTTGCGCGTAAGTCAATTTTTTACCCATAGCCGTATCTCTCCAACTTCTCAGCCAGCCTCTTGTCAGAAACAGCCAAAATCCGAGCAGCTAACAAAGCAGCGTTCTTCGCATTATCAATCCCAACGCTAGCAACGGGAACCCCGGAAGGCATCTGAGTAATAGAAAGCAAAGCATCTAAACCACCAAGCTTCGCACTAACAGGAACACCGATCACAGGCTTCTTTGTCCTCGAAGCAATAAAACCGGGCAGATGAGCAGCAAGACCAGCAACAGCTATAAACAGAACTGCGGGTGTTTCCTCAATGTACCTCTCAAGCTCCTTAGGGTTACGATGGGCTGACAAAACCTTAACCTCATATGTAATTCCTAAATCATCAAGAACCTCGGTAGCTTTCTTCACAACCTCTCCATCGGACTTACTGCCCATCACGATCGATACCTGAAGGCTTTTACCCATGGCTTCCTTCCTCTTTTCGGTAAACCACTAATCCTCTTGGAGCTTAATGTATTTGATGATAAGCTATATTTAATTTCTAAAACAACGTTAAGGCTATGGAAGTTGTAGGCATTCTGGTGGTAAGCTACGGCTCAAGGGAAGCAGCAATAGTAGACACGCTAACCCGAAGCACAAAATACAAAGTTGAACTCTACATCGCGGATAAACAGAGAAACCCCTTCAACATAGAAAGGGCGAAAGAACATGTAGTAGTTCCAGGTCTAGATGTAAAACTGATCTGCGACTTCGCCAAGAAGCATAAAGATGAGCTTGACTTTGGAATAGTTGGCCCAGAAAAACCAATAATCGACGGAGTGAGGGACCTGATAGAAAAAGAAACAGGCATCCCAGTAATATGTCCAACAAAACAATACGCAATAGAAGCAAGCAAAGTGGCTCAACGCCAACTACTAGAGGAAGTCGCACCTGAAGCGAACCCGAAATTCAAAGTGTTCGACCCAAAAATCTATGGTGAAAGAAAAGGCGGCCTAATAAATGATGTTGAAAAATGGATCGATGAACTAGGCGGAGTAGAAAAAACAGTAATAAAACCAGATAAACCTGGATTCGGAAAAGGTGTGGGGGTAGGGGGAGAACATTATTCGAACTTCGAACAAGCCCGCGAAATTTTCTTTGGATCATACGGAGGGGAAACGCAGGAGAAAGTGATAATAGAAGAAAAACTAGATGGCGAAGAATCAAGCTTCCAAGCCTTCTGTGATGGAAAAAACCTAATCCCCTTACCGGAAACAAGGGACAACAAAAGGGCATTCGACGGGGATAGGGGAGCAAATACAGGTGGAATGGGCTCATACAAAGACAAGGGCGACTGGCTTCCATTCATGACCGTGGAGGATAGAGAAAAAGAAATCGAGATGGTGAATAAACTTTTCAACTGCATGAAAGGAAGCGGAGTCAACCCTGGACTACGCGGAATTCCATTTTACGTCGCATTCATACATACAGCAACAGGGCCAAAAATACTGGAAATAAACAGCAGACCAGGCGACCCAGAAATACAAAACATTCTTCCAATAATTAAAGACGATTTTGTAGACATCTGCTACGATATGATTAATGGAACTCTAAAACAAGTTCAATGTGAAGAAAAAGCAACAGTAACGATCTACAAAGTGCCACCAACTTATGGGGGTTACGCAAAAACATATCCATACCGCGTAATCACAGACGAAATTGGCAAACCAGTAAACCTCGAACAAGCAAAAAAACTAACAGAAAAATACGGAAGCAACATCAGAATCTATCCAGGATCAATGGAACTAAGAAACGATGGACAAACCTACGCACTAACATCAAGAACAGTAAACGTAGTCGGAATCGCTGAAGAAATACAAACAGCCAGGGCAATATCCCTAGAAGGAATCGAATCAATCAGAGGAGGAGCCCTCTGGAACAGAACCGACATAGCCTCAAAAAACCACGTAGACAAAAGTATAGAGCACATGAGAAAAATCCGAGGAGCAGTATTTTGAAAAGAATATTCATCACAGACTTGGAGGGGCCTATCTCAAAAAACGATAATGCATTTGAAATAACCACAACTTTCGTTCCAAACGGAGACAAGTTCTTCGCTATGGTGAGTAAATACGACGACATCCTCGCTGATGTCTTTAAGAAGCCAGGCTACAAAGCCGGAGACACATTAAAACTGATCCTGCCCTTCCTGAAGGCTTACAGGGTGACAAACAAGAAAATAAAAGAATACTCCGCCAAAAGCATTCTACTCCTACCAACAGCAGAAAAAACCCTGCAATGCATTAACAAAATAATGCCGTCCTACATCGTAAGCACAAGTTACGAACAATACATATGCGCACTATGCGAACAAATAAAATTCCCAAAGAAAAACGCCTACTGTACTAAACTAAACCTAGACAAATATAAAATCGAAAAATCAGAAATCCAAAGACTGAAAGAGCTTGCTGAAGAAATATCAAGAATGCCGATGATGGAAATTCCGAAAAATGCAAAATCAATCAGAGGCTTCTCCCTTCGGGATCAAAAAACAATAAAACGGCTCGACAAAATCTTCTGGGAAGAGATTCCGAAAATTAAAATCGGCAAGATACTGAAGGAAGTAAACCCAGTCGGTGGAACAGAAAAAGCAAACGCAATACAAGAAATAGTAAAGAAAACAGGAGCAAAACTCTCCGACATTGTGTACGTAGGCGACAGCATAACAGACGTACCAGCCTTACAGAAAGTAAGAAGGGGAGGCGGGCTAACGGTATCTTTCAACGGCAACAGCTACGCTATAAGAGAAGCAGAAATTGCAGTAATGTCGGAAAGAACGCTTCCGACTTCAATTCTAGCCCACGCATTTAACAGGCTAGGAAAGAAAGGCGTACTTAAACTTGTAAAAGAATGGAGCCACAATGCCCTGCAAAAATACAAAGTTGATAAAACCCTGCAAAAACGTGCAAAAGAACTCTACCCAACAAAACTTCCACGTGTTGAAATAATCACTAACAAAAACAGAGAGAAACTAATGCGGGAAAGTAGCGCTTACAGAAAAACAGTAAGAGGAATTAAAATAGGCGCATTAGGATAAATAAAACCAAAATAAAGTGACAGCGTAATGAAAAAAAATGAACTAATAGAAGACACATACGCAGAAGCCTTCGATGGACTATACGCCAGGCTGCTAATCACAGCAAAAAACCCGAACCTACTGAGAAAAGCAGCCTATAACTCCACAGCCCTACCGCTAACAGTCCTAGGTGAATCGGAGGGAGGAATAGAAAAATGGCTAACCGAGCAGGAAACACCAGACCGCAGACCAGGCGCGATCATCCAAATCTGGGTAGGCTACAGAAAAGACGCCGCCGTACTGCTAGAAAAAGAGCTGGGAAAACGAATAAGACAAGGCATCCTAGTAGTACCGACAACAACTGTCTTTAACGCTCTAGACTCCTCCGAAAAAATCGACATAATGAATAGAGTGGGTCATTGCGGTGATGGCTATGAATTCATGGAGAAACACTATGGGCGCGACGTAATTAATATTCCAATAATGATGGGAGAATTCAGAATAGAACGTTACCTCGGCTACGCAAAAGGAGTAATGGGTGGAAACCTCTGGTACCTTTGCAAGGGCATAGACACTGCACTAGAAATCGGAGAAAATGCCCTAAAAGCCATCAAAAAAATAGATGGCGTAATAACCTCATTCGACATCTGCTCAGCCGGATCAAAAGTAGAAACCAAATACCCCGATATAGGGCCAACAACAAACCATCCCTACTGTCCAACATTGAAAGGAAAAATTCCAGACAGCAAAGTACCCAAAGACGTGGGATCCATACCTGAAATAGTAATCAACGGCATATCATTGGAAGCCGTAAAGAAGGCGATGAAAGCCGGAATAGAGAGCGTCCTCGGAATGAAAGGGCTGGTCAAAATATCATCAGGAAACTACGGCGGAAAACTGGGGAAATATAAAATCTATCTAAAAGAACTCTAACAACTACGAAGCCGAAATTGTTACTTCGTATATTTTGGTGAATTGGCTATACAACTTATTGTCGACAAAAAACATTGTTCCAACCCTGATAGTACTGCTGAATTCACCAGTCTCCAGTGAACCCTTCAAAATTATACTTACCCTAATCTCGTCGCCAGGATCAAGTGTCTTTGAATACCACCAATGCGTCGAGTTATGCGAAAGCGCATTATTCCCGAGATAAAAGCTAACCTTCGCTCTAGAAGCATTGAAATAAATAGTAACCGTATGCTCATCTGCACCAGAATTCTTCAAAGTCACCTTAAAAGTCCCATTCTCGTTAACCCTCACAGTCGAAGGCATAGAAGGACTCTGAATATCCACAGGTGGAGCAGGCGGCTGCAAATAAAGGAAAGTTAACACACCAGCCACACCGATGAGCACAACTGCAGCTATAACCAAAAGTACAGTCCTGCTAGGCATACCAACCATGGAAATCACACATCTAGTTAAACGCATTAACACTTAAACAAAATTAATCTTTCTATCATAATAACTACATAACAAGGGGGATCAAACCCAAAATGAGCCTCGACGTAGTAGGATTTGCAGCAATAAACGAAGACCGAATAAAATACATAAACGCGCCAGTAGAAGAGCATGAAACATTCTCACCAGAACCACTACACAACCTACCATATGACGAACGTTTCTTAGGAGGCTCAGTAGTTAACACAATAGTAGGTTTGACTCGGCTGGGACTAAGAACTGCTCTGGTAGGAAAATTAGGCAACGATGAATCAGCAAAATTCCTAGAAAACGAACTAACAAAAAACAACATAAACTTTCACGCCCCGAAAGCTAAAGGCGGCTCAAGTATAGCCTACATAACAGTCGGAAGCAACAAACAACGCTCCATCAAAATAAATCCCGGAGTAAACGACACAATGACCTGGGACGACATTGCGCCGTTCCAAGACCTAATAAAAAACGCAAAACTAATCCACACAGCATCATTCGCCTGCGCATTCAACCGATACGACTCATTGCAAACCCAAGTAAAAATCGCACATGAAGCCAAAAAATTCAGCTTCGCGCCAGGCACACTCTACTGCGCAGACATATACAAAAAACAACCCAACCTAATCGACGACCTACTCTGGAATACAGACATACTAATACTGAACAAAAAAGAGGCCGAATGCCTAACAGAGCTCGGCTACATGGACGCTGCGCAGAAACTAATAGAAAAATACGGAATACAAAACATCGCAATAACACTAGGCACTGAGGGATGCGTAATATTCAACGAAAAAGAAATGCGCAGAATCCCAGCATACAAAGCTGAACCCGTAGATCTAACCGGCGCAGGAGACGCATTCGCCACAGGATTTCTTTACGGTTATTTAAAAGGAAAAAGCCTAGAAGAATGTGGAAAACTAGGAAACAAAGTAGCCGCATACTGCATACAGAAGAAAGGAGCCATAGAAGGTCTGCCGACAGAAGCACAGCTTTTACATAACACCTAGACAGAATCTCCGACCTGAAAAGAACGTCGGCGCTCAATAATGAGGATGTTTAACGTTGTCGAACTCGAAGCGTACTTCGATGTTAAAAGTGTCTGGGTTATGCGGCATTATAAGCCCAGTTATTGTTCTCGCACTAATCTCTCTCGCTATTTCATATTCTCCTTGGTTCAGCTGGACTGAAAACGCTCTCAGCGATCTCGGGGTTCAAGGCACAGCCGCGGTCTTATTCAATTCCAGTCTAATCATCGGCGGAACTCTAACAATCATATTCGCAACTGGTCTCAGAAAGATCCTTGTGAATTCAACATTAGGCTCGGTGGGCACATTACTTCTAATTCTAGACGCCATCTTCCTTACTACTATAGGTATTTTCCCAGAAACAGCAGGGGTCATACATCTATACGTCTCAGTGACCTTCTTCGCACTGCTACCAATATCGCTACTTCTCATCGGCGCCTCAGTAATTCAGAAACCATCTGAAAGAAGCTTTGGGGCATTCACAATATTAGTCGGCGTTTTCGCAGCAATAGTTTGGGCATTCCCTAGAGAAGGCGCCGCCATCCCAGAGCTACTCGCTGCATTAGCCGCCTCAACATGGTCCATGGTCTCAGGCATCAAAATATTAAAAAAAGGAAAATATTTCTAATAGCCTACCTTCTTCCGCCCAGCTCGATTTCTAGTGCCGTTAGGTCTGGTTGTTTTTTGAGTGGGTACTCGCCTGTCAGGCAGGCTAGGCATAGTTCGTTTTTTGGGCATCCTATTCCGTTTACTAGTCCGTCTAGTGTTTGATATCCTAGACTGTCCGCTTCTATGAATTGCGCTATTTCCTCCACAGTCTTAGTTGCTGCCATTAGTTCCCCTCGTGTTGGGAAGTCTATTCCCATATAGCACCCAGATATTATTGGTGGGCAGCTGATTCTGACATGCACTGCCTTTGCACCCGCATTCTTTAGCAGTCGTACGATTCTTCTCATAGTTGTTCCTCGTACAATTGAATCGTCTATTAGTGCAATGCTTTTTCCTTCAACCAGCGCCCTTACTGGATTTAGTTTCAGCTTGACTGATAATTCTCGGACATCTTGTCCTGGCATTATGAATGTTCGCCAAATATACCTGTTCTTAATTAATCCTTCAACCATAGGTTTACCTAACTCGTCCGCATAGCCGACCGCCGCTGTTCTTCCCGAGTCCGGTATCGGAACGACCGCATCCACATCTACTGGGTGTTGTTTAGCCAAGTTTCTTCCAAGGCGGTATCTCGCCTCATAAACGTTCATTCCATTTAACACTGAGTCTGGTCGTGCGAAGTACACATACTCAAACATGCAATGGGCGTGACGCGGTGATTCAACCGCCTGTATTCTCTCAACTATGTTTTTGCTTACTTTCACTATTTCGCCTGGAGCGATGTCTCCTTGGAATTCTCCTCCAGCAGTTTCTATTGCGGCGCTTTCAGAAGCTATAATCGCTACCTTATCCGCTACTTGGCCTATGCTTAATGGTTTGAATCCGAGTTGATCTCGCATTGCATATAATTCGCCTTTATCGTTCACCAGCGTCAATGAGCATGCTCCATCGATAATCTGTAAAGTTTTTGTTAATGCCATTGTGTAGTCATCCGTCTCGTTTAGGTTCTCTGCAATTAAATGCGCTAAAACTTCTGTATCCGTTTCTGTTATGAAACTATGCCCAATCTTCTCCAACTGTTTTTTAACGTCTAAATAGTTGCTTACTGTTCCATTGAATGCCAATGCGAACTTTGCTTTAGGCGACTCGTAGTACAAGGGTTGGGCCTCCGCTAGAGTCGACTTAGCTGTAGTCGAATATCTTACATGTCCAACTCCAAGATGTCCATCCAGTTTAGATAAAATGTCGTAGTCGAAAACATCCTCCACCATTCCCATCGCTTTATGTCCAATTATGCCCTGTTCGGCATAGACATGGATTCCCGCGCTTTCCTGTCCGCGGTGTTGTAGTGCATATAATCCTTCGCATATGTAGGCGGCTGCGTTTGGAGAGGAGTCCAGGTTGTATACTCCGATTACTCCGCATTTCTCCTTTAGCTTAGGGCATATGGTGTTCATTTGCATGTTACCCCCATCATTACTGGTATTGTTTGGCTCCAAGCCTCGCTCATTTTTCGGGGTGAGCATTTTACGATTGACTTTCCTTTATAGTTGAGGATGTATTGCTCTGCTTTTGTTACTTCTCCGATCATTTTGGCTGGTGCTCCATTTTTCCTTGCGATTTTAATTATATGTTTTGCGTCTTCTTCTCTCGCGGTTATGATGAATCTTGCATAAGATTCTGAGAAAAGTAGTTCGTCCAGCCGCATTTTTTTTGCTGGAATTTTTTCGATATTAACATTTACTCCCAATCCACCTTTAATCGCCATCAAAGCTAAAGCAACCGCCAACCCGCCTTTCGAGCAGTCATGAGCAGCAGTGACATGTCCTTTCCTTATTGATTGGAGAACGGTATTCATTGAAGCTTTCTCACGTTTCCCGTCAGCCTTCGGAGCCACCCCACCTTCTAAACTATGAATCTCGTAATAGTATTCGGATCCACCGAGTTCAGGGTAGGTTTTTCCAACAGCAATTATGACATCGCCAGCTTCCTTAAGCGCCATAGTTGTAACCCAATCAAGATTCTCAATTAAACCGACCATAACAACCATTGCGGTCGGCTTCACAGCTTTCTTAGTTCGGTCATCTTCATTGTAGAAGCTTACGTTTCCACCTACGCACGGTGTTTTCAGGGCTTTGCACATATCCGCCACTCCTCGAACAGCTTCCTTAAACTGCCAGAATACATCAGGTTTCTCAGGGTTGCCGAAGTTGCATCCATCAACAATCGCTAATGGTTCAGCGCCCACGGCAACAACGTTCCGTGCCGCTTCAGCTACTGCACCTGCATGCCCATTATAAGGATCAAAATAGCAATGTCTACTGTTACAGTCAGCTTTCACCGCTATTGCCTTGTTAGGGGCTTCCAGGATTCTTAGAACCGCTGCATCGCTGTCGCCAGGCTTTACCATTGTTCTTACTCCTACCTCGTGGTCGTATTGGCGGTAGACCCATTCTTTGCTTGCGATGTTAGGTGCGGCCAATAATCTATACAGAATATCGCTTAGGTTTCTCGGCATAGGTGGTTTCGGTTTTCTCTTCAATTCATCTACATAACTCGGTTTCTCTGCCTTCCGATAAATCACTGGAGCATCAGCAAGAATCTCAGGTTTCATATGTCCGACAACTTTACCGTTCAATGTAACTACAAGTTCATGTGTTGGAGTAACCTTACCTACAACAGAATACGGCAAATCCCATTTCTCGAAAACCTTCAGAACCCTACTTAATCCCTTCGGATTAACAACAAACAGCATTCTTTCCTGTGACTCTGAGAGCATCATTTCAAACGGAGTCATCCCAGTTTCTCTTAGACGCATTTTCTCTAACCAAAGCTCAGCGCCAACCTTACCTTTAGCAGCCATCTCTGAAGATGCACATGTAAACCCGCCTCCACCTAAGTCTTTGAGGCCGCGCACATATCCAGTCTTAATAGCTTCAAGCGTAGCCTCGATAACCAGCTTCTTTAGAAACGGATCCCCAATCTGTACAGCCGGCCTATCAGCCTCAGACATCTCTGTTAATGTTCTTGAAGCAAAGGTTACTCCGTGAATCCCATCCCGCCCAGTTGAACTGCCTGCAAGAACAAGTATATCGCCGGGTTTACGCATTTCAGCAAGTTTAAGGTCTTTAACCCTAGCCACTCCAACACAGACAACATTCACAAGACAATTCGTTTCGAAGCTTTCATCAAACTCCACTTCACCAGCAACAGTAGGTACACCGATACAATTACCATAGTCTGCGATCCCCTTCACAACATACTGGAATAACCAGCGGCTATGCCCACTCTTCATAGAACCAAACCTCAACGGATCCAGTAACGCAACTGGTCTGGCTCCCATGCAGAGAATATCTCGAACAATTCCACCGATTCCAGTCGCTGCACCGTTATACGGTTCAATGGCCGAAGGATGATTATGGCTCTCAACTTTGAAAATAACCGCTAAACCATCGCCAATATCAACTACGCCAGCATCATATCCTGGACCGACGATAACTCTTGGACCCTTAGTCGGCAATAATTTCAGAACCGGTCTACTGCTTTTGTAGCTGCAATGCTCCGACCACATGATATCCATCATGCCTACCTCAACATCGTTCGGCGCCCTTCCTAGGAGCTGTTTCGCCTTCCCGACTTCTTCCTGCGTTAATTCTACTTGCACACCGCTAACGATCGGCAAGGCATTTTCCTCCCAGTTTTTATACACTCAAACATAGATTCGAAGACGAGTAAACCATCATTTGTGCCATAGAGGTTCACTGTTTTCTCTGATGCTCTTTCAGGATGCGGCATTAATCCGACAACGTTTCCTTCTTTATTGCAAATTCCTGCAATGTTGTCCATGGAGCCATTTGGATTCGATTCTTTAGTCAACTCACCTTTTTCACTCACATAACGGAAAACAATCTGGTCGTTCCTACAGAGTTCCCTGTATCCCTCCTCATCGATCATATACCTCCCCTCATGATGCGCCACAGGCATGTGAAGTATTTCGCCCCTCGGAATCAAGCTTGTGAAAGCAGTTCTATTAGTTTCAGCTCGGAGAGCAACCCACTTGCAAACAAAGGTTAAACAGTCATTCTGCATCAAGGCGCCCGGTAAAAGTTCAGATTCAACTAAAATTTGAAAACCATTACAAATCCCAAGAACAGGTTTACCATCATCAACCATCTTTTTAACATTCTTCATCGCTGGACTGTGAGCCGCAATCACACCAGATCTTAAATGGTCCCCATACGAAAATCCCCCAGGCAAAATAACAGCGTCGTAACTGGATCCATCAAAAAACTTGTGCCAAATTAAATCAGCCTTAATGCCGAGAACCCTACGCAAAACATGCACTGTGTCTAAATCGCAGTTACTTCCAGGAAACTGGATAACTGCAACCTTCATTTTTCTACACCCTTCACATGAATTGTAACCGTGTGAACAACTGGGTTGTAGATGCGTAGGTCGTTGCACATTTTGAAAACTATGTCTTTCGCGTCTTTCTCCGATTTCGCCTTGACTTTCATTCTCAGATACTTACCTGTCCTTACGCCCGTAATCATTTCATATCCACCTTTGTTGATGAGATCTCTACCTATGGTCTCACCTTCAGGGTCCCTAGCAGCGGGCTTATTCTCTATGACAACTTCGATGATATAGTTGGCCATCAGGGCTTCCTTCCAATTATCCTCCTATACGACTCTTCGTAAACCTTCATAACTTTACTGAGCGGGGCTCCCTTGCGGTATAAGTCCTTGTCAACTCCTCTTCCAGTCTTCAAATCCCAGAGTCTCATAGAGTCGGCGTTTAATTCATCTCCAACTCTAAGTTTTCTATACTTGTCTCTGCCGAATTCAAGTTTGAAATCTACAAGCTTCAATCCTCTGGCAGCCATGAATTTAGTGAGATACTTACCGACCGCTTTCGTTATATTCTTAATTTCTTGAACCTCGCGTTCATTAGCTAAACCTAAGGCGCGGATATGGTCTTCAGCTAAAATAGGATCATGAAGAGCATCGTTCTTCAAATAAAATTCAATTAATGGGTTTTTGTATCGTGTTCCACGCTTAATCATAGGTAACCTAGTCAATAAATGCCCTGCAGCATAGTTTCTACAGACAACTTCAATTGGAATCATCTCTAATTTGTACGCAAGAATTGAGTTGGGTTGGATGTACTCTTTGAAGTGGGTAGGCACTCCTGCTCTTTCAAGCTCCTCGAAAAGTTTAGCTGAGATCGTCGC